>JAAUXT010017789.1_pt1 | contig 22929 bp, 20 predicted proteins | sample 7278171 | NCBI WGS metagenome assembly JAAUXT01 (sample SAMN14350112, study PRJNA611818) | marine sediment metagenome | isolation source: surface marine sediment (1.8m) | place: French Polynesia: Moorea | collected 2018-08 | reverse complement strand
CGAAATCAAAGCCCTTTCATTTATCAAACAAGAGATTACTCGAAGATTGATCTTAGTCAGTCAGCAGCAAAATCAATCACCATTGTGTGCCAGTGTAATTGATCAGGTGATCGATCAGTTTTCTATCTTTGCCCCGGTGAGGAATCAATGTTTTTGTGCCATGGTAGTGAGGCTGGCGATGAACGTTCATCTGTCTCAACACTAGGTAAGTCACTCCACACTCGTGCCGCAATGAGACTGTTGCATACGGTGACGTGAACCACACAAGCTCACACACACACACGCACACACATATACACACACAACAACAACAATAACGTGCAGGGTGATGCTGTCTTGTAGATGCGGGTGATGGCATCTTGTCTGACGAGGACTGTGATGATGGAGAAGATTACGAGGCCTGGGACACTGTTCCGGATTACGAGGCTTTGGATACGGTTCCAGACGAGCAAGAAGCGAAAACGCCGGCACGCGTGCCTTGCGACTCGCCACCGAAAAGAGCCAATCACAACACTGACGTCCATACAAACCCAACCTCTGAATCAGTACAACAAGAAACTCGACAGTTCTCATCATCCGTGAACTTACAAACGGGAACAAACTTGCAAAATCTGACAGAACAAAGGTCCCAAAGTGTGACCCATCAATACTTACACTTCGAGAAACCAAAGAACTTACAACAGAATGTGAACGCACAAGTGCGACCGGTCTCACCAAGCGTTCAAGATCGCGAACCACAGAATGTTCAAGAGGACCAAAGCCTGGCGAATGGAGCGCAGCGAGTCTCCCAAGGAGAGGGACGGAAAGAGACCGGTCCGCTGGGAAGCAACTGGTTTCGGAACTTGCAGACCACTCTCCAGCACGTGTCTCGTACCCATCGGAGCTCCGTGTCTCCAGAACCCGAGTTGCCTCCTTTTGAATGTCGCTCATCAGTTTCAAGTGCCAAACGACAAAACTTGTCTCCATCTGCAGTCAAAGTCGCAGTTGAGGCGGGGGAAAAATTACTGCCAGCTCTCGAAAGAAAGCCACCATTGCCCCAGGCGCAACAGTCGGTGAGCTTACATGATCTGTCCACGGACGACAGTTTACCTTTCCTGGACGTGCCAACTCTGGAAAAGACCCTGCCTCAATCAGAACTGAACTTGCCCGTTCTTGGCATGCCCGAAGTGGAGGAATTTCTGAGAGACATTGAAGAAACAACAATCGCCACAGACGAAGACAAACTGATCGGACCTAAAGGAACACAGCAAAGTCCAAATGTGAATGGGATGGATTCATCCCAGACGTCACTCAGGCAAAACGCCGACGTGCAAACTGAGGCGAACACAGCACTTGAACCCAACTCTGCTGAAGCGAAAGGAGTGGCTCCTTCAACCTTGAACTCTAGTCCTCCACAAAAAGCTGATGATCACTCAACAAAACTTGAACCGGATTCTCGTGCCAACCAACCAGGTCCATTGGCAGGCACCAGACGAGGTTCGTTGTTTGCGAACGTGGAACGATTTATGTTACAAAGGAAAGAAAACAAAGAAGATACTTCTCAGGCAGGATCTGGAGATGTGCAGTCAGGGACAGCAGAGGTGTACGAACCCACCAAGGAAATTTTCGAGACAGACATTGACATGAAAGAGTTCTCCTGCACAGACAAATCAAGTACCCCACAGCCCAGTTCGTCCAGCGCACACGGGGCCGAGTCAAAACCCGCGACTTCGCAGCAGCTCGCGCGGGCTGTGGCGAACATGATGTCTCTCCGGTCCAAACTGCTCAAAGCCGTGCAGAAACAGAAAGGCGCGGGCGCTTCCAAGCCAGAACCTGCAGCGGAGGGAAAGGCTCGGGAGACGATCGTGAAGCGGGACCCCGTGGAGGAAGTGAGCAGCCGGGCGTCTCTTGAAACCGGCGGAGTTTCCAGCGGGATGAACAAAAAGCGGCCGTGTGATGCCGCGCGCGGCGCGACGCGTGCGCGCTCAGCGGCGTCAGGAGCCACGCAGCCGGCGTCGACACAGGACAGGGAGTCGAAGGTGAGTGTTTGTTCCGCTGCATAAAAAATGTTCATTCGCGACGCATCTCCCTCTTCAATCTGGATGCGTCACTGTCAGTGTCACTCTGTTCAGTGGGGACCACGCCAAGAGCTGCTTGAGGACAGACACGTCATGAAAGTTTTTGCGCTGAGGGAGATATACTTCCTGGTCATTTCGCGCATTTCTGTGGTCAGTGGCTTTTGGACGAGTCTTTGTTTCTGACGCAGCCCGGTGAGCCCGACTCAGCTGATGGTGGTGAAACGCACGCGTCATCCGACGAGAGTGAGGGCGAGGAGTGGAATGCAGGTACGTTTGAGGGGGAAATGAGGACATGGGGTCACATTGAGGAGTTCTGAGTCAGAACAATCGTCACAATTTCTCTGTCAACAACTTGAGGTCATTCGGTGACACTGAATGACTCCACAGGTTGTCTGTGTTCGTCGACCGATCTCGCAGTCTTCTTCATTGTGATCACGATTGGCGCTGAGCCAGTCTGCTTTGAAAATCTGTCAAACTGGGTGTCGTCCCGTGTGGAAAGACCAATCAGTCAAATGCAACAAATACGAGATGCTGTCATTGATTGTGAGAATCTCTCGGAGCTCACCACACCAACTGGTGGGGCTGGATCTACCACACCAACTGGTACGGCCATCGACATTGCGTCGTTCATAAGTTTAAAAATCTCACTGATGAATGACGCAATCACGTGGTTCAGTTGCACTCGGGTGCTGTTTTTACTTCTACAAAACGACAGCGCATCGCCTCTTGTTCATACGAGGCAAGAACCAAAGCTGAGGCGAAATGTTCTTCATGCACGCACATCGAGTTAACTTCATTTCCTTTTTGTACTGAGAATGAACAATGGGCTACATGGGTTCCATATCAACAATAACAACAACAAATCAGTACACTGTGAACCATGTGAACACTGTGCCAACAGGCAAAATGTTGTCCTTTTGGTCTGAACTGTTCTGTCTCTGCAGCTAGTCCATTCCTTCAAAGTATTCTCCCTGAGCGGCCTGGCAGCGCGCCCAATGCCTCCTCCAGCTGTGCAACATCGCGTGTTGGTACTCCCTTGATGGAATCATGGAGATTTGCTCAGAGACAGCTTCCTTGAGGGCATTCACAGTTGGGAATCTGATGCCTCTGATGTTCTTCTTCAGGCAGTTGTACAGCCAAAAATCATTAGGGGCCAAGTCAGGGCTGTAAGGTGGGTGAGGCAGTTGGGTCCACCCCAGTTGGTTGATCAAGGCCCTGGTCAAAATCACGATGTGGGGCGTGGCATTATCCATGTGGATGAAACGCCTGCCTCTGATGGCACTGTTGGGCCTCCTCCTCATGTATGCCTGGTGGAACCTGTTAAAGATGGCTCTGAAGACATGTTGATTCACTGTCAAGGGGCATTGCACATATTCATAGTAAATCAGACCCTACACGTCGAAGAAGGTCACAACCATAATTTTGGCTGTTGCCATTTCCTTGCACACTTGAGGGGGTCTTGGCTCACCTGCTCAAAGCCATTCCTTGCTCTGCTGCTTGAACTGAGGGTCATAGACATAGATCCAGGCCTCATCTGTGGTAACAACTTGGTGCAAGACACATGGGGTGTGGTTGACCAGCTTTGCCCAAAAGTCACAGACAGCCAGTCTCCTTGCCTTTTGTGCCTCTGTGAGCAAGTGTGGCACCCATTTTACACACTTCTACTTCAGTTTGAGGTCAAATTTGATGATTCTCTACATGGTACTCGCTGGAACATTGGCCCTGAGGGCATGTTCTCGCAGTGTGATGCAGCAGTCTTGAGAGATAAGGCTCTCAACTTTGTGGATTTTCACCATGGAGCGGCCTGTCTTGGGCTTGGATGCCCTTGGTTTGTCCACCACAGAAGTCCTCCCTGACCGGAACTGAGCAATCCACTTATACACACTGGCATCACACAAGACAGTGGCAAAGGAGTTCTGCTAGGCAGTCTTGATTTGGGTGAAGTTCCATCCTTGCTTGACCAAGAACTTGATCACTATTCTCTGCTCCAAGTACTCCAAAATTTCTGTGTGCCTCTTCATGGCAAAAGAGTGTGTTTCGCAATGTCTGCACAATAGTTGAATGGCACAAAGTCCGCTCTCGGGGCGACACAACACATTCCTGTAGTCAGACAAGGTGCAGCCGGTGCAAAGTCGGCACAGCAGACAGATCATGCTAAAGAACATTTCGCCTCAGCTTTGGTTCTTGCCTCGTATCTGAGAGAGGTGTGTGCCTTTCCGCTTCTTTGCACCCGAGGCCTGACACCTCCCAATGGATGTTGTGTGAACGGGTTTGGTGCGCATTGGGACACGATGTGAACTGGGATTCATGTTGCAGAACTGGAGAGACGGTTGAGATGCGTTGTGCGGCTTGATCGACTCACCATCGCACCCGTCAAGGCGCTGGACCTGCAGTGCAGTCCGGTTCGGGGACCAGCCTCTCGGACTACGGGCGGAGAAGTCGACCGGACTGCGGGCGGAGAAGCGGCGCAAGAGGAAGCCGCAGCAGTTCAGAAGGATGTCAACCCCAAGCAGAATCTCCCGCAGAAGACCAAAACCAAGGTAAAAACATTGAATTTCAATGAGGTACGGCAAGCGGAATTCTCTGGAACGTTGGCTTTGAGAACTTCCCGTGAAATCCGGCGAGGCCAATTTCGCCGTTTCTGAGTTGAAAGGTGACCATGGCGGTACAGCGATCACGAGGAATGTCTTGGTCTTGTTTTGCTGTTTTGTAGCCGACGCGCAGCGGGGAATCGTGGCTGAGAAGGTCGGCTCGTCACCAGCGGAGGGCGCTGCAGGAGTTGCTCGAGTTCACACCAGAGGACCTCACCGCCATCGGCCAGGATCTGCTACTCGAGGCAACGACCGGAAGCGCCATCACAGAGGTGCTGCTCAGATCCGCTGGTTCCCGCGAGAGAAAGGCGCGGAAGAAGTCCGGAAGTGCAGCGTCGGTTGAGGGCAGCGAGAAAGACTCGGGCATCAGTGAAAAGGATGAGGGTTGGTCTGAAACAACGAGTACTGTCAGTGAACGGGAGTCAGTCAGTGAAACTGGCAAGAATTGCAAGGAAAACAAGGAGATTCGGACCAAAGAGAAAGAGAAGAAGAAAAGGAAGAAGAAAGGAAGCGTTTCTGTGATGGATGCCATCAAGGAGTATTTGAGTCTGATGGGAAGTTTGCAGCAAACTGAAGATCAAGAAACGAGTGACCCAGTGGAGCAGGAGACAGAACAAGGAGCAGAGAGTTACCCAAAAGAAAGGACAGATCACGTAGATGATGTGTCAGATGATGTTGAAAGCGAAACTGAAAGTGAGGAGGAAGCTGTGAAAGACGGTGAAGTGCCAAAGCAATCAGAGCAGGTCGTGGACACTGTGAAGAAGGTCGTACTAGAAACAAGAAACCAAGGCAAATGCAAGGACAGCGAACGAAACAGCGAACCGGTTGTTGGTGTCTCCGGCACGCCAGCTCGCAAGCAGCATACTGTTTCATTGCCTGAAGTCAACACTGACTCTAACCTGGGTCCTCCGCACCGCGGGTTGGGAGACAAGCAGGAAGAACTTTGTTCTGATTCGGCGTACTCACAGAAGCAAAGTCGCGCGTCAACGGAAGACAATATCTTTGAGAAATTGGAGGCGTCCGACGACGTGGAGATCACAATGGAGGAGAGAGTTGAGGTGAAAGAGGAAAAATCGGCGGATCCATCTGCTTTCAAATTCGCGCTGCCAAAGCTGTTTCAGAAACTGAAAGGTTTCAGATTTCCCACAGCAGCAGAGATCAAGGTTGAGCCAGAAGACGAGCAAACAACGCACGAGCCGAAAGACGCCAGTGCAACGGACAAACAGGAAGACGCCAGTACAACAGACAAGCCGGAAGACGCCAGTGCAATGGACAAGCAGGGAGTAACAGGTGCAACGGACAAGGTGGAAGACATTGGTACAGTGGCCGAGCAAGAAGTGGCCCCTACCACAGACAACTCACAAGACACCCATCCAAGAGACAAGCCAGAAAAATTTTCCCGTGCAACTGATGACAAGGCAGCGGAGACTGACACTTCCACAGCAGAATGCGAGGAGAAACCCGATGATGCAGCGAACACCAACGTTGATGCACCTGCAGTTGTGACAAAGTGCGTGGACGAAGGATCTGCAACTTCTGCCAATGCAATTGAGCCTGGACATGTGTTGGCAGAGAAACTGCATGAAACAGGCACTGAAAGTGAAGCTGTCTACAACAAGAGGCCTTCGTCACAGGATTCTGATGCCCAATGTCCAAAAAAGCCAAAATTCAACCAGACTCTGGTGAGACGCAGAAGAAGGTTTGTGTCCACGTACCGGCACTCCAAACGAGCAAAGTTGTCACGTCAATGGTCGTCAGTGCAAAAGGGTCCACAGAATCCGTCGCGCAAACCAGTCGAGCCTGTGGAGTGCAGACAACCCGAGAATGTCACCATGGCAGCATCGGACACAGGAAACGGAAATGAGAAACTGACCGGAAGTGAGACACGGACCGGAAATGCAGGTGGAATTGCGAAGGACGTGATTCCAGCTCATCAACTCATCTCGACACATGAAAAAGGAGTTGTGACCTCCAACACATCAGACGCTTCAGCCTTGAAAAAGAATCCGACACAGGCTGAGGAAAGGCTGAGAGAAACCCGAGCCCCAGTTCTGCCTGCCCAGGTGCACTACTTTGGTCAGGGCGTGGCGTACGTCATGCCCCCTGGTGGAAGTTCTGCACCAAAGGCAAATCCGCAGGAGGACTCGGATTCTGATGAGTCGGACAGTGACGACAAAACGGACAGTGACAGTGACGAGTCATCCATTGAGAGTGAGAAGGAAAGTGCTGAAAACGCTGCAAATTCCACGGGACTTGAAAATGTGTCGGAGAAACGCGCAATGTCGCCGCCGAAAGCAGGTCTACCGTTGGCGAAACAGACTGGTGCCGTTTCCTCGCCGAGTACTGCTGATCAGACTGTGACTTCCGGCCCTGTGGGCGTCAAATTGGCTGCTCGAGGCATGTGCAGTAGCAGTGGCACAGCTCGCGAACGTGCGTCGTCAGGCAGGGACGCAGACAGGGACACGGGGACTGCAGGTGTCAGCGAGCAAACTTTCAGTGTGAGGTGGGAGGAAAAAGAAATTGGACACGTGGTGCGGATAAAAACAGAACCGAACGACGATGAAGTTAGCCATCCTTCTGCAACAACACAAAGCGCCAGCGAAGTGGAAACTGCTTCGCAACACATCAAAACTGAGCCAAGTGAGAGGGTAGCAGCCACTGGCAATGGAAGCTCTGTGTCGGAAGTGAAGACTGAAGCAGGAGATTGCATCCGCCTCGCGAGCGGCCCTTTCCGTCACAACTGCAAAACCGCGTCCGCGATCATCGACGGTTGGCTCTACCTCCATGACGACTGCCCCACTTCCGGTGCAGAAAGTTCAGACGATGAAAACGAGGCTCAAGATGGCGCTGGAGTTCACAGTGTCTCAAGAAGTGCCACCACCACAACAGAAGATCACATGAGTGGTAATCCAACTTCGGCTTCGCTGGGGAATTCTCAAGACCCCAGTCCCCACGTGGGCCCCTCCGGATACATCAACATTGAGCCGGAGCCAGCAGAGCAGCTGGTGCCGAGAGAAATCTTGGAGCTTCTGGCTTCGGCTGCAGGAGACGACGACGACACAGGTAAATATTGTGCTGCACATTCATTACAGCTCTGCACAGCGGGGCAGGGCAACGCACTGCACCCTTCTGTCAGCTCCAGCAGGGTCCATCCGTTCGGAGGCCCCTTCCTCCCCCCTCCCCTGCATCGTGACGTCGTCTGCATGGAAAGACTGACTGAGTTTGGGGTGTTTGTGCGCGCGCTGAGAACGCGGTTTGGGGAAGGCCAGCAAACTGGGTGTCCAATCGTATTTGGGTTCCAACTTGACGTCTGAAATAAAAAAGCCTTGCACCACATCCTTTGGAGGGGGCAGGGGTCTCCACGATCAACCCAGAACACAATGATGTCGAAGTTGACGCCTGATAAAGAGTACTCCTGTGTGTAAAGTGGTGACAGCGTGTGCATTTGGTTCGCTGTTCACTGACGTTTCGATGCTGTGAGTTCAAACCCACTCTCCTCCTTGCAGGCAATTGGTCCGCAACTTCCCCTGAACACTTCTCGCATCACTGAACAGTCGACGCCTTGTGATGAGCGACAATGCAAGAACATTTGCCGAGTAGGTTAGCTTGGTCATCAAGGTGTCTTTCTGGTATACATGTAAAATGTGACTAAAAATGTTGTAGGACCTGAGAATTTGACACGGCAGCGTGACAGCAGGAGCGGAAACAGGTCAGAGTCACAGCCGTCCGGTGATTGCGGAAGAACCAGCTCAGGTCACGCAAGTTCCGCGATCGCATCCAGCGGACACGCCCAATCAAACAGTCAAGGCTCAGGACAAACGTACATGATGATCTCCTCAGGGCTGCACAGTCTTTGTGATTCCAATGTTGAGAAACACATATCATCATCACCCCAGACCCTGCACCAGTCTGCCCCAACATCTCAGTCTGGACAAGACGATTTCGGCTCGACGCGTGTTTCTGCTGTCTCGCACACGCCTTACTCCGACTCGACAAGATGCATGAAGCAGACGAGCCACGTGAGAAGACCCATGAACGCCTTCATGATCTGGTCTCAAATCGAGAGAAGGAAAATCCTTGAGGCGGCGCCCGACATGCACCACGCCGAGATCTCGAAAACGCTGGGAAAACGCTGGAACCTGCTGACCAATGCAGAGAGGCAGCCCTTCGGTGTAGAAGCAGCGAGGCTCAAGATCTTGCACACACAGGAATACCCCGACTACAAGTTCAGGCCGAAGAAGAGGAAGAAAGCATCTGCACCCCAGATGCAAAACGCAGGTCAAGGTGTTGCAATGAACGTTGTTCCTGCAAAATCGAGCAAACTTTCCGAGGCGCAAGGCACGCGCGCTGCAAATGACCCTGGAACTGTGGTGCAGATTTCCAATTCCAACATCGCCTCACAGCAATTTTCTGTAACTCTCAGAGGGTTTGGCTCAATTGGTGAGAGCTTCGTACCACATTCTTCTGGCCACGTGACATCAATGGATTCTCTGCAGAACCAGTGTCTGGGAGCCAGTCCCACAGGTCCTGAAAGTGAAGGTCTGACGTCAGCCATCACAGGTGACGGCCAAGGCCCAATACAGCAAGAAACAGCAGGTGTTGTGAGCTCACAAACGCGCCCAATGGATTCGGGCATCAAAACTTTTTTGTCTCCACAAACCAGAAAAACAGTCTGTGGTGTAACTTCTGGTGACAGTGATTCTGTGAGTCACTGCAACTCTGCTGTGTCGGATTCTTCTGATGTTCTCGGAACGGTGCGTTTTGGTGCCGCTAGAGGCAGTGCAACTCAAAACTTTTGTTCTCGTGAAAGCTCAGGATCAAACGTCAGTGACAACAACAAACGTGGACTGTCGGATTCCAGCATCAAATTCATACAGGACATTCTCAAGTCTGCAGGGAAATCTCCACCTAAGAAAACAACTACGAAGACAACGCTCAGCAGTTTCCGCAATTCCGCGGAAAACTCAAATCAGGCACGTGTTGACCTCAGTGGAACTTTTGCAAACCACTGCACTTTGGCAGTGCCGCTGTCGCTGCTTATCCCGACCAGAAAGCAAGATGACAATGTCATGACATCTGGTGAGAACGTGACTGTTGCAGGCGGCACACAGCCGCAAAGCAACGTGTCGCAGTCGGCAGAGATCCCTGGTGGACAGGGCTCAGAAGAGAGTTGGGAAGGTGGTGCTCACCTGAGCACCTGGTCCGGGGAGGCCCCTGGCGAATCAGGTTCGGAAGCTGAGGTCCTGACCCCTGGCGGTGACAGTTCGGAAGGTGAATCCCTTCAGGATTGGGAACAAGAGACTGTTCCTGTCACCTCATCTTCCGTTGCTGTCCAGGAATATCACAACTATGCGCTGCCACCAAGTTCAGTCGAGGCACTGATGCAGAGGCGCGCGCCTGGTGTCAGTGGAAGATGGGTGTCTGGACCTGGGAACATCCATCCCCCGCAAACGCCTGGGACAGTTGTTAGAAAAAGAACGTACAGCACAAAAGAGGAAGTCTAGAAGAAGAGATTCGGCAGAGAAATCGCAGGAGGTGTCCGAAAGAATGGAAGAACACAACAGAACTGAGCGGGAAAGAAGACTGGATCTGCACAATCTCTTCAAAGAGTTGCAGGCCACTCTTCCCATCTTCAACAAGCGAGAGTTATGCCCAAAACTTGAGATACTGACAATGGCGCAGGCGCACATACAGAACCTGGAAAGAACCGGAGCCCAGCTGGAGAAGAAAGTGGAGGCTTTGAAGGCGCGACGCGCGCAGCTGATGTTGGCCGCAGACTGAACCCGACGAACCACTCAGCTTGCACAATCGTGACAGTGCAGTCTCCGTCCTTTTTTGAGAGTCTGCTTCATTGCACCACACAGCACGTCCTTGATCGAATTAGAGCGTGCTGAGCGTCAGGAGACATCAAGTGACTGGAAACGGACGACATGCAGTGACACTGGCACGGAGATTGAAGCGACACGTTTCCTGCCCACGGAATGGAAATTTCGTGACGCAGTCGAATGCAGAACTGAAACTCATTTGTGTTGTTTATTTTCATTGTTGGATGTGGATTGCTCAAGATTTTGCGAATTGGGAGCGATACTGGTGTCTTGACGGATTGCACAAGCTAGCCATTTGGACAAAACTGAAGCTTCGCCTTTGCTGATGCCATCATTTCACTCGGAATTTTTGTGTTCATCGACGGACAAAGTCAAATCATTTTGTTTCCCGCCTCGGATTCAGGATTTGATTCCAGAGGCCGGTAGACGATTGAGACTTTTTGTGACACTGCGAATGGCCAAAATCCATTGTTTGTTAGTGACTGCGCTGGATGCGACAGGACGCACAACGCAGTTTATTGAGTCTGGGAACTTACAAGTCATGCCAAAGCTGAGGATTGTTTAGTTTGAGTGCTTCTTTCACAATGACCTGCATTTTGTACTTTGAAAAGCATTTTTGGAACAAACCGTTGAACGCTGAGACTTTGCTCTACTGTTGTCTGTCACGGAACCTGGAACCTTGCGGAATAGATCTGCTTCAGAAACATTTCTTCCGTAGAATCCACACCACAGCATTGGAAACGGTAAACAGGAAAATAAACAACAGACAGAACGTTTTTCAGCTGGCCTCTTCGTCTTGAATGTGACCGATTCATATTTCATTTTTACAAATCGAGAAAGAAAATTCGCTTTGCGCTTTGGCGTGTTTGGCGAGGCGGTGAGCGCACCATGTTGCAGTGGCGACATCTGTTGTGAAGCGTCGATGCCACCGGCGGCGGATATTTTCCAACAGACGCCTGGATTGGCTCCAGAAGTTCATTTTGTTGAGAATATCGGGAATAATTCCCGTAGTTTTCAACCATGGCGTTGAAAACTGCAATGAATCGAAAAAAGAAACGTTTCTACAAATTACTACTCAGGTAAGCAGTGCTAAAATTGGATACTTTGGCCGATTTTTAGTGTTAATTTTTGAACTGAGCGATAAAGGCAGGTCATCACAAAATTGACCAGGTCGTATTTTGTTTGTTTTGGCTTCAAACCTGGTCCTAAAAGTGGCAATAATTTGGAATTAGATATATGCACACAGCTGACCGTGATTATATCTGACGGAAGGGAAATATACGGATTGTATTTTTGACCAATATGCATTCCGAAAAATTTTGGGGAGGATAAAATTTTCTTCCAGTGTGCTTCGCCGTTGTTTTTGTGGTTTGGTTTTTCAAGACACTGGATTGCGACAGACCTTTCGATTGAGAAAAGCCGGTATCTTTCTGTGCGATGACAGCCCCAGAGATTTGTGGTCTGACGAACGAACTGCTGCAATCTGTATTTTGCGTTGAAGAAAAGATGTCTCTCGAGTGAAGAACCCTGCAATTGTCAAAGTGGGAAGAAAGAAAAGTAGATCAGAGAGAGACTGATGTTCAATGCGAAACACATCGCACTCACAAACCATTTGACTGCCTTGTAACGTTGCAGCCAGCTGCGCCAGGATGAGCTTCCTGAGGTGGCAGATCACTTGGCTCACATGCTGGACATGGAAGAAGAGGAGTGTGAACCAGAAGACACGCTCTTCGACATGTTCAGCGATCCAGGTCTGTGAAGGTCAATCTCATGCCTGTGTCGGTGAGGACTGTTCATCCCATTTTCGGGATCAAGCAGGTTTACCATGTCAGAACAGTATGAATTTTCATGAAGAGAGGTTTTCTGAGTTGTTCCACCGAAGCACAACAGGAAACAGCTCACTGGCGCCACAGGACCCTGAATCCCCGTCGTTGGTGTCGAATGAAACTCAGCTCGGAGTGACGTTACCTGTGCTTGAACTTTCAGCCAAATACGCTTCGGTGGACAAAGACCACTCGTACCTGACAACTCCCAAGGTTGTCATGGTGAGTCCGGCGGCCGGTTCGGACAAACGCAAGAAAGGGCAGACTCCAATCAAGAAGAAACCGGCGACCACCACGCCCAGTAAGTCGAGCGAGGCTTCTAAAAAGACGCAGCGATCTTCATTGAAAACAAACGGTGCAACAAGCGACGATGGGAAAGGTCTGCTCTGTACATGACCAGAACTGACGCCATCCATGCGCGACCAAAACAGACATATTGCTTGTGGAGGAAGTTCTTCAAACGTTTTGATTCACCTACCGACAAAAGCCCTTATGACAGAGGGAGTATTTGCATTTGAGGAGCGGCAAACATACCAGTGAACCATTCACGTGCAGGCACTTACGTTCATCCTGTTGCAACAGATATCACAGAATGACAGTTGTCTTTCTCTGCCATTTTCGCAGAGAAACCGGTGGTGGAGACACCGACGCAGGTGACTCGGTCTGGCCGCGCGGTGAAGGCCAACAGACGCTTCCTCGAGGACATGGAGACAGCGGGTTCCAGCGACGAGGAGGGAGGTGGAGTGAAGACGACTGTGAAACCAAAGGAAGAAGACAGTGAAGAGGAGGAGGAAGAAGAAGAGGAGGAGGAAGAACCTGAGCCTGAACCTGAGAAACCCGTGAAGCGCGGACGAGGCAGACGTACGTGAAGTTTGCCGGATCTAAAGGCTGTATTCGGTTTTGTGTTCCGCTTTAGTCGTGTTGTGCACATTTTCCATTTGACGCGTTGTGCATGAGTTGAATACAGGAGATTCAGAGCCATAAACTTTGCCATCATCACGCACTGTATGGCAGAAGCAAAATTCTGCATTCTTTGACTAGCGTTGCTGAATCAGTCACAACCTGCATTGTTTTTCAGCGCGGAAAGACGGCCTGCCGCCTGGGAGCAAGCCAAAAGAATCTCAGGAAGTGGTGATTGGGACAATGCGTGTCATTGACAAGGAGACGCCAAAAACGCGACGCGGGACGCGTCTCTCTGCGTCAGAGGAGAAAAAGCAAGGTCAGTGATGTCAAATTGACTCAGGGGAACACCAGGCCTGGTTTTCCGCTGTTCTTCCCGTGCGCTGTTGAAGCCTGTTTCACACGGGAATCTTCCGATGGTATCTCTTGGAATGAATTGTCAGGCTGTGTGGCCGCAACAGGCACCTCTTATTTGCGACACTCTCGGCTGACCACACTGGAGTCTGAAGCCCACTGTGGTGCAACCATCGAGTCGAATAGCCGTTGATCTGGCCCACTTCCACTTGCGAATGTGCTGCCAAAAGCCCAGAAGCAAATTAACGTGGTCACGTGATTGTTGCAGTTGGAGGACGCGCAACGCGCAGCAGAAGCGCGGAGGACGACGAGCGACGCGCCACCAGGGGGAGTGTGACAAAAAGCGAGGAGACGGCCAAGAAGGAGAGGGCGAGCCCGGCGAAGAAAGACGTGAGGAAGAGGTCGCGCTCTGAAGGGGAAGAAGATGAGGAAGAAGACGACGAGAAACCAGCGGCGAAGAAGAAGAAAACAGCCAAAGAAGAAGTGGAGAAAATGGTGGAAAATATCGAGAAGGAACTGGATGAAGAAGAAAAAGAAGCATCTGGTATCAAGGAAGAAGACGAGGAGGAAGAGGAAAGAAGTCCAAGGAAGGTTGTGAAAAGTAAGAAGTCTATTGAGAAAGTGGACCCGTACGATCCGGATTTCTCCGTCACAAACTTCGCGTCGTGGCTGACGGAGAAGCGGAAAACCGGGAGGGGTTGGAGGAAGACGACCGGAGGGGAGAAGACTCCTCAGAAGGAGAAGGGCTGGGTCAAGATGTCGCCGACCGGCAAGGAACCGAAAGGTGCGTTCGGTGGGTGGGTGGGTGTGTAGTGTAGGTGTGTGTGCAAGAGGGAGTGAGTCAGCGGGGCTGTCACCCATTGTCCTATTTGTTTGTGTTCACCGACACTGAAGACAAGTTGACGATCTACGTGGTGGCGAAATTCAGACAAAACTCATTCGAGAAGCTTTGGGAAACTTGTGCAGAAATGTGTAGATTCCAATTCAGCCTGAAATACGTGCCGATATCAGTGTCGTTCTGAATTGTTGGAGCGCGTGCGGCACCACGTGACAAGCGGCGACACTTTCGTTTACATTCGCGTCATTTCAGACGAGTACGAGTTCGACGCGGACGCTGCGAAGGACGATCAGTTGATCGAGGAGCTGTTCGAGGCCATCTACAAGTGCGAGCTGTGTGGCGCCGAGTTCCCGCAGAAATCCGAGTGCGAACACTTTTCTCGTTCTTGCTTCTTTTGCTTGTGTTGCGGTTGTGTGCGCTATCTTTGCTCTTCAATTCATCTTTGTGTGGTTGTCATCTAACGCGAGACCTGAAGTAACTGAGAGAATCTTTCTTGTTGCAGATTGATTGAGCACAAAAAGAAGAAGCACAAACCGCACAGATGCCCCCAAGTGGACTGCAACCTCATGTTCACCAGCAAAATTTTGCTCGAGAGACACATAAGGTCGCGACACCCTCAGAAGAAGCCCTACACCTGCGGGGTGAGTCTCTTTGCCTTGACCGGAAGATTCACGCTTCTGGAGGAAATTCCTCAGTGCAGTGACAACTGAATCACTGGTCTGTTCTTTCCGAAACCGAGAAATTTCGTGTTCGTCATTGCCACTGCGTCCTTGGTCCGTCATCACGTTCTGTCCGTCTTTTCTTCAGGTTTGCGGCTACACGTTTGCGAACCGTGCGGACATCGGGCCGCACATGAAGGAGCACCAGCAGGACAAGTCTCCGGGGCTCAAGGCGCTCGCGTGCGAACACTGCGACACCAAGTTCCGCGACATCAACCAGCTGCGCATCCACGTCAGACGGGTACGTGCGCCAAACTGAACCCGTCGTGCGGTGCTTCCCTGCGCAGGTCATTGCGCCAACTCGGGGCTTGGATCCTGCATTGCGTCCTGGATAACAGGCGATGCACAGCCGTTGTTTTCCCTTCTTCTGCACAATGACGCAAACACATGAAGCTTCAACTGGCCTGGCCAGCGCTGCTGCTGCAAACGCTCAGTTCGTTTGTTTCAACATCAACAATTTTGGGGAGATTTGTCCGAACCACAGTTTATTTGTGTGCGTGTGTTTTTTGTGGAAGTTCATCCTGCGACCGCGCAAGTGTCAGCGCTGAGCAAACCACAGCACTGTCCAGTAAATATTCAACGCTTTGTTTTGAATGCGACGCGACGGACACAGTGTGAACCTGGTGTTGGTGTTTGATGTACATCTCTGGAGCCTGAGGTTTGTCTCCCAATATCAATTTGGGAAATGCGTGTCTTGAGAAATCCAGTTCACATGTGTACACTTCCTCGTTTCCAGGTGCACTCCGAGAAGCCGCCCCAGATGTGCAAACATTGCGACCTGGGATTCTGGAGCCAAGGCGCGCTCAAAAACCACATCAAGACGAAGCACCGGAAGTTTACAATCGAGGATGACATGCTATTCGAAGAGGACGAGAGTCCACCACCCACTCCGCCCAAAGAGTACGTTCGCCAGACTGTTTTATACTGCATCTCAGTGCTGGATGGCGCTGCATCGTGTCGTCGTTTGTGGGGATATTTGATGCGCACAGAGTGAACGCAGCACCACATTTCACGAAGTTTCTTTCAATTCGTGCCAAAGGCACTGGCAGACCGGTGTCGAGTGTGAGGTGTTGCTCACAGCAGATGTGTGTCCGTTTGTGTTTGTGACACGTGTTTTCTTTCCCCAGGGAGGTGGTGCTGCCTCCACCGGCGCTGCCGGAGCCCGTCAATCTGTTCACCGGTCTCTACGAGTGCACGCTGTGCGAGCAGAAGTTCGAGGAAATGATGGAGCTCGCGGAGCACGTCAAGACTCATATGACGCAGGCAAGTTGGGCGTGTCACGTGACAAACGTCACGAGTGAAGTTTTGCGCGGTATTGCGTGATGCGCATTGGATTCCAGGGGCCAGAATATTGCTTGTTCTGTCTTGGGCACCGTATTCCCTTTCTTGTCCCACCTGGCGTTCGTTTCGGGTGTTTCTTTTCCCCGGTCACTCGTTTCTGAGGTCCGCTGGAGTTGACAGTATTTGTGATGGATTATCGCAGGTCGACGTGGACGAGGAGATGAAGAACACGCAGATGGCGGAGGCGGCTCGGCAGCAGGCGGCGGAGAGGGAGCGCCTCGCGATGAAGGAGCTCGAGGAGTGTGAGTACAGCTGCGCCCGCGCATCTCCGACTCGTGGTTTATCCCAACACATCTTGCTGAAATTGGACAGTATCATTTGATTTCTGAGTTGCCTTGAAAGTGAGCTCTCGAGTTGGGGAGGGGAAAGGTGTAAAAGTGCGTGAAGAGGTCAATGTGCCTCTGGTGGCGTCGAGCGTTCTGTCCCGGCACAACCCAACAAGCACTGTGTCGGCACTGCGCCAGTTTGCATGCACGTTCGACGCCTCGTTCGTTTCGCGTGCCACTGCAGTGGAGGGTGCAATTCTAATTGAACAAGGTTCCTTCATCGTCCTCTCGTTTCGTTGCAGCGAACGCGCGGATCGCGGCCGGAGAAGCCGCAGCCAAAGCGGAGGCGGAGGCAGAGGCGGCGCCGATGGCCACTGCCATCTTCAACACGCCCCGCGGCGGCCGCCAGACACTCAAGTTCCCCGCCAACATCCTCGACCTCAAGACGCCGACGCGGATCGGCGGCGTCACGCGGGGCGGCGTCGCAACGAAGACGCCGCTGGAAAACATCGTCATCTCAACGCCGTCGGGGCAGAAGTTCACGATCAAGGCCAATCCGCAGAGTCTGAAGGGATCCAAGTACAAGCTAGCGGCCGTGCCACTGAAGGGTCTGAGCCAGCACCTCAAATCCGGGGTTCTGAAGCTGGCTCCGGCGTCCGGGGTCGTGGGCGCAGACAAGGGCCCACAGCAAATCAAGATGAAGATACTGGGAGACGAAGGCCAAGTCATGGTCAACTCGCCGAGTGCAACGAGGTCATCAGCGCAGGAGGCGACAACGGTTCTGGACATGCGGGACATCACCAAGTCTGCGGCGGATTTGGCTGGAGTTGCGATGGATCAGGGGGCAGTGGAGCAGCAGGCGCAGATTTCCGCCAGTGTCGTGGGGAACGACACGGTGATCCACGTGCAGCAACCCAAACCTTCCACCTCGCAGGCGCCCGCGCAGCCCCCGCCCCCCGCGCAGCCCCTCGGAGACCAAACCTACTACCAATGCGGAGACTGTTCCATGCTGTTCAAGGATATGGAGACGATCCAGTACCATCTGAAGAACGAGTGCGGAGCGGCTGTGAGCCAGGCGCAGCAGGCCCAGTCCGTCGCTCACAGTGCAGGAAACCTCGGAGGCATCGACACGGCCACCCTCGGCTCCATCCCGACCATGGATTCGTCGGAAATGCCCGGGACCCAGACGATTGACCTCGGTCACATGGCGGCGGGCACTTCCGGAATAGCGAGTGTGGAGGGAGGCATGATGGCGGCAGCGGACCCCACCCAGCCCATGACGAGCATGGCCTTCGACGCAGGGCTCCAGGTGAGGCCTACACTTTTCTTCCCAGACCCAATCGGTGCCAGGCTTTGCGACTGCCTGCTGAGTCACACAAATCAAGGGTGGATCCAGGCTGGTCTGTTTGTTTCGAAGTTCCCTGTCTGTTGGCCTTTTTAGTCTGCCCCCCTCTCGCGTGTTCTCACAATCCTCCCTTCGAAACAGCCTCGTGTCTTCTCCACAGGTGATGGCTACTGCAGTCGGAATGACCAGTTTGGCGCCAACCACCCTCAGCACCAGTGGCGGAGGACAGGATTCGAGCCCGGCACCGGCGACGGAGGTGGCGGCGGTGGAGCACAGCGCCCCACAGCAGCCGGAGATGGAGGCGGAGCACGAGGAGACGGAGGCCTCGCCCTCCGAGGACGGGATGGAACAGGACAGAGGCTCGGATGCCGGTGAGAATCTTTCTTTTGTTTTTCAGACACTTTTCCACAAGCGTTTTCGGCGAAGGGAAAGTAGAAGTTGTGTGTTGGACTTCACATTTTACGCGATTTCAGGCATCGACGACGAGGCGGCGACGTCGGAAGCTTCGGACGCGAGCGGAGAGTTGTCGGTGGCGACGCCGGGCGCCTCTGGGACGGCTGCTCCGGGGCAAAGCGCCGAGACGCAGCGGCCGCCCAGCGAGGACCCGCCGGGGGAGGGGGAGGCACCGCCGCCGCCGCCCGCCGCCACCGTTCAGACGAACGGAGAGGGAGAGGAGGAGTCCAGCGCGGTGGACCCCAGCACGGAGCCGGCCGAGGAGGAGTCGGAACAGATGCTGCAGATCTCGGGAACAGGAGACGGCGCGGGGCAGAGCGGCAGCGATGGCGCCACCACCGCCACGACCAACGCCTCGTCCGTCGTTATGACCCAGATCCTCAACATCCCTGGTATGGAGGAGACGCAGAGTTTCATACAGAGCATCCCGCCCACCACGACGAACGCAGTATTCGATGGACGCAAAATGGTCAGTTTGTTGAACCAGCCCGCGACTTCTAATGGACAGGGAGACAACTTCGAAACGGCCGCCGCTGTGTTGGGCGACAATGCAGGAATCTCACAAGAGACCCAGCCCGCTGCGGGGGGACAGGAAGAACACTTGACTTTGGTAGACCAGAACCAGGCCGTCACTTTGCCCGACGGACAACAAATTGTGACTTATGTGGACGAGTCGGCACAATTGTCCGGGAACTCAAACCAGCAGATCCAGATGATCACCACGGAAACGGGCGAGACGTATCAAATCGCCTTGCCCGAGGGCACAGCCACATCAGGGGTGCCCATCCAGTACATGACGCCCGACGGGCAAATCATCACCGTCAAGGACAACGTGCTGTCCTCGGGTGGTCAGGGAGACTACATGGTGGTGGACAATGGTAACCTGGGAGACGTTCCCACGACAACGCAGCAACAGGCAGCGTCGGACAACGTTCAGTACGTCGTATATACTTCAGGCAGCTAAGGCCACGTTTCCAGTTTCGTTCATTGTTTGTGTCGTTCTGAGTTGAGTTGATAGTTACCACTTTGTACAGCACAGGCACAGTCCGACTCTTGTCGACACAATTCTGCAACCATCGAAGAATCGAAAAACTCCGTGTTTCGACCGATATTGGGAGACAGTTGCGGAGAGAGGTTGTTGGTTTGGTTCAAATCAGGACACAAGATTGAGATGAGAAATATTTTGTTGTGCAAATCATTCCTATCTTTTTGGAGTGTGCTTACAAACCTCACTGATTGATACACGGATCTTGGCACCTGTTTCCTCTTTCGGGATGTTTCTTATTCTTCGCAAGAAGAAAGTTGTTGTACGAACATGAAACTGGACCGGTGGATATGAATCTGGCCTTGAGGCTGAGGTCGCGCTGGGTTGGGTTGCGCCGCTGTTCAAGTCCATGAGCGCTGCGTCGGCACAGCACACCAGCGCCCGTCGACTTCCTTGGGGACTCCGTGCACGTCGAATTGGGTGTAAAACAAGCTTCTGTTTGTTGAATGATGAACATGTACTTCAACTCAAGAGCCGTATTCAGCGCCGCCAACTTCCGAACCCAACACACGTAAAGTTGTTCATAGATCATTGGAATTTGTACAGTTGTTCGATTGTGCGTACGTATCTGCATTTGTACAGGCAAATTTTCGTGTTTATATTTTGAAATGTTCTGCCAGCATCACACATCCACCAGTTGTTTCAAGTGAAGATCACGTTGATGATATTGAGAGACTTTTTCAACACGTTTCTGTGTTTCCTGAAAGTTTATTGAAAACTGCATGTTCGAGACGAACGAGCAAAGCCCGTGTCCTCCCGTGGTTGCAGCTGAAAGGATAATTTTTTGTACAGTTGATCCAAAATGGATGATTTTAGAATCGATTGTAAATAAATTACTGCAAAGTCATTGTCATCAAGTGTTTGAAGTTTGACTTTCTCTCACTCTGCTGCGAAAAAGCGCCAAAGAAAGAAATAAGGCTTTTGTTACAAAATGTCATTTCGTTTATTTTGCAAAAAATATCTTTTTGGAAAACTGTACACTGGAATGTGAGTTCAAGCGACAAAATAATGTTCGTGCAGCGCGCTAAAGGATCGGTGCACTCACACAATCAGATCTGTTTCTTCCAACCATGAGTCTGCTTCACATGGGCGTCGTCTCCGAGCAAGCCATTGTGCGCAGAGTCGACTGAGCGACGCAGCGCCCACGGACGTGCACAGGGAAACCAGTCTGGAGAGGTGAGCACAAATTGCACAGAACAAAAGTCAGATGGAATGGACGCGAAACTATGGAATGTTTCTCACAAGTTTTGCAAATCAAACCTTCCGATGAGGATTTTTGAAAAGAAAATCTTCCAGAAAGCTTGCGTTGAAAAAATGTTTGTACACTTTGTACAAATTCGGTAAAAACTATCACAATGGCAAAAGCCACATTCGAACTTTGTACGATGCAGATTCATGCTTCCCAAACACAACCCACCCACTCCGCCCTCCGGGAAAAAAAATGAACCGTACAACTCTTTCCAAAACTAGAACTCACTGAAAGAATCTCACTTTGTGCTTTTCGTTCCGAGAAGTACAAAATGTCATCAGATTTTGCACCTTGACGTCAGTATCCTTTGTGAACATCACCATTTGCAGGCAACAAACGAAGAGATTCATTCAAACGTTTCTCCACGAATGGAAGTTGACAAAAATGTGACAAATTTACAGCGAATGTGATGAATCACGATGAGCGGTGAATGAACAGCGTTGCTAGGAGAAGCGTTGTTAGGCTGGTTGCTATGGAAACACTGGTTGTGGAGGCGCCGCCCTTGATGACGCGACCCAGCTTGTTGGACGGGCGAGGGCTGTCAGAATCTGTTGTGTAAACAGAGTCGTGGCGACAAAAGTGACCTTGGAAACCATGGCAACGGAAGAGACAAAGTGAAACCATGGCAACGGAAGCGTGACGACAAAGTGACCTTGGAAACCACGACAACAGAAAAACAACCCATGACTGGAGGGTGTTGACAACAGTGTGTGAGAAGAGTGGAGAGAAAACAAACGGGGTCAGTTGAAAGGCCCAGAGAGAACGCAAGAAGTCACCTGAAGAAGTCATCTGTGTGAATGGAAAACTTGATTCTGCAGGGACAACGCTTCGTGGACTTTCTTCCGAACTGAAGAAATTTTGCAACAGACACCCAATATCCGAAGATTTCACCCAGTCCAGTTGTCCGCACCAGAAAATCCTATTTCATCACAGAATAGTCCCGAAACAGAGATTTGGCCACACTCGATTTGGCGCACCGTTTGCCGTTGCGTTCGTCAACCAAATCGAAAATGACCAATGCTTGTGATGAAAGCAAATAAAATCACTCCTTTCCCTGAAAGTGAATCCAGATGGGCAAGCCCAACATGGGACAGATTTGCGTGAAGTTAGTCAAATCGGCAGCAGAAATCCAGTGCCTCGAGCGCTACAAACAAACGTTCTGTGAAATGTGAGCAGCAGTTCCCGCGGACTAGAAAAGAAACTTTGCCCAGAACCACAAGTCCAACTGTGTGGTTTTAAATTTGCAAATGTTTGAAACAGGCTCCCTCTGTTTGGACACAAAATCGCGGAAAATAAAAGCGAAGTTGTCACGAATTTTTGTCTTGAATTCCGTGATTCTGCGTCCAAACGGAAAATGATTTGTTGCGTGAAAAGTGCGTTTGCAGCCGTGGCTCAGCGGTGAAGAACCCAAGCTGCAATGAGAGACAGAGTGATTGCGACGGAGCTGCGCGACACGGCGCACGCGTCGCCCTTGATGATGATGCCGAGTTTCTGCGACGGACGCGCCCCGTTGGAGCCTGGAAAATGAGGAGACGCAAAATCGAAATGAGTATTGAACAGTGACAGCATTCCCAGAAATTTTGCGGGCTCTCGTGCATGCAGAACGAACTTCCGAGCAAAAGGGCACGACAATGTTGCCCTCACACCGACGTGTACGTGACTGAGATGTACAACACACACACACACACACACACACACACACGGAGACTCACGTCGCAGTTGGACGGACCCCGACGAGGACCCCTGCGCGTTGCGGATGCGACACTCGTAGGTGCCGTAGTCCTCCTCCTTCACCCCATTGATGATCAACTCATACGTGAGGCGGTTGAAAGCTCCCTGTATAGTTCGCACCCGGAACCTGCAGCACGAAAGGAAAAATAAGTATCTGGCAGGCAGGGAAAATATGATGGATGTGGTTGGACTGTTTACACGCGCACATTTGCTCCGGCGCCACGTCTGGACCCCCGGAATTTCAACGTTAGGCGCGTCAGTCAAGTCTGACATGCGCACCCCCCCCCCCCCCCCCGGCCCCTTACCCCGGTATATCCCCCCCCAACCCCGGGTTGAGGAAAATGGGGGGGGGGCAGAGGGGCCCAAGAAATTTTGTTTGGGGGGGGACGGGG
>JAAUXT010135545.1_pt1 | contig 22938 bp, 23 predicted proteins | sample 7278171 | NCBI WGS metagenome assembly JAAUXT01 (sample SAMN14350112, study PRJNA611818) | marine sediment metagenome | isolation source: surface marine sediment (1.8m) | place: French Polynesia: Moorea | collected 2018-08 | reverse complement strand
TTGTGACACCATAGAGGAAGGTAGCCTAAACCACTGAGCTCCAACTCATACTCTACAATAAACTATACTACAACATCACTACTGGGGCTTCACTCATATATACAACAACTCGTTGTGACAAAAATACAACACATCGTGGATGCATTATTTGAAGCCAACTGCATTGCGCTTTCAATTGTTTTCGCAAGCTGTCTGAAAGTTTCTCGCTTTGGATTTGAACTGGTTTTGAGCAGGGATACGCAGTTCAAACGTGAATCTTTTTTTTTTTGCGTTCGAAGCGGATGTCTTTGTTTGCGCATGCATCCCAATTATTTTTGACACTCAAACTTGTTGTGCACGTCACGAAATCATTACAACATACAAACAATGCACGCACCAGTCCATATTGTCAGGCTTACTTTTGGTGAGACAACAATTCTTTGTCTCCATGACAGAGTACGTTCACAGCCTTCTGTTCAAACAACATTTTCATCAGAAACATCTGTCGAAAAGATGACAATCTGCAACTGAACAATTCTGGCTTCCTGCATGGAACCCCTTTTATGCACATTCTGGTTTCAAAAGAATCACTGAAGTGGAAACTCCTTTTTTCCACTGGATGCTGCTTCCTTTTCAGGCAAGACAAATACCTTGCAAAAAAGTTGCCAATTAAACTTGTGAATTGGAGAAGCTTGGTGGGTTTCCGTGTCGGTTCAGTTTTCAAACACACACACAAAAAATAATAATAAAAGCTGCAGCTTGGTCCCGTTGATTGTCACGCAGAGCCAAGACGTCTGCACATACTGTTCTGTCCCTTAAAGCGTGAGTACCGGAGAGTAAATATGTGAACTCAGCCTTTGCATTGAAGGTCCGCTTACGATTGTCCGGTTGTCACATGTCTGTGACAGATATCTGAGTCAGTGCAGCAGTCCGATAACTAATGCAGACTTTTTGTGCCAAGCTGTTGAGTCAACCAGAGGAGATTGCACTCTGCACCCTGAGTACTCACTCAGACCCGCAGCTGCTTCCTTCCATCCAGGCATTTACACTCCTATCTCCATGATTCACTAGTGATGCATATTCATGCAGCCGAGTCAATTTTTGTTGGTCTTACCTCTGTCGACAATACACTTCCAAGAACAGATAGTGCTGACCCAATAATGCAACTTCCAAGTACAGTTGATCTCGTGATTTATCACAGTCAATAGCATCGGGATATGTATTATTTCTAGTGGCAGAACAGACTTTCACTCATTCATTACTCGGCCTGCACCTCTACCATCACCGCAGTCCTTGCAATACGCGTTGCTCGCTCACCTGGCTGCAGAAAAAGATTCCCCATTGTCAGCTTTTCTTACCGTCACTGCGACTCCAACCTGCTGCTCACCTGATATACTGACCTATTCCAGAGTCACAAAAGTGTTGTCTTTTTCTGGGGCACACATGCGTCCACACCTCTGGTCACCAACCCAGCAGGTAGCAAGTCAAGTGGCACAATCCAAGACAACATGATATGCCTTCTGGTAGGTCTGCAAGGGACCCATCTTCGGAAAGCCTTGTGGGGTCTGGAGAACGCATGAGGCCTCAAGTGAAAATATCACAGCCTTGCAATGGCATTCGTCCCAACTTTCTGACAGTTCTTTCGTTTTGTTGCCTCAGCGTTTTGCAAGCAGATTACTTTGTGTGGACCATGGAGGATCCCTGCCCTCATCCGAATGTTTGTTAGTTGGGACTTGAACAGCGGTCATCTTTGCACCATTTCACTTGTGCAAACTAATTTGCCTCTAGTGCAGCTTGGAAAGGGTGCTCAAGAATGCTGTCTTTCGTGGTGAACTCACACCAAATGCAAGCCACGCGACATTGATCCTGCGTCATGTTGCTCAGACCACAACAAACCCTCACAACCTGTTCTGGCGTCACATGTCTTTCCGTTTTTCTCCCGCTTGTAATTATCAGCGGAGCAGATGACGATATATCACAGGGATCAAGGGATCGTTCACCCACATCAAATGCGTGCACCCGAGGGTTGCAGCGAGGCTTCTCGTAACTTCTTCACCTGCAGTGCTGACAAATAGGTTGTGCTCACAATTGCGTGTGTACTAATGTGGCGGGGACACTGCAGAGATCGCATGTCTCAAGCAGCTTTCACTGATGTACTTCAGAGGTCCGCAGTGGATGACACTGACAGCTTGTAATAATTGGACATTTTAATTGGATATGGTTTCCAAGCAACAGCAAATAGTCGTGACGACGAATTTCTTGACATGCATCCAAACCGCTTCAAACTTCTTGCGAGGTTGTTTCAGTTTCTCGAACAAAAAGAACGTGTTCTCAGCATCACACGAGTATACTTTCACCATTGCAAATTTTTGTTTGGGAGTGTCTCAAATCAACGGCAGCCAGTTCATGTCATGTTTCCGAAAGCATAAGTCCCGCCCCTGCAGTGAGGCAGGTCACATTCGTCTGCAGGTGGCCAGAAATCAATGGGAAATTGCAAACCCGTGTCGGTTGTCAGGGTCTTCTGAGGGTTTCACTGCCATCATGGAATGCATTTTCGCAGAGAAAGCAACGAGTTTCTTGAATCATGAAATCTCGTTCAACGGATTACCAAGATGCACCGCGAAATCTAATAAGAGGACATGTGCGCCCCGTTTGAACATGCTCTGCTTTGGCAATAGATGTTGTGCTCCATCAAAATTATTTTGACTTTTATGCAACATTTTCTTGCGGCTTTCCTCTGAAAATGAAGCGACGTGGAGCTCTTCTGTGATAAGTCCTCGGGGACAAATCTCGTATTCCACATTTTGACCCGCTCCCGCTGATTCGCCGATGACCTCAACACAGCGGCAGCGCCGACCAGAATCAACCTGAACATCCCTCAGCGCCGAAGCCTGACACAAATTGCATTTGAAATCTTACTTACCTACTCCCGGACACAAATCCGGAGGAAAGGCTTTGAATACGCCTCGCGCTGAACATGGAGGGATTCTTTTTCTCACTGAACGGAAAATCGTTGCCGACAGCTGTTTAACGCCCAGGCAGGCATTCTGTGCGCTTTAAGTCGTTTTCGTTAAACGTCAATACGTGTTGGTCTTTTTTTGTTCCTGAGCTAATCCCTGGCTGCAAAATTTTCTCTCTGCAAGACGGATTCTGCGATCGAGGGAGTGGTCTCAATCTTGACAATGTTTGACATTTGATAACGTGAAATTTTAGAACTTGTTCATGCGTCAGTCTCTCAGTGCTCAATCTCAAAACAAGAAGGCTTTCCTGCATGCACCAAGCATTCGTGTAGTTGGACAACCAGCCGAAAATTTGAAATAAAGTCGATGTTGTGTGCTAAATTTCGTTTCATATTCCTGAGATATTGACCTTTTGATATTGAAGAAAAAAGCTTGTTTCCCAAGAGGTTTCCCTCGGGAACAATACTGCACAATTCCCAGGCTCTAGCTGTAAATCAATCTTCATAACCACAAAAGGTTTACCCCCTCCAGTACAACCCCTTGACTTTGATGCCAACATGATTTGCTAACAGCCTTAAAGGGTAACCACGGGCTTTTCGATGCATGTCAACGCAGACACCTGCGACAGGTCACCACAGGACGTGCAAATTCTTTCAAACAAACCCTTTCATGTCAACTCTATAGTAGCACACAGACATTGTGTGTGAGAGAGGTGAAAATTATAGATGATAAATCGCTTGTGTTGAAAGAAGATTTGCTCTTCGCTCCTCTTAACACGGTATAAACTCTGCAAAGACATTTGCAAGGAAGCGATGACAAGAAACAACATACGCGTGTTGTTTATGATGTTGCGACATTGACAGGTTCGCTGGCTTTCACATGAACGAACTGTAAAAAGTCCCAGCAAGCGTGAGTAAATGTTAAGCCTTTGTGTGAAGTACTCACCTAATTCGGGAGAGGCATGCCCGGTTAATTGGTGGTGCTTATCCGGCAATCGTTGCTGCTCACTGCTGCAAGCGCATCTCAATTGAAAACAATGCTGCAACCCCCGCGTTTGTGGGTCTGCATGTTGCTGCAACTGCTCCCGAGCACAAAAGCCTCGTCACTCCAGCCACAAATCTCCTATGCAAATGCGGCGCATTAGCTGTCCTTTGTGTAAAATATGACAATAACTACCCTCGTGAGCCAACTGCCACAACAGCTAGAGACTCTGACGTGCTTTGCTTCCGCAAAATAATAATCCAGTGCGAATCAACAAGTCTGACGAATGCATAGCACAGCGACTCTTATTTGGCAAGACGCTGTTGTCGTCTGATTGGATCGCAAATGAATGGAGACCGGAGTTGAGACCTCCAGCACGGCCCGACACGTTATCTGTAGTGGCTGCTTATCGCGGACGAACATCTGAAGAGGCCTGCGGCAGCACACGCTCTCTGGAGGCCCCCTTTGTTCTACACCTTCGGTAGCTGAGCCGTGAATGAATCAACTCTACTGCATATGCGCACAGGCTGCGCTGCACGCATGCACACTGCGCACTCCACGGAACCTGAATGCGTCGCGTCATTTGCTGCAGAAGCAGCATAACTGAATGAAGCCTGCCAAATAAAGACTTCAATTCCCGCGATTGCGTGCTCACATTATATTTTACCAGCTCAAGATGATAATGCTGTCTCATGTCTCCCAGACGTGTACGTACTCGTACCGTGCAAACGCCGTTTCCTTTTGTCTCTTTTTTCTGAATGTCAGAACAATAGGTGCGGCTTGCTGCGTCCTTTGCTGCTGCAGTTGCACTACTGATGGGTGGTATGACTTGCTCACGAAAAAGGAAAGCTGTTCATAGTTTTGTTCTTCCGATGTTTCAAATGGCAGACGCTTCGGTGCCATTTGGGGTGTGTTCATCGGCGACTACGATTTCTGCAAACGCTTCAAAACGCTGGATGACAGCGACTAAGGTGTGAAAGATATATTTGCAGTGCGTGCACGCACGTCTTGAGACCCTGCAGACAGACACGGGAGATCACGACGCAAACGAAGTGCAAGTTTCGCGCAAGTTTCACAACAACCCCAGCAGATGGATGGTTTGCGTCAGAACAGAGGCTCGTACTTCATACCTGGACAAAAATTGAGCAGAAAAAACACACAAGAATCAACAAAAAAGCAAAAAGGAACAATTGCACGCAAAGACCTGCTGCCTGGTAACGACTGAAAGCTGTCTTGATTCAAATGCCAAGATTCAATAAGGAATTGAGCAATTTTACTTTTTCCCTAACAATATAGTATCAATAAAGTATCAGTTGTTTTCCTGATTTGCAGTCAAGAAAGCAAAGCCACAGGCTCGGTGTGCTGCCAAAAGAAGAAAAAAAACCATTCATTGTGTAAGGTTGACAGTTGTGCGGAAGAAACGTGGAGAACAGATGGCTTGCTCTTTGTTTACCGCGCGCTATTTGAATTATTGACGACGCATTAGTTGTGCAAATTTGGGAAACAAAATGCATTTTCACGACGAGGTATGAACCTCCCAGGACTCGCTCGTAGTTTGATGCTTTTGGTGGTGGATCAAGGATTTGGTAGCAGGGGCGACGCATTCCATCCACATGGTTCTTTCATGAAAAGCCTCTTCAGGGAACACCAAGTTGCACTGTCCAAGAAATCTCCATGAAGATGTCAGAAAGTGGGTTTCAGAGTGTGAAAGAAGTGTTGTGTTGTGACATTTGACGGTACTGATAGAGGCAAAACTGAATCAGGTGGAAACTGGTCAACACCAGTTCTAATGGACCCTTGTCTGTTTGTTTGTCCAGATGGAGCAGGATAAAAAATGGATGACGCAGTGTGACTGTTTGTGTTGTGACGATGGTCCTTTTGGCAAATCTCCTGTGACCTCCAAGCAGAAACTGGCAGGCAGGAACGGGTGAGCACCATTTCTGATGGACCTTTGCTTGAGAAACCGCCTTCGTCTCTCTTGTGCGAAAAACACAAAGTTATTGTTTGTTTGGCCGAAGAGTCCTCAAAACAACTTTCAAAAGTTTTGACATCCATGTCAGTGTATGGGGCAGAGGATGTTTTCATGGGTCAGATGGGGTTGGTCCGTTGAATCGAGGGTTTGATCACCCATTGAGGTTGAATATCCCCGATCTGCAGGGGATGGGGTGGGGGACTCTGGAAGAATGACGCTCTGGTGTACCGAGCAGCTCTTCACACTTCGCATTTTGCATCCTGAAACGTCTTTGAGATTAGGTTCAAGCAAGTATTCGAAGAGAAATCGGAATGAGTGGAGCCAACCCACCAAGCTGAACACAGTAAACTACTCGTCGTACCGGTGTAACAGGACCAGAGCACGACCAGGACCACCATTTGGTCGTGCTGTGGTCCTGAAATTTTAGGACCACAGCACGACGTCGGAAAATATTACGGTCGTGCTCTGGTCCTGAGACACCTGGACCCTAGTTTTGGCTATTCCTGCATGTGAGGACGAACACACGTGCAGGGACAAATTTTGAGACGTTTGTTCGTTTGTGTGCGAGTGCTTCAAGCAAAGGTGTACTTGTAGGTTTGTTTTTCTATTGATTACGAGGCTGGTCTCAATAAAGAGCGATTCTGTCTCAGAAAAGGATGTTCCTGCGAGGTGATGGAAATTTTTTTGGTGGATCAAGGATGCCGAGCACCTGCTCTTGCACAGACACAGAGGTCATGAAGTGCACTTTGTCTGGGATCGAGAATGACCTCGATCCATTTGTCTGAGTGCGCAAATGTGACGATTCTACTGCATTGGGCTGTGTTTTGTAATTTTGGCCACACAAGCAGCATGTTTTTCATCTGGATTTTGATTTTTGTGATGGCAAGGGATGTGCAGCTGGAGCAGAGAACTGTTCTGAAGGGGATGGTGAGATCTGGGGCCACGCCCATCGAGTCTTGGCGCTTCCTGCAACGGGCCTACGGAGCTGCAGCACTCGGCAAAACAGCTGTGAGGAAGTGGCACTGCAGATTCTCCCAGGATGTCAATGTTCCTGTCAAGGATCTCCCCCGCACTGGGCACCCGAAATCCGGGAGATCTCCGGCATCCATTGGAGTGATCCAGAATTTGGTAAACCAAGATCAAAGGAAATCAGTGAGGACTTTGTCTGAGGAGTCTAACATCCCTCCTGCGACCGTCCACAGAATCCTGAAGAAGGACCTTGGTCTCAGGTTGGTTTGTGCAAAGTTTATCCCTCGGATTTTGAGTGCAGAACAGAAGCGCGCATGGATGGCTTTCAGCCAGATGAATCTGGATCTCTACAACAATGACAACACCATCCTTGACAGGATAGTAAGTGGTGATGAAACCTGGATTTCTGTGCATGATCCTGAGTCCAAAAGTGAGTCCAAGCAGTGGTTGTGGAAAGGAGAGCCACGCCCACAAAAGGCTCTTCAGAGCAGGAGCACCAAGAAGACCATGCTGACTCTCTTTTTCGATCAAGATGGGGTCATTCTCCAAGAATTCCTCCCTCCTCATGAAACAATCAATGCTGAGTACTACTGTGGCATCATTGACACCCTGAAAGAGAGGATACGGAGGAAACGCCCACATCTGTGGTTGCGCAACGCAGAGGGTGACAGATCTTTCCTACTCCAGCATGACAATGCCCCCAGCCACACCGCAATTTTAACACTGGCCAAGATCGGTTCCTCAGACATCCAGATGATCCCCCATCCACCCTATAGTCCGGATTTGGCCCCCTGTGATTTTGCGATTTTCCCTGCTATCAAATCCCTGATGAGAGGGACCAACTTCAGGAATGTCAGAACAGTCCAAACTGTCACCAGGCAAGTCTTGAGAGATCTTGATCCAGCCATCTACAGGAAAGCCATTCTGGATCTACCCGACCGGTGGCGCAAGTGCGTAGCAGCCAGAGGGGAATACTTTGAAGGACAACACATCAGACTGAATGAGGACAGTGCAGATGAGATGTCAGATGAGGAGGAACAGTGACCATTCCAGATTTGTTTAGCATGCTTCCGTCATTGCTCGGACTTTTATGATTTTGGATCAGTTGTTTAGCCATGTTTTCATTGGTGTTTACCTTCGTCTTGTTCATATTTTGTTCCTTTGCATGTATTTTACATTCTGTGAAAAATTCTGCATCCAAAAGTTGCAGGTTCACCTTTTTTTGAGACAGAATCGCTCTTTATTGAGACCAGCCTCGTACAAGCCCATTAGCAATGTAGGTTTCTGCTGCAAGAAATATCAGATCTCATTCGTCCGCCATGCAGACAGACAGGTGACAGATGCAGTCGAGAAGAATGTATCCGGTCTGTTGCAGTGTTTTTCCCCCATCGCCGCGAATCAACGTGAAAGGAATGGGAAAAGGACAGTTTCTATTCTTCAACTTCTTTCCAATGCTGTTCCAAGGTGAGAAACATTTTTGACCACGAAATCTGGAGATGAGACTTCAACGATCATCTGGCAGCAGACTGGTTCAAGGCCACGTCACAGAGAAGGTGTCTCCAAATCTGGTGGTTGGCTTGGGCAAAATAAGTTTTGTAGATTTGGGAAGCATTGCATGTCAATATTTTATTTCAAAATGGAGGGCAAACCACAAAGAGGTGCACAGAAGGGATTGCTCACCTTCAATGTATCAGGCGCATCCAAGAGTTGGTTCGCTCGCCTTTGGTTTTCAGAGGTCAACTGAGTTTGGGTTGAGGAAGTTGAGTAATCTTTGTGCGGTGTTTGTGAGAGCTATGTTGTTGTTCGCGCTTTATGTGTGCGGGAAAGGACCCAAAATTGATGCTCAGCATCAAAAATGGTCTTTGGCTTTTGTCGTCTGTAACGACCTTCGATGTGGGATACGTTCTCGTAAATCCTTCAGGTACTCATTCTCTTCGACAAAGAATTCACAAAGAATGCAACTCGTCCAACATTCTCGCGTCTTCCCTGTCTTCCCTCTTCAGCGTGCACCTTCCACGAGTGGACCTGTCATCAGTGCCGAGATCCTTGGTCCGCTCAGTGCTCAGGTCTCGTTTCAGGCGTGTGCAGCACCGTCTGGACTGTTACCCAGGACGGGGATGCGGCATCTGATTGCAGAACTTCGACGAAGTGTCGGTCCTTGGCCGCAGCGATTCAACTGAGTGAAGCTGATGATAGCATTGTTGTTTTGGACTCCCATGTGGAGATGTGTGGAGAAGTTTCGTTCACAAACACGCTCACTCTGGAGGGAATGAAAGGTTTTGTTTTTTTGGAGTGTTCTTCCAGAGCGGACGAACTGCAAAACGATCAGTATGATCCCATTTTGGATTTCGACAACAACAGCAAGGTCATCTTCAAAAATTTTGCATTTTCCCACGGTGAACTTCGACTGAGAAACTCTGCAATAAAATTTATCAACTCATCCTTGCTGAATTCTGCAGTTCTCGTCGTCAGTAAGAAATTCTTGCCCATGTTTGGAAAACACACATTGTTTATTCCCAAGAAAAACAATTGGCGTGTAACTTTGTCTGCGTTAAAATCCAGTGATTGCAAGTTTGCTTCACTGATACTTGAAGACAGTATTGTGAACAATAGCGACCAGGTGATTGAAACTTATTTGAATGCATACAGAAAGTTCGGAATTCAAGCTATTTGCCGCAAAGTACTTCTGGACATCAGGAACAGTTCATTTACGAAAGGATTTACTTTCATAACCTCTTTTGATTTGAGTTTCACGGCTTGGAGTAGTGTTTTTCACGGAAATCCGGCTGGGATATCGTTGCCCACTTGTGTTACGATCTACTTGTTCTCATCTTGTTACACAATGGATCTGCAGAACGTAACTGTCAGTCATCTCAAATACAAAGACTTGATCACGCCCCTGGTTCTGGCCCGATATTATTACTTGGCAGCTCTTTCAATTTCAACTTTTGAGGTTGGATACAACAGTTCACATGACATTTGCAGTGGATTTGGAACGATTGAAATATTCAACAGTTCCTTCATCTCTAATCACAGAGCTCTGTCTGTTGGACTTTCGTCCAGAAATGATTCTGCCCTCGTAAGAAAGTCAGTATTCGTTGACAACGAATCCGATGGGGACGGTGCGGGTATTTTCATTCGTTCTCCGGAAGGTTCCAACGGTTCGGTCACGATCCAAGATTGTAGATTTCAGAACAACAGAGCAGGAGTCATCCCATTCAAACATACTCAACCAAACTGCACACAGAACAAAAGAATTGTGTCAGATCTTCAGATTCGGAACTGTAAAACAACAAGCGAACACATTCTCATGTTGGAAGTGTGCGTCTTTCACGATGTGGCATCAGATGAATGTGAAGTCAAGACCGCGCATCTGGACGTATCTGGCAGCGGAGGAGCCATCTATGCCAGAAGTGGGCACTTGTCTGTCCTGGACTCTTTCTTTTGGAACAACTCAGCGGAAAACGAGGGTGGCGCGATTGTCAGCACGAACTCCAGTTTTCTTGTTGCCAACAGCGAATTCCATGGTCCTTTCAGTGACCCGGGTGACAGCATGGCAGTGGCGATTTTCTCCACGGGAACCCTTGATGCGGACAACATCACGTTTTACGTGCACCATGGGTTCCTGAAAAACCTTTTCGTTCACGACAACTACAAGCTTGAAAACAGCGCAAAACTGTCCAACATAATTCTCCAGTGTCCTCAAAGCTCCTTTGTCAAGCATTTGAACAGTTCCAGGAATTTGTTCCGAAACGACGACCAAGATTCTGCTGGACATCGTCATGTGATGGAATTGGTTCGCTTTGGGTGCAAGCCCTGTAAGGAGACTCAATACTCTTTGGAAAGCGGTCATTACAACCTCAGTACTCATTTGTCTCTGAAAGAAATACAATGCTTCGAATGCCCCTATGGAGGGTGGTGCAACACAGCTGAAGGAGTCTTATCCGAGCCCAACTTTTGGGGTCAGGCGACCAATGGGCAGGTGGAGTTCTACGTGTGTCCCAGTGGATATTGCTGCTCGTCGTCTCGGTGTCCAGGATACAACATCTGCGAAAGTCACCGAACAGGAACTCTGTGTGGAAGATGTGCTCCCGGGTATGCAGAATCAATGCTGTCAACCAAATGCATGCCGAACCACGAATGCAGTCCGCTGAAATTTATCTTCTCCGTGACAGGGACAATGCTGATATATATCATGTTCCTTACTTTTCACAAAGATATCAAGGATTTTCTGTTTAAGTCTGCAAAGTCAGGACAGTGCAAAAGACGGGCTCAGGTTGCAGAAGTGCAAGTATCCAGCGCAACAAAACACTCAGATAAATCCACTCAAACGAATTCAAACTGTAAACACGATGAAGGTGTCATTTTCCTCTTGTTAATTTGCTGTTACTTTCAAGACACTGCGATTGTAGTTTTGGATGGAGCGTACACACAAGCGGACAGTGGCTTTGATAAAATCATGAAAAAAGTCATTTCCAATGTTTTCAGCCTCAAGTTCAACTTCATGGACTATTCAAAAGACATTTGTATTCACGATGACTTTCCTCCAGTTGCAAAGCAATGGGTGGGCATCTTTCACATGACGGTACTCTTTTTCGCCATGGCTGCTTCGTTGTATGTTTGTCACAGGTTGATCCTCAGATACCCTCACCATTTGTTTATCAGAAAACTGTCAGAAAAGCTGGTTGTTGGCTTTACGATGTCCATTTTGTTGGCCAACCAAACAGTAGTTATTCTCTTCTTTAATTTAGTCAATTGTACTCAGGTTGGGAACAAGTCGGTGCTTCTTCTGGACGGAAATGTCCAATGCTTCACCTGGTGGCAATGGGTTTGCATCGGCATAATTGTTGTAAATATTCTCCCATTCTCTATTTTTCTGGTGTTTATTCCAAAGCATCTGAAAAGAAGCCGAATAACCATTCCGGAATTCTTCTGGGGATGCTTTCTCCCATTCCTCTTCACATCGAAATATCTTGTTGATCGGTGCACAAGCTCAAAGCAAATGCAAAACAGTTCTGCTCCAAGATACAGTACACAGAAAGGCAAAAGGGAGGTGTGTGTATCTCATTGTGGCGTCATTTATGAAATGCTTCAGGGTCCTTACAAGGAAACCCAGGAACACTTCTTTCAGCTCAAGACATATTTTTGTTGGACAGGCGTCTTGTTCTTCAGAAGATTGGTTCTGGTCTCTATCCACACATTTGTCCAGTCACAGCTCTTGAAAATGTGTCTGATGTCTCTGCTGATGTTTCTGTACATGATAGACACAATCTACGTGAAGCCGTGCAATGGCGTGATTTCGAACATGGCCGACGTGTTCTCGTCTTCAGCGTTGGTGCTTCTGTGCGTCATCAACCTGATGAAGGCCACGTTCCAAACCGTTCAGTTCAACGTGGACGACATCAGAATCAGAAACATTCTGAAGGCCATGTTTTACGTCGAAGACGCCCTGACTTTCATCATTCCCTTGATTGTTTCCTTCTTCATTCTTCTTCTAGTTGTGTACAAACTGCTCCTCTTCGTGTGCGAAAAATGCAAACAACGAATGACAACGAGGTAGCCGATACGAACTGTGAACCGAAGGTACTCCTGCGAAAAAAGTTGTCCCTAGTTTCCCGGGCACTGCAGCCAAGAGAATTGAAATTTTGCATGTGCTCCAAAAGCAAATCATATAGAGAACTGTGCAAATTGACGTCGTAAAATTAATACTGTACAAACTTGAAAATTTTGGTTTCACTGTTGTTGCGCTGACAAGATCATTGTGTTGACGCGTCAGGATGGATGAACACCAAACTGAAGTGGTTTTGGTTTTGAACATTTCACCCAAACAGTCGTGCTGCACCCCAAAAGAGTAACAGAGTGAATCAGCCTCAGAAAAATGCAATTGCAAGGTTGACAACTGACTGAACGGTGTTGTTCAATTTTCCACTTCATCCTACTAATTTTTGATTGTCACAGGTTATGCGGGAGAAGCATACATCTCTGGTCTTTTTTTAATCAGTAAATTGTGCACATGTCGCGGCAAAAAAGGTTTTGGTTGAAATCACGCGACTGCAGAGGAACAAGTTGAGAAAATTTTGAGTGCAGACAATTCAGTTGCCACACAACTTCGCTTGCATGGTGAGTTGTTCTTTTTGGTCAGGGAGGTGTGTGCTGCAAGTTCATACAACCGGGAAATTTGCAACAGATTTGTGCACGGCACGAATATCTTGGAAACAACTTTGACAAGTTCGAAATTGGTGAAGTCAGGAGAGGCAAAAAAATCAATGTACGATTTCGAAAAGAACTTCAGGCCAGCTGACAAAACTTTGACGACACCTTATTTCAGAAGGGGCTTGCAAGTTTGAGGTCGGCAACGATGACCAGTGAGGAGAAGTCACAAACCAGATCTTTCAGCTCAAGTTCGCCTGAACGATGGGGGGGGGGGGAGGTTCATCCAGTTTGGACAAGCAGGAGATTGTCGAACTGACCTGAGAGAAAGCATTTCTAACCGAATATGAATCTCGAGGCAAATTGTAATTTCTGCAACAACAGCAAAGGAGACGATGGCTGCGGCTCTGATTGAAACCATTTTCACCTCGATGGACGTGAACGGAGACGGGAGCGTCACGATCGACCAGATGAGAACTGTCTTCAAGTCATTCGACATCGATGGTAATGAAATTCGCCTTGTGCAAACTGAACCAGCTGAGTTCGTTTTCGCTGCGTGCGAACGATCATATTTAAGGTGCCTCTCCTAAAATCAAAAGAAGGAGAACTTGAAGCTCCCCTATGCGACAAAATTACACACAAATCGCCCCGGCACCAAAATTGTGCTGTCGTTTTCCAGGAGATGGATCTGTCACAAAGGAGGAGTTTGAGACAGCATTCACCGCAGAATTTGGAGCTACATCCGAGCAAGCGAGCAAAGTGTTTTCGTGGATAGACAAGGATGGAAGCGGAGACATCTCTTTGGACGAAATCTCCCAACTGTTCGCCCTCATGGATGTTGATGGTGAGAATGAATTGTCAGCTTCCAAGTGTCACGAACACTTCAGAATCAAATTTTGTTTGAGAAACAGCTCTACTCAAAATATAAAAGTCTGAAGGGACCCAACGAACAACAACAAGCAAAATGTTTTCGTCAATTCGATTCTCTGTCTCACAATTTTGCCTTGTGTAGGTTCTGGAGATGTGAGCAAAGAAGAATTTGTTGAAGCATGGACGAAGGTACGTGGTCATTGTCTGTGTTGCCTCAGACACAAAACAATTTTTCATTTCTTTATGGGGGTTGGGGACAACTTTGTAAATTCTCAAGACAAATAATTTCCTTGACAAAAAGTCATCCCCTGGGCCCCGCGATGATTTGAACATTCAGGGCCGCTAGTTTGGGTTGCTCATTCAGCTTGCTTGACCTCAAAGTGGGCTCAAACTACTAAAGAGGAAAAAAAACTTTTAAAACTCTTCTAACCAATCAAGTACACCTGCAACCTTCTTTCACCAGCAACATGAGAAAAACAATAATATTTTTACAATAAGTTAGGCCACTGACAAAATTTTGGCGCTCTTTCCCAAAAACCAAACTTCTCACGCAACTGACCATAGTTCCATCTTGCCTCACTAATTTACAAGATCTCAATCGACAAACAAACCAAGTGATGTGAACATTTTTTCATAACCTCAGGCATAATTTGCATCTTCCCTTTACAACAACCCACAACTTGTTTCTCTTCCACACCAAAATTTTGGACAAAATGGTGGGTGCAACTTTTGATCCAAAGCCCATAAAAAATTGAACATTTCAGGTCAGCCACCTGTAATTTAAAAAGGCATCACAAAAAGAAAGCATCCACTTTCCTGAAAGTACCTCCAATACACCCAAAACCAAACTGCTCACTTTCAAGATTCAGCACCCCTTCGTCCAACAACAGATCAAAGATCAGTGAGCCTGTAGCCACGACAAACAGGCAGCAAGTTTTGAAAATGAGCCCGCAGAATACGAACTGCTGAAACAACACGTGTGATTGCAACGAACTGAAGAAACTCCAGATCACAAGTGAAGTTACTTCTCGTTCTCCCTTCTACCAGATTTTAGCGTGACCACTTTCGCCATGACACAACGGGACGTTCGCGCACAGATGAGAAAACTGGCACAGCAAACATTCGTTCGCAACAGGACCGGATGAGTCAAACATTCAGCAAGCACATATTTTTCTGGCCTTTTGCATCAGGACGCTTTGGGCGATAAGTCACTTGAAACTAAGTCAGACTGAACTCAAATTTATTGTTCAACGATACGTTTCTTCAAACAACTTATCTTCGTCAAGCCATGGACTACAATATCACAATTTTTCGTTCAAGGCTCCATTCTCGGTGCAAGCAGCTGTGTGCAAAAACAGTGAGAGGAAACAAACACACAAAACAACAGGTCAATGCTCAGTTGTCAATTGAACAAGTCGATTTTCCCTTACATCTTTCTGTGAAACAATGCAAGAATTTCGACCGGACACAGGTCCAAAATGAGTGACTGACTTTTGAGTGACCAAGAGAGAGAGATAAGCCCCATGACAAAAGGATTCACAACTTTCTGATTGTTTTCTTGCACAAGGTCTTTGGGGCATGAAGGCAAGGGAGAATAAATGACACTGGACTTAACCAAAGATGGTTGGTTAAATACCGTGTACAATTTATTTTTTTATGTACATTTTAATCAAAATGCATGTGGTATGTATTCCGGTCTTCGTCAACGAAGACTGTCTGCGGTGAACACACTGTCCAGGGGGCAGCAAAACATTCAGGTCCTTTCACAAACAAACCACAAGCGACAAACAAACACCATAAAACTTGCGAGAGCAGCTGTGTTGTCATGGATGGATGTGTATCAACTGTTGTGAATATCTGGTGAAATTGACTGCAAACAAAAACACAAGTCCGTGCAGAGGCGCGCAATCCCCACGGCCTCAGAAAACAATGGCGGTCACATGGGATTGCCGGTTAACACACAACTTTTTGAAAAAACCTTTCAGACATGACCCTATTCTGATCAGATTCTGACTTTTGTGCAACGGAGATGTGGGCGAGGGGCTGGTCTGAGAAAGTAATCTTTCTGGATATTTTCGTCAGGCCACGGATCAAGATCTGATCTGGTGGAAACAGTTTTCTCGCTGGGAAGAGGAGTTCCTGTTACGTGGACATTTTCAGAAAAGTTTCACACAAACTTTCACCTGCTTTTGTGAGATGATCTGAGAACAACTGGGCAACATCAGTGTTTGGAATGTCTCAAAGATTTTTGTCGCTTGTCTTCACACAAAAAACAACACACCGATGTAACTTTCAAACACGTGCAATGCAACAGCAAACCAACGCGAAGACACGCGAACTTCAATTCGCAGGTCGTTTCAATTCGGTGATCAAATGCGAAAAGCTGTGCATTCAAACATTGACTACAGATTCACCAGAAAGCCTCAACAGAAAACAGATCTGTGATGTCGACACAACAGAGCAAAAATACGAGTACAAAAAACACCCAAAAGAAATTTACGACAGGATATGGAAATATCTAAATACAAACTACAAAACTTCACAATTCCAGACCAATTGTTCGGGCAGTAAGTACAGACGCAAGATCTTCAAAACGGACTGTCAACAGAAACAGATATCGGTGCGGAGCATGACAAAACCACTTCCGTCTTCGACTTTTTTGTGCTCCGCACGGCTTACCAACTTTTATCACAGACTGCAATGGTCCGAAGACGAAGTTTGGACGCACTCTTGTTTTCATGACGCCCCTACATTATGTCACTGTAAGAATAACTTGCAAACAAGAGCTTGTTCTTCGTTCGTTATGTGGTGAAAACTCTTGTTGAATCAAGGAAGGTGTGAGATCTGCAAACTACCAAATCCTTGATTCTGCACCACGAAAGGAAAAGAGCGCAGTTTGCATTGAATTGTAGGACGCCCAGATATTGCAAATTCTGAACAACCAGTTGAAGGAATGTCTTCTGATATGCACACCACATAACTTGTTTCCAACTGAACCAAAGACGTGTCATTGCAAAGACGCGAGTTTCTGCCCAAATATAACTTCACAGTTCAACGTCCAACTTGAAACTCGTCAGCCTGATGACACCCACAAACAGGCGAAACCTGCATTTCACTTTTGAGCAAAGCGAGGTGTTCTCGTCCGTTCGTGTGCGCAATAAATTTGACAAAATTGAATCGCAATTGTGACTCGCAATTTCAGATCGAGACCGCACCGCTTGTGTCACTGCATCAGCATCGAATCGATCGTCACCAGCACGTTATGCTGCGTTTTGATTCACTCCCTGGTCCAGTTCCAAACCCGAGCGAAGATGTCCTCTTGCTCACACTGTCATCTCAAAATTAGGTGAACAAAATAAGTCCCATGAAATTGGAATTTCCTTCAATTTGGCGAAGTCGAAACACGTGGGAAAACCAGAGAATCGCTCACTCGGTTTTGGTGCTGAAATGCGGCAGCATGGTGGACGATCCTCAGTTTCGAGTATCACCGCTTACCCCTCCACCATGGCGTCATCGTCGCCGCCGTCCGCCAGGCCGACGTCGTCGTCGTCACCGCCGACGAGCAGTGAGTGGCGCCCGTAGCGACGTCGGTAGCGGACGTACTTGACCACGACGAAGGCAGCCGCGGCGCCCACGATCACCACAACGGCCACCACCGCCACCGGAATCAGGATGTTCACTGTGTGGGAAAGTCACATTTTTTTCACGTGTCCACAAGGTGCGTGTCCACAAGATGTCGAATCAAACGAGTCAACAATACCGCAAAGCCATGTTCGGTGCACATATCAGTTCACAAAGACAAAACTGAACTGCCTCGACAGAGATCCAAAGCGGGCAGACAAAACAGCAAAGAAATGAGAAAGAAACTTACTTTTTCCGGAGGCTGAATAGTCTGGTTCTACAAAAGGAAGATGTGCCAACGCTGACTTACAGATCGCCTCAAAATTCTATTCTGACACAACCACGTTGAACACCTGATCCACCTGTCAGACCAGACTCGGAAACACAAGTTTGTTTTCCTGGGAGGGACCCTTGAGAATTTTGTTGTCTGTGCATGAAACAGTCGCCCCGAAAGGAGATGCTGTTTTGAGGGCATTGAGAAGGAGATTCAGCTGTATCTCAGAGTCGTGACGGTTGTGTCTTTAGAATAAAGGCAGCAAACTGAACAGCACAACTTAGGAGCGGTTCCAGCTGTGAACTTACCTGAGATTATTGTGATCTTGGTTGTTGCGGGTGTCACTTTTTTGCACTCTGCTCCATCAAAGACGAATTCCAACGCACACTGGCATTGACTGTCTTTGCACACCTCGTTCGAACCGCATTCTCCCATGGCGTTGGCGTCGTTCACGCATGCTTTGCCTGAACGCAAACAAAACATTTTGGCAAAATCTCCATAGCCTTTATTTTTGCATTTCAATGAAAAACAAGAAGGCTTCGCCAAGAAAGCTCATGGTTCCACGTATTTGGCATTGCGGCACTGGAGCTCACGCTGATAGAGACCCCGGGACCTAACCTGTTGGGGGTGGGGGGCTCTGGCATGGGCACTACTACCAGACCCCCACCCCCTGCAGAAAGCTTGGCCTCACCCTGGGACCTGACCTGCCTGCTGGAAGGAGGAGGTGTCCAGCATGGACACCACTGCAGGGTTCCAACGTTTCATCAAAGACCACATTTTGAGGGCTTTTACAGGATTTTCCAAGTGCTCCCAGGTTTATTTTCACAAAATAACTTCATTCGACAAAGAAGACTACATCACCCAAATGTGAAATCTCCCCTTCTAGATAGCCACCAACAAAGTAACAAATGCCAAGACTTTTTCAGTCTGGAAGCAAGGTATCAATCAATGTTCACTCTGAAAGAAATTTTGCTTGGTTGCCTGCCAAAAGTGTCCTTGTTCAACGTTTCAGAGAGAAATTCTATCAAGGGTGCCTTCATTTCTCAAGGAATTCATTCAGGATTTACAACGGCGGTGGGCGGTGCCAGACACACACCCCCGCCCCGCTGGAAACAGACGAGGTCCCACCTGGGTCATTGCCTTTGGGACGGACACTGGCAGGGCACTGCCAAAAAAAAACAACAACATGGGTTCCACCCCAGGACCTGACCTGTCTGCGAGGGAGGCGGGGCGGGGTCCGGCATGCGCACAACCTACCGGGAGCACTGGACAGGGCATTCACACAGACACCATGTTGACAACAAAGCAGCCTTCCGCATATCGGCGGGAACGACCGCACAAATTGAGCCGCTGTACCATCCCAAAAGACTCGCCTTTCTTTCCAGCGGCGGGTGTTGTCGTTTGGACGGGGATGGCAGGGACTCTGGTCGGCGCGGTGAAGGCGGCGCAGTCGCCGGCGGAGTGGTCCGGCGTGGGGACGGAGCGCTGGCACGGCGGCACTGGCACCATTGTGTCAGGCATCAGCGTAAACGCCAGGTCGTCTGGCCAAGTCTCAATTACGCCGTCCAAGACAGAAACGCGCGTCTTGTATCGCAACTGAAACGACACCTTCGTTGTTTTCGACCTGTTTGTTCAAGTCAACTGAGTCGAAAGTTAGTTGTTGCAAATATGAAGGTCATTTGTCCGAGCCTCCAGGTAAGAAGAGAATGCACTTACGCCCAACAAGACGTATTTGTGTCCGGTCACGTTGCGTTCCTGCATGGTGACCTCAACAAAGCCGTCAGCAGATCCCGCGCTCCCCAAACTGTAATGTGCTCCTGAAATCAGAATGCTTTCGGTCAGTCATCCTGTTTGAATAGTTTTGACAGGCCCTCTTTTTCTCTTTTCCTCGAATTACTCAAGTCCTTGAATCAACCGAGCATGACGCAACGACCGCCGCCCCTGAGCTGAAAATTCAATGTGGGAAATTTGCCTCCCCCCCCGCGTCCCCAGTTCCCTTCGATCCTTGCACACAGGTCAAAAACAAGACCACTTTTCACCGCACTTTTAAGCTGCAACTAGATACTGAACGCAGAGCGCTATCGTCAAGAGATCTGACATCCTGGCACTCATGTCCGTTCCGTCAAATGATCGCACCTGTGAAGTTTTGGATATCCGTGGCCGAGGAGTGTGTGTGCGCGCGCGTGTGTGTGTGTACGCACAGACTGTGCTTCTGAACCGTCAGTCACACAAGAATAGTCATCCAATATGAGGAAATCGCCAGCTGAACACAATTCAGCTGCAAGACCCACCCACACCGCACGTCATTTCCATTCAGATCCTGGTTTGTTTCATTTTTCTGGATACATTTTCCCTTCACGGTGTTTACTGTTCACCTCAGCATCCAGCCACGCACTCATCATGGTTGTGCGTTCTTCACCGAACGAAACTTGAATGGCTCTTCTTGGATGATAGTTCCGACCCCAGCGGGAAAATTTCCAGGTGAGGTGGTGTTGCTCACACTCGTAGTGCGATTTCGGCGGCCTGTGCAAGATATTGTGTTGCCAGTTTGTTGCTAAGAATCTTCTTCTCACCTGGAAGTTGGAACTGGGTTCCATTGTGAAGGTTCTTTTGATACATCTTTGTTGTGTCTTCCGGAGATTCGATGTAGAAAGTTGTTGAAAGTTGCTTATCACACGGGTGGATCATGAGACCAAAGCAGAAGTCTTCAGTGAAGTTGTCGTTGTTTGTGAAGGGGCCCTGAAGTGATGTAAGAACGTTACAGTCTCAAACATCTTGCAAAATTTTGGATGAGACAAAACGCCATCATTTCCTTCTTTTCGCACGCCAAACGCACCGTAGCACATTCGGTTCGACAGGCGCACGTACGTCCTGGACTCCAAAAGGTGATTTGTTTCGGGAATGGACTGCGGTGCCTTCAGCAGGTGGGACTGATTCGTACGAAAGACAGTTTTACGAGTATGACAAGAGTTCCAAAAGCATACTGACCCGGTAGAAAAATTGGGAAGTGCAGTCTATCCCAGAGCACTCTGGGTTGATGCCACAATTCATGCGAAGTTTTGGGTAGAGTGGGTTGCGGTACATGAGCGTATTCGTCACATTCTGCCACACAACGCATTCTGCTTTGTACTCCGGTGTGTCTCCCAGGGCAACTTCTACAAACACGAACCCTGAAACAAAGCAGCAGTCGTCACTAAAATTCCAACAAATTGTTCAGCACACAGGATGGTCGTGGATCCGAATGAGAGGTGACCCACTTCGAAGCAAATCGGTGCACAGAAGGAAAGATCACACAACCAAAGAAACGTTGTCTGAAAACGTGTGCTGTCCAGCAAACAACCCACTGACAACATGACAATTCGATGTCTTTCATCTTTCATGCTGTCGTCACAAACTGAGTTCAGTGTGATTCCACGACAGATCAAAACATTGGGCTGTGAAATACACTTGTTTACTCGGGCAAACCCCATGTCTGAGCTACAAACCTGCCAAAACCAATCTCCAGGAAAAGAACTGTGCCATGATGCCAAAGGCAAGTCTTCCATAAATCACGAAAAGGTTCAAGTGTTTGTGAAACGTAAACTTCAGGAACAAAAATATGTTTATCGTACGGGTCGGGTCGGGTCACATGATCAGGACCCAAGGCTTCTCTCTTGAAACAATTCCGAAACTGAAATTGCTGTTTGTTTTCGCAAAATTACATTTATTGCACAAAATTTATTTGAAGATACTAGCTGTGATAAATAAACAAATTGTGGTCTTTCTGGTTCATTGTTAATTGTTGGTTATTGGTATGGATCTATTGCGTTACTGCGGACCAAACATGTGCTGTCTACACATCGGTGTTAACATCCGGTTGACAAATCGACGGTCTCGAATCGTTGTCTCTTTTGTTCTGCCCAGATGTGAGTCACTCAAAAACTGTCCATCTCACAAGACAGTGCGTGAATGAAGATACTGTGATTTGTCAGCTGGTTTCCACTGAATGAAAGATTGGACAGTGAGCCATGTCAAGACCAAACAGAGGCGGTGGCTCAACAAGTGAGTGGCTCGGCAAGACACCGAACCGAAACGAGTCGGACACCGAACTGCAGAACATTGAAGACATGAAGAGGGAAAGCTTGTCGCCCACGGCGTAAGTTCGTGAAAGTGTCTTTTGTTGGCGACTTGGATCTTCAAGGTCCAAAGTTTGAGACAAATGATCTTTCAACACAAAAGTTTGGTCCTTCATGGGCAACATGTTTGCGACTTCTTTTGGTCCTGGGGTCTGTTCTTTTTGTTTTCTGTATCCCCGAATTCGGGGCCGGCTGTGGACGTGTGGAGCTTCACCGAAACGCGGCAAAAAGAATGGAATTTTGGGGCCGCGGCTCGGGGCTCTGACGTCAGAGCAGCTTCAGTCATGTGATAGCAAATGGTGGGAGTACAACAAGACAAATTTGCTCCCGAACTTTTGGCCTTTTTTTATGTGTATTGAGGACATATTTTCTGCAGTTGAGACAAGTTCCAGTCAGGGAAGAGGCAGACAAATCGGCTTGGTGTTGAATTCAGTGTAAGTGTACTTATTTGGGAGTGGAAGTTTCGAGAATTTGTCGACTTAGATCTAGAAGCTGTTTCGTGGTTGTTTTGTTTGACACTGATCAGTGTGTCTTCACAGTATTCGCGAGGACATTGCAAAACAAAAAGGCTTTGTGAATGACTTGTCAAACTACAACTGCCAGCAATGGGTGGAGTTTTTTCGGATGAAGGCCTCGACAGCACAGGCTTTAGTTGAAGAAATTGGCCCTTTCTTCAGGAAACGTGATGGTACTGTTGAATTTTGCAAACATCTGTGTGTAAGAAGCAGTCGTGTGACCAATGTGGTCACGTTGAGGCCTGTCTTGCAGGAAGAGGAAGACCTCAAGTCCATCTCCAAGAACAAGTATTGATGTTGCTGCACTTTGTGGCTCATCGTGGAAAATATGGGCTTCTAGCTGACAAGTTTGGATTCATGCGATCCTGCTACTTTTCATGTATTGAAGAGATGATTGGCATTGTGTGTGACGATTTGTTGCGAAAGCACATATTTTGGCCAAATTCTGAAAGGCAGAAGGAGATGTCAGATTACTACAATCAAAGGTTCTCCTTTCCTGGGGTGATTGGTGCCATCGATGGAACACACATCA
>JAAUXT010116709.1_pt1 | contig 22938 bp, 24 predicted proteins | sample 7278171 | NCBI WGS metagenome assembly JAAUXT01 (sample SAMN14350112, study PRJNA611818) | marine sediment metagenome | isolation source: surface marine sediment (1.8m) | place: French Polynesia: Moorea | collected 2018-08 | reverse complement strand
AGGCTTCCAGGACCAAAGGTGCGGCACAAATTTTCAGAATTTGGAATTACCGGTACGTACAATGCGAGTGACAACAACTTATCTGAACGATTTTTAAGCGTGTGGTACACGGCCCTCCGGGCGACCACACGCTTAAAAATCGTTCAGATAAGTTGTTGTCACTCGCATTGTACGTACCGGTAATTCCAAATTCTGAAAATTTGTGCCGCACCTTTGGTCCTGGAAGCCTGTGAACCGTGCATGCAGAGCGCAATTGTTCGTTCCCAGGCAGTGTTTTTGCCGAACCAGTTCACCACAAGAACCAAGCCTACAGAAACATCCACTTACCGCTTTGTGTAAAGATGTGAAAGAGAAGCAGAAGAACTCCAGCGCAGGTTGCAATGAAATAAGCCTGCTGTACACTGACCATTTTATCAACAGCTTCTGTCCCCATGAAGCAAGTAAAGAAACGAAACCGCGATTTGCTTTCAAAGCAAATTCATCCAACAAGCAAAACCACGTCGATCAGTCAAGTAGTGCATATCTTTGCACTCGTGTGTTTCTGTCATGCGTCGCAACACAACTGGAGCGCACGGTATACCGTATACATGTACACAAATGGGTGGCTGCACGCTGTGTTGCATACGTGTGCTTTGAATGGGTTGACGTACGAGCAAATCGATGCACTTGTGCACAGGCCATGACACAATGAAAGTCAGAGTTTGGCTCCATGCATTTTGCTGGTCGAAAACTAGCTTCTGCACAAAATGTTCACGGCGACAGTTTTTGGAGGCACCCAATTGAATTCTGTTTCTTTTTCTGATCACACACGTCAACGTGTCATCCTGTGTTGTTAACAACCAGACATCAAGGGCCTCTGACCTTCTGCAGGGCCTCGAACATTTTCACCCTGCATGGTCGTGACATCACCCCTCATTTTGGGTTTGGGCAATCACGTTCATGCAGGTCTGGTGAACGACGGGCCAACGCAAAACAGACTCTACCCCTGTTTGTTACTGAAGCCTCTTCAGCGCCAATACAACTGTCTGACAACCCATCATCAAAACATGCAATTTCCAAGCATCACTGCCTTAATTCTGAAAACTCTCTTTCAACAGCAGATCCAGGCACGGGAATCCATCCGACTGACAATGAGAAGTCCGTGGACCCTGCATTTGGCATCATTGTTTTGTTTGAGAACAATGACCAAGCCTTTTCCTGCATTGTTGTCTTTCCAGTGTCCTGGACCCAGCTGGTCAATGACATGACCCAGTCCCACTCAGTCACGGCTTCACTCCCGGCGTGTCGTGGTTCCAGGGCCACCACCTGCTGGTGACGACGTTCGAGATCCCATCCATGGGCTTCAGTCTCCCAGGACTCTTCTCCTGCTCCGAGCAGAGTACTCTAGTACTCTCTCAGACCATGTTCGATCAGGTCAGTGTCTAAGTCTGGATCAGGCATCCCTGTCCTGGGTCAGTTCAGTACCCCAACACCAGATCAGTACATGTGTCCCAACCATGGTTCAGGTCAGTACCCCAACCATGGTTTAGGTCAGTACCCCAACCATGGATCAGGTCAGTACCCCAACCATGGATCAGGTGCAGGTCCCACCATGTTGAAGGGTGCGCACGAGCGTTGGAATCGAAGACCAACTGTATCACCGTCAGTTCCTGAGGGTTTGTACTGCACGTCGGTGGGCAGTTTCCAGGTTCTCTCGTACCATGGGTAGTCATCGCAGACAAACAACTGTCCAAAGTTGGCCTCAGCTCTGAAACATAGTGGAGGAGTTCTTGCTTTGAGTCATGAGTACTCAAGGCCCCAGCTGTATGTACTCTCATTAATCTGGGCATCTGTTGCTGTTTGCTTCCACCTTTGTATGTGTGTTTCTGACTGCAGTGCTGTTTGAGTTGTCACAACGGTACGTACAACTTACATCTCTGCCCTGGTGTGCCCAAAAAATTGTTGGCTTTCCGGATTATCCAGGGAGTCAGACCGATTCTTCCCTGCATATTGACAAAACTCAGACCGAAGTGTTGCTGATATGCACGGATCAAACCTTTGATGAAGACTCACATGCATGTTCTGTCCGTCAGAAAGCAAGAATTCGACAGCACAACCAGGTTGCGGCATGGCCGGCCCGATTCGTGCATTTGGGCGTGTGATCACGTGTCCACAATGGGACACAACCAACGTGACAAAACATCAGTGTCTAATTCCGCTCCAGAAAGCAACAGATTTGTTTGTTTGTTAGTTTTTTCATCAAGTTTATTCTTCAACTTTGACAAGAACATCATTTGAGTCTGGTCCAGAGTGAAGGAACCACTCACTGCGTAATTACTGGTTGAGAGAAGCTTGTCATTCTGGCGGTGTTTTGGAATGCTGTTGACAGACTTGCAACGCACCCAGACTCCCGTGAGCGGAAAGACAGTTCCTTTGTTCCCAGTGCCCTGCTTGGTACCTGAAGATGTGTGAAAACGTTTGCCTTTTGCCCTGTTTTCTTGATCAGGACTTCTTGTGGCACGCTTCTTCGAAGGAGTTGGCACCGAAGTATTTGATGTTGTCGTACGTTACGTAGTGCAGAAAATGTTCCACAGGGCACAGACCGTCGCTGTTGGTCTGCCCAGCGCAGAAGACCACGTTCCTCGTCACGTCTTTGCCGTTGTAAAGAAACCGCGTCATGTAGCTCTGAGTCCCGTTCGCTGGCAAATACTTGTACAACTCGAACACAACCCTGGATGCATATGGAGGGTGAAGACCTTCGTTGAACCCCAGGGCGGTTGTCAAAGGCGTTATGGTCATGTCGTGACCGGAGTACAGAACGAACTTGACGGAATCCTTCTTGCGCACCATTCTTCCCATGCGTTTCCCTATTTCTCTGAGCAGAGGGTGCATGTAGAGCCGAGCGTACTTTCTGTACGAGTAATTCACCGCCTCTGCTCTGCTCATGTACTCGTCTCTGTAGTTCCACATCCTGCCGACGAGCGGCCACGTGAAGCACTCGCCGCTCTGCGGGGAGCACGGCAGCGGCACCGAGTGACAGGCGAATCCGTTGAGGTACTCCAGAACGGAGGATATCCACATGAGCTTATCCGGCGTTGTACCTGTCAAACGGGCCAGCTCCTTGGTAAGACTGCTGTACAGTTTGCTGCTTTTCCTTTTGCGTCTTGTCTCCTTGTCCGCCTTTTCTCCGTAAAAGTTTACATTGGCACAACCGCACGAAGACCCCCCTCCGCGGCTTTTGTTTTTTGCTGACGCACAGAAATTGGGTGGATCCCCCGTGAAAACTCGCAGCTTGTGAAAATCGAACTTTGGCAGGAAGCCATAGAGGAAAGCTATGGCGCTCTGATATGTCCTCGAGTAAGGAGTCGTTCTGATATGGAGTTCTGAAGCATTAAAATTGGATTGCAAGAGTCGGTGCTTGTCAATATAGATTCTTTTCAAATTGATTCCATTACGGAGATGCTGCGCAGCCCCCGTTCCTGTCAATTGAGCGCCCATGCATGTTTTTTCTTTGGGATATAATCCATACATCAAGGCAGCTGAGCCTGCCTGCACCCCTTGCCAAATCACTTCCATCGCACTCCTGTACTCCCGGAAGGCGGAGAGATTTTCCAGAGGGTTGTGCGGCGCGTCGAGAGTGCAGTCCAGCCTCAGTTTCTTCAGGCCCCCCACGCCGTACATGGGGGAGCGGTCCCCGTGTCGCGTCACCACGTGCACCTGCAACAGTCGGTAGGCGGCGCCGACGCGGCCCTCGTCCGTCGACGTGTTGAGTGATTGCGGGTCACAGTACTGCTTCACCCGGGCGCGCGCCTCCGCCTCCGTCGGCGTGTACTCATCAATCCCAGCGCCGCCGCCCGGCGCCTTCTGATCGAAATTCAGCCTCAGCTGGCTGCTCCCGCCGGGCGCCACCGCCATCAGCGCCGCTGCACTGGCGTTGGCGGCCGAGGCGGAAAGTGGGCTGTTGTTGCCGTGAAAACTGGCGGGAGATTGATGCTGCTCCTCGGGGAAGATGTCCGACCTCGCCTCGCCCCGGGGCGCCGCCCAGTAATCCTGCCCGTCGATCTTGACCCCACGCCGCGCCCCGGCGACGCCTCCGGCCGCGGCCCCCGCCGCCTCGGGGCCTCCGCTGCCCAGGATCCTGCGGCCCCGCCCCGCCTGCTCCATATCTTCTCTCATCAACACATCTGAAAAGACACAGGATGCGCTGAGTGTGAGTTGATAGCAACTCCAAATGCCGAGGTGTTAAACAAATCCAATGAAGGTTGAAGCAATGTGGAGTGGGCAGACTTCCTATGCAGTAAATTATGTGCAGGGTCTGGGGAAGTCCACCACATAACACTTAGTGGAATGGACTGAACAAACCGTTGGCGTGTTTGGTAATAACTGCCAACGTAAAGCCTCCAGGCAAAACGTGCTGAATTAAATCCGCTGGGAAGATTGATTGGTCTTGACACTGCGCTGGCCCCCCTGTCTGATTTGTATGATTCCATTAGTGCCTGTTGGGCGGCTTTAACCCTGCGTGATACAATTTTCCTGCTGTGTTTGCTTCGCGTAAAAGCCAATCTGGACTGGGTGCTATGACAGGCAAGGTTGTTCCCAGGTCAGTCCACCGCCTTCGCCAACGTTTAACCGGAATGGGGTGAATGGTGTTGTCTCCTGTCACGCAAGCGACAGATTCTGTCGAAACAACTTCAATGTCAAGTCAAAGAAAACTGAACGCTGGGGAATTCATCACAGTTCTTGCTGACTTTCCATTGCAAATGCTGCCATTGCCCTTGTTTTGGAAAGTCGAATTTGATTTTGAAAGCTGAATATGTGTTGCTTGAAAAGCACGAGAACGCACCCAAAAGAGCCTGATTACAAGGAGATAGAGGAGAATTGTGCTCCAAGTTTCATTCTGGAGCTTGTTTGAGGCGGCGCTGAGCTGCTCTGTCACGCGCTGCCAGATTTGGCGGCACGGAAGACTGCTGCAAACAGGAAAACAAAATATGAGGAATCTGCTGCACTTTGTGGTGGCGAGGACAGTGCTTTTTGTAGTTCAGAACCGAAACTCCCCTTTGTGAGTCAGGTCTTGCTACACTCGGGAACCACGGAAGGTTGTGACCCGAACCTTCAGAAACACCGTTCTCTGTTCCTGCCTGACCGGTCAGGAACAGAGACAGAGAGACAGAGAGACAAAGAGAGAGAGAGAGAGAGAGAGAGTGTGTGTGTGTGGAAGGCTTTTTTTTGGGGGGGGGGAATTTGGACTTGGACGAGAAATCCTGTTTTACGAGAACCTCCAAAAGTGACAGACGCAAAATCCTGCATGTTCCTGGAGCAAAGAACATTCTTTGTCAGGATTTCTCCGGCGGCATAAATTTGGATTGTTTCCATATTGCCACTCAACAGCAAAGCACACCCTCACAAAAAGGCTCAAGGCGGGGAAGGGATTATTTTCTTCAAATAAAGCAGCTGCACCGTGGCCCCAGGCAGCACGTTGGCACGGATACGAAAACCTGTTATGGCTCTTGAGGAGGTTTCTGTATATCAAATATTCAAACAGCTGCAAACTGGCAATTTGTGGACAAGTGCAAGGAAACCTCAGGAAAACCAGTCGGACGAAGCTTGTAAGTGGCTGCCCCCTCCAGTAATTCACTTGGAAGTTTGTCGGAGCTAACGACTGATTTGTATGATTTCATTAGGCTGTTTAACCCGGCGCACAAACCTGCGTCTGAATCGAGTTTTCCTCTTCCCGCCGCCCTTCTAAAAGCTTATCTATCTGGGGCCAAGGCTTTTAATGGATAAGTTTTCTGGCAGCTAAGTAGTTCGCGCCGGGACATGATGGAGGAGACTGTCAACCTGAACCAAAAGAGAGCGTCTGTCTTCAAGGCTGTCTGAATCTGTGCACGGCTTCACTTCAAGAACACCGTGTGCTCTTATGGTAATCAATGCACGTATTTTAGTACACAAAGCCGAATTAAGCCGTACACATGGAGCAACATGTCCTGCATATCAATACTGTAGGCAGGGGACTGCGCATATCAACATATCAACACTGCGGTTCAAGCTCAGCTGCAGGCGTGAATGCATCACTGCAGACTTCATGGCCCGCGCCGAGTCTCGTGGCAATTTCCTTATTATCGAGCCTTGCAGCGAGAAGTCTTTGTGGCAACAAAGACAACTGTTTGCCCACCGAACCTACATGAAGGCCCACGCAATCTGGACATACGAAAGTTGGGATTGCAAACAGAGTCAGACACGCAAGACCCTATGCATCTCCACGGACTGTAATGAAGGAATCTGGGTGACAGCAAATCTCTCGAGTGAGATTGATTTGTCCAGACACGGACTGAGGACCCTCCGACCAATTTGTCCGAGTCCGCTGGTCGCGTGCAGAAGCCCTGGGCTCAGAAGGAACGACTTGACTGAAATGTGACCCCAACTTGCGTCTTTTCCGTTTATGGCAATCATGGACGCTTGGCTTGAACAGGACGGACTTGTGGCTCAGGTCAGTCCCACCGGGAGCACACACTTGATGAAGTGTTTCGAGCTGCAGAAACAAGATTCCAACAGGACCTGCAGGCTGCCGCGGATGTCAGAGAAATTTGTTGCTGCAGAGAATAAATTGACTGCAACTTATGCGAGTGTTTAAAGATTTAGGGGCTCTCGTCTGCAGCTTTGAGTGCAATCTGGAATTGAAGCGTCCACGCGGGGAACAATAAGGAGGCTGCGTCCTCAGCTTTCATTGCTGCCATATCCGAATACTTTGCACTGTGAAGATAAGGGGTACGATCAGCGACCCTGAAACCTTCTCCCATAAACCAGACAATCACAAGGGACAGCGCAACCCCATTCACAGTCTGATCACAGAGCCGCAGCACATGTTTAATTCACCCAGAAAGCTGTTCAAATGTCTTCCCATTACCAAGTGCCACAGGAAAGGTGTTTGGGCCTCTTGGGCTTCGGCGGCAATTCCCGCTCTCCTTCTTTTTCCCAGATTAAAATGAAAGTGCGCACGGCTGCTGCAGCGTGAGGAAGGCCACCGGCCCGAACCTAATTTGGATGTAACACGGCGCTGCTGTGTCGGTGCCGCTCGCGGTGAGTCCGTGTGAGTGATGTTTCTTTCAGGGGCAAACTGACTTGCATGCAAGGAACACATTGGGGCATAACACACACTTTCTGGTCTGTTTACAGCACAGAAACTAAGCCATTTGGATTTGGTCGACAGGAATTCCTTGCACTGTTTGATCGCGAAAATGTTCAGTGTGCGAAGAATGTTTGTGTGTGCCACATGACTCTTTCGATCTTTTTAAAAACACTTCATTGTTGTGATATATCTGCTTTCAGGCAAATTAATTTCTCAGTTCAGGCCTGCAATTTCATGCCACGAGGCGCCAAATGAGCGGAATACGCAGCTCACGTTCGCGGGACAGGCGCACTTGTAGCTGTGCGACACATCCCCAACTCTCCGAGTTGAAGACGGGAATATTCAAGCGAAAAACACAAGAAAAAGTGTCGGGCAATAAATTTGAACCACTGTTTGTAATGACTGCAGTTTTCTTCACTTTCAAAATGGATATTTTACACCAAAATCCAACTTCGAATCCAACTGTATTTGTGTTTGACTCCTTGGATGAAGCAGTTGGGAAGAAGATGGGTTGTGAAGGAGCAATAATGGTGGCATCAGTGGGTAAAACAAGAAAGCAACGTTTGGAGGCCAGTCCATTCATTTGCTTCCATTTGGTTCATCAGGCTCGAGCATCCATCTTCCCCCAGCAGAGCTGAGACTCTGGCTTAAAGGTCCACGCTGCTCAAACAACTCACAAGCACACTTTGGAACACATTCCACCAAAACATGACAATTCATTCTGCTGTCAAAAATCAAATTGATGACGATTCGCTGCGGGTTTGCAACTCGAAGCGACGCAACCTGGCGTTTGGGATTCGAAGCGCTCGTATTGAATCTACTCTACTTGGCAGTCTTATTGGTCAAACCCTTCGTGTTTGGAGAAGACAGCAACGGAAATTGCTGTCAGTGTACACGCCTTCAGTGTGGCGCGTGCGTGAGAACAGCTTTTCGCTGTTATCGAAACTCTGGGCGCGTACACACTGACAGCACCTCGCAACGACCCTGCCTCATGCATGCATTGCAACAGCTAGGAATCAGTCAGTTTGTGGCAGAATGAATCTGTTCATTGGGTTCCCCAGTGGCTGGGGGGGGGGGTTTGGTCCGCTGAAAAGAGGAAATCCCTCCAGATACACAGGAATGTGTCTTTGCTGGCAGGAGCAGTGAAGTTCAAGTGAGAATTGTTTCTGAGATGCGTCTGACCAACATTTTTCAACATGGCAGCTTTGTATGACAGCAAGCCGATTGCTCCAATGAATCTGCTCTAATTGAGGGACCGGGAAAGAGAAACAGGATCTCTAATGAATTTGTATTCATCCACAGGAATAGCATTGGTGCGCGCAAAGACATTGAAAAATTGTCTTCGATGTGTGCCGACGCTCTGTCAGTGCATGGCAACCGATTCTTGCGCACACAGCTCATAGCTTCATAATCTAATTAAAATCGACATCTTTTTCAGTGATCCAGCATTTGATTGCTGCAAGGGAAAGACAAAAAGATGGAAAAGCGTGCATTGAAATAGGCAGAGCAAAGACCTGAAAATCTTTCAAATCGTTGAAGAGACAGGAGGACAGACTCGAGCGCCGAGTCTGACCGCCGCATCTGTCCTCGTGCACGTCGCTTTCGTGCACGCTGCAGGAAAACGAAGGACGAACGCGTTCGTGCAGTGCGCACAGGAGTGTTGCTGAAACTGCATGCCTGTTCTAAAATCAGCTCCACAGGTCTGCTGACGACGAATCCAACGCAGCTCGCCGTGAAGTCGGACCGTGAGCGGCAGCCGGAGATTGTTGAGCGGGATTGAGTTCCGTGGAAACACAGGAAATTACTCAATCATCTTGATGGTTTTTTCCGCAATTCATTTACTTTCGCGTCCTCAGCATTTACAATAGCTTCATTTCAAGTGAAGTGCCTGTGCGGATCTGACTAATTCCCGAACACAATGGAGAGTGAGTCCAGGTTGAGCAGCTCATTTAACCTCCGAAAGAAGACCTAGCGAGTTTTTGGCCATGTCCGTGTGGATGGCGATTGATACATGACTGGTATTTACGAGTCCTTGGCTTCAAAATTGCCTTCAGATCTTCTGGGAGCAGAGTCGCATCAAGTTGAAATTAGTTTGTCCACGGTGGCCAGGCTGCACCGCGAGAAAGATCTGCCGGAGTCTAATCCTTCTCTGAAGAATGCCCAGACACACTGACGCTCCCCAGGTTTGAGAAGCAAACTTTCAGTTTCTCAGTTTTGCCCTTTCCGAATCTGTTCTGGACATTTAATAATATCCAAATCTAAACCAAGCAGTCGACTTGTGTGGGGATGACGGCTGTGTCGATCTGCGCTTTGTGGAAAGCAGCGGATGACAGACCGTCTTGGGTAACTGTGAGTTCTGACTCAAACTGCAGAACCTGTGAGACCTTAATGTTTGCTTGAGTCTCCAAACCGCAACACTCAACAGAACGGAGCCAGGAACCAGCGCTGACCAGAATGTTTCATCAGCCAAACAAGAATCTGCCAGTGACAGGGATTTATGATGAACAGTACGGAGGTTCAGCAAACACATCCGCTCCTTTTCCGACGTACCCCAATTACCTGATCGGGGACACAGATACTATTTGGTGACTTGTCATTGGCTCTCAACTGCTCATGTGATGCAAAATTTGGTCACCTGTGCCACCGATCTGTCAATTAGGGCACCGCACGTGTAAAATTGAGCCGTGCCGAACCTCGCCAGTGTCGGCCTGTTGTAGGTTCTCCTGCAAGTGCACGCACACGCACGCTCACGCGTGTCTCATGTCTTCTCGTCCACGCAAGAAAGGAATCGCAACCAAAGGCTCAAATCACGTCCACCATGCAGGCACTCCATTCTCCGACTTGAATTTTTTATGCAACCCGTTGACTTGTTTTGTTCGGACTCGCTGTCTCCTGCGTCAATAGAGCACACAAGGCAGAACGCTTTTTGCATGAGAGATGAAAAGTCATACAGGTTTCAATGAAAGCTCCTCTGTGCTCGTCATCAATCAAAAGAAACTAAAAACTACGCCGTTAATATTTGAACACGCAGACAACAGCACACTCTCCCAACTGGCCAAATTACCCGATAACCTTGATCAGAGGGGTTTGGCGTTGCCATGGTAATTCTGAATTATTCAACTCGTAGCTGGATATAAAACTGTGTGAAACTGTCCGCTTCACACGCCCTTTCTGGTGAAATTTCAGTCTGCCGGAGTGTTTGCCCATCGACCAAGAATTCCCTGCTTTCATTTGCTGTAGAACGTGGATTGTCAGGTTCAGACGGTCTCTCTGCATACTTTCACACTGGTCTGTGAGAGCAGACAGTACGAGTCCACCAGCACGCAGACCGAGCATGAGCGCGGTGGTCACGATGTCGGAACCTCGAGTCCCACAGAAACTGAGAAGGACACAAAAAGCTTTATCGTTCGGGCTCAGTGCGCAGCGGGCCACCGAAGCGAAAAGGGGCTCATTGTTTTCCCATTTGTCTTGACCATCTCAGCGGCGTCATTTCTGCACCAATTTGGCTCGCAGACCGAGGGTTTGGCTGCGAGCGAAACTGTTCTCTCGTGCCTACTTCGGGGAGATGTACAGCTGCAGCAAACCGTATCAGCGCAGAGTCTTCCATTGATGCAGCGAACGCAGACAGATTAATTTTCCAAAACAAAGCCGACGGCAATTGAAGGACTATTCTCAAGTCCTCCAAGCAAACAGAGCAGAAGGAAATTGCAGTTGCCTTTCAATTCACTCGTCCAAGTCCCAGCAAATAGATTCAATCGAAGTGCACTTGAGCAGAGAATCGTGCTGAGGCGCCGCAAAATTGAGCATTGCTGGGCAAGAACCACGGAAACGGCTCTCCCCGGGAAGCTTGCATCCACAGCAAAAATATTTCTTGCGATCGTTTTCATATCCATTGTGTCACGACCTACGTCTGTGGGTGCGCCATAAACGTTGGGACATGGCGACTCCCCTGCTTGTTGCAGAAATCAAATAACATGGATTATGAGGTCGGGCGGGCTGCGGGACGGGATGAAATATGAACAGCGTAATAAGATTGTTTTGCGGTAATGCGAAACTAATTCGGCCCATGAATACCTCAGTGGACGGTAAAAGTCGGACATATCCACAAAAGTACATTTTGTGCTGTGTTGTTTGGGCTGGTGAGACGTCAATGGAAAGCAAAGTTATGAGGCAAGCCGTGCTTCACCATTCCTCAGCGAAGCTTTCTTCTTCAGACCTGCGCCAGACAGTGGGCCTTCATCAGGAAAGCCTGGCTCAGCCGTTTGTCCTTACCGTCCTTTGCATAATGAAAATAAATGTCGCTGCCACAAACTTCGGTGAGGACGGTGAAGAACAATGATGGATTCAGCTTGATTGTGCTGCTCTGAATCTTCACGAGGAAACAGGAAATCAAGAATCCCCAAAGACTCTTTATTCCTGGGCCAATATCAAGACTGCAGGGGCTGTTGTACTCGGCTGAAGGAGAATTCATGACAACGACGGCGCTGCATCAGTGCGAGACCATGCAGACGAATTCAGCCACGTGAGTGCACCTGAACCTCCTCCCTCAGAACTTGCCTCGTTATGTCGTCTCCTCGCACTTTCTGTCATTACATTCTCCAAGCGACACCAGCGTCGCATCAGATGAAGGTATCGATTTGTTCTCAGTGCGTATTATGTCTCCCATCCTGGACACTTTTCTGTCTCAATACATTTTCCATTTGCACTCCGTCTGATGGTTCACGTGACGCATTATAATGAATCTGCTTCTTTGATGTTCCTTCTCTTGGAGTCGTTATTGCACATTTCCTCTGAAGAAAGTACAGCATTTCAGCCTTTTGTACGAGTATCTTCCCTGAGGAAAAAGGCGTTGACAAAAGTAGCTTTTGTGACTTTTCACAGATGCCTCGATATATTTCTTTGTTCTCTCCCTTCATGTCAACATACGTTTGCCTTTCACAAGGCCAAGTAGGCAAGAAGGCAGAAGGTGAAAGGTGAGAGAAAAACGAGCTGTTTCGTGCGCGCAAAATTGACAGAAACCCACTTGACTTTGCAAACACGTTGCGAAAAGATGACGCGTTTGCAGCGAATCTGAATCCACAAGTGCTGCAATTGCTCACACCTCAGATGCACCTCGTGTACACTTTGGCGCACAATGATTGGAGTTTCTTTTTTCCCGTGATGTCGAAAAGTCTGACTGGGCTTTCCGGAACTGAGCGCAAAACGGTCAGCGTGTTCCTGCATTCGAAAGAAGAACAAGAAAACGAAAGCAGACAGGAATTTCGCGTGCATGAAGAGTTGTACTCACATGAAAACAGCAGCACAACGAGCCATACTGCCACCGTCATCCACACAACCTTCCAGCGCAGCACGACAATCCTCATGTCTCTACATGGCGAGACCATAGCACGCGAAGAAGGGTTCCGTGCGATCTGACTGCAGTGCACGGCTTCCAGGTCCGAGAGTTTCAAGGTGCGCCGTGGATCGAGACTTGAGACGCGCACGCGCTTGTTTGATCTGTCCGGCCGCTTCTCTCGTGTTCCCTAATGCAGCGAGACCCCCGAAACACAACCAACTTTATTACCTTATAAAGAGCAGCTTCACTTTGCTGTGGCCAATCGCACTCACAGACGGTAATTGACGAATCTCTCGGAAAGCAGTTGTCACAGACCGTCCGGAGGATTCGATGAGAAAAACATACGGCTATTTTGCGAAGTGAAATTGCGTTCTCGTTCATCTATGGTAATGGCCTATCCGTATCCAAATCAGGGATTCCGCTTTAGCCTCCAGCAGATAAAACCCGCCGCGATTGGTATGATTGGATGTGCTGGCGCTCTGAAACCGAAATGTGCGTGTGTGTTGCAATTACTCCTGTGTCGTAATTTCCTGAACAGCGGCTAGAATCATCCGCAACCTTTGTGGAAAAACACAGCTCGCCAAAAAACAAAAACCGCTCACCTGACATCGCCTTGAAGCGGCTTCGAAAGCGGCAACGAAGCCTCTTTAGATCCCCCCGAAGAACAGGAGATTAGTGCCTTTGTGGTGAAAGATGCAGAAAAACAGTGTAATGCAAATCAGGCTTTCGACGCAGATCAATTCTGCCTCTTGTGTGGCTCGGGCATGATAAACAATCAAAGAGACACAGTCCCCCGAGCACCATTCATCATGCTCACAATCTCAGCAGCGAAGCCTCGAACCCGACCCTAAACAGCGCACAAGGAGACGAGGAACAGGCGCACGTAATAAATTGACCATCGACTTCGTTTCGGGTGCATGACTTGATCAGACAAAGTGCAGGACCTGGAAAACCTGAACCACACAGCTGCAGAACTGGGCAACGTGCACTTCAGCTCATTGGGACACCAAAACCATGCACGTCCTTCAGGTTCCAAACAAACGTTTGTCTTCCAGCACAAGATCATTGTGCATGTAACGCTTTCTCTTATGTCCATTTGTGGCTCCGAAGGCTTGTGTCCAGTGCAGAAACATCCACATCTACTGCTGTCTCCAAATCCCCCGTGAGGCTCCAATCACACCTCATTCAAACATTCCGGCCTCGCAGGGCTTGTGATCGTCTCTACACAGGGACAAGTCAAGCCCAAGTGGAGCTGAAATATCAAATAAGCACAGGCTCTTCTCCGATTCTGATCACAATACCAGAGGAATGGAAGCAATCTGGGGGGAAGGACTCCGAACCTCTCGACACTGATTCTGTTCCAATTGAATCCTGACTGAAGACTTCTTATCAATCGCCGGAAGCGCTCTTCAATATCAGGTCAAAGGAACCTGAGAAATACAAGCGCACATCTCTGGATTGGATTTATTGACGCTTGTTCGGCAAAAAATGTTTTGCTTCTGATAACGTACATTCCGTGAGGTCAAAACTACTCTTGCCACTTTGATTTATCTTTGCTCCCACTCTGGACTAAAAGGGCCCTTGCTCCTAAATATGCAGACTTCTGACAAAAGACGTTCAATCTGTGGAACAAGGGCATGGTCACGTCTGTGGGTTGAATCCAGCAAGACAAAAGCCTTTTACTGTGAAGCACACAGAAACTTGCAGGGGAAGCGCAGCTGGAGAGTGGAAATTTGACTTTTTCACATACTGACGTGTGCGCCTTGCACTTTGATCCTCAAACGCTCCTTCTCTCTTTGCCTGTCACCGCGTTTGTCTCCGCAATAATTTCGAATCGCACTGGGGGAAAAGCGCCAAAAACAACGTCAGCGCAATCTCCAGGACAGCTTTCAGCACAGCAACACTCGATCAAAAGAAACGAAATTCATTAGCAGGAAGAAGCAGGAAAAACGAGTCTCGTCGCGGAGATAATGTCACTTGAATCTGCTGGGACCCAACGAGGCGCTGTTGTCACGCGCGCTTTCCGCGCCAACAAGGAATCTCATTTCGCCGGGGACCAGGATCTTCTTTCGGGAACCTCTTGTGTCCACATCAGTTTTCAGCAGACAAAGTCTTCGGCAAATAAGTTAAATTAAGGAAAGTGTCAGTCAAGGCTGTAATTAGATTTTCTGCTTCTGGACAGTTGGCTGCGTGGAATCGCTTCATGTTCCTTCGATCCTTGTTTGACTCAGCTTTGAACAGGCAGATTTTCTCTTTTGTTCTCTTGTTCTGGCAGTTTTTGCACCTTAAGGTTTTGCTTCAAACATTTTTTGCAATGACGTTCTGCCCCTGCCGGCTGTTTTCAACAATACACCCCACAGATGCACTTCCCCTACTTTCAGTGAAACGGTTGAGTTTGCCTCAAGAATATTATCATCACGGATCACAACACAGTTTTCACTCTGGCACTCTTTCTCTTTTTTCTCTAGCTCAGGAGCTTTTCGTGGTCGCGACTCCTCTCCAATCTGAGCATTTTTCTGACAACTTGCAGCTTTGCTTCAACCTGGACTGACGTGTTTCTGTCTCACATCTTGCTTCTTTGGTTGAAAATTAACGCAATTCACAAGAAGATGTGGCATCCCCTCGTCCGCAACGTCCCGTGACATTGTCTGAGTTCACCATGCTTGAGTGTTCACCCAGAACCGACAGCAACGATGTATTGTGTCAACTTGGTGAAAATACCTCGGGGATGAAGCGAAGGCCTGCTGAAAAGTATACCAAGGCAATAGAGAAGAGCAGGACATCTGGACAGTAGAAACTTCTCCAAATTTTCTCGAAGGCGTGAACGTCAGTTGAAGTCATCTCTAGGTGAGTCTGTGACCTGCATTACCAGGATCCATTCGAAACTTTTGCGTACGGTGAGCATTTTTACGAGCTTGAAAAATCAGGTCTTCTGACAGCGTTGCACAAACTACACTACTCGTACAAATCAGACGCTACCCGGCAGGGCAAGGCTCCTCGGGGCTTGCTTTCATGTCTTCATTGTGGCCAGACCAGGCAAGACTCCTGCAGGTTGAAACCTTTGTCAACTTCCTGTTTCAACAGTCAAACTTCTCCCGAATGAGGTGTAGTGCAACTGAAATTGTTTGGAGGAGATTCACCAACACACGCATGAAGGGCAGATACGTATGTTCAGTGCCATGCGTTTGACAGCTGTGCTTTGTCCACAGATGTTTTTACTAGTTTTGGTTTTTTGTCACAAACCAAGTTCAGCAGAGCAACAGTTGTTTGTGGTGCACGAATTTTCCTTCCTGTGATGTTTACCAACGTGGGAACCTGGAGCAAAAGGAGCTATAGCTAATACCACGAGCAAACTGCTTGTCGACAACAAACATTTTCAGTTTCACGTGAACGCTGCTCTTGGAGGGATAAATCCGGTGCGACAAGCAAAATTGAGCGGTTTAGGGCCGTTGTCACTTTCTGCGCAGAGATGCGAACTCTCAGGAATCTCGAGCCTGGCCTAGATCTGAAAACGCTTATTTTCGTGGTGTCAGAAAGCCTCCAGACCTTGATGCAAAAGGACTGCCAGCAAAGGTGGAACCGCGGACATTGTTGGACGGTTCTGTTGAGCATCTGTTTCCAAATAAAGGAACAACAAAAACGGCAGATCTTTGATATTTCATTTCTGGGAGTGACTTTGCCCTTGCTGAATATGAAGATGCTGAAGAATGTCAAAGTTTATGTTCCGTGAAATGGGGTTGTACGATTCGCCTCGTGGTTCCTCCTGCAAAATAATTTTTGGGTTCTGACTTTTTCAAGCGAGGTCGATCTTTGCTGTTACGTGTCGCACTTGGGATGCACAAACGGTGGAAACGGAACGTAAACAGCGACATAATTGGCTCAATGTACGAGCAATGCAGCCAAAAAGGCTTTTGTGGGTGACGTTTATGGGAGTCTTGCTCTCAATGATCTGAAGTTTCTTCCCAGGCACCCTGGATCACACAGAAAATAACTGTTTTCCTTTCCGTATCAAGTGGAAATCTCTATGTTGACAAAAAAGGTTCTCCATAATTTTTTGCCATCATCGGTTGAACATTGGGGTCTGGCTGACTGAAAACATGTTTTGATCAATAAGACAGTGAAAGTCGGTGCAAAGTGCAAAACACGATGGAAAATCGCGGTGCAATTCAGGCACGTTTGTTTTCCACGTGCTAAGAAGTCACAGCATTAAAAAATGCTCATTTTGGGGAAAAACCGGTGCACAACTGCCAAAGCAAGTGACTTGAAAGAAAACAGGCTGTCCAAAACGGTCAATGCTTCAAAAGAAATGACAATGTGTCTGGAAGATTGCTGCCAGCTGTTTCCAGGTTTGGGACAGATGATGCCCTTTCCCTCCCGCGCAAACCTTCAGCTTCAGAAATTTGAACACATAAATCAAACAAATCTTGAGAATTTCGGCTCAAAATAGGGAGCAGTCACCAAGTGGTCAGGGTGACCCCAAGGTCAGGCAGACTGAAAAACACAGGAGAAGCCAGCAAACTTAAATGTAAGCAGCATTCCTCCAAGTGACTTCTGAGAAGCACAAGCCAAACAATGAAGGGAACACTCCAAACTACAAACCTTGGATCTTATCAGGTCAAGCAATTCTCGACACCCATGTCGTGCCCTCCTCCAACATCGATCCTGGTTCCGGCACCACACAGAATACAAATTGGCGTGAATACTGGAAAGAGTTTCAGACAAGCGTCTTCTCAGGTGAAGTCCAGCAGCAGCCGCGATGAAGGAGAAGAATTCTCAGTTCGACCTGTACGCGGACACGGCGTCCATCACGTCGTCGGAGCTCGACGAGAAGAGCGTCATCAAGCAGGCCGACTCCGACCGTAGCGTGAGTGTGACAACGAAATGGAGAGACGGGCTTTTCTGGATGCAGGTGTCTGGTCATTCTGGGTTGGGACCTGAAACAACCACCAGACACCCTCGCTCTTGGTTTCAGGTCCAACCTGAAATGGACAAGTATCCCCCTGAAAACAATTGGAGGCTTGATGAATGTTCACTACATGTACTTTGTGTTGAACATGAAATGACCAAACACCACAAACTCCTGTTTGGCGTGTTTCCTGTTCTCCTGGTTGGACTGAGATCGCGTCTATATTCTGGACCTGTCCCCTCAGTTCAGCCTCTTTCTCGCAAGACTTTATGCCTCTTCATGGCTGAAGTCTGGGGCTCCGATGCTGGAGGATCAGGTCACCTTTCGGAGTTCCGGAACCGTGACTGTACTGAGCGGGACGACGTCGTTGGACCAAGCCGTCAACTTACCTTCCAACAAGCAACACATACTTTTCCCGTGAATGAGTCTCCACTGACGAACCTCTCGGATGATAAACGTGAGTCTTGCCATGCTACGGACAGAGTTCCCAGGGTCTTGTTCTTCCCGTGCAGACGCAGCTCGGTCGGATGGTGCTGGTGATCGTGATCCCGATCCTCGCCCTCACCGCGCTCACCATCGTCGTCATCGTGCAGGCGCTCGAGGTGCGCAGCGACGCCAACGAGTCCAAGCGCGTCATCGACATCTTCCACGACATCGACCACATCGTCACTGCGCTCGGGGTACGGCGAGATTCTCGCTCAAGTCAATTGGTGACGCAACGCAATGCCTTGTGCAGGGCGCAACGCACGGAACATCCATTGCAGAAGTCTGGGGTGTCGGTCTGAGCTAATTGTCGAAGCATCTTGAGCGCCAATGCTTGCTCGAGTTTGGGTGTTTGCGACCCGAGATCCCCCCTCTCTCCGACTCAAAAACACACCAAGGTTCTTGATCAAGTCCCCCAAATGAATTGTATCAGAACAGCGCGCCTCTCACCGCAGACGGAGCGCGGCTGGACCGCTGCGCACCTGGTGGCGCAGGGCGGCAATGAAGAGGCGTTCAACACCATGGTGCAGAAATGGGAGGAGACGGACAAGGCGTGGAGGGAGCTGGATGACCACTGGCTCGCTGACGGCTGGTTTCCTGGCGAAGATTTGTCTTCTCGAGCGAAAGTCCTGGAATACCTGAAGAACCACAGAGCAAGAGTAAGAAGTTGGGAAACAAACAGCTTGCTTGCCGTGCACATGTTGAGAGCGCGCCAGCTGGTGAAGTTTCATGGTCCCATTGACATGTGCGCCTCGCTTCTGAAAACGTCACCAAACCCACGGGAAGGCAAACACAAGCATTTTCAATTTTTAACAGAAAAATCTTTCGCCTTTGACACTGCAGACGGAAGTGGTCGTTGGGACATCGGTCCGGGAGAGCCTGGACTTCTACACGGCGCTGACCTCGGCTCTGATGCGGGAGGGCATGTCCTACATCCAGCTGCCCGAGGAGGGCGACGTCTGGTCGCTGGTCGTCGCCATCAGGTCGCTGCTGCGCGCCGCCGACGCCATCGGCATCCAGCGCTCTCTCGGCTCCACCTTCTTCACACTGTGCGAGTTCACGACGGAGAACTTCGTGTGGTAAGACGTACAGCTCGCTCACTGCACTGAGAAGCATGCTCTCAACGCAAAGGGGAGTAGAATTAAAAGTTGTATTCTTGGGGAGGGGACCTTCTAAGGGCCACGAGCAACTGCAAAGTCAGGTCCAACAATCGGTGCTGCACTGATCCTTTTGAAGGTTCTCGAACATGGAGGGTCAGAGCGACGCCCTCATCACGTCAGCGTTCAGCCAACACCCGCCGAGCGGCCGCAAGTACCAGGAGCAGTACGTGGACTCCGAGCTGCAGACGAGGATCAACAAACAGCTCCAGCAAATGGGGGACGACCGCTGGATGCGAGACTGCCTCACCCTCTCCCGAGAACGGAGGAACGAGAACACCAACAATTGGCATGATGTGAGTGGACTTTTTGCCTTTTTGTGCGAAGAACCGAGCACACACGTTTGACATTCCGTGTCTTCAATCTTTCCAATAGAGTTTCCACCCAGGATGCGATTTTATCGCTGTCCTATCAAGAAATTTACAAACCACACCCACTTCAGCAAAGGCTTTTCTTTGCGTTTTTCCCACGGGTTGCACGCAAAACTTTTCCTGAGAATGCACTTCAACCACAGGACATGACGCAGTACCAGGCGATCCTGGTGCAAATTCGCGAAGATTTGACGGCTGAGCTGAACAGCGAGCTGGACGACATCATCACCGAAGCGGAGCGCGACTTCATCATCTACGTGCTCGTGCTTGTCATAGTCGTCGTCGTGTGCCTCTGCCTCGCCACTTGGTGCGCGTCGCTCGGTCCTCTGTCTACGCGTGTACTGAATCTGTGTCTGCGCAAAAATGATGCCAACATGTTTGGGGAGGTCGGGTGATCACTCGTGTTGTCGAGCGATCGCCTGGAGAGGTTGGGTGATGACATTTTGTGCTCAGAGACGTCGGGTGACAACAGGTTCCTGACTTGTTGTCACGCAACCTCTGCCTGTCAAACAACATGAGACACAGACTCAGACCTCTGTCTGCTGTTTTCTTCACTCCTTCCAGAACTGGTCTTGTTTGTTGCGTCGTGTCCTCTACATGCCACACGAGCCCAGTCCCAACGTGTGTCGGTGTGGGCTCAGGTCCGAGGAACACATCTGCACATCAACCGTTGCACATTTCCAGAAAATTAGAGGAACAGTATCGCTGGTGCTTAAAGAACTTCGTACATTTGTTTTCCAGGTACGCGCTGCGCATCAATAAGATGATCCGGGACATCATCAAACACGCCAAGATGTCGCGCTCAAAATCCAAGGAACTCGCGTTTGAAAAGAAGAAGACCGAACTTCTGCTGTACGAGGTAGATCTCACCCAGATCGGCAACGCTGTGAAGCAAGTCTTTCGTAGGGAACACACGGACATTCCCCAATCACCACACATTCAAAATTACACTATAGCGCGGAAGTGAACGGGAAGGACCAACAGGCAGTGCATAATGTACATTCCATGCAGAAAAGTCCCCATGGAGTGCTTTGCGACATCAAGCCTCGTTCTCAGCTCAACGTCCTGTGCACCTCAAGCCGAAGGCAACACACGAAACGTAATTTGTTCATCTGGTTTCTAAGCAGCAGATATTTGTCTTCAGATGCTGCCACGTTCCGTGGCTGACGATCTTAAGACGGGTCGGGAGGTCAGGACCGAGACGTTCGACAACGTGTCCATCGTCTACCTCGACATCGTCGGTTTCGTGGCCATGATCTCCAAACTGACTCCAATCCAAGTGGTTGAGCTGCTCAACGCGCTCTACGGGTCAGTGTTCACCTCGTACCTCATGCCTGCTGTCTGTGGCCCTCAACGTCATCACATGGAATTTAGTTTTCCTGTTCAGAGTCAGAGTCTCAGGATCTTTTGAATCCTGGAGTCACACCTGTTTTCACTCCTGACAGAATGTTTGACGACGAGACAGAGCGCTTCAATGTGTACAAAATGGAGCAGTCGAACGACGTGTACGGCGTTGTGAGCGGCGTGCCTGTACGCACCGCCAGCCACGCAGCCGAGATCGCCAACCTGACGGTGCACCTCATCCACAAGATCCACCACTTCCGCCTCAGCTCGATGCCCGGCATCATAATCAAAGTGCGCGCGGGGGCGCACTCAGGTACGACGCGAACCAGGGTCAGGCGGGGCCCAGAGAGGAAGGTCCGGTAGACCCACTGACTCCCAGAAATACATGTTGCAAAGTCAGGAGCAGTGTCGAATCAAGATTGCTCTTGTGGTTTTGAAACCCCTTTTTCTGGAAAACGAAGGTCCGTGGGTCGCCGCCCCCAACCAAACGCCATAAAACCTGGTGTCACAGGCAGACATCACGACGAGGGAACAGACATTCGAAGCACACTTTTAGGGGATCAATTTTCAGGTTTCGTAAAGTCTTGGTAATCCTGGATGACTCCGTGTAAATTGTTTGATGCAGGTTCGTGCGCCGCTGGTGTGGTGGGAACCAAGACTCCCCGGTACAGCATCTTCGGCGAATCGGTGAAAATGGCTTCGAGAATGTCCCGCAGCAGTGACAGTACGTTTTTCACCCTCAGAACACACCAAAGATGAGTCATGAATACCACATTTCCCGAATGCAGTTTGGTTGGTGTGTTTCAAGGTACAGCTCAGTGGAGATTGTCAGAAATCGAGGGTTCGTGTAGTCCACGCAGGAAAGCGCCTGATGCGCCTTGCAAGGAAATTGCTCAGATTGCTCCCACTCTTGACGAGGGGCACTCTGCTGATTGCAGTAATGAAGATCCAGATCAGTGAGAACATGATGTACGCGCTCAGGACGTACGGAAGCAAGTACCTGATGGTTGAACGTGGCGAGATTGAAGTTTACGTGAGTACTCGTATTTCTACAGAGATAACTGGGTCGCTCCACAGCTTTTCCATGCACGCATGCAGCGAACATTCCGTCTCCGATGATTGCCACTGAACCCCAGTGACCTGAGTGTGTCCTATTCTTGATGTGAAGACATTGGTCACTCCATTGGTTCTGTAGTCCTCTCACACACACACGTGCCATGGAAACAAGAACCTGTTTCATGAGCCTGCTTCATACAGGTGCAGTTTTCACAGGAAGATAATCACCGGAACGATTGTCTTTTATCTTCAGGGCAAAGGAACGATGAAGACGTTCTTCCTCGAGGGGCTCACCGACGGTCTCAAGGTTCCGCGCATCGAGGAGCCGCCCGCCACCCACTTCTGAAGCTCCAGCTGCGAGTACACGAGCAACTGGCAGATTGTGTGCAATACATGCATGGTGTCATGGAGACTGCAGTCTCTTCTTCATGCAAATCAAAATGTTGCACCACACGTGCAAATCCTAAAAAATACAACGAACAATCTGTTTGCATAATTCGAGTCAAAATTTCTAACCGTTCTTACTCCGCTCACAGCATATGCCCATGAAGGCGATCACAACGAAATCTGTGAGGGCTTGACACTGACGACCATGTGTGTGATTTCTCATTTTCAAGAGGTAAAACATGCAGTCACCATGCAAGCGTTATGACGAATTTCATCTGGTCTTTTCCTTCTTTCCTTCTTTCTTTTCCTTGTCTCAAATGCCCAACTCGTATTTTATTTGTGATCGTGTGTTTTAACCACAGTTGTTTGCATATTTTGGAGTGCCTTATGAGCCCAATAAAGACTTCGACACAACTCAATTGAGGGTACTCAGAGCCCATGGCAGAAACTGTCGTTGAAAATCTCGTGCGTTCTTCGCGGATTTCCTTAATTCTTGAGTGACCTCGTCTGGTCGCGTGGAAACTGGCCAGTTTGAGATGTTTGACGCAGGAGGGCTGATGCAGTTGGACCGATTGAAATGTTTCCCAGGACAAAAGGACTGCAGAACCATGCAAGGAACATTTCAAACTTTTTTTTGTGTGCTACATTCTCCCCGGCCCCCACCTGTCTGTCTGTCTGTCTGTCTGTCTGTCTGTCTGTCTGTAAGTATGTATTACTGTCATACTGTCTGTCTGTCATACTGTATGTAGGAGTTTGTGACTTTGTGTCTGTATTTCTGGATGACTCAATGTATT
>JAAUXT010114015.1_pt1 | contig 22946 bp, 24 predicted proteins | sample 7278171 | NCBI WGS metagenome assembly JAAUXT01 (sample SAMN14350112, study PRJNA611818) | marine sediment metagenome | isolation source: surface marine sediment (1.8m) | place: French Polynesia: Moorea | collected 2018-08 | reverse complement strand
GCGCACATCGTTTTTATATGTTCTCATTTCCGGACGCAAGGAAAGTTCACAACCGACTGCGATGGATCGGTAAGACACGAAAAATGGCAGGAACCAGCGGGAACTCTTTTAATGGCTCTTACCGCGTACAGGTCCAAGCAGCCTCGTAAACATGGACAAGTTCCGGACCACGTCAAAGAGATGGTCAACGCAACAGGATTTGAAATTGGGATTCCTCAGTTCAGCTCGCGCAGATTCATGCTGGTTGCATCCAGTCCATCAAGCAGCGGCGGCTGGCTATGGGAGTCGAGCAGAGCCTGAAACACAAGTTGCCGTTTTGGTATGCATTGGCTCCTTTTCCAATTGAGCCCAATTGCACAACCAAGGTAGAAGCGAGGTTGCGGCTGTGTTTCGCCCTTGAGGAGGATACCCCGTGTCTGCACCGATCAATGAAGCCACGTTATCTGTTTGAGGACCTGTATTTGTTCAGTCTGATTGCGGGATATTGACATCTCTTGGGATCCTATTGACTTTCAGTTTAAACTTAGATCAGGTTTCCCAAACGCAATTATCTGTTTAATCAAACTGCGACCACGCGATTGTTGCCTACTGTTTGTTGTTGGTGTCCTGCGTTCTGTCTGTGGTTGAAGGTTGGAAACCAGCACTTCATGCTGACTGTTGGCGACTGTGGCACAAAACACCTGATCCCGAAAACTAGAGTGTCCGGTTGGCCGAGGGCCTCTGGGTCCAAACTCTGCTGGGACTAGATTTTCAGTCACTCGTTTCCTTTTGAGTGTACAAGTGGTGCAAGCACAAGCTGCTTGGTTTCAAAGTTGAATTCTTGTTTACAACTCTTGGACAAAGGCGATCCGGTGTCGGATGAAGGATTCCTTCGACCCCTAGTGATTTAACCCAGGAAAACTTCGTGGCTCGAAAGACTTTTTCACCATCAAATTATTTCGGGGGTAGGATTCTGTTTCAAAAATTGCCCCTCCAGAGATATTTTCCCGTTGTGTGACATTTTCAGCTTCAGTTTGACAATCTGCAAAAGACGATCGTCTGCAGGGTTTTTGTGGACAAAGCTCAGAGTAATTTTCTGAGACAAAAAGGGAAATTACTTTTGCGAGAAGGAGAAAAAATTCACATCTTTCCCGTGTTTTTGTTGGTCGGGAAAATTATTTTCCGACCAAACACCTCAAGGAGGTACCCCCAGGAATTTTCACGAAAAAACAATTTTGCTTCCACAGCGGAGGAGTCGATGCTTCTCAGTTTCATTTTCCTCCGAAATCTAGTTCCAGACCCAACCTGACAACCGACTGAGCTGATCTTCATTGCTCGTAAAGAAATCGGACAAGGCAGGTACGGCTGTAGTGTGATGCCTTTGCTTTTGACCCTGTCATTGAGTTTGCAAAGCTCCAACTGAGAGCCGAAGAACACCAAACAACGACCATAAATCAATGAGGCACAAAGAACATGTGGATACAAAACAGTTTATTGGCCTTTGACGATCATGAATTCTTCATCACAGTTGTCCGATCACCCTGCAACAAAAGTGCAACTCAGAAATTACGTTCCATCCTATGGATTTGCAATAAAGACGGGAAACCGGAAATATTTACGAAGGAGAGAACCGCCAACCGATATTGATTCGGGCCGTTGCGCTATCCGCTGGAAGGTCACGCACGGAACGGGACACGGAGCGTCTTGTTTTGGTGACAGTCGGAAAGATTGGAAATCTGCATTGTTCTTCTTTTTTCTTGTCATGTTCTTCGTTGAACGCAAAGTGTACAAAAATACGGAATTCAAGTGTCAGAAGTTTTGCGAAGAACGTTTCCAAGGGATTTTGTTCGCCAGTTTGTTGTGATGCAACTTTCCTTGCAATGTTTCTCCTTGTTGGGTTGTGCACGGTGAAGTGATGAGTTTCTTGCACTGCCCCTTTGTTGCGATATGCACTGTTCATGGAAGTCATCTGAGTTCAACCGGCACAATCACAATCCACTGTTTTTCCCGTCCTTCTGGGGTTCTGCGTCGCAGTATGCAGGTTTTGAACACTTGACGAGGCATCAGTCAAAGTCCAAAACAGACGAACAGGGAAGACAGTATTGCGGCCGTGCGCTCGGAGTCTGGTCCGGTGCTTCTCAAAGGAAGCACCTTCCAACAGAACACAGACCGGACGTGCGGAACTGACAGGAGGCGAACCCCGCTGCATTAAAAACGGCGCGACAGAAACAGACCCTGTGTCACAACCTGACACCGTAGACGCGCGACTCGACGAACTGACAGAGGCAGAATGAGCCCTTGACATGGCGCTGCTTTCGAGGTCGGTCGAGTTTCTTGGTGATGAGTTTGGTGATGTACTCGCCGCTGTGCTTCAGCAACAGGTCCTCCGCCTCGTTCTGAACACGAGAAAGTCGCAATGCCGTTTGACTGTCAATGGTCAGCACACATATGAACTCATTTCATCAACCGAAAATATGAAAAGCTGGACGCTGCAAAGTGGCGACGCGCACCTTTGCATCCGGACTACCGTTGCACTCAATGTAAACTCGCAGCAGCACACCACTGTGTGAAGTTTGGACAGAAGCAGATGGGACCGACCTGACGTTTCACAAGCCCAGTGTTGAGTTGCACATGGGCTTTTGCGCACAGGGGTAAGGCCTCAGATCCATGGAAACGAAGCTCAGGCTTCCCCAACTGTTTCTTTTCCAAGCAAGACAACGTCTCTTCAAGTTTCGGGCAACGAACCACCAACATCTTCCACATTTGGTTCTTGAATTCACTTGTGCTACCCCCGCAAGGGCGTGTGTCGAGCCCACAGCACTCGGCTTTTGCACCATGTTGCGTTCAGTATTCTGACCTGCATAGTGATGCTGGAGGAATTGTTGCAGTTGAGCACGGCGACCCCGTCCGTCATGGGTGGCATGTCGTCCAGGTCGGCGGCGTTGAACTGAGACTCGACGGCGTCGAGTGCGGCGGTGTCGGCGTCGCCATCGAGCGCGTGATTCACGTTGGCGAAGGTGGTGGCGCTGGAGTCTTCGATGCTGACGAGCAGCTCTTGCAGATATGCCTACAACGACGAATTCTGTTTGAATTCCAACTCAATAAACAGCAGAACCAGACTGAACGTGAAAACACCACACCTTTGGCGCCTCGCCTTCTCAGACATTTTCGTGTTTCAAAAAAGGCTGTTTTTAAACTGTGCGTTGCATGACACCGTCAGGCAGAAACACTTTTGACGATGCGTTCCTTTGAACCTTGCATTCTTGTTGTTGCCACCCACTGCACTGAGTTTCAGATCTACTTGCAGCCTGTAAGGTGCTCAAGTACAAAAACAAACACCCGGACTCACCAGGCAAGGTCCCAACTCGTAGTAGAAAAAATGCAGCTGTCACGAGTGAAGGAAATCGCTGGGATTGATGATGTGGAGTGCGGATGCTCCTTGAATGCCACTGTGGCGCCTATTTCTACAGACACCAGGCCTTTTACAGCACTGCAGAGTAACCACCGTCTCTGAATTTAACATTCCCGGGCTTGCTTCTGAGTGCACTGTTATTTTTTCGTGACTGTCCTTCAGTCATTTGTTTTCAACAACATATCGCGACTTTTCAGGACCGACTGGTCATTTGGAATTGTTTTTTGCCCGTGCAGCCTCACAACGGTACAATCTTTTCAAGGATACGTAATACTTGTTGCAGTCGGCCATGCCCAGGTTCTCGATGCCAGCGAGAATGTTGTACTTGATGAAGATCGTGTTAACTTTGAACAGCTGCTTGTACACACTCGCCTTCATCTGAAAGAGCACGTGGTGAAGTTAGCCTGTTGGGGGCAATTGACTTTGGGCGTGATATGTTACGTGTGCATGTTTGAGTGGTGTGTGTGCAGGGTGCATTTGGCCCGACACACCCGTGATGAACATTGGTGGATTTTCCTTTGCCTTTCGAGGAGTACGGCAATGAGAAAGTTGCGATCGAGTCTCACATGGAAAACAGTTTACTTTGTTGTTGATCTGAAACATGGCGTTTCAAGTACCTGCAGCCATTTCGCAAACAATTTGCAATTCATGAACATGCGGACAGTGTTGTCTGTGCACCTGCGTCCATTTCTTCTCAACAGAGGCTGATGATCCCCACAAGACTTCCCAGTTATCAGCAGATCTGTACCCGCAGATTTGTGCTTGGCTTTTCAATATTTGGACGACAAGACCTTGTTTGGTTGCGGACTTCGGGGACACACATACGATTTGGGCTTGAGATTTGGAGAGCATACGGGCAGCATCAAATCTTTGACAATGTGGCATCATTTGCAACTTCAGCCAGGTTCTGACAATGAGTCACGTAGCTATTCACGTTCTTACCTTTCTCCTGGCGATGTGAGTTGAAAACATGTAAGCCGTCAACACGCACAGCCACACAATAGACGCGTGCACGTACTCGAGACCTGCAGAGCAGAAGGGCTGCAATTACTGGTCGATCAACGCAACACGCACTACTCGTACAGGTGGAACTTGAAGCCAAGATTCAGTCTTGCAGTAACACCTGAAGCAGATCGAAACAATCTCGACCTCGACGAATTTTTATGCAAGCAAATGCCTGTCGCAATGAAAGACATCGCAGGAGAAAAATCTTCTTTGTTGGAGCAGCCAAACACTTTACCGCTCCGACTGAGACTTTCATACAAATTAAACTCGTGCCAATCAAGCCTCTGTGGGACTGGACAATGTGTTCTCATTTGTCCTCTGTACATGTCCAAAATTCGGCGTGTTCATGGATGTCAGGCTGTCGGACCCGCACCACAAAACCTGTGAGACTGAGAGCCTGAGCCTAAGCTCCACCTGCATTGGTAATTGCCTGGGATGAGCGTTGCTGTAATTTGGGATGCGGGCGAGATGGTTGGAGCTGCCACAAACACAACACATTGTCACAGAGAACCAGGTCTGGCTTGGGTGTTGTGTTCGATGAACGAAGGCGAACATTGTTGCTCTCGTAAGAACTCCGTACTCAAGGGAAATTTCGGCGTTGTCATGTTTGGCATCAGAATCTGAACCAAAAGTTCATCACGCATTTTCGGTTTGTTGCCCGCGACGTGCACTGGCAAACTTAGCCTTCGACTGCTTGGTTGAACATTTAATTGGAAAACAAGAGACAAAGATTGACGAAGCCGCAGCACCGTACAGCATGTAACGTTCTCACAACACGCGTTGTCCCAACCTGCCAAGAACCATTGCTTTTCCCAAACCAACCGTTGGTTTTGTCACTTGGGGCAAAGTGACCAACTGTTGGTTTTGGTGAACAGCAGCGTTGACCATTCAGAGGCAAAGCAATAAATGGTTGCACCCCTCGTAAACCAACGGTCCACACGCAGAATACGACGACTGCACTGCGCCCGCGCTCGAGGGAACGGCAAGACAATTTCTTTGCAAAGTCCAGGGCGAGTTCTTGGTTCCACCGCCACCGTTTGTACTTTTCCTCATGAACCTGATCGTTCACATTTGCATTGCACACACGAGTACAGGAAAGTAAGTAGTACTGCCAAGAGCTGATGACCAGAAACTTGTGCCTGACACTTTCCTGTGGGCCTGAAGAAGTCGGAACAAATTGGAGTTAGCATTTTGAAGGCAGAGGGACCGGTTCAATTGACTTCTCCCACCAGTGCAGCACACCTGATCCAGGTTTCTCATGTCACGCCCTGACACCTCTCACAGGAGTCTGAGCTGTTGCAACTCAGGGAATGGAACAAACGCACCTTCCTGGGTCGGGCTGAGTTCGAGATGCGCCTCGACGGCGGGGATGACGACAAGGCACAGCGTGAGGAAGACGGAGAAGAAGGCGAGCGCGAGCGGCAGGTTGTAGCACCACACGTGGCACGCGAACTTGGACTCGCGCATCAGGTGCTGCAGCGCCTCGCAGTACTCGTCGTACGGGATCTGTTGGAACAGACGTCAACTTGTACATGCGCGTGGACAGGATGCGACGGTGAGAGGGGGAGACTTTCGTGGTTGTGTCATGTTCAGACTGCACATGTCAACTCTCGTCTTGACACGCCGCTAGAACAACACCAAACTGGATTGAAACAAATGTTTCCAGAACTTGGGACTGCAAGTGACGAAGTCAATGGGCGCTGAAAAAGCAAAACAGATCAACGTTTCCGATGTGATTTACTGTAGAACCCTACAAAGCTTCATTTGCCAACAAATGAGACAACAAAGAGTGATTTGCCTGCAGGGTCGTTTCCTTTGTTTTCCACCCAATTTCAACTCGACGACAATATCTTCTTTGCTCATGCCTCTGGGTGCAGCTCATTTTTGTTTCAAACTCTGACTTCGTTGTGTTGAGCAAACAAAGAATCAACAGGCGGCTGGTTCAGCGACGTTCCGATTTGCAGACCAAAATTGGATTGGCCAGGCCAACCCTACCCTGCCCGACACAGCACCACCTTTCGTCTCACCCGCCCCTCCCCTTGCTCACTCCAACCCCACCCCACCATGCCTTGCCTTGCACTGCAACTCCCAAACCCTCCCAACCGGACGCCACATCCTCACCTGGATGCCGTGGGCAAGTAGCTCCTCGGGCACGTCGTGCGGATCAACCAGTTCCCGACCACAGCAGAAACAGCGCGACTTGATGCTCGACAGGAGGTGCCCGCTCTGCAGACCTAAAGAGGCAAAGCATTAAATGTTGCGGATCACAAATGCCTTCACCAAAATAATGCTGACATTTGAAACCACATTCAAGATGAAAGATTTACCCATTGAACTTCCATTCAGGCAGTGTCTCTTCAGAGGTTTGGAAAGTGTGACGCAATTGACCCTTGAAACCACTCCTTGCGAAGGTGATTCTCCACCTCTGGTGACAACCCCCAATAACAAGCGCAGAAAATGCAACCCAGGAGCAAACCACACGTTTTCAGTTCCCTCACATCTGGGCGCGCTGTTTTGCTTTTGCTCTTCTTTTCACTCATCTGAAACAAGTGACGCAAACAAACCTGGTGTGAGTCCGACGAGGGAGGAAGACATGGAGAGGACCGTTTCTTCCGTCATCGGCGTGTCGTCTGTGAAAAAATAAAGCGTTTGGGAAAATACACCTTGCAGTGAATCCTGCCTTCTGTTCACCAAATTGTACATTTGGCTGTACTTTGTTGGTGCCACCTCGACAATTCACTGGCTTTTGTCAGGCCACAATCAGACAAGTGCAACAAACCACAAACCCCCAGGGGTTAGGAAACGACCTGCGGTGGGTCAAAAAAAGTTATGATGATCAAGAACATCTCCCGGGTCAAATGAAAAAGTTTTTGGTCGACCCTCCTTGGTCCACCCCCAGGACTCAGAAAATGTGTTCAGTGGATCAGGCACCCTCAGACACCCTCAGTTGAGCTGAATCACCAACACACAACACCGAAGGCATCGCGAGCTGGAGAAGCACCTCCACCTCGGGTGGTGGCCGATCAACCCCTCGACGACGTTGTTTGTTCCTTGAACAAAAAACGTTGGTGGAATTCTCAAGACACAGAAGTACAAGTGCAAAAAAGTCCACTTTTACCCTTTCCAAAACACGAAACAAACACCTGTGCTTGAGCATCGCGGACCGCCTGCACTCAACACACAAGAAACACTGAAAAAATTGCAAAAGGCGCAGCCACTTCCTTTGTCACAAGAGAGAGTTTTTCCGCGGATAACGTGCTGAGTAGATTTCCTCAAATTGGCGCAATTACTCGCGCATCACACGGCGAAAGACGCGAGCGTGTGAAGCGACGATCCAATTCCGTTGGAGGAGGAGAAGAAACAGCTTGATTAGCGTCATTGTGGCGTTGAGACAAGGCACTTATTAATTTCTCATTAATTTCTCAGACGCTATTGACAAGACTTCCGAGTTGGACGAAAGTCACATCAAGGACAAACCTTGGTGCTCCGCGGAGTCGAGCTCGAGAGAACAGAGGCAAACCTGAACTGCTGGCGTTCAACGGAATTTCTCTTTCCGATGCTCCGTCACAAACCTGTGCTGGTGTACGCGCATGACGTGTGAATACACTGCGTGCAAATCTGAACAGACGTTTCACAAGTGCCCCAAAACGTTGATTTCCTGCACTGCACAACACACAATGAACTCCATGTCATGGAAGTCAATCACACGCAATTGCCTGCAGCCAGCAAGTTTATTGAACTCAGTTCCCTGCAGGTGCAGACTGAGTTTGTTCCAGCCACGATTACAGGAGAAACGCCATTTTTCTGCTGCAGTAGAACACCGGCAGAGTGTTTGACGTTTTCCGATCTTTCGACAACGGTCTGGTCAGTCAGCAAACCGCGGGTGACAGGAACGTGGAATGTTCCACTTGTTAGGAACCAGAGGATCACAAAGGCTCTGAATCCTGGTTTTGCACACTGCCATTTCCGACCTGGATCAGGAAGCAATATCTTCCACGGGCGACGATGTGTCATGACAAGTTTGCCTTTGCTCGAAAAAACTGGTTTGAATGTGACTGTCCGGCCGGAAATTATGAAAGTCATGGGCTGTCATGTCTGCCATCCGCATCACAAGCAGCTATTTCCTCTCTAGACTTTTCGCTCTCTTGTACGACCGAAAATTCTTCTCCATATCTGCACCTAGGGTGCCTATGCTCAAAGGGATTTTCTTCATGAATGTTGTTTTCTCCCGCCCGCTTTGAAAGAGAAACAGACGACAGCGTTGATACTTTTTCTCAGTAGAAATGCATTTGGTCTTGCAATTTGTTTCCTTTTGGGGAAGGAGAGAGACAAGTCCCAAGTCCTTATTTGTTCGTCACGAAACAATAATTTTCATTGGAAGGTGTTCAGGACTGATCTGAGGAAATTCTGTTTGGCGCGTCAGAATAATCCAGGACATCAAACTCACAAAAGAAATCAAAAAATGACTCAAGAAATTTTGATGTGCATCATATTGTCCTGTGAACACAAAAAACACTCACAATGGTCTGAGAAACATGCAAGAAAAATGACAGAAAAATGTGTGGATTTGGAATACCCCTTGTTCCTATGATAAAGCCATCTACATGGTGCAGCCATCTTGCTGGTCATAGCTCCAACAAAATCAAACAATGGTGAACTTTCGAAGACGAATAAAAGCAAACACATAGCAACGAAGGTTGGATGAAGATGTGATACTCGTACAAGACAAAATTGTCTGAGTTCAATAGTTCTGTGTTCATCAACACGTTTTCCTGGACGATTCTAGGATGTGGAGGTCCCAAACGAGAATTTGTTCAAGCTTTTCTGTTTTTGGATACTTCCAAAGGCAAAACACACGCAATTTTTAGAGGAGATAAACTTGGTCGGTTTTCTGTGTGTGTGGTTATTTTCACAGCTTCTGTGGACAGTTAGCAGTCCTGTAAACTCACGCAACTCAGAGGAATACCCAAGAAATCAAGAGTTTTCGGGCGCCAACAAACAGATCCTCTTTTTTCTGGGAAATGTCAGAGTTAATTAGGACACAAATGGTATTTTATGTGTCCCTGAGGACAAAGAGCCTTAATTAGCCTCACTCCGATGAAACTGATTCCGTCAAATTACTTTCCCACTTCCACGCTAAAATTGCATCTTGAATTATTGCTGCAAGGAGGGAAACAAGAAAATGCGCACACCCCGAGATGCGAGCTGCCTCTGAGCGCGGTGCTCAAGTGCGGGGGGAAAGGTGGCGGTGTGAGCGATGTCGTCGCAGATGCGATTATCACAGAGATCGAGACGCCCGCAACCATGTTGCGATTTTCCAGAAGTGACAAATTTTTGGCGCAAGCTACGTTCAGTGAAAGATCTTCCAGATGATGAGAAGAAACCTTGGCGCGGAATCTGACAGCACAAAAAAGAACACCTTTCTGAAGAAAGCTGTGCATCAATAAATCCTGCAGTGAAATTTCCATCCGTCTGTTGTTACGTATCGTTTTCTGCTGAAGACGAAACCTCATCACTGAGCTCTTATGAAAACTGGAGTTTTTTGGGGTCCTCAGAACTGTTTTGTGAGAGGTTTCATGCTGGTTGTGTGATTGGCAGCTCAATTGGAGGAAACCATCAGAAATGTGAAGAGCTGCATCGATACCAAAGGGCCATTTTGAGGTCAGGGAGTCAGGTCAAGTGTACAGAATGACACGTCTCCCCTTGGTTTTGACAGGGCTCCAGGCTCGGTGCAGCCCCCCAGCTGCTCCCAACACCAATTCTCTTGGGAGGACAAGGCGCTCTTCCATTTTTTTCAACACAGCTCCCTGATGTCGACAGAGCTCTTCAGGCGTTCAACTTCAGACGACACGGCACACCTTCATACACCTTGCTTGACAGGTTTCCTCGTTCACTCAAGAACCGCAGGTTCCGGTTGACGTTTGGAGTGTCTGGTTGGTGCTCAGCTGCTCTGCTGCGGCCCTAATTTCTCGAGAAGGAAATGAAAACGCACCGTTTCTTTCATACCAATCTCAATGTTTCCTTTCTTATGCAAAACACCGCTTATGACTTTCACATAGGGACGGCTTTCCACATTTCCGCCAAAACAGACCGAAGTTGGCTTTGTGTCGTGAAAGATATTTTCCCTTTTTCATGCTGTGAACTTTCGCATTCGTGTTGTTATCAGTGAATTTCTGGAGCAGAACAAGCCAGTCTGCAACTGGCAGATTCTCCCGTGGGATAGGCGAAGCCTCAGATGAAGACATACGGATCTTTTGGATCAAAGCTGAGGTGGGAAACCTTGCAATGGGCTCACAGACTTCGAAAGCAGGCTGCACACAAATGCCAGAACATTCCCACAAGACGCACCAAGGACTGTGGTATTTCTGTCCTTCTTGGCCCACACATCTTCAATTCATCTCGTATTTGTGTCAAAAACAAAAATGTGGAGAAATTCGTTGCAAATAGTTTGCCTCCTTCCAGCTTCTGCATGTCCAAACCCTAGAAAATGCACATCGCAAATTGAATTAACCCAAAACAAGGCTCTGAATCGCAGCTCCCCTTCATCCTTCCATTGTCAGGTTCCGAGAAGCCCGGCTCCTCACTTGGTTTCTTTCTGCTGATTCGGTGGCGATCCCGGGGCCATACACAGCAATCCATCTTGCAGAACAAGCACCTCGCACCGCCAGTTGCCGGGGTCAATTGTAAACACGGATTCGGGCACTTATTACCAGCGCACAAGATGGAAATCGGCCTGGTAAGACGGCTCTTCCAAACCGCAGGCGAGAGGCCTGTTTGTCAACTGACTCAACGCAGACAAGAGCACAAGTTGACCAAAGTGCGCCAACCATGCACAACGTGTTTCTATCCAGAAGAACCAGAAACCAAAAACAATTTCTGCTTCCGTCGCTTTCAAATTTTGATGTTGTTCGCGATGAAAACCATTGTTCACACACAGCACATTCTCACGAAAAGGAAAAAACTACAGCTTGTTTGGTTCAGCGTCAATCTCCTACCCACAAACTTGACCCTCTTCAGTCTCACCTCTTTACACAGCCTTCGAACAAATAGCCCCTAATTTCCCTTCCTTTTAAGGGAGCCACCCAAAACGAATTTCATGCACATAATGCTGGGTCTTGGACCTCCATTTCCTCGCAGGCAATCGCAGGCAATTCAATTTTGATGGATAGCAACCTCACAACACATCACAAGACAGAAACAGTGAAGGAACGGCAGCCGCTCTGTGTGTGTGACGATGCAAGGAATAATCTGAAAGTGCTGAAGCAAGAAAAAGGATTTCGTTGCCACCTGGTGAAGAAGAAGCAGGAATAACTTGTTCCCGAAAGAGCTCGACCACCACATAACTTGTCTATTCTTTACGAACGAAGACTGAGACGCGATTCACGACTTCGATCTGCGTTGACATGCAGATCCACAACTAGCACGATCTACTTGTTGCAAAACAGTGAAGAACAGAGCGATGCAGCAATTTGAAGCACGCAGTGTGAATCTTGTGCGAGGTCGGAGATCGCGGACGGTGCCTCCCAGTGCATTAGCCGCGCGCCTGGGACCCGTATTGATTTGTCCGATTGTCAGGAGTTGAATAGAACGGACGCGAGGGCGACGCGATGATGTTGACCCACGAAAATGCTTCTCAATAGAGGTGAATCCACTCGACAATGCCCATTGGACTGAATGACCACAGGATCACTTGAAGCTGCAGGGCGGCGCTTCTTGAGGCGCACTCCCGTCATTATCTTGCAGATTGATTTGTATGATCCGGCATCGCAAGACACGCATACCAACACGTGTTATGAACATTCCAAACACTCCAAATGCTCCACAAGTGTAGTTTTTGCCTCACAAACACGTTTTCTGGTCACCTTCCCTTTTGGTTTCGTTTGGTGAAACCCACCACCTGGTCCCTCACCCAAACTGCACAACGACCAGCGACGCCGTGGTTTGTTCTTACCTGGTAGGGCCAGTCGAGCAAGAATCTTGGTCCACCAGCCGTGCACGTTGGCGTCGATGGAGGGGAGGTCAGCGAGGTGGTGCGGCACGTCGCACTCCTGCAGCAGCACCAGAATCACGTCGCGCTGCAGGGTCACCACGTCCACCTCCGACATCACCACCTGCAAAGGGTCAAACGTGCTGTGATCATCCAGTCTGAAAGTGTTGTGGCTGTCAGGGTTGGCAAAGTGCGCAAATTGGTTTCGTTAGTGTTTGGTGCAAGTACAAGTGAACTTTGGAGGAGCTGGAAGTACTCTAGAAGCACAAGGAATCTGTAGCAATGGACTCAGAGGCCCGGGCAGAGCCCGCAATTTCTTGCATTTTATTGATCTTACCCAAAAGCTCACGCCACAGGAACAAAATCAGTTCGAGGGTGAAAGTCGTGGTGAAGGGAACTCACCTCGCAGCCTGACCAGGTTGTGGAGACGAAGTCTGGCGACGCGACCACGACTGTTTTCATTGACGTTTTCAGCCCGTACAGCACAGCCTGAGGCTGAAAGCGCAGGCGACTCACTAGTTCCTGATATCCAAACCACCACCACACCCCCAAGCATATCGAAACTCTCAACCCTCTGGTGTCAAGATGATTTGGCAATCTGTCTTCCGGCGAAATCTGTTTCGAATGTGAAAAGCTCGACTTCGTTGTCGGCAACATCCACTGTTTCAACGAAAGAGCGGAAACCCTGTTTGGTCACTTCATTCAACGCCATACACCTCACAGACTACCCTTGTTGCAAAGCAGCGCCCGACTGACCTGAGAGAGCGACATGTTGAGGTCTCGCTCGTGACAGCAGCACTTGAAGCCGAGGCTTTGCGACTCGAGCTTCTCAATCACGTTGTGCACCCAGTCGCGGTCGTTGTTGTGGTAGAGGAAGAAGGCGTGGTACTTGAGGTTGTCGTTCAGCGGCGGGGCCAGCACCTAAAACAAGCACGAATCTGAGGTCAGTGGAGACGTAGAGCTGTGCGTGTTTGTCAGCCTTTCTGCCCTCGGGTTCTTTACTCGTACGCACCAGTCTTCCTGACTCAAGTCATGGGAAGGACGACCGCTTGGAAGACGACCACAACCAAGTGTTCGTGGAGTCTGCTGATGATCTCAACATCCTGACAAAGTCATTCAGCCCCAGTAAGAATACCTTTACATCGATATACTTAATGTCGTGTGGAAGAGTTGGCTCTTCCCACGCGTGCAATCCAGCTTTTGGGCAAGGTGCTGAGTACCCGATGAAGCTGCTTCAGCGGAGCTGTGCAAAGCTGAAGCTGCACACCGGGCCCGCACCTTGCACCGCCACATAAAAGCTGCAGCTACTACTACCCTGTGTCTATCTTGGGACTTGAGCTGAACACTCAGTTTAAGACAGGAGTGAAATAAATGTTTGAAGCATATGCTTGAGTCTTACTCCACTGTGGCAGTCCAGCCAAGCCAAGGCTGCTTCTGACCGCGGTGCCACACGTGGCGGTGGTTGTGAGGACGGGTTCTCCCGGGACCCGAACCGCACACAACATTAAGTTTCTGCAATTTGCAAGAAATGACCAATTATCAACTTCAATTTCATTCTTTTTGAGGCCAAAACAAGTTGCCCGGCGGACAAACGAGTGGAACTTATTGCTTGTCGATGATTTTGCACTCAATCCACAGGTGCAAATCCAACGCTTCATTAAATGCCGCATTAAATATTAAACAAACAATTCCACTTGTCGCCTCCAGTTACACACGATGACTAAAACAGGGACCTTTGATTTCGTTTTTGCGTGGAAACATTTTCCGCCTGAGGAACTCGAAGAATGACCAACTGGCCTCTTCCGGGATATGAAGTTTGATGCACAACTCTCAACAGGGGGATTGGGCACAGCTGTGTCGCTTTGTTGTCGACAACAAGACAGCAGCTAAAAGAGACATGCATTGATGCATGCTTTTTCTGTTGCACTGAAACCCATTGCAGAAATGTTTTTCATGAAGCAGACATCACGTAACACATTGCAAAAAATGTATCACAAGGCAGGGTGGACAATTTGATATTTATGAGGCAGTTTTGTTCATTCGTGCAATTTGCACTGCAAGCAGATGTCAAACATACAAGTGCACAACAAACTTCTGCGTCAAAGGCGCAAGTTTGGGTTCCTTTTTTGCGGAAAGGTCACAAATTGAAAGCGGAGAAACCACAAACAGCGCACGAACAAGTCGTTAATTCTTCGCTGTGAAGAAGCTGTCGTTGTCTGCAGCAGTCGATTGTTATGTATCGCTCGGAGTTGTTCTCCTGACACCAACAAGGCCATCATTACTGTACTGTCACATCCCTATCCATGTTTACTTAAATCAATCTGAAGCCTCGCAGAACCTGCGTTGTGGATCTTCTTCAGGAAACCCTCCACGATGGAGGCCAAGTGTCAAAATGAAAAATGAAGACAGGGTTTTGTCAGTTGATGACTGCCGAGAGAAAGCGTGGATCTTCTTGTTTGAGGGAGTGAGAGTTTAAGAACGATATGAGCCTCCAAACAGAAAGAAGAAACCTGAACATAACCAGAAATCCTTCGAGAACTGTTGCACAATATGCCCGCACATGTTTCAAAGAAATTTGTGCACCTTTCCTCACCTAATTACTCCTGTCAGGTTTTTCTATGTTACTTTTCTCCATAACTCCATCAATATCTTTCATGCCTGCTGCTGCTTTGTGTTTTTCTCTGTTGTTCCGTTCCACAGAACACGTGGCAGAATACACCGTTCACATGCATCCCAAGAAGAAAGCACTTTTGTTCCCTTTGAAACCTGTATCCTGCAATTGTTCCACACACCCTGCTGCAGAATTTGCAGGGGAATACGGAGAGCATGCAACTGCAGTCGCGAGTTGGTAGATTCATCACCTTGTGACAAGGCGCTCTTCATTATGTATCAGGAGACGACCTGTGTGAGTCTGCCCCGAGGGACTGAAGGGAATTGCATTTGACACAGCTCTTAATCTGTCAGGATGGATTGTGGTCACTTGGTCCTGCTGAGTCTCTTACACTTCCAAGGCTATTGTACTAAACCAAGGCAAATTGGCTCTTCCTGGATTGTTTTGATCGAATCAGAACCAGAAGACTCAAAGCAGAGCAAAACCTTTTTCTGGCAAACTGTTTTGCTTGTGCTCTAAGGCAGTTGCCATTGCACGTTGTTTTGTGCGAAAAACACTGCAGGTGGACATCTTGAGCCTGAACAACCAAACAATGATTTGGCGATGTTCTGTTGCATTCGGTTTTCACGGACTGCAGCAGCTGTGATTCAGGCACAATTTTTTCGCAAATGATCGTTTCACGAGTCTGATCTACTTTCGTGCACAAAACGTTCCACAAAACCAGGTCGGGCGCCCGCGGGTGCTGCATGTGAGACTGCAGTACGCGCTAGGACTGCGCCTCTGAAAAAAATTGTTCGCCAGGGAGTCAGAACCCAAAAGCGACGGTTCGCTTTCTGCCAATTCAACAACAAAGCAGACAAGGATCCGTGGCTCCCTTGAGTCCGAACATTTTGCATTGCTTCAGCAAAGAACTGATCTGTCCCTTCAAGTGTGAAGTCCGGTCCGGATAACAGTACAAATTCCCTATACGAGGTTACTTCAGGAATGTTTGCGTGTCATCCGGTATTGAAGGTCCAGGTTGACCGAATCAAGCCGAGTTTTTTGGACAATGAAGGAGACTTTGCTGGCTTGTGTCTGATGCTTTAATGCAGTAAACAGAAGTACATAACCAACAGTATTCATGTGAGTAATGTCAGAAATCAGAAGTCCAGGTGATCCGGTCTGTCACAGTTAGTTTGAACCAAAATGTCCAGCAAAGTTCACGATGTGTTCAGAGGTTTCTTCACTCAAAGTAAGTGCCCTTGGCGGCCACACAGCACCTCCAGCACTCATGCATTTGGACAAATGCTGTTTGGAACTCTGCCTGGGTGACTGCACCAATCACTGTGTTGACTTGTTTGCACATCTCGTGGACGTTTCTGAATTGCTGTCCTTTGATCTTGGATTTCACTCTGTTGAAGAGCCAAAAATCTGCCAGAGCTAGGTCTGGCAAATAGGCAGGGTGGTGAAGGAGGTGTGTGTTGGTTGTCTGCAGGTAGGCGATGACGTCATCACAGTGGTTGGTGGGGGCATTATCATGGTGGAGGATCCATGTGTTGTTTTGCCATAGGCGTCATCTCCTGTGCCTCACTGCATTTCTGAGCCTCTGCAGAATGTCCAGGTACAGTTCTCCATTGACTCCATGTCCATTGGGGACAAATTGGCAGAACAGAACTCCTTGAGAATCAAAGAAAATGATCAACATCATTTTCTGGATTGACCTCTCCAGATGGACTTTTTGAGGGTGCACAGCATTTGTTTCCATCCAGGTGGCAGAGGTCCTTTTTGAGGCTGGATCATAAGCATAAAACCAGCTCTCATCACCAGTCACAATCCTTCTGAGGTCACCAGGGCATTGGCAAATCAGTCTCAGGTTCTCATGGCAAATGCCAATTCTGTTCAGGCACTGTTGGTCAGTGAGCAAATGTGGCACCCACCTTGCAGGCCTCTTCTTCAGCTTCAACTTTTGTCTCAGGCATCAATAAACAGTTCCCACAGACAGTTGTGACCGACATGACATCTCCTGCACAGACATGTTTCCATCCTCCTGGACCAAAGCTCGAATCTCAGCGATTTTCTGAGGTGTCAACTTTGTGGGATGACCAGTGGACTTGTCACTCAGAACAGAAGTGCGCCCTTCCTTGAATTTCTTGATCCAGCAGTGAATTGTTGGCACATGGTAAACAGTCAGACCAAAGCTGTCTCTGAGGTATCTGACAATCACAGGACCAGCTAAACCAAGACTGACCATGAAGTGGATTGTCATGCGCTGTTGCAGGTGGGGGTCATCAGGGTCTGGTGCACCAGAAACCACTGGAAACACAGCCAAAAGCAGCAACAGCATCCATAGAGTTGACATTGCCAAAGCCTTCGAGATGCACCGAGTAACTGTGCTCATGAAGGTTGCTAAGCAGGTCACAGTGTCGTGAAGATTGACACAAATGTAGGTTGACATCTCACCATCACAATCCCCAAAGGTGGACAAGAACAATTGACACACCTCGACAAAACCAGATGACACACTAACATTCCTGAAGTAACATCGTACTTAGAGTACAGTAGTCATCACAGATACATCCAGTTGTCACACACACTGTGACAGAGTCTGAGTATGGTGTGTAGGTGCGATAACCCAAACTCAAAGAGTTTTATGCCAAGCTCTTAGTGCAACCAGAGGAGATCATACTCTGCGCTGTGAGTACTCATTCAGACCCACAGCTACTTCCTTTCATCTGGGCACTTGTATTTCTTAGTCAGCTTCATTCATTGGCAGGCTACTGCATATGCATTCTTGCTTGCTATTTTTGGCCATGGTTACGACCATGGTTATAACTTATCTATTGCTACCGCCACATGTCCTTAAAGAACACATGTTCACAGCTGCAACCTTCTTACGTCGAAGCGAAAGTCATGTTTGCTCTTCACTTGTCTCTGGTGCCTTGGCATAATTGGCGTTTGTCGAACGCCTTTGCTCCTGTCGCACCTGCTGGCATTCATTGATCTTTGTTCTGCATCCTCTTACTTGCTCGCATCTCGCATCTCGGTGTGCGTGTCTTTCTTCCAAATGCAGTGGCTGCTTTGTTCATGTTGGCTTTGCATCCAACCAGTGTTCTGACCACACTTGATCTGTTGTGCTGAACGCGCAGCTTGATGGTTTCCTGCTTGCCAGGTGGTACGGTCAGGTACTTTCCCTTGCATCAGGGTACCCTCAGGCAGGACTCCAGTCGGAATGCAGTCGACTCTCCGCTCGAGTTGCATGCACGTGCACATTTCCCTCCTGAGTCTTCGTGGTGGAACATCTGATTCTGAGTTTGGATTGTCTTTTGTAGAAGTTTTTCTGACGGCTTCATTTCAGTTTTTGTATGAGCAGCTTGACGACTTCGTTCTTGCTGAAAGGCACTTCGTTGCGATACGGCCTTTCCTTTTGCGACATCGTTTCTTCATGAACTCCAGATACATATTCTTTGGCCTACCGTGCATGCAGTGGTCTTTCTGCAATGTTGTGTCAGGGCTGTGCGTTGTTGTGTTAGTTTTGCAAACTTGAAATTTCTTTGTCCTCCTTGAAAAAAGCAAACATCAGAAAAAATGGGCACCAATTGCTCATTTGCCCTGTTCCTTTCCGTTGTGCTTGTTTGGCTTTGTGAAGAGAAATTAATGATCGCCGAGAAAATTATGCAGATCACAGACAAGTGCTATTAGGCAAACACAATCAATGATGTTTGGAGCTGCTGCATTGATCCTCAAACAGGTTTTCTCGTGGACTGGAACTTTTTTCCATGTGGGTTGAATTTGTAAGTACGGAGTTCGCACAGAACAATGCAAGCTGAGAATTTCAAGTGCAAAGCTACGACTCCACAAGCCTTGCATGTGAGCACGTAAGTGTGTGTGTGTGTGTGTGTGTGTGTGTGTGTGTGTGTGTGTGTGTGCGTGTGCGTGTGTGTTGTGCATGTGTGTGTCTGTCATACTTCCACAAAAAGGAAGCCATCTGTGATTTATTTCTCTGGAAACAGACATCTTACAATGGGGGAGGGTAAGCTCGGCTTCTTCGAAATTTGGGCTGCCGATGAAAAACAACCAGATTCTGGATGTCTTCAACTGCATTCTCACTGCTTGCGACTTCTGGTCACCCAGTTACCACAAAGTGCTTCTCATTCGCAAAAAAAAGTGTCAGCGGTGGCAAACAGTCCAAGTTCCCTTCTTGTGATGTCTGCAGAAATTTTCCAGAACTGCAGGCCACAGTCCGCGAATTCTGAAGAACTTGCACACAATCGTCTTGACTTTTTCAGTATCCTTTTTGGTGGTGCGTGAATTAAGGCAATTAATTATGCCATTCAAAGCAAACTTGGAACGACGACTTGTGATTCATTTCAAATTGCTTGATGGCTGTCTGACGTGAGAGGTTGTTCAGCAGCTGTTCCCAATGCAGCTGACTTGTCCCCTGTCTGTCTGCATGTCACTCTCAGCCTTTCCTCTTGCGTCTCCTGCTCCTCAAAATGTTTGTACAGCTCTCAAGAAAATTGAAAAACAGCTTTCGTGGGGTTTTGTCTGTCGTATCAACTTTCTACATATGCAAAAATTTCGGGATGTCAGCGGAATAGGCACAGGAGCACTCCCTCATTTGGGGGATGTTGGCAGCAAAAACACGCTTGACGAACTCCTACGTCTGAGTTTGGAAATCCTGTTCAGGCTGTCTCTCTTTTCTGGCTGTGAATGTGACACAACAACGTTGACGGGAGGAACATAAGGGTGTGCTTGTTAGTGTTTGGACTGAAGTCCACAAAATCTCCGTTGTTCTTTCGCAGCAGAACGAACACAAAAACAGAATCGGGATTTGATTGGAGTCTGTGACTGACCTTTATGTGACAATGGAGGCAGTGGGTCTTTTCAACTGATCGTGTTACGCATCACGGGGACAGTGTTTCTTTTCGAGGTGTGTGTCAGGGTTATTGATGAGATTTCCGTGCCGAACGACAGTCGCACTCAACACACACCTGGTGGCCGATTGTTGCAAAATACTGATTGAGTTTGAGAGTGATCAATTGGCCGGACAGACAGAAAAGTGCAACTTTCTTTTTCATGCTTTGGAGGCGCTGCTGTGAAGATTCTCGAAGTAAAATCCAATGTTCGCGTCAGGACAAGCTCAACAAAGGGAGCGCAATCCTCTTGGGACCTCACTGCGACTTTTGAGGAAATACTTGATAAAAAAATCAAGCTGCTTTTGTTGTTCTCAGTGAAGTGACAACAAAACTGAATGAGCATATGTTGGTCTGCATGATTCATCTGATGTGCATATGTTGCTCTGTATTGCCCTGGGGAATTATCACTGATAATGCCCTCAGGCATTGTCAGCTGATGATGTCACTCTGGGGTAAAAAATGTTGAATTTTTTTTGATGTGGGGAAATGATCAGGAGCATCTTCTGAGTAAAAAAATCTGTGTCTTAATTATTTTTGGTCCACCCTTCTTGGTCTGGCCCCCTTGGGACGTAGAAATTTTGGGGGAGTTAAAATTACCCGACAGAAATATCCGAATCCACTTGCGAATTACACACACACACACACACACACACACACACATTTGCGGCGATTCTTGAATATATAACACGATTCAATCAAGCCGAGTCTGGGCTGTTTAAACCTTCATACATGTTTGTCTCTCCAATGTTTGGTCTGGAGTGTTCTCCGAACAGTGCGAGGCCGAGACGAGCAGGACGATAATTAACTACATCAGTTTGCTTTCCGCGTGGGATTCATATGAATATTTTATGCAGCATTGACATAATTGTCTCCCTAAACTCTCATGATGGACTGGCATTTGCCACCGTTGGTATGAATCTTTATCGTGTGTCGTGCCATGGAATTCACGAAAAGGATCCTTACCGTGAGGTGCGTCTGGGTGTTCAGAACAGATAAAACAAAATTGAACACTCGGCAAACTGTTGACAAAAATGTCACAAGTTAAAAAACCACAGAAGGAAGCCCTGCATATCCTGACACTGTGTCTACACTTCTGATCCTTTCGTGGACAGCTTTTTTGGCACAAAGAACTTGAGTAACTTACTATGGGCTCATGGATATTGAGCAGGCTCAGTGTCAAGTCTGGCTCCAGCTCCCCCATCATTGTCACACCTGATGGCAGCGCTCACAGCGCTTGTATTCCACAAGGTTGAGTTTCCAAAAGCAACAGCTTTTCCCCCAGAGAGAACAACACTCCAGTCAAAGCATTTCCAATCACTGTCTCGGAGATAGTACTTTGCAGTTGATATTCCAGTTGAACACCAAACACACACTCATCGTGCGTTATCCATGAAGTCTGGTTCGATTCTTTTCTGGTCTCGTTGTCTCAATTTGTCAAAGCAATGATTCCATCTTTGCAGGCAGGTGAAGTATACTCCATTCCCTCACCTCGTTTCATTGTGAGTTTCAAAAGACACATGTCGATGCATTGCTCAGGCATGCACAGGTTCTCTCATTGTGACGCTGCACCCCGAAACATCCACTATTCAAAAGCACATTGAGTCAGCAGTGAGCACAGTGTCGGGTGAAGCTGGCATCTGTAGCTTTTGTGCCTTCCACAGCTCCTAGAGGAACAGATATGAAGCTGTAACAGTCAATTGTCTTCCTTTGTGTGCCGTAAAAAGTGTTTTACAATCCACGCAAAGGAAAACTTTTGAGTCGGACAGGACATGACAGGGAGGGAAAGAGGTTCCTGTGTTTTCTTCGTGGAGTTACGTGTGAAACATTTTCTCACTTTCAATGCACTGGAGCCACAAGTGTTGACAGTGCAGTCATTGGACGAAAACGTTTCAGCATCCATGCAGTTCACACAGATTCTGTTCAAACTTGTACATTCTAGGGTCACAAAACATTTTTGATTGCAGTGAAAAACTAAAAGCTAATGTCACACAGATCGCTTTGCAAATTTGATATGTATCTGTTCCAATCATCAATCATGTTGCGGTGCTGAATTTTTTGAAAAGAACTTTTTTCAGGTTTTGGAATTGCTGTCAATTTTTCAATTTTCAGATGCAGGGTCCACTGCGTTTCGTGGCACCACTCTACGGTCTTCCGCTTATTCCATAGTTCTCAGGAAATCATATTTAATGTGACATGAAAAGAGCATGAAACAACCAGCATAAACAATTTGAATGGCTTCTCCCATACCATCGCTGCAAGTAACCAAAAGGTGGAAATCAGACTTCTTCACGTGACTCTGGTTGCGTGATTCACGGAAAGCTTGGTCCGTGAGACCAGGACATTTGGCTTTCAGGACACCATTGCACTCGGCGAAACCCATCTCCACTGTCATTACTGCTCCCAAAGGAAGCTCCATTCAGAAAGTGCAAAGCACTTGCGTTCGAGGTAATCTGATTCCACACCATTGACAACGCGTTGTGCATGTGAAAACCGTTCCACTAATTTTCTTGAACCTCGCTGGAAGACGAGTGTCTTTGATTGTCGCACAATTCAAATGCCGATCCCTGTGCACGTTACCCAGTGCTGCTTCTCACTCCTGCTTCAAATTTTTGGTGTGTGTCGCTTCACAACACGACGGGTCTGATTTGATGGGCAATTGTACTTTCAACAATCCAATTTGAATTGAAAAAAAAAAGGATTTAATGTTGATGTTCTGGCTGGAAAGAGGACTGAAATTTTGACACCCAATCAAATCATCTCAAGATGTTTGGTGATGGAAACAAGATTTCGATGACTTCTTTGTTCCGCTGCAAAAGGGAGACGAAAAAGCAAAATTGTTTTGCCCATCAGCCACAAAAAACTTCTGCGCTGTTTTGTGGCGAACCAGTTGAGCCTAGTAATCCAGTAATCGAGTCCCCTCCGCCCCCTAAGTTGCACAAAATGTTCAAAAATAGCTCCATGGAGCTCGCGGTGATTTGAGGAAATTTCAGTTGCACTGATTTGGCTTGCTCTGATTTGGCTTGCTCTGATTTGGCTTGCTCTGATTTGGCTTACTCT
>JAAUXT010073357.1_pt1 | contig 22949 bp, 20 predicted proteins | sample 7278171 | NCBI WGS metagenome assembly JAAUXT01 (sample SAMN14350112, study PRJNA611818) | marine sediment metagenome | isolation source: surface marine sediment (1.8m) | place: French Polynesia: Moorea | collected 2018-08 | reverse complement strand
GACACACATACAGACTGATGGTGATTACATTAAGCGTTTGGTAACACCCTTCGGGACCACACGCTTAAAAAGTCCAGAACTCCGGATGCAAATTCTATCCGCAGAGGCACGTGACAAAAGATCTCACAAATTTCCCCATGTCTTGACCCATATGCTGGGAGACAAATTCAGTGACTGCAACCGACGCGCAGCTGATGAAAACCGCGCGCCTCAAAATTCCCGCTTGACGCAGTTTGAAACGATGCTCTGTCGTCACTCACAAACTCGTTTTACGCGTTCCACTCGCCGCGACAATCATCACTCGATTCGCAGAAATTTCTCACCTCGATCATCTCGTCCGACAGGTTTCTGTAGAACGGATCGTCATTGAATTCCTCCAACTCCATCTGCAAACAAGAACGCAAAACGGGTTGAAGACGCGTGACGAGAACCAAGGAGCGCAACACTCATCCTGGATGACGACAGAAGAGTGCAAATTACAAACTGAACCCACTTTCTGATGTGCGATAAAATATTCATATTCAACTTTGACCCTTTTCACATCAGTTCGGTTTGACCCACGATTTTCACGACTCCATTCCCGTTTGATGGACAGGAAGCAGAATACAACGCAAACTCACCGGAGTCGAGTCCACTTCTTCGTTGTCCTCCCTGAAACGAACAATTCACTGTTGTATTGCGCGCGGACATATTGAACAACGTCAATCAAATAAAAAAAGAATCTCGACAAATGAGTCGGAACCCAAACAAGCGGTCACGGCCTTGCCACACGAAACGCGTGATAAACCACAATATTCGGCTGCACAGACCTGAGCCAGACACTATCAATTCCTTGATCCTGAACTCAACACTCCTGGCTGAACAAGACAACCACCGTTTCCGCAAAACCGCGGCAAATGAGAACCTGAACAAAATCTGACATCCTCACTCACTTTTCTGACCCATACACAAATGTGTGCGACAGAAACACGATCAACTTCCCAACGAACAATAACCAGACGACTTTGTTGCAGTTTATTTTCAACCAGTGAAATCGGTTGCAGTGCCTGCCGAGACTGAAGTTCCCTTCCGAAACATCTAACGATTCTGACGACTGGAGAGAAAAAGCTCCGGATCAGACTCCACGTCACGTGTGCCATTTGTTGTCCAAATGAAGTAGTTTCCTTGCAGTGGGGTGGGTGGAATTTCGGTTACTCCAATTTAGTACGCCGGGCCTCGGGTTCAATTCCCGCAGCACTAAAAAATATTTGGATTCATCATCCCCATTGTGACGGGCTAATTTATCACAAGTTCAAATGCAAATATTTGCATTTCAGGAATCCTTCAGAACCAGACTTCCCTTTGCCTGCTTAGAAAGTGTGTATCTTGGTTTTTGTAACTGGCCACCAGAGGGCCAAAGCTGTGTATTATTTGTATCTCACCAACACCCTCTGTTGACCAGAAGTAAAATTTGCTGGAAACTAGGAACAGACACCTCCAGGTGCTTCTTTTATGTTTTTGTTTCATCAGACACTGCAACCACTCACTGAAAGAAAACTGCTTCTTGGCCTAAAGTCAGCTGTTCTCAGACCTCAAGAGCACTCAAAAACTCCAAAGACTTCAAAAAATATGAAAGGATTTTTTTTCTGAACAGCAAGACCCAGTTGCCTTCCATGCAGCCTGCTTCTGATCCTCACAAAAACACTTGACTTTCAGTTTTCTGTCAAAAATTACACACAGACAAAAGTGATCAGGCCAACTCCACCTGATAAACTATCTTCAGAAAGTTTTTTTCACTCACAGCCTCAACTGCCACTTGCTGAAAAAAAAAAAATACCAACTTTGTTGTCACCTTGCAAACAGTCCTACAAAACCTGCACAGTGACCTGCACTGATGCCTCTGAACTTGTACTGATATGTCCCTGCAACCAAAAGAGCCATTTTCTGTGACTGCCACATACTTGCACTTGCTCACTCTGTTCTGCCTTCTCTTACTCAACATCTGACTCTCTTCCTGTCTCATTTACCTGCACTGCAAGACAGCTTAGAACTGTGGCATTGTGACACAAGTTTGAAAAAAGAAGGCAATCTCTGGTCCACAATGCTGCAATCTCCTGAGATCCCCAAAACAATTCATGTTATTCATGTTATTATTCATGTTATTCATGTTTTGCCAACCCCTGGAAATATTGTCCCCCCCCCCCTTTAGTAGATGGCTAGAGTTTGCAGCATTGTGGCTCAAACATTCATTTGAATGTGTGTAGTTACCCTGGTGATGTGTGTATCCTTTTGGAGGCTGGAGGAGGGGATTTGGAGTCACTTCTTGGTCTTTTCTTGGAACTGGAGTTCTGTTCCTCTGAAGCAGACTCTTTGCCTCCTTGTTTTGCGTTGTTTCGTCCACGCGAGTTGTCGTCATCATCCGGACTGGTCGAATTCCACAATTCCTCTTCCTCCTCATCTATGGTGCTCGAGGCCTTATACTCCATTGTGCCTTCCATGTCCCTCATTGCGTTCAGACGTTCTTGCAAAGACATGCCTGTCGAACAGAAATCGCCCGAATAGAGAACACACAGAAATACCTCGACAACAGGAACATTGAAAGTGAAAAAGTCTGATGAAAGGTTGAGAATGAACAAAGTCAAAACAGCATGTTTGTCCACTTTCAGAAGAAAGTTTGCCAAAATAAAACAGATTTTCACCAAAACAAGCACAGACAAAAAACACAAATGAATACAAATAAATCAATTGATAAAAATTTGAATGAAATAAATGAATAAAAACAAATACACAAAATAAACAACCAAAACCTAAAATATATTGCTTTCAAGTTGTAACCAAAAAAAGAAGTTTCAGCCAGTGCAAGATTTTCTGCTGCAAAATTTCCTGCAAAAAATAGCATTTCAGCTTGAGAAAAAATACTGTTACATCTGTGCACAGGGAAAACACAACAACATGCTGTTTTGGGATTTCAACATTTTGAATTGGCAGAAAGCAAACTAGTCCTGACTGACAGCATGGTGAGGATGAACTGTCAGGTATTGTTTGCATTTGTTCACTGAAACATTATGCACTGTGTGTGGTCCAATGGAGGGCCTTGCAAGAAAAAAGAAACACAAAATTACTTGATTTTTGTTTTGCCAGCACAAGTGATGTTTGATTGGTCCACCACCACCACCACCCCCCACCCCAAACCCACCAATTTGTTTCTTCATGTGGAATGGCTCTCTCTGGTGCTGGGTAACCTTGGGGAGAGAAACAGAAACAATTCCACACTATCAAACAATTCAAGTGTGAATTATTACATGTTTTCTTGAGTTCAGTGGAACTGACTTTGTTGCAGTTTTGAAGTTTGAAAGTTGCCCATATTGCCTGGGAAGAACGAAATAGTTTGAACATTCAGAACAGCCTGTTCTACGGGGGTACGTTGCTTACCGATGGCGCATGTTCACGATGCAACTCTGTAACATTGCCAATCGTCCATTCGCTGCTCAAGCCACAAGAGTCTGAATCCATAATTTCTGACCAACCACGTTTTTGTCACCTTTGTGCTTCCTTCCAAGTCAAAGATGGTACACCGTCCTGCACCCACCCACCTGGCTGCTGATGACGAATCTTATGTGCAGAACACGTGATCAAAAAACAGCCGCCACATCTGCGCGACGTTTTCGACACCCACCCCAGGTTTCAGTCTGTTTGAACCTGACTATCCGACCGGATCTGTGCAGCCATTCCTTCAGTGTCCACCCAACATACAGCCGAATCATCCAATTTACCTGCAGTCTGAGTTCACACAATTTCTATTCAACTGCGACCTCGCCTGAACTTTCCGCACTGAGCGAGTTGAACTGTTTGGTGTCCAACCTTGGGAAACAACACTTGTGCTGACCGAACAAAAACCACGCATGACTGAAAACACAAAATACATATTCTGAAAAGCAAACTCTGAGTAGTATATTTCTGTATGTCCTGTGCCAAATCGTCACCTGTCTGAAATCCAGAAAATCTGTTTAATTTCACGCCGGAAAAGAAAGAAAGCAGAATTGCTGTTGCACACATCGAACGCCCAAATAGGTGGACAAGACAGGCTGCAGCCAATGCCTGTGACAACTTTCACGACATTCCCGACGGGTTTTTCACACTGCACCAACATTCTTGGTGACTGCGCTGCTTGTACCTGACGATGGCGCGGCCGGAGCGGCGGGGGCTGGAGCTGGAGCTGAAGCTGCGGACGATGACGCAGAGGAACTCGCGCTCTTCAGTGACGATGACGGAGGCTTCATCGCGGAGCTGGATGAGCTCGACCCGTGGGACGAGGGCCTCGGCGCCGGCGCCGCAGGGGTGGAGAACGCACTCGCAGCCAGGTGCTTCTTCTCGTGCGCCTGAAATGCCTGCAACAAGCCGAGGTGATTCTGTGAGAAGTCTGGACTGTACGTCAACCGCGAGCGTGCTCACTGCAGATGTCAGTGTTGTTGGCCATTTGTGCTGCCAGCGGTTTCAAATTGGAACTTTGTTCGTGCTACACCGATCGGATGGCAACCAGACCAGCCCAACTGGACTGGAAGAACACTGGGCCTTCTCGGGAAAGGGCAATGCTAGTTATCGTTCCTTTTCACTTGAGCCATGGTCTTTTCTACTCGAACAGGAATTGGTGAATCTCCCTCGTACTTCTGAGAAGAACCAGTGGTACACAAAACACTCAACAACCAATGAGCCGACATCTCCCACACTGCGTGCATCAATTCAAAGATCTGGCCTTGATGCTTTGTGAACTTTGCATGACAATTACAAGAGAACAATCTGTTTGTGACGCGGATGACCCGGTTACCTCGAGACTGCACGCGTGTGTACGGTGACAAATGCCGCACGTGACCGACGTGATGCCGTATTGAAGAGAAACAGCTGAAACAGACAGAAACGTTCATCAAAACCCGATTGGTACAAAGGGACGTTCGGACGGCGGTGGGGGGGGGGGCTGTTTCGAGTTCTTGGCTGCACAACCAATGGACAGAGCTTGATACCTGGTGAGGACTCTGTCCACAGCGGACTTTTGTCTACACTAAAACCAAACTCAGTCCACGGGTACGAGTTTTGCCTGTCTGGTTCGTCTGCGTGCATACCTGATTGTTCTCACAAGAATTTCCTCACAGATATTTTGACATTCTTTTGACTTTCTTTGGACTTATCAGTGGAAAGTGAAGTCAGACGGCACTACATTTCTGGTGACGCAACGGTGAAAGACTTTATTCGGGGACGTAAAGATTGAGTTCTTCGCAAACTCACCGTTCTCCGGGTGTCTGAGAGATACCAGGTACGAACTCAATTCCTTCTTCATCTGAAATAAAATCACATTGGATACGGAGGGCTGCAAGAAGCAAGATGAATGTCATGCTCTTATCTTTGTAACTTCACCCGCATGAACTCATTTTGGTCCCTACTGAAGTCGTGCTCCCAGAATCTCTCTTGGAATGCATTCAACTTTGCATTCCAACAACAAACCCCACATTTTCTATGCTGGTATCTTGATCAAATACAACACACGTACGCTGACTATAGTGTCCTGAACTGACCTTTTCCAACAAAGTCGACAGGTATTTCTTGGCCTGGATGATGCCCTCGACAGTTTTGTGAGAGATGACGAAGCTGATGGCTTCCTTCGTCCCGTTCCACGACGGATCAGCCTTCAGAGTCGCTCCGGTGCTCCTCTCAATGTAACTCAAGTTCTGCCTCTGTAAATGCAACGACGCAAATTTTTCTTCTGCCTGAGAACTGTCCACAATTTAATTTGTTTGGGAGCGGGTGCGTGTGGTAATGCAGTGACTGGGAAAGAAACAGATCGACTCATATCTGTGAAGTTGCGGGACTTTTTCAGTTTGAAAACTACAGGACGGGCTGGAAGAGATTAAAGAATCCAAAGCGAAACTTACGTTTGTTCCCTCGATCTTGGTTTTCAAGTTCATTTTCTCTATCACATCCACAAGGTTGCCGACGGAGTAGGTCAGTTTCAGCTCCAGCGTGGCCTCCATCAGCGGACTCTCCGTGTTCCTGCGGTCCGCCTGCAGAATAGGTTCAGTCAAAGGTCAGCTCGTTCTCAAGTTCTTGCCCAACATCGTCACTCTCGGGCGGCACAATGCAGAACATTAGCAGCGACTGAAAATACTTTTGCAACAATGAAACAATCGAGGCTCAAGTGACAGAACTGGACAAAAACAAATGCGCACAAGCAGGTCCAACTTGAAACTGAAAACCTCAGACCTATGATTGCGACAAGATTTCGGTTCAACCCGATGCCTTGCCTTTTCCGAACATTTCAAGTCAGCTTGCTTGCGTTACAAAACAAAACAGCAACTTGCACACAACTTCCAACCAATTCCTACCAAAAATCGTCGGAAGTTGCACATCAGCAACTGAGCTTTTTCCTGCAAGGTCTGGAAGTGAGGATGTGGTGCAACTTTCAGCAACTTGAAACTCACAATGTCAGTTTCGGCTTTCCACAAACTCACTCCAACATGGACAAATAAAAGCAAAAATATCACAATTCACTGAGATCTTACCATATCTCCCAATAATTTCACTGTTTCACACAGAAAACTAACGCAGCAACTTCTTAAGCGCCATTTTTCTTGACGTTTTGCGCCTGGTTCCCGAATGACCTCCTGAAGCAGACGCTCTAGCCACGCCGAGTAGTTGGAAATCTGGGACAAACAGTGCAACAAATATTTATGTGCACCCCTACTAATTTTGCACCTTAAAGATGGCAGGCAGCGATGAGAAAAGTCCATCCCTTTGCGAACTCTGTTACCCCTGGGCAAATATATTTTGTGTCAACTGCCAAAATTCTGTGCTTGGGGATAGATGAGGGATCTCGGGTCTGCCCCACCTTGACCAACAATTTTGTGTGGAGAGGTGGAAAAAATCGTCAGGCAACGCCTGGAAGTTCGGTTTCGCGAGATGTGCCTCGTCCCCCTCCAATAATTTATTTACCCCGAACATTTTTCGCGTCCTCAGCATGTCGAGGTACCCCGCAGACATTTTCTGAGAATTAACACCATGCCGAACAGACTAGAAACAGCAAATCTGATTTTGTCTGCCCGAAACAAGTTGTTACTAAACACCCTTCGCGCACGGAATGGCTCATTTCCTACTCAGGAAGGGTTGTTTGCTGCAGTCGATTTGTCTTGTTTTCTCCAGGGAGAGCGTGCAATATTTTCTGGGTAAAATTCACAGCGAAGCAAAATCGCTTTTTCTGACAACAAAGAACAAGAATCCAGAATGCCTGTGACCAAGTTTTATTACATGATGACCAAATACAGTGATTTCCCCACAACACAAAAAAAAACTTCATTCTCTTTCTTGAGATGGTCCCCTGACAGCACCGGACGACTCCCTAACGTCAAAAATCATTTCGTCCGCAATGGACCGACATGTCTGATTCTCGGACTGCTGACAGAACCTGTGCAAGGGACACACACGTTCACAGCAACGTGTTGTCCGTTCCACAACCAACAGCAAACAGAAAAGTGATTCTCTTCACAAATTTTTTTTCTGTACAAATGACCAACAACAAAAACGTTCAGGTATCTTTCGCTCCGCAACAGAAAAGTAAAAAACACCCTTTTTTTTCTTCTTTTTCATTCTTTTTTGTGCACTCATTTTCGCAAAAAACAGAAACGGCCTACACACTTCCACGCCAGGTCATTGAGTTCACATTAAACTGTACAGATGGAAATTCGACATAAATTGTCACATTCCGCACGCAAACGTCAACTGTGCACAGTGAGATAAATTTTTCTTCTCCACAGCGAATGACACCAACGCGAAGAAGTTGCGTTTCCGGACACAAAATCTTCTCTCCATTGACGCGACAAAAAGACACAGATCTGGGCTTGAAAATGACAGTCCGAGCTGCTTGTACAGAAAAGTGAACTTTTGGCCATCGCAGTGCACTCAGACAACAAGTACTCACAACGACTGTGCCTCTGGCTCTCTGAATTCAGTTTGACAACGTGATCTTTTTTACTGCACCTCCCTCCAAGCAGCAACGCCGACGTGTCCCGCATCAAGCTTACTGCTTGGCCATCTTGCTCAGTTTATCGACGCAGTGCTCCAGAAGGGTCTTGAGGTGCAGAGTGACCTTCCAGTCGATCCAGGGTATGTCTGCGTCCCCGGCCTGGTGCTGACGCTCCAGGGTTGTGACCTTGGCGTCGATGACCTTGAGATCCTCGACTCCCAGCTGGTTCCTGCACTTCTGCAGCAGCTCCTTCGCTGCAATATCGCTCATGCTGAGGTTCTTCCTCTTCTCCAGCAAGTTGCCCATCTCTCGCTTCATCAAAATGCCCCTCTCCACGATGGAGGCGTCCTGAAACAAGCAAGGAGAGAGTCAGTCTTTGGAGAAGTTGTGATGGGTTGACCTTTCCCGTGGCAGAAACTGGTGTGGTCGTAGTGCTGGTGGTGGTGGTGGTGTGGTGTAGTCGTGTGTGTGTGTGTGTGTGTGTGTGTGTGTGTGTGTGTGTTTGTGTGTGTATGTGTATGTGTAGGTGTGTGTGCGCGCGCGTGTGCGCATTCACTGTTCTGTTCCCTTTTGATCTGTGTTGCAAACGCAAGTGGGGAAAAAATTTTCTCCAATTCTTCTTCACTCACCTTGGCTTTCGCGCTTTCAACCGGCAGGAACGGCAGGCTCAGAGGCTTCTTCTGAACACCCAGCTGCATGGCCGCCGTCTGTCTGGTGACGGCTGCGGGCTTGGCTTGGTTCATCGCCCTGCCTGTGTTCCCGCCCATCAGCGGGTTCACCCCGCTCTTCACCCACGGAGGTGCGCCGATCCCCCCGTCCCCGCCGGCCGTCCCCGCGCCGGCTCCTGCAGCCGGCTTCCCCGGCCCCTCCGCCGCCGCCGGGCGAGCTGCTGCGGTCGGGGACCTTCCGCCGAACAAGGGCTTCGGAGTAGCCTTGAAGGCACCTCCGCTGCCGGTGCCGAGCAATGGTTTGGACGCCCCCTGGTGGGCAGCGGGTCTCCGCGGGGGGTCCTGTCTGACGATGACCGTGACCTTGGGCGCGTCGGGGAGAGTCGAGTCCTGGCGCACGATGACCTTCCTGGGCGGCGGCGCCGTGGGCTTCAGGGTCGGGGTGAAGGTCGTTCCCTGCAGCAGGCTCTCGAACTTCTGCATGAGGAACTTCCTGGTGACCTCGACCTTCACGTCCAGCGCAGGTCTCGGGCCCAACGCTTCTGGAAAACACAAACAAGGCAACATGCATAACAAGACGGATATTTATCTTCTTGCAATCAACTTTCCCCTTCTCAGGCGCGGTTTTCTACACAGGTGTTTACTGTGTCACTCACTGTTCTTGATGGCATGGTGGTGGTTGATGACAAGTCACTGTGTCATGCTGCTTTGCGTTCCTGTCCTCACATGTTTCTACACCGGAAGGCGCGTGACGCATCACGTGACTCACTGTTTTTGATGGCGGTGGTGATGAGGTCCCCGAGACGCCTCTGCTCGTCCCCGCGCAGCGAGTCCTTGATGCAGCTCAGAACGCGAATCATCTCCCCGTTCGTCGCCTGACGCAACTTCCGGCGGAACACGAGGTTACTCAGCTTCTTCCGCAGGAGGATGTACCGGTGCTTCAGCGTGATGTCCTGCGGAGAGAGAGAGAGGTGCACCACGTGACTGAGTAGGTCACGTGACAGAAGGGGTTCCCGGAGTGACCGGAAGTGACGTGAGGCAGCCATTGCTGCCGCGCTGGCTCGTTATTCGTTTCAAAGATTGTACATTGTTCAGAGGTTCAAGACGCTTGGGTGTTGGGCGCAAACGTCAAGTTGTTTTTCCGTGACATACGTGAACACACAAGATTTTAAGTTCTGCACACACAGACAACACAAAAATACAGCCAAACTCTGGTTGATCCAGCCACTCCCTCTTCTTTCACTGACCAATTCAACTGCACACACACTCACCCGCTCCACTTTCCCTTCGAGCCCGGGGATCCAGGGCATCTCGTCCAGTCTCGCCATGTCCTCCTTCTCCGGTCTGGAGCCCGGCGCCTGTCCCTTCGCGTCCACACCCGTCCCCGCTGCTTCTGCTGCAGCAGTCTCTTCTCCCATCGCAACCATTTTGTCCAGTAGAAATTCGCTCGTCGCCTTGAGTTGCTTCGTCAGTTTCCACGATTTGGTGTAGACGTTTTCTTCTGGAAGACAGGAGGACGGGCAAAATGAATCATCACGGCAAGTCAAAATCAAAACATTGTGAAAATTCCTGGTGTCAGAGGGCCCCATGGCAGGGGTGGATATCCCACTTGTTTCGAGGGGGCGGGGGTTGAAATGACACAAAGCAAACACGGTTTCTGGGGGTCAAGAAAGGAACGTCCTTTCTGTCCCCCCCCCCCAAATTATCATGTGAGACTGCAGCGCCACTCCTCCCCCACCCCCTAGGAACACGTCACCACTCATCCCATGGAAATACGTCGCTGGTTCCTGGCCCCCGACCTCTGTACCTCACTGGTTCCCCGTCCCTTGGCTGGATCCCTGTCTCCCGAGGACACTCATTTCCTGTCCCCAGTCCCTCTGGTCCCCCCAATCCCATGGCTGTGTCCCCTCCCGCATTCCCCTGGCCACACATCCCTCTGGTTCCCCTGTCCCTCAAACGCTGCTGAACGACACTTACTCGGGGAGCCAGGTGGCGCCTGCATCGCGGTCCTCAGCACCTGGAGCAGCTTGGCTCGGTCCCCCGGACTCAGCGCCCGGTTCACCTCCTGCAGAATGACCTTCACCTCGTTGTTGGTCAGAGTCCGGTTCTTGCCCGATCTCTGGCGCAGCAGCAGGTTCATGCGCTGCCGCAGCTTCTGGTAGCGGATCCGCAGAGGTGCCGCCTGTCGGGAAAAACGCGCCAATCACAGCTCGCGTTCAAAAACACGAGGGCCAAGTTTTCACAAAATTTTGCACCACACTCCCGACAGTTAGGAAAGATGATTCTGGGCTCCATGAATATTTTTTTTCTTGTACACAACTGACAGACAGATCCAGAGTTTGTGAGCCTGCAGGCGAATCCTCGCGACTTACCGAAAGTTTGGCTGATTCCAGAGACCCGATCCTGGGCAAACCCAGACTGTCTTCGCCCGAAGCGCTCTCAGTCTGTTGGCCTGGAAACCAAGGACCTTCATCAGTTTGACCACAGGACTGACCAGCTGGTGCGGAGTCCAGCACTTGGTGCAGAAAGCGCCCAGCGTGAACCATGCCAGAAATTTCAACACGCCTTCAATTGTGACCCCATTCTTGTCTAATCTCAATTTTTCCGAGCTCATTTGTCTGCTCATCTGTCTGAGCTTTGCAGAGCCAAGTCGTGGGAGATTCAGGCTTTGTTGAATTTACCAAGATTCAGAGGTCTACGGAGTTTTGTTTCCTTCTCCGCCCGCCTCCCCTCCCTTCCCCTTCAGCTTGTGAGGAGTGAGAATTAATTACTCCGGCTTCACTGGGATTGGCAAATCGAACAAGGCCAAACTCCACAGCAACACAGTCCACCCATGTGCCTTCCACGCCAAATACTTAATTTCAACCGCAACCGCTCAAAACGTTTTGCTTTTCCCCTGGGCACTTCCACAAAGTCTCACCGGAAGTCTTATCGTGAGCACACTTTGGACTGTCTTGCTGTGTTGCAGCGGAATGAAGCGCGAAGAAAGAATCCAACACGAGTGACTAATTACGGTTTCCGTCGTTTATTTTACCTCTTCGCCACAAGACAGTCAAGACGAACCAGAGCATGAACACAACGCAGACTTCAGCTTTTTCTTCAGCTACAGTTTAATTTTCATCAGCTACAGTTTTAATTTTTGTTCAGCTTCAGTGCAATTTTATACGTGATTTTTGCACAAGATCAAAGACGATAACAACACTTGAACAAGATTCTCTAATGCTGTGATAAAAACGTGAATTGAACCCCCCCCCCTCCTCACTCCCCTAAATTCCAGTGACCCTTGTGCACCAACTTCAAACCGCACAAAATTTCGTTTGTTGATTCCACTCCAATGGCTATCTGGAAATCAGCCAACATTTTGTTGCCATTCAGAACGGAGTGGGAGCGAACTGTTTCAGAAGGTCCAAGTAGGAATGAATAATTCCACCCTTGTATTCGTCCAGCAGTCTCGCCCATCTTTCGTGGACTCGGCAGTGCGCGCGTGGACATCCGCGTAAAAACAACCCGTATCTATCTGTGGAGTACCGTACCGGGCGCGGCGGCGTCGTTGGCGGTGGCGCCACCTGCCTGTTTCAGCAGCTGCTCGAGCAGGAAGTGCGTGAGCACCGTCAGCTTCATCGTGATCTGCCAGTTCTCGTGCTGCCCCGTCATCCCTGCAGAACACAACGTTAGCTAGCTCTGTTGAACTACCCAGGAAACAAGTTCACAACAGGCAGGTGCACTGGAGTGCTTCAGGTTGAGTGGGATCGGCCTTACTGTGTTCTCATGGAAAAAATCTGTGGCAAACACACAAAGACAAACACACACATACAGACGGTCTGCGTGTGGAGTGTCTGTTCTGGACAAGCGGGCATTGTCTTTCAGTCTTCCCTCCTCTCTGGCACCTGCATCGCACTCTTTTATCGTTTGAGTCGCGCCCTCGCCCCCTGTCTGGGTCACACACACACACACACACACACACACACACACACACACACACACACACCTGGTCGGCTCAGTGTGGAGTCCGCCTTGAGCAGTCTCTCCCGGACCTTGGCCTGCATCTCAGGCGGGAGGCGCTTCCCGATGTTATCGATGAGGACGCGGGACGCAGAGTCGCTCAGGTGGCGTCCGTTGCGCTGCGCCAGCAACTCGCTGATCTTCGTCTTCATCGCCTTGTAGCGTTCCCAGGGTTCCGTGCGCTGTAACACGTGACACACGAGGTCAGAAAACGGTTGCAATGTCACGAGCGGCGTCTCCTTGCTCAAGGCATCGCTACGCGCGCGCGCGCACACACGCGCCAAGACACGTGACGCGCAAGGTCAGGCACGCGAAGTAACGTCACGTGCTGCGTCAACGGACACACAAATCAAGACTCTCCCACTGCTCAAATTGTTGCAACACGCGACGCCCAAGGTCACCCGCCAGCGCACTGACTCGCACACCCTACTTTCACTCAATGCACACTTCTAGAACCGTGCGTCATGCGCCGATGTATCCTGAGCCTTCCGACCTTTTTGACGCAAACGACCGGAGACAGAAGCGTCTCTTGACTCACCGCGGAGAGCGAGGTGGCCTCGAGCTCCGGGATCCATGGGATCCTATTGGCTGCGGCGGCCGGAAGTCCCTTGGTGAGGATCGCGTCCACGTTCACGTCCGTCAACCACTGACTCACCCTGCAGCGACACAACAAACACCGTAACACGTGACAACTCACACGGGTGCCTCATTGTGAACAGGTCTGGCACACTGGAACACGCGACACCTCAGAATCTTGGGCCCATTGCGAAGAGTTCTGTTTCCATACCAACCCGACATGGCAGCATAACCCGTGGACGTTTACTCACGGAAAGCGTGCACCCTGAAATTTGCCCCCATTTTGGATGGGAGATCCCACTGAAGCTAAGATCAACTCCTTCCTTTGTGTTTTGCGTATCCCTTGTTTTGACGAATGTGTTGCGGAAGAGAACGCGCGGAATTGCAAGGTTTGAGTTCGGTGGGTGTGGAACTCACGAGGTGAAGGTCTTCGTTTCCTTGCGTCGCACCCACTCGATGGTGAACTCCATCTTCTTGGTGATGGCCAGGTCCTTCCAGTACTCCTGCCACGCTGCTGCCTTCGGAATCTGAACAAGAACATAACGTGTTGAATACGCGCGTCAAAAACAATGATCCCGACTGGAAGTTTTACAAATGTGCTTTCAGCTTGAGCGATTCGACACAGACACTTGATGTTCACACAATAATTTACCTTCTCGCCCAGCCAGCTTTCTTTCCGTGCAAACAAAAATATATATATACACACACACACAGAGTTTCACACACACACACACACACACACAGTTTCACACACACACACACACACACACAGTTTCACACGCACACACACACACGCACGCACCTGCTCGCCGAGCATGGCGACCTTCTTGTCTACGAGCTCCAGCTCTCGCTCGTCGAGCCCCGACTTCTGCGCGAGTTCCTCTGCGACGAGCGTTGTGAACTCGTTCGTCATGAAGCTCGGCGTCTCCGCCATCTTGAGCCGCTTCCCGAGCAGCCCCGTCGGCGAGTCGATCGTGCGGAAGTTCTCCCCCTGCAAAACACGCAATATTTTGCACATCGCTGTTCACAGTTGCCTCCCTGCTTGCAATTGGTGAAACTCAGTACCGCCTGTCTCCAAGTAGAATACAGAAGACCACACTCACCAGGTACCCGAGGGAGACCCCTGGTGGCGTCTCCGTGAACCCGAGGCTCGTCTGCTGCATGGCGAAGTAGTCCGCCATGCCCATGGCGTCCTCTAGCGTCGCGCCGGTGCCGACGTACGAGCCGGACCCCAGACGCAGCGTCGCCGAGTAGTAGAATGGCTCCACGCTCGTCGAGTACTGCGGCGTCATCTGTGAAACAAGAAGCGCAGCAAGCATTGAGTCGCGCGACCACCATGCTCGTATTATGGCGCGGTCTGCAAAAGCTTGGAAAGGCGCAAAACAAGCGAAGCTTGGATTGGAATGGCAGTTTTCCGTCCTCCCCCACCAGCTTTTTATGTTCTATAGTATGGGCACCGTTTCTTGAGGTGGGCGAGTATGGTGCGCCACAAAATTTTTGCGCGAAGCTTGTGACACGGGACACAGAGTGCAGTAGTACCTTGACTTGACTCGCCAAGATCTTCACCATGAGTCGCGCAGACTTGACGGGGTTCGAGGACCTCACTATGACCCGCGATGCGCCTTCTGCAAAAACAAATTGGGTGTCAACACTGCGAACTAGTGAACAGCTGAAGACGCTTCAGTTCAGAGAAGTTTGAGCAAAGCGATTGGGAGCCAATGACCACTTTGAAGATTTCAACTGGAACAAGTTGAGCTGCTTCCGCAAAAGATTGCGATTAAATGTTTGTGGCCTCTGACAAAGTGTCTGTACTTCATTTCCGACCAGTGTGCAATGACCCTGTTGGTCGCGCGCGTGTACGTTGACAGGGCACGCTGCGTTTGTCCAGGGACGCGCCATGTGCGACGCCTGACCTTGACCCAGATCGTCGCAGATCACATGACTTACTGTCGGGTTTGTGCGCCTTGAGGGCGTCCGGCATCCTGTGGAAGGCGTACTCCGTCCGTATCAGCGCCTGGTAGATGGCGAGCGACGTCGCCTGGAACGCTGACACGATCGACGTCTCTTTGAACACGTTGTTACCAATGGCAACCGTCGCCTGGTACTTGGAAGGCGGGATAGGCGTGACGCCGAATTCAAACTTCACCTGCAAAAACAGGAGCGCGAACAATCAAAGCCTCGCTCGTTGATACAATGCGCGTTTTCCACCCCAACACGTGTGCCACACAAAACAACATCAGGCATTGAAACAGACGCGTCGCCAAGAGCGCAATGCACACAGCCCCACTCCCGGCCGAGTGGCGGCCAGAGGTGACTGCCACCACTGCATCAGCTGTTGCCAGTACAGGAAGTTGGCTCATTCCTTGCGACGCGCCTGTGTTTTTGATTTCCTCCACGCATTGTGCAGCACTCACGTTGTTCTGCTCGGCGAGGAGTCCGATGAACCTCTTCATCATATCCATCTTGTACATGACGTCTGTGAAGCGACTCGAGTACTGCCCGTTACGCGACGTGCCCCTTAGCTGGCTGTCCTTGTTGGTGGTGATATACTTCCGGTGCAGGTGTTCGTGCGGGTACGGGCCGCTCTTCGCACGCTCCGCCTCCGACAGCTTCAGGAAGTACTCGCACATCGCCTGCAGAGCACCAACAAGAACACTTAGCAGTGTAGGAACGTGTCGAACATGGTAAAATGGTCCTCGTGAACTGAGCATGTGATGATGGCAAAAACGACGTGAGTTCTTCGGCGTTTTCTCCTCCCCCAGTCCCTGATTTTCACCAATCACAACCGTCTGTCTGCCCTGGTACCTTCAGCTGAAGCAGCTCTCGCGACATGTTGGGTTTCTGATAGGCCTTCTGAAGTTCCCTGGTGAACACCTGTCCAACGGTGTCCTGCAACGCAAAGTCGAGCTCAATTCAAGTTTGCTTCAAAAAAATTTTTGGGATCGTTTTCAGCGAAAGCAACCAAGCTGTCGCCTTTGTCAACAACAAGGTATGCGTGCACGCACACACGCAAGCCTGCGCATACTGCAGCAAACCCGTTTCAGACGCAGGTCGACACGTTGGATTTCATTTTTACAGAAATGGTATGTGCAACTGCACAAGACACCCCTCCACATCGTGACATTTCTTCAAACCTGCTCAGGCAATGTCACCCGCGCAACCTGCTCTTTTTGCTGAAGATTGCATCACGTTTTTCTTTGGCTCGGGACATTGTGGTCGAGGAACATGCCAATGTCAGGACAATTTTTCCACGCACAGAACTCGGCTGACTGCCTTGTCCCTAATCCACACCGCGTGCGCCAGCGCATGACGCGAGGCTTTTGGGACATTTCGCACATGTACATGGATGGGGCTGAAACTCACTGCCCATTTACTTTTCCTTGAGCACGCATGATACCCAATTTTTGGTGCGCTGTGACCTTGGTGTGCGAGTGCGTGGATGCGCTTGGTGTGAATTGGAGGGTACCTTTTGCTTCTGGTTGAGGCAGCCCTTCATGGCCTCCACGATGGACGCGATTCGCTCCGTGTCTGCGCCCGGATCCCCCGACGAGAACTGCTGCTGGAACTTCTTGTAGCGACCCATAGACACCACTTCCGGTTCCGCCGCGTGCGGGTTCTGTCAAGATACACGTGACACTTCTGATGTGCGTTCTTTTGTACACAGGCCAAGACAAAACCACCTTGCCTGAACATCAAACGAGTGAATCAAATATCATGGGTTTGTTTCTGCGTGGATGTTTATGACAGAGGGTTGACGAGCTTGCCAAAGCTTTGGGTGTGTCTTTGTCCTGGTGAGTCTTGCACAATGGTGAATGCGGAAGCAATGTTGTTTGAAAGAACTGACATCGTTCACAAAATGCCCCTTGCTGTTCCTTCGCCCCGCCACATCTTCACCCTCCTCTTCAGTGCCGCCACCCCCCCTGTTCAGAGTCCCCCCCCCCCTCTTCACTGTTCCCCTGCCTCCCTCACCCTGATGAAGAACTGGGCGAGGTCGGAGAAAGCGAATTCCTCCGTCTTCTCGACGATCTGCTGCTGGGAGCGCGACGCGCCTGCGCCGCCGCCGGTGGCGCCGCCGCCGGGCGCCTGCTTCACGAAGTCGGGGTGGCTGAGTCGCGGCAGCAGGTGCAGCAGCGGGTACGGCCCCGTCGCCGCGCGCTCTTGAGCCGACTTTCGCGCGTAGTACATGCACGTTTGCTGCAGAGGAAAGAAGACTCCGGGGTTGAGTGAGGGGTGTTGCCTGAAGCACAACTCAATGAATGTGCACGAGAACTCAGTCAGCTCAACAATGCCCAGTTCTGAAGGAGCCATTTTCTCCAGATGATCACGTGAGAAGTCTGTTGGGTCTCCAGCAGGGTGTCGGACCAATGGCAGTGTACGCCATGAACACGCACCTTGAGGAGGATGCCGAGCTGCTCCATTTTGGTGTACGCCGTGAACGTCATTCCTCGCTTCCGCACCTCATCGTTCAGAATGCGCGCGATCGAGTCCTGCGCAACAGCATTGAAAACGTGCAACAAAGATACGAGTATTTCACCTCTTCAAACGTCACACACACACACACACACACACACACACACACACACACATCCTTTCCTTCTCAACAAGAGCAATTGTCATTGATTGCTTCACTGGTCAGTGCCCACTTGGACAAACACACACATACACACTCACTCTCTCTCTCTCTCTCTCTCTCTCTCACACACACACACACACACACACACGCATACACGTGACCCTGACCTTGTCTTGCTGCGGGATGCTGTCGCGCATCTCCTTGAGGACGCCCTCTAGCGCCTTCTCGTCGAGTCGCCCCGCCGCGCGGTCCGCCGTCAGCTTCTTGAGACGCCCCGCAGACACGTACTCAGGCTCGGAGCTGTGCGGGTTCTGAAACACGTGACAGCGCGTGCGTGAGTCACGTGACAAACGGTTCTGGTGTAAAACACGTGCCAAAGAAAGTGCGGGTTCTCAAAAGAGTTCTGAAATACCCAAGAAAGTGTGCACGTGGCAGTCACGTGGCAACGGGTTCTGAAACACGTGGCCGTTTGACTCCAAAGTGTTCGCGAGCACGTGGCGAAGACTTCCGGTTTGAACACGTGACAAGGCAAGAGCGGGTTCTGAAAGATGTGACAATGGAGTTGGGACTGCGAGAACAGGCGACCTCTGAAGGGCGAACTGCCAACTTCTCCACACTTCGTGCAGAACACGGAGACGCTCGTCCGTTGTTTTTCAGACCCAAACAAATTCAAAACTTCCCTTCCAAAAAAGTCAACTGTTGGTCATTTGAGCGTCCACTTTCTTTTGTGTCAAAAGTTCGGCAGCGATTTTTCAACGGTGTGCCAACACGAGTGTGCACGGACTGTCTCTCACCATCATGACACGGTGCAGCACGTCGTGTGTGTGTGTGTGTGTGTGTGTGTGTGTGTGTGTGTGTGTGTGTGTGTGTGCGTCAACACGGACTGTCCCTCACCATCATGACACGGTGCAGCACGTCGTCCTGCTTCTCCTCGCGCTTCTCCAGCTCCATCCCCGGCTGCGTCGCGTGGCTCAGGAGGCGTTGGTGCGGGTACGGTCCGGCGCGCTGCCGATCCAGCGGCGTCTTCCGCAGATAGAACTGCGTCACCGCCTGTAGCAAAGGTGTGTGTGTGTGTGTGTGTGTTGTGTGTGTGTGATTCCTGGAGTGTGGCTCAGGGTCGCTGCCTCAAGCAAAATATTGTGGCCAATTGTTCCTTTGACCAAGCCGGGGGGCCGGGGGGGTAGGAGGGGAGGGAAACTCAACCACGATTTTCAAAAATCACATGCAACGTGGACAGGGACAAATCTGAACAACAGAACTCACTTGGAGCCGCGTGGCCTGCTGGTCCAGTTTCGGCATCGCCTCGAGCGACGCGTACCGCTTCTCCCTCAGGATCTCAGCGATGATGTTGAGCACGCCGTCCTGCAATCACGTGGGCAAATCACGTGAACCACGTGATCGCCTCTGTACGCCACCAACGTGCTTGGTGACAATGGGCACTTCAAGCACAGCATGAAATCTTGACAGGTGTCTGCGAATTTCGTGACCTTTCCAGTCAGCCAGGTCAATTTGATCGTTTTCGGTTGAGCCACGTGAACGTTCACGTTGGACCCACAAATTCAGGAGTCACACGTGGCTTCCCCCATTGTGATGTCTCGTGGGCGCAGCCCAGCTGTCCCGTTCGGAAAAGCAGCAACGACCAGTGACATCAACGCCACAGTGGACAACGCCAGAAATTTAGGACACCCACCAGGTGCCTACGCGTGCCCCACTTCCACTGTTGCCATGGTAACCCCTGCACTCACCATGTCCGCGGGTGGAATGGCCGTTCTGAAGTCGTTGACGATCCTGTTGAGCCTCAGAAGGTTGTAGTTGCGCGTGGCGTCCTCCATCTCTTTGACGAGGGTCTTTTTGCGCCAAAACGACACGTGTTTCGGTTCCGCGATGTGCGGATTCTGCAAAGAAAACGGTGTGTGTGTGTGTGTGTGTGTGTGAGTTGAGTGCGCGAGCTGTGTTCTTGGTGTGTGCTGAATAAGTGTGTGTGCAGTACGCTTGTGAACCGTGTGTTTACCGGGAAATTTTCTCGATTTCTGTGACCACAGCACGGTGGCACAAAGTGCAGTACATGTCTCGAGCCAGGTGTCCGAAAGCCACGCAATTCCAGCAGACGGGGCATAAGGCCAGATTCGTTTCATTTCCGAGATCCCTTAGCATCTGCGCAGCCCAAACAGCTACACAAATGACTCTGGCCTCGACACACGGCGAAAAGTCCGTCACCAGTTACGCGAGAAGAACGCGCTGGAGAACGCCAAAACTTCAACTGTTCGTTTTTAGTGATTTGCGCCGGCCACCGGTCGAGTGCGAACACTATAGGCAGCCTCTTCCAAAAGTATGTGTACAGCAGTTTCTCCATGAAAATGGTATTTAATTGTATTCATATTTTGTCTGCAGATTTGTTTTTGGTCAAGGATAATGCACCAGTGAGGAATTTGATCAAATCAATCTTCCAAGAATGTTCTAATTTGTGTTCCATTTTCCACTTGTCTGGCAATGTTGACACAAATCACGCGACCTCCCTGGAGATAATGTTTTTCTCCCACGTGATGTCCTCACCATGATCACGTGGTGTGTAGCGCTGTCCAATCCCAGGTAAGATTCTCCCGCGGGCGTCGTCGTCGTCGTCACGCCTGCGCCTGACTTCGCGCCACCGCCACCGGCGCCGTCGAGCCAGGGCGGGGACGCCGCGTCTTCCGCCGCCGCCGCGCCTCCCATCAGAGGGCGCACCGGCCCCGCCTTCCCCGTGCTGCTCATCCAGGGGTCGACACCTATGAGGGGGCGCACAGGCGTCTTCTCCATGAGCGGCGGCACGTCCTTCTGCAGGGCCGCGGCTGCAGGGGCGGCAGCCTTGCCCGGCATCCCGCTGCTCACGTTCTCCCGCTCGATGGCGCTGCTCACGTAGTAGTCGCACGCAATCTGCCAAGTGATGGTTCATATTTTACAGCCAGTAGGAGAAACATCACAAACGCTCTCATTTTCGCTGCAGAATTCTGATTCTGACATGTACGGAAACTTTGCCATATTTTCGCATGTCTCCTTTCTTCAAATGCTGTGAACTTGAGCGTAACGCAGGGTCGCTGCCTCAAAAACACACTGGGCAGTACAAGTGTTTTTACACGCAGCAACCCTGCAGACTGGGAGTCAAAGGGGCCGCAACGTTGCAGTGACGCACGACGCCGCATCACCAGGAACTCGCCGTGTGATACGCAGCCAAGTCAAAAGCGCTGAATCGCCGCAAGAAACGCAAACGCCACTGCTGAACACGTGTTCGTCCGCACCTTGAGCTTCTCGGTCAGCTCCGTGTTGATTGACTGGGTCCCGGACCTTTTCAACAGCATCATCTTCTCCATCACCATGTTCTGAAGCAGGAGAATTTTAACACTATAGAATGGTGTCTCTGACTCTCAACAGCTACGCTGCCCCTTCCGAGACGGTGCACATGGTATGCGCCATTTGTTAACACTCTGTGGTCAGACTGTAAGTTGGAAAACGTCGTATTCTGCAACTCCGCAGGCACAAAGTCTGTTGAATGTGCTCTCATTGCAGTAGAAATGGGCTCTCAGCCAACACAAAAGGTTAATGTTCAAATGCGCAACTCGCTCCTGAACCGAAGTTGTGTTATTTCACGGAAACTGAGGGTAGATGGACAGCGCATGCGCACCTGGCCGGTGGGCGACATGGGCGTCGTCAGGTCCCGGATGTAGTCCTTGGCCTGCTGATTGGTCAGCTGGCCCGAGTTGCGCGCCGCCAGCAGCGAATCGCGTCGCTTCTTCGCCACCATGATGGACTCACCCGGGCTCGGCTTCTGAAACTGAGACGGAGATCAAACCGTCACACCAGCTGCGTTTTCACCTGCGGTTCTGTGCTCGAAGAAAGGTTCTTGTGGCCATGGAGTCAGTAGTTTCGCTCCTAACACGAGCTTGTTAGACGTGAATTCATGGGAGGGGGCCCAAGCCAGCAACCCCCCCCCCCACCATCACCACCACGACCACCACCACAACCGGCCACTGTTTCCATTTGAATTTTCAAGCCAAACCGGGGTGGTACGGGTCACTTTCCAACTGCACCGTCTCTTTCATATGCCATCGCCAAATAGTTTGCGTCACCGCGACAGGCAAGTTGCGTTTTCCATTCGGAACTTTTAGAAACATTCGTCACTCCGCGTGTCCACTCACCTCCATCTTCTTGCTCGGGGTTGACGGCGCTGTTGTCTTTGGTTGCGCCGTCGTGGTGGTGGTGGTGCCGCCACCTCCGCCGTTCCCGCCATTCTGATCAATTATCATGTCACACAGACCCTGGAAAACAAGAACACCTGTCAGTGCTGATACGCGCCGTTCCCGATCCGAGGTAGCTAGCAACAACGAGCGCGCCGTGCCGAAGGTGGCATAATGTGTGTGTGTGTGTGTGTGTGTGTGTGTGTGTGTGTGTGCGTGTGTGTGTGTGCGTGTGTGTGTGTGCGTGTGTGCGCATGTGTGTGCGCATGTGTGTGTGCGCGCGCGCGCGCGCGCGTGTGTGTGACTGTGTGTGTGTGTGTGTGTGTGTGTGTGTGTTTGTGCGGACATGTCGGAACAGCGCGAAGACTCACCAAGAGCTCCGCCTCGAGCCGCTGAGTCTCGGTCGGCCGCCCAAACGTCGGGATCTTCATTTTGGAAATACGGCGACTGGCGAACACCTGGTGAGCGCCCTGGAAAAGTTGGAAACACAGCGTCACGGAGTGTTTGTACTGTCCCAACGGGAAGTGTCTGCTATACTCAACAGGGAAAACCTTGCTGTGAAATGAGACCGAGTTTACATTGGACATGTCATAGGCAGAATCCTTTCACAAATCAACGTCTTATGACGCTTTCTATTGGGCCGCGCGGTCTGAAACAACGTGCACAATATTGTGCAGAGCCTGAGACCACGAGTCACGGCCTACCTGTCGTGCCGCACTCATCTCCATACAATCTCAACACTTGTGTCCAGCAGTTGTTTTAACATGAAAACAGTGGACACTTTTGTTTGCCATACTGTCTCGTGTTGAGATGCACCCCAAAATTTGGCCCTCTCTTCTGGTACCATGGCCTCATAAAAACAATGAAAACTTTGCTCACGTACAAGAGACGCCCCTTATTTTGATGTTCAATGTTGGGCGAAGTGCGTCCGG
>JAAUXT010145083.1_pt1 | contig 22950 bp, 28 predicted proteins | sample 7278171 | NCBI WGS metagenome assembly JAAUXT01 (sample SAMN14350112, study PRJNA611818) | marine sediment metagenome | isolation source: surface marine sediment (1.8m) | place: French Polynesia: Moorea | collected 2018-08 | reverse complement strand
GATTGTCCAATTTTCCGGGTTACCCCCCCCCCCCACCCAGAAAGAAAAATTTTCCAAATCGTCCGGGTTAGTGGTATATTGGACACATTGCTGACTGGGGCATTGGTGGATTGGGACAAGTGTTGTCCTGCCTATGTACGCTGCCCGCGGCTGATTGTCTACTTGAAAGTCTAGTTACTTCTGTTTACGTACTCTGTGGTGACAAGGGCTCCGTTTACCAAACACATGTTCCCGTGCTGAAATCGGGATCCACAACAAACAGACCTTTTGCATCATTTCCAAAGCCTGTGGCTTTTTTCATTCATTTGGCCAACGCTGATCTCGGAGAAAAGCAAAGTGTCTCTGTGTCACCCATTCAACTTCCCTCGTTGTCAGTCTGTCAAAATTCAGTGGGAACTGTAGCCTCTTCCCACTTTGTCAACGGCCAACAAAGAACAGGAGACTGCAAAGTGCATTTTATTTGGAGTTTAAAAACTTTGTTTTCGCATTTTAGCCATATTCCCAGCGTGAACTGTTTTATGCCCAGCCCACTTCGAACTGAAATGAATGTTCGCAGATGTCCCGAAAGGGTCATCAGCGTGGTTTATGTGGAATAATGTGCTCCTTGATGCAGACATTACACAGCTGGATATCCTCCGAGTGGACACGGGTTTGCAACAATTGTGCAGGCAAAGTTTTTGCTAAAGCATTATCCGTAACATTTCGGTTTGGTGCTCTCTTGTGTGCTTTTCTTCCTTTCTGCAAAAATTTCACACGAGGAACTTTTCCCAGATGATGCAAAACATTCTTCGAAGGCATGCACCAACGATTAATGAAGCTTCAAATTAATTCGCCGTTCTGCAAGTGATTACCAGCGCACTCGATTAAACTCCCAGCCCTGTTCGGTTGTGCGCGTGGTTTCTGTGATGTGGACTCGCGGAAATCGCAAAAATACGCAGTCCATTATCTTTGCTGAGCTGCACCTGACGAAAGGAAATGAACTTGACTGCAGACCTTCTGTGGAACAATCAGTACCAATTCAGAAAGAAGTAGCACAAACTTTCAATTGAAAGTGAACTTCGGTGCCGATGCACTGAAACTTTCAGCCGCCTCCATGAGAGCGAAAGTGTCTGCAGACAAAACGTGAGATGCGTGACCTTTCCGTTCTTCAGCTTCAGCTTGGTGCAGAAGGCTTCCAAGATATGAAACCTGTTAGAAGTTGTGATGAAATGAAGTACCAATGGAAACGTTTTTCTTTGCAGGGTTATCAGCAACAATTAGAGGCCGCACCGCAAACGACTTTCACGCAGTCTGGAAACCTTGGTGCATTGTTCGGCAACATCAGGGACATCTATCAATTCAATAGGTAAAGAACTGACAGATTTCCAGATTTTACCAATGATAGCAAGTTCGATAACATGGTAATGACAAGGCTGTGAGGAATGATCCTTGTGGAGTTCAAATTGAGTGGGGAGTCTCCCTTGCACTCCACAGCGTGAATTTGCGAACATGACTGATGACAATGTGCCTGTTGCAGAAGAAACCGCACCAAGTTGAAAATTTGGAAAATCTGTGTTGTCCGGAGCAATTCCACATTCATTGTGTGGGCAGGGAACATTAGTTAATGCGTGTCTAGCGGAGATAGTGTGGTAATTAAACCAGAATGTGACGGACGCACAACGAAATGGGACATGAAAGGATTACTGACGAAATAAATCTCGTCTCAACGATGTTAACTGCGAACCTACATGTCGTCCTGACAGAATTTTGCTTCACAATTTCCAATTTGCACGCAAAATATTTCAGTGGAAAACTGGGCACACCCTCCTTTGATTCAACATGCAAATTATTTTTATTTTGCAAAAAACACGTTGCAAACATGTCTGTTTGTGTACTCAGCGTGTTCCTGGAGGAGTTGGAGAACTGTGATATGGATCCTGTGAAAATTGCCAAATGTTTCGTGGACAGAAAGGAAGGATTCGTCATTTACACCGACTACTGCACCAACTACCCAAGGTACACAACGCGTCAAAAGAGTTCAAAATGAAAAAAGCCCTTGGGTCTTTCCATATTTGAGAATAAATGCGTGCATTTTCAGTTGGCCATTGTTGTTTCCATCCTAACTACAGGGCTGTGGAGGTGCTGACTGAATGTATGAGAGACTCAGCAACCAATGAAATTTTCAAGCTGAAGCAAGTTGCACTTCGCCATTCATTACCTCTGGGTGCTTATCTACTCAAACCCGTGCAACGCATACTAAAATACCACCTCCTCTTGCAAGTAAGAAAATTTCCTAATCTCAATTGACACAGTACATCACAAGATGTCTGTCAGTGAATCGATACCGATCCGTATCTGGGGAGGATATTCGTGTGTGTTGTGCTGAAAGAGAAATGGTGACGAACACGTGTGCACGACTGGCCAAAAAATTTGCTTCAAAAGTTCATCTTGGACGGGAAACTGGCAAAGGATCTAACGTTGTCAACTCAACAGCTCACTTCTTTGTTTTATTCCCCAATAATTCTGCCAACTTTCAATTGGCTCAATTCTGTTGTCGCGCTGCAGAACATCGTGGAGAGCCTGGACGCCGCGGCGGCGGCGACTGGGCGCGAGACGATCGCCGAGGCGCTCGAGTCGATGACGCGCGTCGCGCAGCACATCAACGAAATGAAGCGCAAACACGAACACGCCGTGCGCGTGCAGGAGGTGCAGAGCACGCTGTCCGACTGGGACGGCGCAGACCTCACCACGTACGGAGATCTCGTCCTCGAGGTGAGGAGCCGTCCGCTCGCACCCGCCGTGAACTGTGAGCGAGATGATTCTGAAGGTTGGAATGATGAAATGTTGGCTGATTTCTTCTACTGGTATCCCTGTTGGCCTGATGATTGTACTTTTGATGAGCAAATGTGTGTTTGTCTGCACAGAGAAATTTAATCAAAACATTTTGAGTTTGATGGAAGAGTTTCTATCTTCATGAGAAACAGCCATACAAACCTGCTGAGGACACCGAGATTTCAAAGGAAAAATTCAAATGCATTTCGCATGATTCCTCCAGAGGTGCATCGCGCGCGAGTGGCTGTTTTGAATGCAGGCTGTCATCAAGCTCATGATGCTTTGTAGGATACATTTCGTATGTATGGAGCGAAGGCGGAAAGACATCTTTTTCTGTTCGAGAAGTGTCTGCTCATGACCAAAAGAGCTGAAGATGGTACCCTGGCCTGCAAACACTCAATAGAGGTGCGTAACGGCTCAAAAATGTCAAATGCTTCTTGCATTTATTTGGTGATTAAAATGGCTGTTCAAGTCGCACAATGCGAAGTGGTGTGTACTTGTGATTTCAGTGTTCCAACTTGATGCTGGTGGAAAGCATACCGAAGGAGCCACTCAGTTTCCACTTGATACCCTGGGATAACCCCAAGATGCAGGTTACGGTGCAGGTATGTGTCATAATTTTCTGACACGTGCCCTCACAAAGTTTCGCTTTCTCAGATGTTGGTTGAAAGCAGCAGACCCTTGACATTTTTCAACCCTATCACTTGCAGGCGAAGACACTGGAGCAAAAGCGCAGCTGGTGTCAAGAAATCAAGAAGCTGATTCTTGAAAACTACAACGCAGTCATTCCCGACAAAGCCAAGGAATTGGTGATGATGCTTGGGAAAAGCAAAGAAGAAGAAGGTGTGTGAATGGGGGGCACAACGAAACAGTGATCCTCGTTCCGTCGTCCGACACTTCGTGTCGAAGCTCGAGGGAACCGTGGCGGTGGGGTTGAGAATGCTCCAGACATGATGGTTGTCTTGTTGCAGATCTGGACAGCTCATCCCTGGAACCCACTCCGACCAGAAAGCAGCACACAGCGCCCGAGTATTTGGAGAAACGGCGAGTGAGACGCAAGTCTACAACTATTCTCCCAGGTAAGAATTAAATTTTGATGAAAAAAAAAAACACCCCTGTGTCGATGAGTCATGATTTTGGAGCACTTTCGATAGGAGACTTGTTTGCTGTCAAAAGACGCAGTGCTTCGCAAGATCTTTGAAAGCCAGAATCTCATTCTTCTCTGCAGACTTCGGGCTCTTGAAAGGCAGAAAGACCGGTCGAAAGAGCGACGACAGCCCAGCAACTCGTCATGTGAGTAGTTTTTGCGATGTAGTTGTTTGTGGCTCAGGTCCAAATTGCAGCACTTTCGTTGGCAAAAACGCGTGTTTACATCCAACAACAGCAATGTGAAAACAGAACCGCTTGATGCAATTGCTTTGGGATTTTTCAGTTGCCGCCTCAGCGAAGACGATCTGAAGCATTTCTCACCGTGCACAAAGTCAATGTTCTGTCTCCCTCGAAGCAGTCATTCAAGGTAAACAAACGGTGTTCCCACCAAAACTTGCGTTCGTGAGACAAATCTTTCCAGCCCCACAAAGCTTTCATCACAATTCTGTTCTGTTCCAGGGCAAAACGGAGGCGTCTCCGAAGACGGGGGGAGTTTCCAGGTTGGGCAGTTTCTTCATGAGGAACCGGAGCAGAAGTCTGGAGAGCATCGACCTGAGTCACAGCAGGCTGGACCTGCCGACGCACAGCAGGCGACACTCGGGGAGGGACACGGACGAGGAGGAGACGGACTCGCGGCCGGAGAGTCAGTGCAGCGACGGCGGCGAGCACCTGTACGAGAACTCCGAGTTGGCGCGCAGTTTCTGTGAAGGCGAGACGGAGCGGTCGCCTCTGAGGAAATCGGACAGTTTCCGGATCGCAACCAAGTTGAATCGAATCGACTCGAAACGCGTCGTGGACGAGGCCTTGCGAAATCGTTTCAGAGTGCGAAAAGACGAGCGTCGCCGAAACAGAAGCAGTCTGGATTCGAGCGATTGTGCTGAGAAAAGGGACAATGTCGGAATTTTGGACGATGGATATGTGAGTGTGAAGTTTTCTGACACGGGATTCAAATTTCTCGAAGAAGGTGACAGCAGCATGTCCAACACTATCAGTCCAACGAGAAGATCAGCTTTCTCGGATTCAGACGTCTTGGGCGACTACGTGGAACTTCCTGCAGTGACAGGCTACAACAGTTACAAAGATGATTCAAGCAGTAATTCTGGTCAAAAACTTGAAACTGTCTCGCATCAACAGACAGCAGCAACAACCAAAAGTGCCAAATCGTCCATCACGCTCAATCGACACAGTGGTGCTATTTCATTCACATCAGCCACCGGTTTTAGTGGACCAAATGATCACAGATGCCTGCAAAAGTCGAGCAGTTTTACCCTGCAGAACGCCAGGCACCAGGAACTACTGCACGACGAGCGCTCCTCGAGGGGGCGTATTTGCTCAGATCCGACCAAGAGCCGAACGACGGACGAATCCGTGTACGACAATTATGCAGCAGCGATTTACGGTCCTCTCATTGGTCAGCACGGCCGCCTGGACAGCCAGTCATTGTCCGCTGCATCGTCGCCGAGGAGATCCATACAGAACCTGTACCTCCGCTCGAGTGCGAGACCTTTCACGAGTCACTTCACACACCAAAGCCGAGACAGCCCGTCTCGGGACAATCCTTGGGTTCTGCAGGACGAGTCCAACACACCTTCGAACCTGAGCAGTGCCAGCAAATCTTCAGTGCTCCGGAGATCCAACTCCTTGTCTTCCATGTGTGACAGCCTGGAAGACATGAGATTCAGGAAATTTCGAGGACGCCGAAACAGGCAATCGAACCATTTGGTGTTTTCAAACAGAAACGCTTTCAAAACAACGGCAATTCCCCGGACAATCAGGCAGGATATGGAAACTGAGAAAGTGATCGCTCGACTGGGAACTCCGCCGAGAGAATCGAGTTCGAATGATTTCACGGACGAAGTGAACGCTTGTCGAGAGCGAGGACGCGTGGTTGCTCGGTACGCTACTCCACCACGCGCCGTCATGGAGCCGCCGAAGCCTCAGCAGAAGGAGAGTGAGTACGTGCACCTGCTGACGCAAAGTTGCCACGAGTACAGCATTGACGAGGCCATGTCGACCGGGATGAGCAACTCGAGCAGCCTCGACTACGCGACTCCGGCCTCCATGATGTCTCAGTCATTCAGCGCGTCTCCGTCTGGCACCGGGCGAGACATGTGGCGGGACCTGGAGGAGTACATCAAGACATCCCCCGACACACCCTCGCTGCCCAGGTTCCCCGTTCTGCCAGGGACCAGATTCAGCCACATTGAGCGGCAGGTCAAGAGTGCGTCACTGCCCAGATCAGAGACTTTGTCATCCAGATCGTCCGCGGGCTCTGCGGTGCAGAGTCCAACCAGTCCGACGACCGCGTTTTTCTCACCTGGTGAGGGTATCGTAGATTCGCTCAGAAACGCTGTGTTCAGCATCACGTCGCGCTTCACCAACAGAGGGACGAGGAGCGTCGGGTCGAGCCCGGTCCGCTCCCGCTCAGCCAGCGCCCTGGAAGACATGCGTGTGCGACCCCCCACTCCGCCTCCGATGCCAGTCAGCGAGCAAGCCGACCTAGAAACCAGGAAAGACAAACGCAATAGGTTTGTCTACAACCTGGCCAGACAGTACAGTATGCGCATCAAAAACACCAAGCCCAAAGCCTACTCAGACAGGAAGAGTGAGAAGGAGACTGCAACTTTAGCCAGGCAACTAGCCGCCTTGTTGAAGGAAAATAGACAGGGAGGAAATGTTATTGGTGCTAGAATGGCTTCTACGAAGCCTGTTGTACTCGGAACTTACACACTACAAAAACACAAACCCCGAAGAATTCCAAACGAACAAGACGATTCGGAAGACGAGGAAATTTCGCAGTTGACATCTGAAGAGTCGGAAGGAACTCCGCAGCCGCACCCACAGTTCAGATTGAGGGACGCAAACATCAAGATTGATAACCACGACTCTGGCTGCCCTGATCTGACCGTGAAAGAGCCGCCGGATCAGATCGTGCCACAATCCGCTTTTCTCAGCATTGCCGGTGCGAGAATGGAAACCTCTGTCGGCCACTCCCCAACCCCGTCACCAATCACTTCCGACGTGCCCGAGATGCTCGACTCGAGCGATGAAAACTCCTCCATGTATTTCTACGAGCGCAAGTTTCTCGACGACCTGGAGTCCAACTTCGGTGAGGAGGACGATGTGTTTCGCGACTCCGCGGTGTACAGCGACGACGGCGCGACGGGACTCGACCCTGAGGCTCTCAGTCTCAAACTTTCCATCAGAGACACTGTCCGCCTGATAGAGCAGCGCTACAAGTCCAGACCCGTTCCCAAAATTGAGATCAAGAAGAAAGAGAAAGCGCACGCCATCAGAGAAATAATGAAGTGCTTGGAATCAAACACTTCTTTCGTGAAGGAGGGTCAGGAAGGCGAAGTCGCCTCCGAGAGGTTCTTGTCGCCGACGCGGAACAGGGAGCTGGTCGAGTGCGCGACGCTGACGAGGATCCGACAAAACTCGCTGCGGGTCGGAGACGCGAAGGAAGAAGACGATGCCATGAGCGAGACAGCAGAGGCGCCAGACGAGGAAACGCCTTGTGGGTCTCCGACGCGGCGAGGGTGGGTCAAGGAAGTTGTGCATTTGCTGGAGCATGAACAGTTGAGCTAACATCAACAAAAGTGTCTCACATCTCACAAACAGTAGCCAGAATCCGCAATTGAAGCAACACTCAGTGGTAGAAAGTTTCAGAGTTGGTTTTCTTTTTCACATTCAATTGTGAGGACGCGTTGAAGAATTCACACTGCTTGCATGACTAACTCAGCGTAAACTTCCTGAGCGCAAAGTGACCGCTTTTGCTAGTGCTGACGTTTTGCTGCTACAATTTTTGAAGACGTTTTGTGCAAGTTTTGAATTTGACTGAACATGTTTTGTTCACAAAAATCTTGGCTGAAAACAACCCACGTAGTAGTATATTCCTGTTCGTTGCGTAAACATTCTGCTCATGTTGTCACCTTTTCACCGATGTCGGTGCGAACACTGTGTTCCTGGCACGGCACAACATCCGCGCAAGGAGCAGGTTGTAGGAAGCTGCGTGTGATCGTGTGAGAATTGATCGACTTGGTTGACTTCCACGCTTTCACTTGCCGGGTAAAGTAAGATTTAGTGACAAGGAATAGTTGTTTCCCTTTCACGGCAGGGTTCGCACGCCGAATAAAACCCCGTATAATCCTCCGGGCAACACATAATTTTGTCAAGTTGAACTAACTTGTGCCTGCGAATGTGTTCCGCTGCTTCAGTTTCCAGTTCCTGCAAGAGCGAACCTGCGTTCGTTTTCACAGTTCAACCGCGTTGGTTCTCATGGTACAGCTGACAAAGCTTGGTGCTCACCCTCATCAAAATCTCCGGTGGCAGGACTTTTGGAATCGTGGCTGCCACGTTGTGCCGAGAAAGAAAATTTCACCCTCGTGCAGCTTGGCTCGCTTTCTTCGCGGATTCAACTGGTTAGCGTTTCCGCGACAGTTCATTTTCTTGTGCCTACATTCATTCCAGAAGGACAGGAAGACAGAAGGTGCTCGACATCCACAGAAACGCGCACATGAGTCGCGGCAAATGTGTCCGCGATGGACTGAAGTGTGTGAAGCGCTCGTCCAGTTTACAAACGTTTTCGTCGGAGTGACTCGTTTCATGTCGGAGGGCGCTGTGTTCCGAGCTTTTTGTAAATTCATCCACATATTCTCGAGCAAGAACAAACCATTGAGAGTGCACGTGGTGCAAAAAGAGCCCGGTTTGTGCAAAATTGTTGTGAATTGACCTGATCACTTGCCACACGAGCAGAGAACTACTCTGTGAAAATTGTCAAGTTAGGCTGCAGATGTGAAGGAAAGGAACAGGAAGAGATTCGCCGCTGTCTGTGCAAGTGCACACACAGACCGGCCTTTTCCTATCTCACAAATTAAATTCGTGCAACCATTGGTACGAATGACAAACCTTGGACACCCAGGTTTCGTTTTCAATTTTATTCAGGCAATTTCGGAAATATTTGCATGCTTATTGTGAAGATAAGATGATAAAACGCCGGTACCACACTGGAAACTACAAGCGGGCGAACGGCGAAGTTGACGGTGTCACATACCGGTACATACACGCAGTTATTCCTGTCGACATCTTGATCCTGCTGCAACACATTGCCATATTTGCATCCAAAAAGAATTGCCATATTTTCAAAAATAATCAAAATTTGGTCTCGGCAAACTTTGGTCTCTCCGGAACAAGAGGGCTGGCTGCAATCACACTGCAGTCGAAAGCTGGAACGAACAGGAAGGATTCTGGCCACAGTAACACTTGAGCTCAGTGGGTGATCTGTGGGGCGCTTTGCAAAGCCAGCTTCCGCGCCACACTCGATGTCCGTGAACTTTGCGGCTAAAATTCTGTTACACACACGGGAAGCGATTCAGTGTCCATTTCACAAGGAGGCAGAATCTCGATTCATCCGATTTCGACGGAACCACCTCACACTGTACAACACAAATAAGAATTCAGAACGGATCACGTGCAGTATCAAATTTTCTGCAGTGAAATCAGTGACAGGATCTGCAGTTTTGGTGCCAAATGGTTTGCAGAGAAAAACCACGTCCTAGTTTTTCCAGCGAAAATTTCTTTGAAGGGAAAAACACATGTATGCAGTTGATGAAACAATGCGTGACACTAACAGTTGCAAACTCAAGTGAAAGGAACTTTTCCGTTGCAAGCGCTATCTCTGGTGATTTTTCTCCCCACCCTAATCTAGCATCCCAAGGAAATAAATTCCTAGTTGTGTGCTCCGCGGGGTGGACATCAACTCTTTTTTTCGAAAACATCCAAAATGTGGTCGGGTGCAAAGAAACAAAAACACCCGTTTCGAAATGGAGTCGGCTGGGAGGGTGGGGGGAGAAGGGGAACTGTACACACGCGAATGGACATCATCCAGGCGGCAAAATGAGACCCGCGATGCCAAAGAATGGCAGTGAAACGCGAGACCCAAGTCACATGCAAACACGGCAATTTGCAACAACCTCGCGGGAAGGATGTGTCGACATCTTCAGTCTTAGCGAGGTTTGTGCACCTGAGTTCCAATATTCTGTGGTCTGTCAGTCTGCTTGTGCAAAATCCGCTTTCTTATAATATACACCCGTCCACACTACGAGGCTGTTCACAAAAGTCTTTGCTGTGCATGGTTTGGTGTTTTGTTTTGTCATGCAGCACAGATTGGAAGTAGATCAGTGCCAGGGTAGTCAAGTCAATTCACTGTCAAAACAACTTGAGAAATCTGTTGAAAAAGTTGGAAGTTTGGTTATCTTTTGGAGTTTTGTTGAAGGAAAGAAATAGTTTTTACAGTATTGGCTATTCTTGGAATGTGGACACCAAAACAAAACAATCAAATCAATGATCATGCACGTCAAAGACTTTTGTGAACAGCCTCGTACACAAACTTTCGAACTGATGACTGAGATCACAATCCTTTGAGTCTGACTCACACTGCCAACACAGTGGATGGACGAACGAACGACCATCAGTTGTCGCCAACGTGTTCCTCGAAGCCTTCACTCTCGGTGACCAGGGCTCGCTCCAGGATGACGCGTCCCTCCTTATAGCGCTGATTCTCCTCCGTCGCGAACTCGTAGATCCAACCGAGCTTCGCTTCGCAGTTTTTGCAGGCAACGTCGCGCACCATGTGGCGGCCAGTGAGCATGACGCGGTCCTGCACCTCGCTGTAGTTGAGGTTGACGACCCGGTTGAAGAGAAAGGCCCGACCGGTAGCACCAGTGAAGCGGGTGGAGATCAGCTCGGAGCGGTTGGTCAGTGGCGTATCACAGCTGGCGCACGAGAAAATGCGCGTGCCTCCGAGGTGGTTCAAGAAGATCCGACCCATGGCTCACTCGTACTTCCTGAAAACAACAGTTGATAGTGGTGAATCGTTAAACCCGAGTCAGCTTCAGTTCTGGTCAACTTCCGTCAGAACATGGTTCCGAATTTGCTTGTTCAGTGTCAACTGAACAGATAGATATATCTGCCAGCTGCTGTGCAACCGCGATCAAGTGGCAGCACAGGTCTTGATCCGTTGACAGTGCCTGTGGAAAAATCTATTTTGCGAGAAAACCCTAAACTTCGACTGTTCGCCTCAAGAAGCTGCGCAGCACTTTACAGGCAGAATTCGAACCAAAAATTAGAACGAGCTCAAACGCACACCTCACCGAACCCTGTCAACTCAGACACTGAAATGTGGCTTTTTGTGTGATCCAACCTCTTTGTGTTGTGATCATGATCAATTTTCTGCGCACAAAAACACGGTCAACTTGTCGTTGTCTTTGCAAACTGCGTCAAGAGTTCACCACACAAAAGTTCAAACATTCAAAAGATCACCTTTGCCTGTGTATCAAAACAGTCACTTCACCTCGAACCATCCATTTCAACCGTAAATGTTTCAAAAAATCTTCCGATCTTCTCGACCAAAACACACATCGCTAGTAAAGTTCTCGACGCCAACATGGCGGCCGCGCCGCGCGACGAGACGTCGAGTCGCGTCGCGTTTTACTGATGATGCAGCGATGACGTCACATCCTGGTTCCACCACTTCCGACTTGATTCACAAACAGACCGGCAGTTTTGTAGTTTTCGTTTCACTGTCAAGATGTTTTCTTGGATTGGTAAGGATGAACGGAGAAAGAATGAGCCCGAGGTTTACGCGAATGTGGCTGACGGGCTAAAAAGGCTGTACAAACAGAGGCTGATGCCACTGGAGGAACACTACAAATTTCATGATTTCCACTCTCCGCCCCTCGACGACCCCGATTTCGATGCAAAACCAATGGTAAGTCAGAACAAGGCTTCTTTGCAGTGTGATGTTGAAACGTTGTCCGTGTGTGGATTCTGCGCGTTGTGAAGACCACCAATAACCTCGACAAGTATCCAGTGAAGCTCCCTGTTCGGTGTTAATTTTCATGTTCTGGGTCATGAGAGAAAGATCAGATTGTGAATGGCCAGATCTGCCACACACACCAGTCAAGTGTGGATTCGGTTTCCGTCTGCCCCGAAACACGAAAGAAATGAGTTCAAAACTGCATTGACTTGCGTGGGTTCGTATGTCTGGAGGAAGTTCAGCCACCAGAATCGGCGTGTGACACATTCCAGCTGACTGGCACATTCAGCATTGATGACAAATGTTGGCGGAAATGGGGAAAATTATCACCTGACATCGCGGCCACCCAGGTTTCTAACAGCGTGTGCCTTTCAGGTTTTGCTGGTCGGGCAGTACTCAACTGGAAAAACGACGTTCATCAAGTACCTGCTGGAATCCGATTTCCCGGGAATTCGCATTGGTCCTGAACCGACGACGGATCGGTTCATCGCCGTCATGCACAACGAGGTGGATGGCGTCATTCCAGGAAACGCACTCGTCGTCGATCCACAGAAACCATTCAGGCCTCTGTCCAAGTTTGGAAACGCTTTCCTGAACAGATTTCAGTGCTCCCAGCTGAACAATCGAGTTCTCCAGAGCATTTCAATCGTGGACACGCCCGGTATTCTGTCTGGAGAGAAGCAACGGGTGGACCGTGGTTACGAGTTTTCTGCAGTGGTTGAGTGGCTGGCAGAGAGAGTAGATAGGATCATTCTGCTGTTCGATGCACACAAACTGGACATTTCGGACGAGTTTCGCAGAGTAATTGAGAGCATGAAGGGATACGACGACAAAATCAGGATTGTACTGAACAAGGCAGATATGGTGGACCACCAGCAGTTGATGAGAGTGTACGGTGCCTTGATGTGGTCACTGGGCAAGGTTCTGCACACCCCTGAAGTGTCTCGGGTCTACATCGGTTCGTTCTGGGACCGACCACTGCACTACGACATGAACAGGAAGTTGTTCGAGCTGGAAGAGCAAGACTTGTTCAACGACATCCAGAGTCTTCCGAGAAACGCGGCACTGCGAAAACTCAACGACTTGATCAAGCGAGCAAGGCTAGCGAAGGTGAGAACATTGTATACAGTTTTCCTTGTTTAAAGGTCCAGCTTGAGCTCAAATCACCAGTACCGAATGTACGCAGTGGAAAATTTTGCAAAGAACGAATAACGCTCGGATCTTCGATAACAGCTCACGTGAGAATGGTGCAACGCAGGGGCACTCAACCCAAGGGTTTGTGCCCATTGTGTTGATCTTATCAGAAAATTTATCGTCTGTTCTCACAAGTGCAAATTTGTCCACATTGTGCGGACTGGACACACGTTATGTATTGAGGTCATGAGGATCATCTCTGCAAATAGACATTGGAGATGATCATTGCTGTCAATGGCCAATGTCAGCGGATCGAGCCTCGCAGTCCTCGAGTCCACCTAGAATCAGGAGGGAAAACTGAGGTTGCTGAAGTGCCCTTCGCTTCGCACCTGTGTACGTGGACCTGGCAGTGGTCTTTTCGAGCAGTACAACCCCATCTCGCGTGCTCGAATCTGCACACACCGACTAAAACGAAAGGGGCACTTTTCTGTCAAGAAAAAAGGACAACGTACGTACCCTAAAAACTGCCCAATGAACTCTGGCAAACACAGGAAAATATTTTGCACACAATTTGGCCAACGTAATTCCTGAAAGCACCGACTTGTAACGCCGGATCCTGTGGAAGACTCATCCCCCACCCGAACAAGACTTTGAAAATTTTGCCCATGGTGGGGGTCTCAAGGTTCATCTGGAACTGTGGGGACTTTCCAGGTTGACTTTGAAACTCGCTTCCTCCTTGTTGAGAGGAATTTGAACATTTTCAACAGTTGCACAGTTGTGCTTTTGGACCAAGGTGACGACATGGCCGTGGAGTCCGCGTGTGTCTACACGGGAGGTGTTCTTCAGTTTGCACGAAGAGACTTTGTACGATCCCTTCAGGAAATGTGGTTGACTGCACTGAGTGGTGAAGCCAAAGTTGGTGTTACCAAGCCCCAAGAGTTTGGGGTCAGAACGTCGTGGACAAGGAGCTGTCAGCTCAGCGGTCATGTTTCTGTGCACTGAACTTGCCAAAAACCGAAACGAAAATTTTGACGTTGGGTGCAAAGAGTACGGTAAAGTGGGAAGAATGTGCCTGTGCTTCGAGTGCTACGAAAGGACCACACTACTCGTGTACTTGTCGTCTGCTGCCACACTCGTACTTGGACCAACAAAGTACGCGCACCTCGAAGAGAACGTTGCTCAGTTGTGCGCAGTTTCTGCTTTCTGGTTTGAATAACATGTACAACTGAAGGCAGCAACTAGACAGCTGAAAAGTTCCACATTGTGCAAACACTGAAAGACTTGGCCAACGCCAACATCTGCATTGACACTGTGAAATACATGCGAGAAACTGTCATTTTTCTGACAATTTTTAGGAACGCCTGTTTCTCATTTGCAGGTGCACGCTTACATCATCTCACATCTGAAGAAAGAAATGCCGTCAATGTTTGGCAAAGACACGAAGAAGAAAGAGCTCATCAACAATCTGGATCAGGTGTGTTATTCTTGCGTTCCACAAGCTTGACAGCCGTTGTCCACGCACTAAGAACGAGTTCCACCTGGGAGACACCACACATTTTTCTTTGATCGCCCTCTCGAAGGAAGACTTGGGCGACGGGCCGCGTGTACAGCTTGCCAGAAAGTTACAAAAGAAAATTCTTGAAAATCATCTCTTCCCCAAGCAGATCGGTGATGGACTTCTCCCCCTCCTCTCACACACATACGAGTGGTGGACCCTTTTTGGACGATAGTTGGTGGATCCCCTGAACAGTTGGTATTTGGATCCCCTCCCTCAATGTTAGCCCCCGCCCGCTTAGAAATCAAAGCTGCCTGGGGGGAGTTGGCAGACCCTTCCCTTTTCTGAGACAAATGTTGGATCCCCCTCCATTGTTGTTGGTGGAATTCTTCCCACCCGTCCCTTTCTGCTGGATTCTGGTTTTACTCCTTGGCTGTGTGGTCCAGAACGCAACAAGCTGTTGCAACGAGATGGTGTCATGAACAGTTGCACGAACGCGCAAGCTTTGCCACTGGTTTGTGGGGAGCACTCCTGTGGCGATTGTTCAGAATGGTGAAGCGGAGAGTCTGTTGTTGCAGGTCTTCGCGCAGATTCAGCGGGAGCAGCAGATTTCTCCCGGCGACTTCCCGAACCTGGCGCGCATGAAAGAGCAGCTGCAGCACCACGACTTCACCAAGTTCAACCCCATCAAACCCAAGCTGCTGGAGAACGTCGACAAGATGCTGGCAAATGACATCGCACGCCTGATGACCATGATTCCGCAGGTAAGCCGGTGTCACCGAAATTATCACGCACCAAGAGCGAACGTGTTGAACCCATTCGTGCCGACACTGGGTCTGTGCAGGTATTGATCGATGTTCTGTGGACGGAAAGAGAAGGAGCCACGTGCTTTTCGTGTTGAGCGTTCTTGGCAAGGTCAGAAGTGCGCCGATCAAACGGAGCAAAAGTTGATGTCAGTGAAAATGAATTTTGTTTCACCCTGCACCAAACGAACGAGCAAAGGTAGAACGAGAAAAACAAGCGAACGTGTACCACGCAGCAGTGAGGTGGTCTGATGAGGGTGGGGCCGGGAATGAAGCTGTCGCATTGTCGACCAGAACGAGCCTTGTGTAATCAACTGGATCAGGGTGTGTTTTGTTTGGCGACCCACAAACTAAACGGCTGGCGTTCTGAATATTTTGTCAGCAGAGAACACACTCCCAAACTCGTGTTTTGTTCGAGTAAACACACAACAGATCCTTTGTGCACGAAGTTTACACTGTATCTATTTGCAATGATTGTGTCTCCAAACTGAGCAGTCATAAACTTCCCTTTGGTTCATGACTGTCGCTTTTTGAAACAACGAGGCAATCTCGACAAGTTTCTGCAAAAGAATTGCTAATTGTGTGCTTCACGTGGCTGGAATGTTTGACGTGAATGTTGTGTTCTCGCAGGAGGAGGAGGTGAAGTCGGAAGAGCCGGTCGTTCAGGGCGGAGCGTTCGACGGTGTCGAGGAGAGTCCGTTCGGCTACGGGCGCGGGGAGGGCGCCGACGCCGGGCGCGGCGAGGAGGGCTGGGTCGTCGGCAAGGAGCGCTACAAGTGGGACGAGATTTTCCAGACACTCAACCCGATCGACGGAAAAATCAACGGCGCCGCGGCGAAGAGGGAGATGGTGAAATCGAAGCTGCCCAATTCGGCGCTGGGCAAGGTGTGGCGGCTCGCGGACATTGACAAGGACGGCATGCTTGATGCGGATGAATTCGCTCTCGCTATGCATCTGATCCAGATCAAACTCGCGGACACTCACAACGACTTGCCCAACACGTTGCCCGAGCACTTGATTCCCCCAAGCAAGAGATCTGTGGGTTTCAGTGCAGATTAGTGTCCTTGCCCGTCTGCTATTCACAATAGAAGGGGCCATACTATTGAGTCACGTGTGGTCAGCACAAATATTCACGGTGTTTTTTGCTTGTCAAAGTGAAAAAAGACGTTCCTAAGTCATTTTCGTGTCAGGGCCTCCAAGTGCAATCAAATGTTCCTGCAGCCTGCAGAACATTGACGTTGCTTCCTTGTCGTCTGCGGTAACGTTTGCGCACATTTGAGTTTACTGTTTGCGCATTGTCCAGTGTACCAGAGGTGTTACTCGTATGTGCGTTAGCTGCTTGCAAGACTTGAACATTGCGTGCTCGCTGATGGATGTTTGTGACGGAAACATGGAAGTATTTTCATTTCCGGTAGGGGGGGGTGCGCCTTTTCGACGCGAAATGTGAACCAGATGTTTATCATGGCGACAAGGCAAATATCGCGGTGATAAAAATCCATAAATTGATGTGTAAATAGCGAAGTTTGTTTTCTGTACATGTACGTTGTAGCAACAGACGTTGTTTTTCTGAGAATGTTCCAACAAGCATTACCCTGTTTAGAAAACTTACAGTTGGTTTCTGAATCGACAACCGCTTGGTGAAAGCAAGTTCATCTGAGTTCATCTGAGCTTTTGTGTGACGAACGTGGAAAACCACTCGGTGGATGTGTGTCAATCATTGGTTTCACAGGATCTTTAGCAAATGGGTATTTTGTTCACACTTTTGTTTCGGATGAATCACTCTTGTCTGTGTTGCTGAATAAAGTTTTGAAGTTGGATTATGTGATTCAGTACTCGTGAAAAATTTGCCTTTGTGGCCTATTGAAATGCGCGGATGGAAAAGATAAACTGTTCGACTGTTTGCTGCTGTCTCCGATAGTGGTGGCGAGGTTCCCACTGAGGTAGTTAGAATACACGTCTCGAAGTGTGAGCTGAGACACGAAAGCATGGCATTTTTGTCTGGCGAAATCTTCAAAAATTGTTTGTGTCTGCAATTTGCTTTTGCCGAATTTGTAAAACGAACCGAAGTTTGGCACTTTGGTCACGCGCTGTTTCGAAAATTGTCTCATTCTGTTCTATCACAGGTTTTTGTTGTTGACATGGCAAAGATGAGTTCGAGATGGACGAAGGTTCTGATCTTTGACAGGTGTCCCAATCGTGAAGTGTCGCAGGGACCAGGTTCTGTGCAGGCAGAACCTCATCCTGAGTTACAGCCCTGTAATGAGTCTTCCCTGAGAGAATTGGCACCGGGACAAGGCACAACGCAGTACTGCTACTGTCCTCGTCCACGGCGAGTTCTTCGCCCTTATGTCCACGGTTACCGTGGCCATCTGTTTTTGGCCCCAAACCGAACATCAAACGAACGGGGGTGTCACACATGAAAATGAGTTTCAAGTGTTTTATTGAAGACTTGGTAGAAAGTACCGAAAAGAAAGGCCAAGTTTGTGTGTTGAGGTGCGTCTTCTACACGAAAACACTTGTTGCGGTAATTTTTGTGGAAAATGATATGTCATTCCGTCTCTTTGTCTGGACGATCGGTCAAGTCCTGTCAAAATTCATCTTCATTCACATTTCTGAATTTGAGGAAGACGACTTCAGTTTGTTTGGTTTGTGAACCCGTCGAGACTTGGGGTTGGGCTTCGCTTTGTGTCGACGATTAGTTGTGGTATTCGCAGTGGAGATTCCCTTTGGCTTTGAACTTGAATGCAAATTTGTGATCTGTGTGCCGAACACAAACTGTTGTTCAAGCGTGGTTCTCTCAAGTGACTGCTTATCTCGGCTCGACAGCCGCATTGACTAAAATGCGCAGTTAATCACTCCGCTGAACAAACAGCTCCGGAACACCATTTGCTCCTGCTTCACAATCAGCAGGAGCACAATCGCCACGGAGCATTAGCTAGATTGCAGCTTTTAGCGTAAATTGAACAAAAACGGAATCGCATCTGTCGTACGTGAATGTGAAGGCATACACACGGTGAATGCACTCGTGGAGCGAGCCGTTGTCGTTCGTTCCAAGCAACCAAGCAGGAAGTAACTTGTTGATTGGACAACCTGCGCGTCAAAGAGTCCAACAGAGTAGGATGGGAATCTGAACATGGACGTGTTGCTGTCAGACAACCGGCAGGCGTGAAAACGAGTGCGATAATCTTAGACCAGAAGATCAGCTTGGCACAAAAGAAAAACATACGAGGCTTGTCCAAATGAAGATGAACATGACGACGTAGGGTGTTTGTCACCGGACCAAATGACAAGAAATTCAGTGTGTTGGCAGGTGAGAAGTGTATTGCAAGTTTCCAAATGTATTTGACAATATCTTAATGTAGGATCAATGTCAAAAAAATGCCCAAAACTGTCATGTCAAGTCGAATTCGGCGAAGTGCCTTGCGGTCAATAGGTGCAGCGCAACATCGCTGTTGCCATTCATACATGCTCTGCGGATCTTGTGCTCACTGCGGGTCACTGTCAGAGTCAGAGCTATCCAGGAGCTGGTCATCCGGTGGCAAATCAATCTGGTCACCCTCGAAGTATGCACCATGGACTGCAATACACTTCCTCCATCTGTTTGGCAGCCTTTTGTGGATGCAATTGTGAAACAGCTGGCATGGAATTTTGCTGATCTCTGTCATCAAAGCATCCTGGAGCACCGGCACATTTGGAAAGATCCTCCCCCTGACCTTTTCTTTCAAATAAGGAAAGAACCAAAAGTCAGCTGGTGCAAGGTCAGGGGAATACGGGGGATGACGCATGACCTTCATCGATGTTTCTGTCATCGCTGCAAATGTTAGCACTGCAGTGTGTCCGGGAGCGTTGTCCTGGAGCAGTTGGTAGCTGTTGTCGTTCCAGATTGCAGGTCTCTTGCGGCGCACTGCTTCTCTCAGCCTAGACAGGATACCAATGTACACTTTTGCAGTGACTGTCATCTTGGGTGGCAGGAACTCCAAGTGGACCACACCCTGATCATCAAAAAACACTTCCATCATTGTCTTTTTCGCCTGTTGGGAGCGCAGTGCTTTCTTGGGGTGCAAATCGTCCTTGCCAACCCACTGGCAACTCTGCTGTTTCAACTCTGGCTCCAAAACGCTGAACCAGGACTCGTTGCCCATAATGACAGTCCACAAAAAAAAGCAGATCCTGACAGTTTTTCAAGTTTTCTTTGCACACTTCCACCCTCAGATCCTTTTGCTCCTGTGTCAAGACACGCGGCACAAACTTTGGAGCCTTCTTCTTGAGATCGAGGTCTTGGCGCAGAATGGTGTGAACACTGCCTCTTGACATCTGCACTTCAGCTGCAACTTGTCTGACTGTCGCTCTGCGGTCCTGATGAATGATGTCTTGAACAGCCCTCACATTTGCCAGAGTTCGAGCAGTGGATTTGCGGCCTGGGCATGGTCGGTCGGCAACAGTTGTTTCACCCTGAGAAGCTCGCAAGTACCACCTGCGACAGGTGGACAGAGACAAGCTCTCATCACCGTAGACTTCTTGGAGCAACCTGAATGTCTCTCCCTGGCTCTTGCCTCTCTTGACACAGGCAATAATGTGGTGTCATTGCGCACAGCAAATCTTCATGTCGGCCATTCAGACGCATGCGGATCGCCGAATAGCAGCAGAATGACAGATTTGACTCATTTGTCTGCGCTGTTACTCAATCATATCGATCTTGAAATGGTGTCAGAATTCACCAGACCATGACCACAGATGCACATGCAAGCGATCGTCTTTTTGTCTCTGATCGCAATTGCCCCACGTCGTCATGTTCATCTTCATTTGGACAAGCCTCGTATACACGCTTCGTTTTGGTTTATTGTTCGTGTCACTGAAGTGGACGGAGAAACCTGGACACAGGTGCACGATGGAAGTGAACATCACGAGCACGGATGCGTGGGAAGTTTTGATTCTGAAGTCGAGGCGCCTTCGAGTGATCTTGGCTTCCATGATGGCTCTCGCCGCTGTGTGCGGCACAACAGGATATTGTCTGAAACTTTACATCTTCCTGAGGCACTGCCGCGGAGACCAGAGGAAGAAGTACCTCTTCGGAATTGCTCTGGCTGCCCTCATTATCTGTCTGATGTACTATCCGCTCTTCATTCTCGAGTTGCTGCGGCCGGACATTATCTTCGACAACCTGGAGTTGTGCTTGCTTACAAAGTACGTCAAGATGTTCTCATTCCTTTTCTACATCTTCAGCATTTTGATTGTCTCCGTGTGGAATTACATTTTCTTTGCCTATCCGCTGAAAGGAAGAATCTGGATCAAAAGGAGTCGTGTGGCTTTGGTGTGGACAACAGCTATAACCGTTGCTGCAGTGATAGCCGGCATTGGATACATCTTGATGGAGCGTCCAAGAACCACCAAGGACGCCTTCCTCTGTTGGAACCTCAACGACAGATCGAGCAGTATTTTCATCAAAGTCGTTCTTCTTGCCGTAGTTTTGCCATGCTTGGGCATGGCTGTGTACTTCAACGCTTACGTCTACAGTCTAGCCTGCAGGGTCCGAACCAGTCTCCACATGCGCGTTCCTGGACAACCTGCCAGCAGTTACCTGCACCACTTGAAAAACTGCAAGGGCAAAAAGCAAACTTGTCTCACCGCCGTCATTTTTCTCTTCACCTGGGTTCCATTTTTCACAGTCATATCCTTGAGGGTATTTTGCCGAACCTGCGTGGACATGTTGGTGATGTTTATCGTTGGTGATCTGTCATTTTTCCTGGCATCGTTTGTTCCTTTGCTCATGTTCCTGATGACCACAAAGTACCGGCGCACACTTTTGCACGTGCTGTCCTGCGGACGCAAAGGAGGGCCGCTCAGCCATGGGGGTTCAACACGATATGACAAATCATCGTCGACAGCCTTGTAGAGTCTGCAGGAACGAAGTGGAGTCAACCAAACTTGGGCAACGACAGGTGAAACTGAGTGTGTCTCAATTGGCAATGGCGACCACCACACACACTGTCAGATCCACTGATTTTTCTTGGAATGACTTCAGCTGCATGGGACATTCTGGGGTGCATGTGAGCGTTGATTGCTTTGCTGCTCATCAATTTAACGTGTACTCGTACATTTCCGTAACAGGGAGACAACAAAAGATTTCAAAAATTGTTTGTTGGTTGTTCGCTCAATCATAAAATTCAAGATGTTCTTGAAAGAAAAAAAAAGAGTCAAAATACTATTTCGCTTGAACATATGCGTGGAGATGGCTGCACATTCTGTTTCGTATTTGTGACGGAATACTTGCTTTTCCGTTGCCAACTGTTTGTCAACCAAGTGAGATATTTGCCAGGGTTTTATATTTCTGAAGCTGTTTTTGTCAAATCAAGAAGAAGTGGCTTCTTGGGGTGATGCGACCCCACGTCATCCAAACAACATGAAATCGTCTTGCCCTTGACAAAACTTTCAAAAAGTACTTCCATTTTTCGCTGCTTGTGTTGCATTGGCACTTTCGCGCATGAGGCGATCACCTCAGCCTGATCACTGATCGTGGCGGGGTGGGGGGGTGATGATCGCTGCTGAGAAATTTTGAGTACTGTGGTATTCACCCCTGATCATTGCTGAGGAATCGAAAATCTGCTTTCTGAAGAATGTGCCTTGAAACATGAAATCAATGAGAATTACTTTTCATCTGCAGCGGTGTCAACCAGCATGCAGCTTGCGCGCTGCAGTGTTCATGTCCTCGAGATTCGCTTTCTTGTTGTAATTGGTGACTTCAATATGGGCACGTTGACAGCGAGGTCTTCGTTCGCTTCAGCTGATGAGCAATGAAGTCGAAAGAGTGCACGTTTTCATGCACAATGTTCGCATAAACTTGAGTGTGCCAGCATCCAAGTAAGTTTGCTCAGAAATCCATGCACAGTTTGGGAGTTTTGTTTGCCTATGTGCGCGCTTTCAATTGGAATCTTGTGAGTTTGAGGCAGAGTTTCATGTGTATCATTCCCCAGAACACTTCTTTTTCAGTTCTCTTCTGATTCAAGATTGTTCCCCAAAATGGCATCCTTCAAGAAAACTGTTTTGTTGATCGTGTTAACTCTTAGATACATGGCCTTTGGTATGATAGTCTTTTATCATCTCGAGAGTCCCCACGAAGAGGAACAGCACCAAAAAAGAATTCCCCTCGAGAACTTCACGGCAGAGTATGGTAAGTTTGCATACGAAAGGACGGCAGTTGTATGAAGCAAACTTCCTGCCATTCAGATGAATTCACGAATCTGATTGAATCAGTCTTTCAATCAAGATATTTGTTTCAAGTCAGCAATCAAGTTCTCACTGTGGAGTCATTGAATCTGCTTCTGGTGAATGTGCTGGAAACGGAGTCGAAAGGAAATCTGCAGTGGCGTGGTGCAGCACCCGAAAAATGGACACTGAGCAGTTCAATTTACTTCTCAGTGAAGGGGTGGCCACACAGGCCACCCGTCAATTATTGACGCGCGTCAATTTTTGACGCGTCTGAACATCTAGCACTATTTCAAATGTAGGTGGCCACACAGGACGGGTTAATTTTGACGCGCGTCAATCAGATGTCTCTAGAGATGTTTTCGACATGCGTCAATTTTTTGACGCGTCGTCTGATCTGGTTTCGCAGCCTTTTCAGCTGCTTTGCATCGGATGTTTTGCCCTTTCTCCGGCGGGAATTCGCTTCAGTTCCGTTTTGGCGGTTCATCTGTGAGCAGCTTATTTCTGTCACAGCTTCAACACCCACCTCTTGCTATGTC
>JAAUXT010149176.1_pt1 | contig 22951 bp, 26 predicted proteins | sample 7278171 | NCBI WGS metagenome assembly JAAUXT01 (sample SAMN14350112, study PRJNA611818) | marine sediment metagenome | isolation source: surface marine sediment (1.8m) | place: French Polynesia: Moorea | collected 2018-08 | reverse complement strand
TAAAATGCACTCAAGCACTCCCAAAATGCACTCGTACCTCGTGCATTAAAGTTCGTGGTTTTTGTGCATTAAAATTGTGTATTTGTTTCGTTAGCGTTCAATAACCCTGACTAATCTGCCAGTGCACACACCTTTGTCGATTTTGAACTTAGAGCAGTTGTGCAACTACCCTAAATGACAAGCAGGGCGGAACCATACGCACTGCGTGTGAAATAAACTCATTTAGGGACGACAGTGAACTCAGAAAGCAGTCTCGTTGTTGATACCCGGAGACAAAAGCACCTTCAGCTGAACAGCTTCATGCAGTGGCCCGTGCAAGTATCAATTTTTGTCATTCTATAGCAGCACGCAAGGGCAGCAATATTTTTTTGGCACGGGTGAGCAGACCTGGTTGATGCGAGCGTTTTCCACCAAACCTGTCTGTTGCCTTGTTGTGCGGAGCCCAATTTAAAAGTTATTGTGCGAATGCGTGTTTTTTGCTGGATCGCCCATAAATTGTGATAGATCCACAGCACGCGCATTTCGTGACAGTCAGGTGACATGGGTATGTTCATGCAGGTGCGATATTGAGTTGCTGCAATTGCCGACAGATTGGTATTGGCTGTGGCTTTCGTCAAGCAGCTTCGCATGTCATTATGAACATTTGAATTTTCACTCAGAACTTTGCAGAAACATGTGGCATGTTGCAAGGTTGGTGCACGCAGCCAATGTTGAAACTCTGTTCTTTGTTTTTCACAGACACGAGGTGTCGTGAAACTGTCCAATTGCATTGAAGATGAGTTGGAACATATCGCACTTCGTGGCTCAATTGCCACTTGAATTTGACTCCTGGAATAGCACTTCGAGGTTGGATTACTACAGCGACAACTTGTACGGTTTTGCCAATCTGACAGCCTCTGATCAAGATGCGATCGCCGTTCAGTAAGTTCATGCCTCGGCTCACCTTTTACACACTCACGTACAATTGCTCAACTTTGTTCACAGTGCTGTAACATAACCTGTCGTTTTTCAGTTTCAAGCGGCAGGACATCGTTGGACTGTGGGATACAGCGAGTGCTGGGCAGTTGGGTTTTCAACTTGAGCGAGGTCTCAACAGCACCATTCAGTACCTCGATTACCTGGTTCAGTGAGTCACGTTTTCGCCCAATGCAGTTTGATAACGGGTTGTCAGTTTGCCAAAAATTTACTTGTGGTTCATGGATTTTGACAAAAAGCTTTGCTGCCTGCATATTTCTTGTTCATCGAATCCACCTCTTCATTTGAATTGAGCTTCAAGTGTGACATTTGTGAAACAGTGCCCCCTCAGTCGCGCATGACTGCTGTTTCTGGTTACGAAACACGAGTTGCGAGTGCTCCCATTGCGAAGGGAGGAGTTTGCAATCCACGAAAACATGGTCGCGCTTGACTGCTTTTGCTTGCGAAAATGATTGTTACTGGGATTTCCCTTGCAGTTCGGAGAAAAATTTGAGATCTGTGCATCAAGCACACTTCGTCCACGTTTTGTTTTTGTGGGTGTGGATGCTGTTGAAATTTTACTGACATCGTCTGTTTTTCAGAACATACTTGCGGACTCCCCCTTCGACCACACCCGAGCCCCCGAGTGCCTGTGACAACATTGAACAGAGAGAAAAAGACTTTATCCTGTTCATGGCCATCCCTGCTGTGAGTATGACAGTGCCACAAAGAACAGTAGATCTTCTGAAATGTTGCCGTTTGACCGACTTGTCTTTTGTTGTCCAGACTCTTTCACGTTTGGCATACGGTCTGAACTGAGAAAGCTTGTCTCGAGTGCGTTCTTGCGTTTGGTTCAGCCAAACTGACCTTAAAGTAATTTGACGTTTTCCCAGAGAAGTGTGTTTGTTTTTCTGAGGCCAGTTCCGCACCAAGCGAGGCAAAATGAACGCACCCAAAGTACTTAGTTGTCGATGTCTTCTTCATTCAATTCGCAGGCGTGCATTCTTGTTCTTGTGTCCTTCGCGAAGAAAAGAAAGCGCATGTGCCTTGGTTTCCTGGGAGGCAGACCTGGACTTCAGTAGTACGTACAACTAGTTTCCTGGTCACATTGGAACGATCGTGACTGGTGTGGCGGTGATCTCAGACAAGTTAATTTGAAATGCATTCGATTGGAAGTTTCTTGTGTTTCAGTCCTATCAACTTCATTGACGACCCTCGCAGAAGATGGGCCTACATGGCAGGTTTTGCAGTCGTCGCCTACAGAGTGATGGAGATTTTCCAGGGAGGGAATTTTTGGAAGCCAAGTATCTACGATGACCCAGAATTCCTCAACACCTGGCGATGGACCACTGGTACGCACACACACACGCACGCACGCACTCTCTCTCTCTCTCTCTCTCTCTCTCTCTCTCTCTGTCTCTCTCCCCGTCTCTCTGCCCATCGCTGTTTTGATTTTTCTTGTACGCACGCTCGTTACTATGTCGCCTGGGGTGCATGAGAGCTGTCAACAAGACCAATGACAGCAAATGAACTACTTTCGCAGTGCTGATCACCATTCTGAACGTCATCATACTCGGTGTTGTGTACTATCCTCTGCTGCTGTGCGTGACCATGCGGAGATACCTCGTCATGAATATCCTTGGTTTATTGTACGTTGGAGCATGGTAAGGATAGTTTTCTTGATTTCGTAAAGTACAACTTGAACTTGTTGCAAAATGAACGTTTTGGTGGAAATGTTTTCTTTTTCAGGATTGCCCTTCTTGTCGTCATTTACACGACTTGTTCGCCAACATCCAGAGAAATGGACCACGTGTGTTTCGAGTTTCAGTTTCCTTCATGAAGAACTTTCGAAATCGCGTTCCCTGTTCTTATGGCCTATTTTGTAACGAACACAAATTGTGCGGTGGACTAAAGCACTGAATAATTGTTTTTCTTTTTCAGAGAGCAAGGGCAATCTTACAAGTGACTTTTGACGCTCCAGTGTTTTTGGCATACGTTGCACTTGTTTTTGCATACCTTCTGGATCTCGTCAAGAATCTGATAAAACTCCACAAGAAGTGTCAAGTGAAAAATCAAGATGTGCGTTACATCATATTTGTGAACAATTGTGGACTTCAGAGACAAGTTTGTAGCAGATGATTTTGTTCTGGTTGCGTTCTTCGTGCTGATTTGCAGAAGTACCAAAAGGAGGAGTGGAATCGTGAGTTCTTTGGCTCAAGACCGATCGTGTATCTTCAAGCCTTGTTCGAGCGAGAGGAAAGAATGTAAGGGATCTGATGTTCTCTTCGGCCAACACGTTGCAGTCGGGTGCAAGTGTCAAACTCGAGCTCATCGTTGTTATTTCTGTTTTCAGACCTGATGCAGAGTTGTCCTTCATGCAGAGGCTGAAGCGAAAGTTGACTTACGAGAAAGTGGAAGGTGCGTTTCAGCCATATCAATGCAAGTTAAAATTGTGAGAGGAAGCGATTTGCAACGTGAAATCATCCAAACCCTTTTCTTGCACGATCCAACTGATACGAAAAGAATTCTAATATAAATCACTTGAAAGAGTAAGGTCATTTTTCTCGTTGCAGCCTTTGCGTACTCTCCCCGAATTCTGTGCACGATGACAGTCGTTTTCTTCTTCTTGTACAAGGTATGTGCGTCTTTGTGGATCAACTTTTACTCTCCTGGTACGCAACCACAGATGTTGTACAAATATTGGGCCTGTCCAGCTTGAAGGGTTCTCCGTGAAACGTGACTGAACGGACAGTGAAGCAAGTTGGGTGTCTTTGCATCTGGTCGCACAGTGCGTCTTCAAGCAACCGCTGATAATCAATCTTGTTCTCACGTGTCCTGGGTCTTGTTCACATTTGTCGCACCAGCGAGAAATTCTTGGTTGTGTATTGGACTCGAACTTTGGTCTTTGAAGAATTTTACGATAAGAAATGTTTGTCAGGCATCAGCTCTGCGTACAGTCCTGCCCACAGATTTAAATGCTGAGCAAAATGCTGAGGCCTGTGCAAAATAGCCCGCACATGCGCAGGCTGCCGGGACAAATCCTGTCTTTGCAGGGCTGTGCAATGCATGGCTATACACTTGTGTATTTCAAACAACAATAACAGAGAGATCTTTCTAAAAACTTCACAAAAGTGCTTTTTGGACACCTCTGCATAATTTCAATGAAAAAAGAGCTTGAAAAAAACAAAGTTTGCACTTTAGATTTTCAAAAGAGAAATGTATTGGGGTTGCAAGGATAGTTGCAGTGCAAATGTATGGGGCTGTGCGGCTCCTTGAGGAGACACATACACGCAGCTGCTGTGCCTCATCAACTTGCTCTCTGAGTATACACATTGAAATCTGTGGTCCTGCCATATTTTCAGCTCCACACGGTGATGGACTTCTTTGCCAGACTTTTTTATGAACTGGGGAAAAGTGCCATCGTGGACAACAGGGAATTGATCGAGACCCAAATTTTGCCAAACATTACCGGCGTCATCGATTTTGCCTTGGAATTTTTGGACGTCGCTTATTGTGAGCAAAGACTACATTTTCCAAATACTTTGCGAAGTTGCTATCACAAAGAAGAACTGGACTGAAAGTTATCAGATGACCATTTCAGAATTTGATGCATCCAAGGAATTCTCTTGCAAAGGAAATGCCATCGTTTTATGTTTGATTCGACTGCTGATGACGCAGGGTCATTATAATTCCAGGGTCATTCTTCTCCAGCATAGTGTTTTCCATGATCTTTCACGTCGTCTTCATGATTCACATTCTCCTCACCTACAAGTGAGTTACTCACTGTCGCACACAAAATAGAAGTCTGTCGTGCTGTCTCTCATCCTGGCCGTAAACACTCCTTTCGCAGCTCAGTCTGTCTGGCCACAGCTTTCCTGTCAGGCAAAAGCCAAAGCTGCTGACGCGCACTTGGTCCGTCTTTCAGGAAACATATGAAGAAGTTGCTGCGAGGAAACATCGGTTGGCACTACAAAAACACGCGCAGTCCGGCATCTCACATGGCAAGTACTCGAAGCTTTGTTCATTGTTGCTTTCCAGCAAAGGGAAAGAGAAGTCGGTTCAAGTTACTGACTGTTGGCCAAGCCAAACTCCTTCGCTCGAACTCTCGTTATGACTTTCCTCGCCTGTGACCAGGCTCTGACACAGAACTCGTGGTTCAGCACTGACAATAATTCCTTGTTTTTTTCATTTTCCCAGGTGGCGAGCATGCGATACTCTGGATATCAGATCGCCTACATGTTTTATGGTGAGAAACGTTGTGTGTAAAGTGAACACTTGTGGTTTATGAGACATGTTCACACGTACAAGGGTGCTTTCACTTCTGGCAAGACTGGCGATCAACATGATGACATGTTGCCTTCCTCGTAGACCACTTTGCAGACGGCATGGTCATTGGGTGAGAAGATGGTCAAGCGCTTTTGCAAATGTAAAAAAAAAAACCAAAATAGCGCGCTCACGCACAGTCTCGCCAGAAGGGAAATCATCCTTGTATGGTGTCAATTATGAGTGCCCTGGCCGTGGAAGCAACGCGGACTCATGTCGGCATTTCCGTGTCACGACGTGGTTTCTGGACCGTGGAACGAATTACATACGGATGTGAATTTGGTCTTCTTCACTCATTCTGGATTTCGTCTTGCGTTTCAACCAGGGTACATCATCCTCGCCCTCATGACGTGGATCGCCTGCATGCTCATCGCTTATCTTCTCGTCCTTCCGCTCCGAGACGACTTCTACAGCCCAGTCATCGATCAGCTCAAGAAGCTCTGGTACGTCGCATTCTGGTGCATGTGTTGCTGCGAACATTGATGGTGCGCTTTCATGTTGATGGTTTTGTTCGTTTCTTGTGCTTCTTTCAGGCCTTCTATCGTTTTTGGAATAGCTATTTACCTTGCGCAGCTACTCATGGCAAAATTTTGCTTTCTGCAAGAAAATGGTGCTTACATGGCTCTAAATAACAGGTAAGTTGTGGTTTCAAACGACAATCGACTGTTGGATAGTGGGTTGGCAGAACCAAGTTTGTTCTTTGAAGCCCAACGCGACTGTACTGTTGAAACATTGTCTTTGTGAGAAACTTTTTTGTCACTTTTGCAGGCGCCTCTTCCACATCGTGTCTTTCTACCTGTTCTTCTTCAACGTTGTGTTGGGGTTGTTCGCATGCTTGAAGCGTATCCTCATGTCGTTGGTGTTTGGCATTCTACTGCTCTCCAGACTCGATCGATGCTTGCTCATGCCAGGGTTTGAGAGATTTGACTCAGGTAACAGCATTGTCTGCGTCTCTTATGCAGTTTTGCGCTTCTTTTCTTGCGAGCATACTCATCCAGATGACCACAAGGTCTTGACAGGGTGGGGTGCGAGGGGGCGGGGGGCGGGGTGATGATGAACACATCAAATTCTTGGATGTCATCAGGGGGGAGAGGACGATTGTACGGTTTGTCACTGACTCTCCCATCGTGGTGACGACTACACGAAACATTCACGAGTTGTCAGGTCAACAGCAGTAGCAAAGTGTGCAGGAATAATTTCGTGAGAACGGCTGTGGAGTTGGCGCGCGTCTACATCGGCCTGTGTTGTTGTTTGAGTTTTCCACACAAACCCAAACATTCAGCCAAATTATGTTTTTGAAGTTTGTTCCACTATCCAGTTGACCTGCTTCAATCTCCTGTTGGACTGTTTCAGTCAAATCTTTGTCAGAACTGACAATCACACCAGTTGACTGTTCGCTGGTTGTTTTGGGAAGATTTTTTTTTTCATGAACCTGTCTTTGCTCACCTCTTTCAGGGTACGCGGCGTATCTTGGAATGCTGGAACTTGAACTGTATCACGGACATCCCCTGTTGAAGGCCTTCATAATGATTTTGCAAGAACAGGTCCACGACACCAAGATGGGAAAAGGCGCGCACTACAACAACGGGCTCGTTGTGGAGGTTGGATGTGAGTGTTTCTCCTCCACCCGTGTCCAGTGTAGCCGCACCTGATCAGCGAACGTGCACGTTGAGTTCTTGGCCGTTTCAAGAATTTGTCGACGTCAGTTGTGTTCGACACCTTTCAGCCTCAAACACTGCATTGAGGAACTTGGACAAGGGAGAGAAAACGTACGACAAGCGCATCGTCGTCAAATGGTGGAAAATGGTGACGCTCGTGCATAACCCATCGCTCATCTTGGACCGACTGCAGGCCCACCTCAAAGACAAGAAAAAGACAAAGTCTTTCCTTGTGGTAAGGAGGGAAAATTGTAAAACTGCCCTGCAATAATAATTCCGACTGTCATTGCAAACGACATCCTTTTGTTTTGTCACGTTTGGTAGTTGGGCTTCTCAACGCAAAGAAGAAATTCAGAAACAGACACAAAGCAAAGCAACAGGCAATGCGCCTTCAAGACCCCGAGTTCTGTCACCAGCTATCACAATCACACTGTTGGACTGACACTGGCATTGTGCGAATTGTGGTGCAAGGAGGGAGAGAACGTCCAGCAGCATTTGAACGACCCCGCTTGTTTTCAGGATGGCGTCATCGAGGCAGCGGCGACAACGGGCGCCGGGTTCATGGCGGCGACGGGCCTCGGCGTCGCTCATGCTGTCTCCAACGCCGTTGATGACAGTGTTTTCGACATAGCGAGCTTCTGAAGGGTTCTGCAGCTCGCAAACCTCAAACAGCTGTTTGATGTCGTACCTTTTTCGCGCAGCCACAAAATCGTGTCTTCCGTTTCACGCATGACATAGTCTTTTACTGAAAATGTGATGAACACCCAAGGTCAAGAAAATTGTACGTGTGATGACGGGGCTTCTCGTAGTGCACATCACAGCTTGAGTCTGTTTGCTTCCGAGTTCAGGGGCTGATCCAGCATTTTAGTTGGGGAAAGGGAAGTGAGAAGCGGCCTGGAGCTTGCCACCAAAATCCTGCCCTGGACTGTCTTTTTCTTGCCACATATTCAGTCTCAAAACCACTACCTCAAGGGATGGAAGCCCTTTTTGCCTTGCAAGAGTGCGCCAGAAAGCTGCGCACAGTTTTGGTTTGCTGTCTTGGTCAACAGAACCCAGATGTTCGGAACCTGCCGGTCTGGTTTCGCTGCTTTCAGTCAAGTTGAGCCCAGTCTCACACACTGGTGAAGCTGTTGAATGTGTGTACAGTGACAGACGGCGTTCAGTCCTGACGTGACTTTCACCTCTTCCAAAACCTGAAAGTTTTCAATTTGTGTGAAACTACGGTAATTTTTGCCTTCGATGTTGCCTGATCAGCTATCATGTACGAGTAATTTGCACACGAGAAGGTCGTTTCTTGGAGCATTTGAATTTATAGCATCATGTTCACTCGTCGTGCGAAGTCCAGTCGTGTGCATTTGGCATTTTTATATCTTGTGAAAAATGCAAATCATCTTTGGACGACAGCATTTACACTGAAGCACAACACAACTACAATTGTAGCCAGTGTGCTTGATGATCATTTTAATTCGGCTGAAGTGAACTGCGGATGTCACTTATATCTTTGTTTTTTGACGGCACCAGATTCGAATTGCGCGTTTTTGCGACTTCATTTACGTACACTCGCTTTTTCTGCACCACTTTCAATGAAATAAACAAGGGTTTGATCAATTGATGTTTTATTCAATCTTCACCTGGCTGTTCTTCAGATGTTCTTTTCATCAAAATCAATGACGCGAGGGTATGCTGGCATGAGTAGCACTGAATCGCTGGTCTTGAGCCACTGTTCATGCAGGACTTCAGTGCCGCGAAGATACCCATTGAAATGTAAACGAACGTTTGGATGTTGGTAGCCTGAGTAACAAGTCATTTTCAACCACTCAGCATTCAATCATGCAGATTACAACGAGCCGACGAAAAACACGCGTCTGCAATTCACCAAGCACAACAATACGAATTCAATAACATGCTGAAATGTTAGTTTTAGCTCTGATTACACGACGATGCGCTACACAAAACACTGATACAGCTGTAAGTAGTGATCAATGCCTACATCAAAACACGAAATTCGACACACATTTCACAACAACGCTTTTCCCACGAAATCCACCAAAAAAACAACGAAGCTCTCGGCATGTGTCTTGGACGAGGCAAACAACGCAAACATGAGGACCCCAGTTTTTTTGTAGAAAATTTTTCGATTCGATTTGACCGACCTGGGTTCTTTTTGAAACAGAAGTTGCCACTTGTGCAAAACCAACATCTAAAATTAAACTGTTGAATGACATCAATGCTCTACAAGAAAAAAAAATTGAAAATGGATGCTCTCTCTGCACTTGAACAAGTCCTTCGAGAACTCGTATCGCAAGCTTTTGACAAGAAGCACAAAGAGTTTTGCCGTTGCTGCGGAAGGATGATATCACTCTCTTCTGTTGTACGACAAAAATGGTGGGGTAGCACCAATTGCAATCACAGACAAAGGACAAAAATCAGAAACTATGGACCGGCCATTGTGAAACGGCCAACACTTCAAGAACCCTTGTTGCTCTGGCTTTCAGCACAGATTTGTCAGAGACACACAGGTCAACATTGCAAGAAACGTTCTTCTGGCCATCGAACTGAAGGTGAGTTTCGTTTCACACTTTCAAGAGATCAAGATCCAAATTGGCTCCGAAGTGCACAATCTGGTTCGGAACAGAATGAAGCATCTGGGTACGGCTAAAACAGCGCTCACTTCAACAGCACAAAAAGGACAGAATTTTTTTTTTCTTGAGATCGCTGGACTGAAACAAGGACTGTCAATGTTCACAAGCACCTTTGAGGATGCCGTGGGAATGAGAAAGAATTGTCGAAATGTTCTTCTTTATCTTCGAAAAGCCTTACGGTTTCTGTGTCAATCTTATTTCGGCTGGCTTTGCAAGGGGGGCCGAAAGGCGAATCGGCGCTTGTAAACTACACCAAAAAGTCGATTCCGGGGGCAACAGGGATCGCGCACACAGGGCACGAGCTTCACACATCGAGTTTTCAATCGCAATAGACTGGGGTGACTAGACCGCAATTTATGAAAGCAAGTACAGTGTAAACCACAGACAATGAATGTAAACTATCAGTCGCTGCGCTTTTGCAGTTGACAATAAATTGTGAATTTCCCAAAACATTATGACTACTTGATCTAAAACATCGTACCAGGTACCTGCACCAGGGCAGATCGTAAAACAACCCACCAAAAACACTAAAACCCTCTCTTGCTGACGGCTCGCTTGACAAGGCATGTACGTTGCGCAACGCAATGTGGAAAAATGACAGCTTGGTTCAGACACACATGAAGAGATACACTCAACGACTTCGGAGATAAATTGGAAGTGTAGCAACAGTTTCGTCTCTCCTTTCACTTTTGCACCAGACATCCTTCACCTTGAAGGTGACCTGAACGTAAAATGTTCAAAACTTTTGTTGTGTCATTGTCATGCTCACTGAACAAAGAGACAAGCGCGTGGACTGAGCAGCTTAGCAGGGCCGCTCCGTGTTACACTCTCACTCGCAGATCAAAATAAAGGAGAACACGACTGAACATCCTCCAGGTAATTTGCTGTCCGCTCTACATCACACGGCTACACAAAACAATCCTTTTCAAACATTCGATGGTCCGTGCTGTCAAGCCTCTGAAACGTACATGATGAGCAAAACCGCCCAGCAGACAGTCAACAGTCTCGTAGGCTGAGATTGAGTTAAGTACCAAATCTACTTGCCATCTACACGACAACTACAATCACACCATGTTTCTGCCGCAGTACAACTCTCATTTGATCGGTAAAATCCACGCCTGATGTCCGTAAGTTGCCCATGAATGCGAAGTACGAAATTTCCAGCTAAAAGGGGGGTGTCGTTACGGTAACTGCGCAAGCATCTCTCGAATGGCAACTCGGATGGCAGTGGCAAGCTGTTTGGCCGAGTAGGGCTTGTGCAACGGGGGAACATGGATAAACGCCGAACAGCTGTTGTCTACGTTCAGTGAGGTGAAGTAGATAAAGTCGCAGAGGTATCTGAAAGAGATAGCAACAACGACTAAGTTCGCCAGATTTTTGCTTTCGAGAACCCCTCCACAAACAAATTTCAACGTCAATATCAATTAGGAGCTTTGTCATTGGAATCGAAACGTTTGAATTGAACACCTGAAGCCACTTCACCCAGTGAGCGCAATTGACCCGCTTCTCTTATGTGATCAAATTTGTCACCATCTTGGACAAAAGCGTGCAAAAACGTGACTGAACACAGTTTCACAGCAGCGACGAAACAGGCCTGAACGTACTCGGTCCACGGGTATGTTGAACGAAACGAGGCCGCACAATTTATGTCCAGAGGACCATGCGAGGCGTTTGTTCTGTGCCCAATCAGCCCAACCACAGACTGACCAGGCTGACCACCTGTTGGTCTGAGGCTCAGCCCTCCTCTCGAACACACAGACGCAACGACAATCACCTGACGGCTTTCCCGCTTGGTCGGGAGCTGGTGTAAAAGGAAGCAACTCGTACCTTCCAGGGTCCAAGGACACTATGCAGTCGACACCGCAGCCGGAGCTCAACACGGCGTCTTTGACTCGCTTCATGTCGAGTTTGGAGACGATGCAGCAGGGCGCACTGTGCACGCAGCAGCCGTCTCCGGGACAAAGCCCCTTGACGTCACACTTGTCATAACCGTCATTGTGTGCCTGCTGCTCCAGTGTCAACTCCTTCGCGATACCCGACACTCCAACGTGCACCATGAGCTGAAAACACAACGAAAACATGCCTGTCTTCCAATGATATCTGAGTCAATCAGTCTGGTGGTAGCACGTTAAAACAACTTGCAAGTTGGCGTCCAAGACAGACATGGTTGAGGTTTTCTATTGCGCCTACTTTTCTGCAGTTTGATTGATTCACTTACCTTTGGTTTGTATTTGGCCCACATCTGTGGGACTTCGCCTCGTACTGTGTCGTACTCGACAGGTATTTCTGTTGTGATCAGATCTACGTCATTGGCAATCCCGATCTGGGCAAGTTCCTGCACCGCCACCCAGCTGGCGTTGACCGTGTGACTGCCAAACGGACCAAACCCTGCACAAGAGGCAAAAAATAAACACGAACTCGTGAGAATAAAGGTTTCGCAGTGGTTGTGCAGCAAGAATTTACACCAAAGGAAAGCTTCTCGCATGCCAACACATCCACTCAAATTACGCGCAAGGGTGCCTCACAGACACAAACACAAAACACACACACACACACACACACACACACACACACACACACATACATACATACAAAGTCACAGGTGATGCGTTGGGGCTGGAAGAAGTGGAAGGGTCGCGCACACAGTTCTGTCCAATGTTGAATTTGTGGCACACCCAGGGCCTTGCGTGGCCTCTCACGCAATTGGTTTTGTTTTTGATTCTCGTATCGGAGGAAAGAAAATGATCTGGTCGGTGTTCTTTGACACATTACAATCACAGCATGTCTTCAGGCGGCCACACAACTCCGGATCAAAGGTGGATTGACAGTGCTGTGTTCACTGAGGTTGAGCAAAAGTATCAATTGAGTCTTTGAAGTGCCTGTCGAGATCTGAACAATTAGACCGGAGACCGAGGAAAAGTCCAGAGTGCACAGACTGATAAGAATGACCTGAATCTATTCTATTCGTTGGCACAAGTGCTGTTGCACCGACAAACCGAAGTGAGTTTGCGAAGCGAATTTCTCCCAACGCGACTTCACAACTTTCATGCGTTCAGAACTGAAACCAGTCCAAGCGCAGAATCGGCAGAACTCAGTTCTGCTACGAGTTTCAAAACAAAACCAGGTGTCCAGCTGTTAGTGTTCGTCGCATCCAAATGCAATATTTCGAAAGGCAGTAACAAACACAATCTGACCTGTGACGACCACTGTCTTCTTTTCAGTTGCCAAGTCTCCCATGATGATCTGGCGGAGGAAACAGCAAACTTCCAATCATCCAAACAAAGCGAGACAATGTGCGCAGAATTTTTTGCTGCTCAGCCAGATCTACAATACTCGCTTGCGCACGAGCTGAGACACATATGCAAGTACGAGGGTGTTACCAATGCTGGCGACCGGGTAAAACCTGTTGTATCACCTTTACGAAATTTGGACACCTATTGTGCGCTGATTTGTCGACACAGATGATCGTCCTGATACGAGGATGTTTCAACTTCTGGCGAATGAATTGCATGTAGAATCATGATCAATTTGTCTCCTGTGTACTGACAGAACTGTGTAAACTCAATGTGTCCAAGAGTATGAACATGACCGCTCAACATGCAGTTTATTCGCCAGAAGTTGAAACATCCCCGTATTTGCATGTAAACTGTCGCCAGCATTGGTATCACCCTCGTATCACGCTGGCCATACGTCGTGAGTGAACACCTGCAGTGATTCACGTTGAATCAAAACTGAACTTCCTTTCTGATCACGGTTTTAACGAGATACGAGGGCTCCTGCAACAGATCAACAGAGGTGCCACTGGGTTCATGATCGAGTCCCATCTCCAAATTTCTCTGAATCCCTTTGTGCGACGAGGCTACTCCTTTTCTCTTCTGAAAAGGGCAAGCTCACTGACTCACAAAGAGTAGAAAGCTGGTCGAATGATGAATGTGATACGCACATCACAGTGGCAACTCAGCTGATCAACAAAGAATCCCAAGACAAAGTTCCTGCCTTCTGCTCACCAGATCAGCCAAATCCCTGTCAACCGAAGTCGAGAAGAACTAACTGTCACAACGTAACAGCATCTAATGTGAAATGCCTTCTTCTCACACCCCGTTCAGCTTCGAAACTGCCGTGAAAATGATTTTGAATGTTGATAAGAGTACGTTTTCTGCTTTCTGTCACCCAATACTTCGCTGCAGCTTGTTCTTCGGTTATTATTGACTTTCGCGAGTACAATTGCTTGCATATTTCTGTCAAGTTCCTGTCATAATAAAGACAATTATACAATCTTGCTTATGATAATACGCATTTTAAATCGTTTTATTGCAAAAAAATGTTTGGAACAACCTACTTGTAGAATTTAGCACTTGATGTTGAAAATTGATTGTCGAAAACAAGCACACTTAGCCTGCAAGTGGGCGATAATAGAAGGTGCAGCACTCCGCTTGTGACGAGAGTATATTTTGATTTGAACATGTTGATTGTTGCAAAAACTGCAGTTAAACACATTTTTTCTGTCATTTGTATGTTAAGTTTGAGTTTGAACGTGTTAAATGGAGAAGGTAAGAGCTCGTAGACTCCAGACCAGACTTACTGAGGGTCAGATTCATCGAGCGCAGATTCTGTTTGTGTTTCGGGGGTCGAATCAAGTTTCATTTTGGGCTTCGTTTTTCACGTTCAAAGCAGGAAAATTTTGAAATGGGCTTGGAATTTAACACAGCTCTCCTTTGTTGAGTCTGAAATCTGGTGTCGTGTGTTTGTGTCCCTTTCCAATGTTTGGGTTGAAAATTATGCTGAGAGGAGACGCTGTTTCCTTGCACCCCACGTATTGTTTGGCCAACGAAGAAAGTGGAGGTCATTTGGCGTGTATATGACAATCACGCCTCTGGAAAGAGGATGTAGACAGACCGCGGCCCCCCCCCCTCATGGAGTCAGCCCGCAAAATCTGGAAATTCTTAGTTTCCCTTACCAATTTGACTCCTCTGACATCCACTTTTGCAGATTTCTCATCCTCTGGCACAAAGACACCGGTGGAGAGCGTCACATCAGCTACAAAGCCGCAAAGCGACGCTGGTCTCTCGGTTCGGACTGGATCCAGAAACAGAGACCACTCCCTGCGCGAAAATCCGTCAGAGCACTGTCCCGACAATGTAGAGTGCAAGAAGCTCAGCGCGCGTTGCATCGACTGTGAATTTGATGAGCACTGTGTCTTCGGGAGGGAGCTTGAGACGGTGTGCAAAGCCAAGGACGGAATTGTGTGCACGGTAAGCGTGCAGTCGATTGTGAATCCTTCTTTCTCAAAGATGAAACATTCACACGCCTTGCAACATTTGACGGCCAAAGTAGCAACAAGAAGCGAAGCCAAGAATGTGGGTCTGTCTGTAATTTGAAAAAGAAAAAAATAGGGATGGCCACACCGGCCTGGCGTCGATTGTGACGCGTTGGAAAAAGTTGATGCCTCTATCTTCATTGTGGGTGGCACCTGCATCAAAAATTGACGCTGTGGAAGTCCCAGATGTTTTGTTGCAAAAAGTAGTTTTGCAATGCTTTTACTGCAAAATAGGAAGAGATCAGCGTCAATCTGCGTCTTTTCCTTTGTAGCTTTCGAAACAAAATCGTTGAGTCAACTGAAAGAAATCGGTTCCAAGAGCCTTGGCCTGTTACTTTTTCGTGATATTTTTTGGTCCAAATTTCATCCCACATGCTGCTTTTACCTGAAAAAAGGCAGAAAAGACTTTCAAATGCAGATTGACAATGTGAGAGTTGTGCGCATAGGTGAAAGCGTTGCCAATAAAGCACAAGGTTCATCACGGCTCAAGTTATGCAATTACTTGGGCGTTAAATTTATTCAAAAAAATCACAGTTGTGCTTGAATTGTTTCTTTGTAGGGAGAGCAAAGTTTCACAATGCGGTATCAGTGCCGATACTGCTATCAGACCGAAGACTCTGACCAAATGTGCACATCTTCGACGAACTGCAGAGTCGTGTCTGCGCCACAGCAGAGGTTCAAAGCCAACTGCACAGTGAAGGATGAAGTCCTCTGTCTTGGTATGTACTTTTGCACTGCTCCTGTGAGTTCCTTTTGTTGGCGTTCCGCAGCACATTGTCCATTCTGACACTTTTGCATCACCAACACTCAAGTCCTCTGTGTGTGTGTGTGTGTGTGTGTGTGTGTGCTTCCGTGCGTGCGTGCGTGCGTGTCCTTCAACAGTATCCGACCCCTTGTGCAAGTCGCACCCAAGTCAAAGACGCACTCCAACCTTTGCCTTGATTTCCTGACATCAAGGTCCCATTGAAACAGTGGTAATCTCACACCTCCTTTTTGTTCGTTTATTTGTTCTGAAAAGACGCATACCTGTTTGGTGAAAATTTTTCAGGACAAATAGGTGTGTGTACAGGTGGTTGGATACGGTACGTTCAAGTGTTTGAGCGAATGGCAGATGTGTGATGTTTTTCTGTGTATTGCAGGGAAAAGAAACTTTTACAAAATGCTTCCGTGCAACTGGACAGCAGGCTATAGGTGGTCCGTGGCCCTCATTCTGAGGTAAGTTGACTCGCTGAAGTTAGTATTCAATACAAAGTAGATTTGCGTGCTCAGAGGAGAAGCCCAAACTAACAAATGTGCGTCACGAGTCCACCCATTCGTGCTGTGTTGTCACGTACCGGTGCCTTCTACGAAGTGTCACTTCTCATCCGAAGAAAGAAACGACGCCACAGACCATTCGACATGTTTTCCTGATGTTGAACGAATACAAAAATGACAACAAGAAAGCAAACGTGAAAGAAAGACGAACGGGACTCTTGGTGTGTGACATAAATTGGTGCAAAAAGCATGCCAGGTGACCACTATTAACATTTTCCCTTTCAGTGTCACGGTGGGAGGTTTCGGCGTGGACAGATTCTATTTGGGACTGTGGCGTGAAGGAGTGGGCAAGTTATTCAGTTTCGGGGGTCTCGGTGTGTGGACTATCGTGGATGTGATTCTGATAGCGACAGGCTATGTGGGACCTGCGGACGGATCTCTCTACATTTGGTAGCGAAGAATAAAAAAATGCTGAGCTACATGTGATACCAAACAAATCTGCAGCTACAGGAAGGATTTATCGAGTCCAAAACATGGAAGAAATGTTCAGTCCTAACGATCCCTGACGGAAGGTGAAGGTGATGGACCACAATGTTTCGCGGCTGGCCCGCTCGAACAAGGTGTCGTTGTCCAATGTAAAGATTTTCCAAGAACATTCAGGACAAGCTGCCTCAGACATGACTCCCAAGGCTCAAAGAAAGTACTTGAGCGAAAAGGGGCAAACAGAAAAGCGATGCAATGTTCTCAGGAACAAAGGATTCAATTGGTGCGCGCGCGCGCTTGTGTGTTTGTGCTGTGTGTTGTGTGTATGTGTGTGTGTGTTTTCCTTTTTCTGTAGAGAGAGTAATGTGTTGCGTGTGCGGGCATTTGGTGTCCCTGGGTTTTTGAGAGAGTTTGCGAAGCAACTGAAAACAAGAGAAGGCAGCTGTGTGAAAGTCGTCAAGACGCCCTTGCTGGCTATTGACTCAGCTTTTGTTCGGTGATGCGCAACGTAGATCCCAACTTTTCAGAGAGCGACCAAACACAGAGAGCAATGTTTGACACGAGCAAGAAAAAGAAAAAACAACCAAGCCTGGTGCTGACATGTTTCGCTATGAAACCTTTTGTCAAACTCCTGTCACCAGCCGCGGGAAAAATCCAGTCTTTTGTGGCGGAAATTAGAAAAGGGAAGTCGATCGATGGATTTGCGCGTGTGCTTTTGTTCCTCTTTGCGCATCTTCGATCAAGGCAAACTGATTTGTTGTGCGGCGAAATCAGCATCGACGTGCGGAATTCCACCAGACAAAGCGCTCATTCAAAGTACTGGCGTTGTAAATCACCTCGAAGCACAATCTCCCCCATTCTTCGAAGATTTTCTGATTCTTTAACTGAGGTCACCGAAATCTTGAAATTTAACATTTTGTCATGACAGAACAGAGAAAAGATGCGCAGAAAGATGTTGCTGCTCATTTTCTTCATTTCCTTTCTCAGTGGACTGATTGAGATTTACAAACCTCGCGCCACCAAAACGGAATGGACAGCACCATGTGCTTGTTGCCGTGAAGGTGAAAACCACAGCGAAGCTTGTTGGAACAATGATACGGACTTTGGAAAGTATGTTTTGCGAGAGCCGTGCGACTCGCAAAAACATTTATTCTATTTGAGGACAATGAAAACAGCCAGCACGTCTTTTGTCAACATTTTATTCCGTTTTGCTTTGGCAAATGACTTGAGAGTTCTACAGTTTCAGGACTGGCGGGTGTTCAAGAAGGAGTTGCTTGTCAATGAAACTTTAGATAGCATTTTTTACGGAGTAAAACATGGATTCAGGCAAAGATATGATATGGCCATGGAACATATCATATTCGATAAAACTTTTCTACGCAAGGTTTTGCCGCAAGGCACAATGTTTGTGTCGTCTGTGCGAGATCCTTGGAGTCGACTAAATTCTCATCTGGACTTTTTCACGGGAATAAAAATTTACCCAGCATGGGCTGGAATCTTGAAGTTGAACAGAAGTCTTCGTGTACCATTGAACGTGCAGTTTATGCAGAATTTGGAGAGGTACGGAAATGGATACGAGAAAAGTTTTCAGTCGGAGATGGGTGTCTTCTCTCTGCGTAACCAGGTGTCGAAACAATTCGGAGCTTTCAAGGGCCTTCAAGTCGGCGCATTTCTGGACCAGATCAAAAGAGATTTCCCTCTAATTATCGTGAAAGAATACTTTGACGAATCGTTGGTTTTGCTGAAGAGGAAACTTTGCTGGTCAACAAAGGACATTCTGTACGCAAAGCTGAGGCAATCCAAGCGAAACTCGAAAGTTGACCAAAAATATTCTGAGTTTGAGGAAATGTTCAGACAGTGGAGCGGCGCCGACTATCGTCTATACCGCCTGTTCAACGAAACTTTGAGGAAGGAAATAAAGCAACAAAAGTTTTTTTGGAAAGAACTGAAATATTTCAAGCACATCAACGCATTGGTGAACAAATGGTGCAAAACAGAAGTGTTCAGTTTTATCCACAGGAACGCAAATGAGACGGGCAAAATTCTGCTGTCACGGGAAACGCTCGTCATTCCGGAGACGAGGTTCAATGAACGCGTCGTTGTTGACAAACGCGAGTGCCTCTTGATGAGAACGGATTGCAATATTTGGAGGAATATATTCAGGTTCAGACAGTTTCCGCAGCTTTGCCATATTTTGGAAAAAGGAAAGTCGTGGAGTTTGAAGACTTTCAATTTAGTTTCGAAAAACAAACTGTGGGCAAGTGAGAATTATTGCGATGCACCTCCAGAGAAATCACTCGGCAAAATTCCTCTGAGCGTATTTCGTCGCAAAGACTTCCTGTGATTCGGTTTCGTTTCCATCAAAGCTGATCCACTTCTGGCTCGAGGACACGATTCGACGTGAAAACCTTCATTCGAGTGAGGCAGCATGTGCCAAACACAGGCAAAAGAACAAGGATCGGAGCAGACAGTCCGACAGGCTGACTGATAATTTCCTGAGATGCCTCGTTGCGTGTTGCATTGCAGGTCTCATTTCTGACGTTGTCAGAGTGTGAGACGCGTTAAAGAGCACTCGGACAACAGCGAGGGGTCCAGAAGTAACAAATATTTGAACGAATCCGAACACACTATTCTGGATGGAACGAATCCCTGTTGAAGGGTGAGTGATTGGTCTCACGACGAAAAATTGTTGATATTGTCAGAAGTGGGATTGTCTTCGCTAGTGTACCGATCATTGAACATAAACTTTTCCAAAGACTCAAGGCAGCAAAGGACAAAACCCGAAATGGTGTTTCTATCAATCGAGAGAGAGAGAGAGAGAGAGAGAGAGAGAGAGAGACAAGTTTCTCTCAGGACATCGCTTCCTGTCGGGCAATCTTGTTCGCCATAACCACACAGTCGACTCTACCAAATGGGAAAATGATGCCTGATTGACACATTGACGAACGCTAACGTAAAAAGCCAGTTGGATTTCATTCCGCTGTTCAGCTACAATCTGACAATTGTCTGAGTGCGTGCATGTTCACTTGAGCAATCGTGAACAGTTTGAGAGGAAGAAAGTTGCGAGGGGTGTGTCGGCACCAACCAAATCGGTTCTGAACCCACCTGTGGGTACAGAACCAAAGTTGCCTGCTCCGCTACCATGATGAAGTACCAAAATGGAAGCTGACATTTGCAAGTGTATTTGATCTATTCTTCCAGAAAAAAAGTCTGAAAGTTCTGCCAGTGTTGTGCTCGATGGAGAATTGTACCTGTATGCAGCAATGGTGATGGCCGTCATTGTCCTGCAGAATTCTTGGTCACAGGAGTCAAAGTGTGGTCTTGAATCATTGTTTGCGTAGCATGCCAGCAGTGATCAGGGGTAACGACGACCAAACGGGTTTATTTTCCCGAATGGCTACCAAAAAATGTATTTGAGAAGTGAACAACTCCCGTTTTCTTGGTTTGCTCCTTTGGATTTGGGAGGCTGAAAGGCAGGGCAGCAACAAGATGCGTCCTTCGATGGAACTCGCACGCACCACCAGGATTTGCAAAAAAGGGACAAAGGAGGTTGTTGCATTTTCCAGTGTTCAACCCACACAGGAAGATGTAGAACGGTTAACAATGTGCGTATGTGTTTTTGTGTGTGTGTGAATGATGCTGTGCTGCAACATTGTCGTGCGTTGTTCAAGCAACCTGCCCCATCAGAGTCGTGCATGTAACGCGCTGAAGCCTTTGGGGGTTCAGTTCTCCTGTGCGACTTGTACTGAGTGACAGATGAATGAATATTCCTGTGTCCGCCAATTGTGGCCACATTTAGCATGGCAAAGAACCAGGGAATGAAGGGCATTTTTCGTGCTTTGTTTGGGTGGAATTTGCTGTTCAACTCTCGAGCCAGATTGATCTGGGATTGGATGTCTGGGTGCTTTCCTTATCTGATCAAAGAAACCAAATCATCTGCACACAATTTGCTGTGCAGTGTTTGAAGAAACGACCAAGGCGACAGAGAACTCGTCAGTCAGCAATCAGATTGAAGAAACAGTTGTCAGTTTTCATCTTGGGGGACGCGACGTGAACTTGAACCACGTTTGTGATCTGCCTGACCACTGAACGGAAGGAGATGTTTCAGTAAATTGAGGAAGTGGACGTCCTCGTGTTCAGGAAGCGGCTGTTGTCGCGAGCATATCTCAACTTGGTGGAGGAAACCCAATTTCTTCAGGCTTTTTCGTCAGGACGTATGGAAAATTTTGTGCTGCAGCTTTTTCTGCAGCTGAACGTCAGACGAACACCTGCACCTCCTCCACGAACAGGTGCAATGGGGAGACTGTGAAAAGATTCAAAAAGACATCCCAGCAGGTTGGCACTGAAGCACTCCAAAATGAGGTGGATTTTGACAATCCTCAAGATCTTATGTAACAGAGCAGAGTCTGCGTTGTTTTTCATGGAAAGTGAATGAATTTATTTTGAGGATTGCAACATCTGGAAACTGATTTTGCATCAGTGCTCTGAATCGCGTAGAACATCTCAGTAATTGAACTCTGACGTTGTCAACCTCAGGGCCAACAGCAAAACGTTTCGGTGCACTTTTTGAGTCGATCAAAGAAATATGCATCTCCGTGCAAGTTTATTGGATTGATCTCCGCCTCCCGAGAAGCTCAATCGGGAGATTTGTCTTGTTTGATCTGGATACCGCAGTCGGTGAGGAATCTTGTTCGTAGGAAGTGTGTGCTTCGGGTGTTCACAAATCGCCAGGGTCTGCCGAGACAGAAGAACTCAAACACAATTGAACTGTCTGTCATGTGGAGGTTCCCAGAATCTTTATTTCCAGGGTCGGTCCGTGCTTCAACACAAGGATTATGGCTCGCAGTCTTTCACGTGGTTCTGACGGGTGAAATGAAATCCCGAGAATCCTTCCATCATGCATGTGAATTGCAAAAGCGGGGAAGGACAGCTGCGAAGGACACGTAGTAACAAAAGCATGGCAACTCGGAAAGCATAACATTCATTTCCGTCGCTGCTTCGCCATTCATCAGGCCCTGGGGACTTGGTGTCCGGCCAGGGATAAATGCGCATTGACAAGGGCAGCAATTCTTGCCGCAAGAACCTTGCAGACCGTCCGTGTTCTTGATCAACAGTCCAACGTAATTTTCTCGTGCATCGGCAACATTGTTAAAATACACAAGTTCCACCCTCAAAAAGTTTTCTGACCCAGGCAAAAATTGACATTCATGGGGATGAGGTGTGTTGATCTGCAAGTAGTTGCCTCTGAGTTGCGGCAATGAGTGGGAGTTTGTAGTTTTCTTTGCAGAACTTTGGCTGTTGTTTGGAAATACAATTTCACAGAGTGACCTTTGTTGTGCGAAGTCCCTTCCCACCCACCCCCACTAAAAATTGTGGCGTCTCCGCCAAGATGTTCGGTGTCCCACGCGCTCTATCCCGTCCCATACCATCGCGTCATGTCTCATATCCCACCCCTCCCATCTCGTGCAGAGTCACGCCTTGACCAACTCAGATGCATCCGTGCAAACACCTTCACCAAGGAAGGACAGACTGTCAGTCGATGTTTGTTAGCAATAAGCATTATTCCGAGACCTGAGGTCACATGTTACCGAGCGGTTTGGAGTTTTGAGTTCTTCCGCACAACGACAGGGGTTGTTGCGCCTGTTCACAGACCTGTTGTCTTGTGACTGTTGCGTGTGTGTGCATGTTTGCATGCTTGTTGGTGGAGAGGGGCAAAGGAGGCAAAGGACACCTTTGTCTCGCAAGTCGTATCGTGTTCAGATGTGTGTCCAGATGTGCCTTGTCGAGGCCTTCTGTCCAAGCAAATTATAGGTTCCTCAGAAGTTCCAAAAGCTTTTGTCAGGAACAAAGGTTGGACCTGAAAAACAATCTGTTGCTGAAGAAAGCTTTGGCTGAAGGATTCAGTGACAACAGGAACACTTGGAAAACAATCTGTCCTTTGAACCCACCCGCCCCCATTTGCAAAACTGTCACGGGCACTTTGAGCGGAGTCGGTGCTCCGATCACGATTTTTGTGCAATGAAAATTCAATATGGAATGCAAAAACACCACTTTTTAAGCGTGTGGTCGCCGAAGGGCCGTGTACCACACGCTTAATGTAATCACCATCAGTCTGTATGTCTGTCTGTCTGTATGTGTAAAGCGGGTCTTGGCCATGGGGGGGGGGGGTTGGACCCACTTTGGGAAAAATGGTCAGTGAGCATCACTGATCATTGTACTGATCATTTAAAAAAATTTTTTTTCGAAAGCGGGTCAGACCCTAGACCCGCTTTGGCCAAAATGGGCCTAACCAGCGGGGGGGGGGGGGGGGGGGGGGGGGG
>JAAUXT010072344.1_pt1 | contig 22952 bp, 23 predicted proteins | sample 7278171 | NCBI WGS metagenome assembly JAAUXT01 (sample SAMN14350112, study PRJNA611818) | marine sediment metagenome | isolation source: surface marine sediment (1.8m) | place: French Polynesia: Moorea | collected 2018-08 | reverse complement strand
TTTGGGTTTTATCTGATGCTTTTAGAGGCAAAAAGAATGGTGATAATTATGGTATGCTGAATTTGCTGAAAAAAACAATTATTGTTGGCAAGATCGATTCAGGCGGGGATAAACGGCTCGACTGCCTTAGACGTGAGCTCAGGGCCTAACGGCTTGCCGAAGTTCCCGCCCCCACTTTAATGGAATCAAGGTTAATGAGCAAAAAAGGTGCAGGACGTTATTCCGACACCTTATGTTTTTTAGATACCTAAATTGGCTTTAAACGGTTATGCGGGTTTAGATTTGTTAAAGCTATCCACAAATTGTATTAATAACAGGTACATAGCCGTTATCCATCAATCGGCACTTTTTCATATTTCATTGCATAAGCTATCGTTCTTTTCGTTCTTTCATTATAACCATAATCATAACAACAATAACTAAAAACAATGAAATAAGAAAAATTGATTCTGCCAAATCCATTACGCTCCCGTTATTATAAATTTGGTATTCAATGTTTTGTCACTACTGTTTCATAGAGATGTTTATTGGGCTGGCTTTAAATATGTTTAATATTTATGCGTTAATTATCTGATGCATACGGCACGGAAAGTTTTTGGGCATTTTATTTTTTTTATTAGATCTTTGATCGCCTCTTCAATGAGATCATTCTGGCGTCTATCCAACTGAGCTGCAAGGATTCTGATTTCCTTGGTTAATTCAGAATTCAAAGTCGTGTTGTAAATCTTTCTTTTGCCCATTCACATTATCCTTGAATAGAAATAAAACCTTTGATGAATAATAGGCTCTATATATAAAAAATGATAGTAGCTGCGCCTATTGCTCTAAGCATTTAATAGATGATTTAATTGCAGGAATTTAGTAAAGCAAAAAGGGCCACCGGCTATTTGGAACAAACAGCAGTAAAGGTATTAATCAGGGGGGAAAAGAAGATCTTAATAGCCGATGGCCCAACTGATATACTGTAATTACGATACGGTTTTGACAAAGACCCATTTAGCTGTTGATTAGAAATTTCAATTCCTGCTACATGTCCCACCAATCATGTTTTTTAGTTTTATGGTGATCACTACCTGTAATTATTCGTTTTATTATCAAAAGGGGGCGCAGCATTGGTCAATTTCAATATCTTATTAAAAGAGTCTTCCACAATTTTATATAAAGTGTGAATACTGATAGGTTTTGAAAAGCAATCGTCAAAATCTTTTATACACTGGCTGAAAAGCTCAGCGTTTCCGGATAAGGCGTAAATAAAAGCGGATGAATGGTTTTTCCGGATGTGCTCACATAATTCCATGCCGCTTATTTTTTTCAATCCTAAATCTATAAATATGACTGGGATATATTCATTTTTTAGGATCGGAATGGCATCTTCTGCACCGGTTGCCAGACGCACACAATAGCCAGCCTTGCTAAAAGCTTCATCGAGAACCATCCGAATAGTATCTTCATCATCTACAATTAGGATCTTTTTCTCGATCACAATTATTTCTTCTATTGCTTGTCGATCTCTATCAGTGCCAATTGCCCGCAGAGATCGGATTTAAGTGGGTTCTATTCAACACATTTGATTGATATCTAAAATAAAGTGTCACTCCATCTGCTGTAGGTCCTGGATTCTATGTATAAGCAGCACCCAAGTTGGGATCCATTTTAGCGAAAACCTCATCGTCATTCGACCAGCCTGCTGAAGAGATTTTTATGTCCGTCCAGGCTAAGGTTTCCCTAACATTAAGTTCTCTTTCACCTGCTTTAAGTGCCTTGGCAGCGGCAGTGTCTAATAAAATGTCAAATTTCTGTACTACCACTGATGCCACAATACTAATGATGATCGGCATGCGTATCATTTCAATTAGCGAAAAGCCTTGCTGATTTCTCGCCAACAGCCTATTCAACATGGATCAGATTTTATCGGTTTCGCATCTTTAAAGGTCTTACTTGATTTAATTCGATTTTGACTAGATCTCCTTTCAGGGACATGGACTGTATATGAAAATTTTCTCCTATCCATTCCCAGCCTCAAATCATCATTTTCACTGAAAAATTTACTTGATCCTCTGGGTTTGCCGGTTTTTCGGACGGGGTGCGTCGCAACATTTTTCTTTTTGGCTGAAGCCATTGAAGGTCACCTATTTAAAAATGAGATTATGCTAATTTAGGGAATAAATATTCGTATGCAGTTGCAACTATCCAAAAGTAACTATATTTTAAAGAGATTGGAATTGGGATGCAATAGGCAAAAATAACAAATTAATGCCAGTTATATACCAGTAATAAACTGGTATATTATCGAGGAAAGGTTTGGAGATAAGATCTTAGGTTTATCTTTTTATTTAATAATCCCAGCTTCTTGCGAATATTTCCCCTGTGAAATGCAACCGCCTTGGGAGAAACATTCAACATTGATGCGATTTCCTTGCTTGTTTTACCATATTTGATTAAATCGGCGATTTGAATTTCAGATGGCGTCAGTGAAAAATATTCTGAAGACAGATTGCTGGCAAGTGGGGATATGAGATCATTAATATTTGACTTAATGATATTCACAATCGTTTGAGTATTCCGATCCAGTCCTATATTTTCCAATTTTTCGATATAAGGGTAAACCGATTTCTTCATATTGGCCAATAGGGTTTCTTTTATCTCGGTTTTTTCATTTTCACGTTGCTCGAGAAGAACCTTAAGTGCGGTGTTCACTTCCTCCAGGTTTCTCGCCTGCTGTTCTAGCTTCCTATCTTTTTCTTTGCGTTCGGTAATATCGGTTATAATACCGAGAATAGATTGCTCACCCTCATAAATAATCAGTTTTGTCGTGATAATGACATCGATTTTTCTGCCGTCCCTGCTGATAATAGCATACTCATAGGGCGCTATTTCCTTGCTGTCTAAATGCTTTCTAAAGTTTGATTGTATCAAATCTTTAAACTCCGGATCAATTAGAGACATAAAATCAAAATCTGGGGAATAAAACTCGTCTTTGCTGTAACCCATAACCTCTTCGCATCTCCGATTGACATAAACAATCCTGCCTCGATGGTTGATAAAAATCATATTGGGGGACTGATCCGTAACGGTTCTAAACTTCTCTTCGGATTCACGAAGTGCATCCAGTGCTTGTCGCCGTTCGGTGATATCCTCCGCAATTCCCGCGATGCGGATGACATCTCCATTTTTGTCTGTGATGGCAAAGCCTCTATCCGAAACCCAACGAACCTCTCCATCGGGACGAACTATCCGATATTCACGGGTTTCACCGCCACCTGTTTGAACAATCCTTTCGAAGGATTTTTGGGCATAGGCTAAGTCATCCGGATAAATGCTTGTTGCCCATTCTTCATAGTTCTCGTATAAATCCTCAACAGGTCGGCTCCAAATTTGTTCATATGCACGGCTTACAAATTCAACTTTTTGAATCTTCCAGTCAAATAACCAGAATACTTCCCGAATATTGTCTGCAATTTCGCGAAAACGCTCCTCACTATCTCTGAGGGCTAATTCCCTCTGGCGTTTATAGGTCAGGTCCCGTATCGCAGCGACCCGCACTTTATCGTCCTGGTATTGCAATGTCTTGGCATGGACTAAAATCGGAAAAGCACTACCATCGTTTCTGATTCCGATGACCTCATACGGTGTCGAAGTCTCAGAACGAATCTGCTTTTTTATAAATGGTAAGGATTCAGGGGCTATTAAAATAGGGAGCACTTGTTTCCCCAAAAGGCTATGGTCTTTATAGCCAAACATTTCAAAAAATTGCTCATTAGCAAATAAAAGTACTCCGTCTTTGTGAATTAGGATTCCTTCAAACGCTGCTTGCGAAAGAAGTCGGAAACGCTCTTCGCTTTCGCGAAGGGAATATTGAGCCTTCCGCAATTTGCTGATATCTCTAATAAAAACCGTTCGTATACCATTGGATGATAGAATTGATGAAAACTCACAGATACATTTTTCTCCGTCCTTTCGGGTTATTGCGGCTTCTTTAATGCGAAGTCGATTCTTTGGCATCTTTCTATTTCGTTCGTTAAGCACCAATTTTCTATAATCATGATCGGGATAGAGCTTGTTTATCCAGGTTTGAATATCGGGGATTTTGTCTTTACTGTATCCGGATATATTCTCTAGCTGAGAATTAAACATCAGAATTTTCCCCTTTTTATCATGAATCATGACACCAAAAGGAGCGGATTCTAAAGCCGACAATGACCAATTTTCAGAGTCGTGCGTTATATTTGTTGGTCCTATACCCACAGTAACTATTCCTTGCGACTTTTCACTTTTTTTTCTTGATCCAGTGCTGCCTGATTTTTTGCTCATTATAAATATCCTAGCTTTAATAGCTTTTAATTTCTTTTAAATTTTATTTAAATTCAAATTCTCAATATAGGCTTCTTTAGTATCGAGCCGATAAAACATAATGAAGACCGGATTATTTGGCAGAACTCATTGGCGATGCAAACACTTAAATACTGTGATTATGTGATCAAAAATGGTTGTTAAAACTGAATTAGTATAAAAGTGAGCATTGCTTGCAATAACGCAACATACAAGATTGTATAATGCATACGTAAGTCTGAAAAATTTTGTAACCTACCAGATTTTAGGTTGCGTGCCTTCATCACCAATTCTCATTTATTGCGGATTTGTTTTGCATATCTGAAAAAACTTTGGTTCTAAAAAAAACCATATACTGTAAACGCACCACAACTGCACGACTAATCGTTTTGTCAGATTAAATTGTATCTTAATTTGATAAATGAAAGATCAAATCTTGATTATTGCAGTTATATGCATATGATTTGTCACACATTTGTCACACAAAAAAAAGGGTTGCCGATGAGGCAACCCCTTTAATTTATATAATAAAAATGGTGCCGAAGGCCGGAATTGCAAAAAAATAATTAAATCAAATAGTTAATAAAATCAAAGCTAGTTTAAGCGACATTAAGCTAGTTTTTGTACAGTCCTGGCTGCATATTCGCATATGAAATGCATATCATTTCCGTCTCCGCTGCAATGGATTAAGCAATGGCTTTTGCGATACTTTCTTTTTTAGCTCCCATGGCCAGCAGCGATTTGACAAGTAGATCAACAGACACACTCGGGTCTCCTTTTTCCATTTTGGCGACCCTTGACTGACTGGATTTCAGCATCTTGGCTAATTGTGCCTGTGTCAAATTGCTTTTTTTGCGGCGTTTTGTCAGAGCATCGCTGAGTGCCAGTTTTAGCTCGATATATTCCGATTCTTCTGAGCTCAGTCCAAGAAACTCTTCAACAGATCCGACCTTATAACCTTTAGATTTTAAAACCTTCTTTTTTCTCTTATCCATTTTACTTTTTCCATTCTTTGACATCTGCTTCATATCGTCTGATTCTTTGTTTGCAGATATCGATAATCGATTTGGGGGTTTTGCTTGTCTTCTTTTCAAAAACCTCCAGGATCAAAATTGCATCGGTGTAAATTCGATAGATTATTCGCCATGTCAAATTCTCATCATTTATTCTTAGTTCATGACACCGGGGCCCAATTGACGGCAGTGGACGTGATTGTGGTAAAGATAACTTTATGCCTTTTTGAACTTGCCTTAACAAATATCCCGCTTCGATTCGAGCATTGGCAGAAAAGGGCGGGGTAGAGATTTCACCATGCATCCATACCAGCGGTTTATCTTGTGGGCTCATGTAGAGTACAATATGTCAGATTTGACATATTGTCAATATATTAATTTCTTTCAACATTATATTTTCGGTGACTATAAAATGGCGATTGATTTTAAATGAATGAAATTATAAGGTTATAACAATCTCATGACTTCTGAATAAAATATTCTCGAGGATATTTTGAAGAACCAAAAGCCAATAGATATACAAATCCAGTCTGCAGAGCAGGAACTGGCTGCTTTAGATGAAAAAAGGAAGGAGTTGCAAGCAAGAATCAAGCAACTAAAAGGGCAAAAACAATCAATTGCAGATGAACAGCTTCTGTTTGACCGGCTCTCAGTACCAATCGTAACAAATGAGACGTCCCAGGAACACAAAATTGCTCTTTTTCGGTCTTTGTTCCGAGGCAGAGAAGATGTCTACCCAAGACGATTTGAAAGCAAGCGTACCGGCAAAAGCGGTTACCAGCCGGTCTGCCGCAATGAGTGGATTCGGCCTATTTGTCAAAAACCCAAAATCAAATGCGGTGATTGTGCAAATAGGGACTTTATACCACTTTCGGACGATGTCATTCGAAACCACCTGATTGGCATTGATCCAGCTGACCGATACCGGCGTGATTTTGTCATCGGTGTGTATCCGATGCTTGTTGATGAAACCTGCTGGTTTCTGGTAGTCGACTTTGACAAAGAAACTTGGAAAGAGGATTCCAGAGCTTATCTGGGAACTTGCGAAACGTTTAAATTGCCTGCTGCACTCGAAAGATCGAGATCTGGAAATGGTGGTCATATCTGGATCTTTTTTTCGGAACCGATACCGGCCAAACTCGCACGTCAATTGGGTGCATTCATGTTGACCCAGGCAATGGAATCTCGGCCTGAAATAGGATTCGATTCCTATGATCGATTTTTCCCGAGTCAGGATACCCTGCCACGGGGCGGATTTGGAAACCTGATTGCTCTTCCATTACAGGCTAAACCGAGAGAGGAAGGAAACAGCCTCTTTGTTGATGAAAATTTTCGTCCTTAATGGTGAAAGCCCTGCGTATGTGAAGGAGCAACTGGGTCATTCGAGCATCGAAATTACCGTTGACATCTATGGACACCTCATTCCAGGCAGCAATCGAGAGGCTGTAAACCGCCTTGACAATCCGCAACCATCCGCAACCTATCCGCAACCAGCCGAAATAGAAAGGCCGTAACCCTTTAGGATTACAGCCTTAAATCTATAAGTGGTGCCGAAGGCCGGACTTGAACCGGCACGGGCGTAGCCCACTACCCCCTCAAGATAGCGTGTCTACCAAGTTCCACCACTTCGGCTCGTGAATCAACGAATGAAGTTTATAGCACAGTTTATTCTGATTGCGCCGGTTTGGCCGGTGCCTCGCTCTGCTGCGGAGCGGTCTGCTCTTGAGCTGCCGGTGCAGACGGGGCCGGAGTCGAACTTTCTTGTGGGGCAGCTTCGCTCGGGACCGTCGGTGCCGTCTGCTCTACCGGAGCGGGTGATTGGGGCATGATCGAGTCGGCCGTGCGATGGCTGGACATGTATGCCAGCACCAAAGATGTCAGCATAAAGACAATGGCCGCTACGGTGGTGGCTTTACTTAAAAAGGTCGAGGCCCCGGTGCTGCCAAAAAGCGTTTGGCTGCCACCGCCGCCAAAGGCCGCACCCATATCAGCGCCCTTTCCGGTTTGAAGCAACACAATCATAATCAGGGCAATACATACGGCTACATGAACGATGACGAGTATTATTGACATTTTTTTATTTGTCCCTACAAAAAAATCTAACGCTGAATGGCATTAGTGTATATTAACCTAAAATACATATTTTTTAAAGGTTGAGCCCTTTACCCCGTTACCGGTAGATTTATTGCAATCGGATTTTTTTCCAATTTTAACGGGCTCAACGGGCTTAACCGGCACAACCGGCCAACCAAATATTATTTAAATTTGACAATCTGGCTGAACGATTCGGCGTCAAGACTGGCGCCGCCCACCAGGGCGCCGTCAATGTCCGGCATTTCCATCAGACCGGCAATGTTATCCGGCTTGACACTGCCGCCATACAAAATCCGCATGGATTCAGACAGCCCATTGCCGTAAAGTTTTTCCACCAATGAGCGGATGAACTGATGCACATCCTGGGCCTGGTCATCGGTTGCTGTTTTGCCGGTTCCGATGGCCCAAACCGGTTCATAGGCAATGACCAGCGTATCCAGGTCTTCTGAAACCAACCCTTCTAACCCTTTTTGAACCTGTTTGTCAAGCACGGAAAAGGTTTGTTCGGCCTCACGCTCTTTTTCGGTTTCTCCCACACAAAAGACCGGAATCAGCTCTGCCTCAATAGCCGCCCGTATTTTTTTGTTAACGGTCTGATCAGTCTCAGCGAAATACTGCCTGCGCTCAGAATGGCCGATGATACAATAGGTGCATCCCACAGCTTTTAGCATGGAAGCTGATATTTCGCCGGTATAGGCGCCCTCGGTTTCCCAGAATAGATTTTGTGCACCGAGCGCCACCGGTCCCTTGTAGGTGACAGCACTCACCGCGGCAAGGGCGGTGTAGGTTGGGGCAATCATGATGTCGACATCAGCCACTGAACCCACGCGCAGATCCAGTTCCTGCGCGGTTTCAGCGGCTTCTTTCGGCGTTTTATACATTTTCCAGTTTCCCGCTATCAGCGGTCTTCGTTTCGCCATCTTTAGTTACCTTTCTTTATTCAAACTTTCCGGCTATATCAAATGAAGTTCCATATTTTAGCATTTATCGGATTCAGGTGTCAGGTGTCAGGTTTCAGGGCACATCAGACAGCAGGCAGAACGCCGTTGCTGAGAATAGTAAATGAAACGATTTTAATCTCTGCTTTCTATGAGCCACAGAGGGCAGTCCTATTTTAGGTTGCTTCTGGTAGATTCTCATTGTCTAACAATTTTTTGCTGACACCTGACACCTGAAACCTTTAATAGCAGTTAAACCCCTTGTGTGAATTCTATGTTAGGTTTAAAAATTTTACAAATCGGTGCCTATCATAGCAGCCAGATCCACCATCCGGTGAGAGTAGCCCGCCTCATTATCATACCAGGACAGCACTTTGATCATGTTGCCGACAACATAGGTTGTGGGGGCATCGACGACAGATGAAAACGGGGAGCCGTTGTAATCAACTGAAACCAGCGGCTCTTCGCTGTATCCCAGGATTCCGGCCAAGGATCCTTCTGAAGCGCTTTTAAGGGCCGCATTTACCTCTGATTTTGTCGTATCCGGTTTTTCAACTGCGGCCACGAAATCCACCAGGGAGACATTGGGTGTTGGCACGCGGATGGCCAAACCGTTGAGTTTGCCGTCAAGTTCCGGCATCACCAGGGCGACCGCTTTGGCCGCTCCGGTGGTGGTGGGCACCATTGAAAGGGCAGCAGCCCGCGCACGGCGCAAATCCTTGTGCGGAAAATCCAGCAGTCGTTGATCACCGGTGTAAGCGTGAATGGTCGTCATCAGGCCGGATTTTAAACCAAAATTTTCCAGGATCACTTTTGCCACCGGCGCTAAACAGTTGGTCGTGCATGACGCGTTTGAAATGATATGATGCCGGCGCGGATCATATTGATTTGAGTTGACACCCATAACAAGGGTGATATCCGGATCACTGGCCGGCGCGGAAATGATGACTTTACGGGCCCCGGCCGTCAGATGCCCGGACGCGCCTTCACGATCGCGAAACAACCCGGTGCATTCAGCAACGATATCAACACCCAGCTTTTCCCAGCCAATTTTGGAGGGCTCTTTGATGGATCGGATCGCAATGGATTTGTCATCTATTTGCAGGCGGTCATCCTGGGCAGTGACATCCACATCAAACCTGCCGTGAACGGAATCGTATTTTAGCAAATGGCCCATGGTGGCAGCATCTGCCAGATCATTAATGGCAACCACCTGTACTTCAGGATGGTTCCAGACGGCGCGGAGCACGAGGCGTCCGATGCGACCGAACCCATTGATACCCATTTTTACGGTCATGGTGTCACCTTTAAATGTTTTACCATTACCAGCGCATCTTCGCCGGTTTCAGGATAATAATTGGGTCTTGTGCCCAGCGACTGAAAACCTGCTCTGCGATACAGGGCAATCGCGGATGTATTGCTGGGGCGAACCTCAATATAAACTGCGTCAAGCCGTTTCTGTTGGGCAAGTGTAAAACATTGCCGTAGCATGCGGGTGGCCACCCCCTTGGTTTGAAAACTAGCCGCGACTGCAATCCGCATGATATGCATTTCGTTCAAGATAACGCGTACAAACACATACGCGATGACATCACTGCTTTTTTGATTTACCTTTTTTCGGACGACATAGCCAAATGCATCTTTATGGACTAATTCAGCTACAAATGATTTTCGCTGCCAGGGCCGCTTAAATGCCGCGCGGTCGATGGTAAGAATGGTATCTAGATCCTGTGGCGTTACCGGATCCAGCTGCCAATCTGGCATATCCTAACTCCGCTTGTTTCCTTTTAATATACCGCTTGCCAGGGAAATACTTTTCTTGCCGAATTTTTCCAGTTTGACCGCCAGTTTGCCCAATTTCATTTTGTCACGGATATTGGCCGCTTGAATTAAAATTGGAAGATTAACACCGGATATCACTTCAATTTTTCCTTCTTCCAGGAAAGAATAACTCAAATTCGATGGGGTCCCGCCGAACATATCCGTTAGAATCAGGACACCATCTTTGGATTTGACCTTTTTGATGCCTTTGGCAATTTTATTCCGCAAGACCTCGGTGCTTTCGGTCAGATCAATTGATACCGACACCAGGGCTTCCGGTTTGCTGCCGATGATAAACTCGGCTGCCTCGATGAGCGCATCTCCTAATTGACTGTGCGTTACGATTACGATTCCGATCATGGTGCTCCTTCAGTAATGCATGGAATAAGCTAAAGATTCAGGCTCACGCAAACCCGCCCGCCTCGCCTTGCGGCCTCGCATGGCGGGCGTGGGGTGCAAAGACGCCAAGTTTCTTATCGTTTAGATCACAAATCTTACTGGGCTTAGCTCGCTGTCGCTGCAGCTATAGCGCGGCAAGCAGTTCAGTGTGATGATACAATTTTTTTGCTTTTAGCTCATTCAATTTTAAAAAAGCTCAAACTATGATGTTTGATGAATATCGCGATGAACAATTTCTATTTGATCTTTAGTTTTTCGAATATGATCAAAAAGGGCGCCTGCGATGGTCACCGAGCGGTGGCGGCCGCCGGTGCAACCGACACCTAATGTTAGGTAGGATTTGCCTTCTTTTTCATACATGGGTATCAGATAGTCAAGCAAATCCATATATTTATCTAAAAAAGCCTGGGTATCCGGATGGTTTAATACAAATTTTTTAATTTTAGAATGTGTGCCATCCAAAGGTTTTAACTCCGAATCGAAGTATGGGTTGACCAGAAAACGGACATCTACAATCAGGTCAGCATCGTAGGGGATCCCATACTTAAAACCAAAAGAGACCACTTGAATCCGCATCGCTACTTTTGCTCTGCTCTTGCGGACGATTTCCATGATACTGGCTTTGAGTTCATGGACCGTATAATTGGAAGTGTCAATGATTTTATCGGACACAGTCCTTAAATTTCCCAGTTGCTGCTTTTCTGCCCGAATACCTTCCAGCAGGCTTTTGCCTTGCTGTGATAACGGATGTTGTCTGCGGGTAGCACTGTAACGCTGTACCAGGACATCTTCTTCAGCTTCGAGAAAAAGGAATTCAAAGACGTAGCCTTCCTTTTTTAAGGACTCAAAAACAGGACCGTATTCGGAGAGAAATCCCTTTTCCCGCAGATCCATCACAAAGGCGACACCGGCGATTCCGGTATCACTTTCAATGGGTAATTCGAGAAACTTGGGAAGGAGAGCGACCGGCATGTTATCAACGCAGTAAAAGCCGGCATCCTCAAATGCTGCCATGGCCGTGCTTTTACCGGAACCCGATAGGCCGGTTATTATTATAATATTTAGCTGTTTCACATTATAAACTTAGAAGCTGCGCTTCAATCGGAATATTGAAATACTGGAATGGCCAACTCCACCGAAGTAGGTGCTGCTACGGAGGCCGGGTTGGAATTACGGGTTCAGGAAACAAGATCGATGCAGCTTAAAACTCTTCATCCTCTTGCTTGATGATGTCGAATATTTCATCCCGGTCGGCCGCATTCATCAAGCGCTCCTTGAAATGGTCATTTTTCAGAATTCTTGAAATTCGCGCCAAAAGTTTCAAGTGAAGTCCGGTAGAGTCCTCGGGCGTTATCAGGACGAAAAAGATGTGGGTCGGTTCTCCATCGATGGATTCAAAATCAATGCCCTTGCGGCTTAAACCAAACCCCAACACCAGTGACTCCAGATCTTTGATTTTACCATGCGGAATGCCTATCCCACCGCCAATGCCGGTGCTGCCAAGTCGTTCTCTTTCCATGAGGACGCGTACCAGGTCATCAGCGTTCAAACCGGTGCTGCCGGCCAGCGGAACGACCAGCTCTTCAAGAATTCCTTTTTTATTCTGCGATTTAAGGTCATCTAAAATCGCTTCTTTTGACATGACATCAAGGATTTTCATATAGCACTCGCTGTATCTATGGCAAGCAACATACCACTTACATCCGGTCCAGCGGTTTGCACGTTTTACTGCCGGATGAACCGAAAATGGTGTTCTGACAATTAAACCCGCAAGCTTGTTTTTACGCGTTAGTGAATAGGATTTATCTAAAAAGAGAATCGGGTAGCGCGTTATACCACCTTTGAGCCAATGCGGCAATCAAAACCCGCTACCCGTTATGAGGTCAGTTGCTTGGTTGAATTAACCCATAATGGCCGTCTTTGCGTCGATACAGGACGTTGACCTGGTCTGAACGCGCATTGGTAAAGACCAAAAAGTTATCATCGAGCAAGTCCAGCTGCAAAGCAGCCTCTTCGACATCCATAGGTTTATATTCGATGTGTTTGATTCGGATGTGGCTTTCCGTTTCATCTTCGGAAGCACTCATTTCATCCTCTAACATTTCTTTGTTTCTAGATTTGGCGTTACTGCGACGCTCTCTTATTTTTTCTTTACTTTTCTTTATTTGTTTCTCCATTTTATCCAAGACCATATCAATGGCCGAGTACATATCAACGGTTTCTTCTTTGCCATTTATTGTTAGGCGATCTCCAATAATATTGATTTCAGCCATATGGCGAAATTTCTCAACCGAAAGCACCACATTGGCTTCGGCTGGATTATCGAGCAAGCGATCAAAACGATCGAGCTTATCCTGAACATATGATTTTAAGGTATCGGAAGAATCGAGGTTTTTAAATGTTACCGAAGTCTGCATACGAAACCCCCCCCTAAATTTGTTTGCGTTTGTTGGATGGCAAAACTTTGAGCATTTCACGATATTTGGCTACGGTACGCCGTGCGATGTGAATCTCATGGTCTTGTTTTAAAAGCTGTGAAATTTTATCATCACTGTAGGGCTTTTTGGGATCTTCACTTGCGATAATTTGTCTGATTTTCTCCTGAACACTGGCGGAGGCAATGTCGCCTCCATTTGCCCGCCTGATGGAACTATTAAAAAAGTATTTTAGCTCAAAAATACCCTGCGGCGTGTAAGCGTATTTATTGGTGGTAACACGGCTGATTGTGGATTCGTGCATGCTGATATCCTGGGCCACATCTCTGAGCACCATTGGCTTCAGGTGAGCGATGCCTTTTTCAAAAAACGTTCGTTGAAATTTTAAGATGCTCTCCATAACTTTATAGATCGTTTTCTGACGCTGATGGATGCTCTTAATCAACCAGGCTGCCGACCGAATTTTGTCCTGGATGTAATCTTCGGCCTCACCAGAGATTTTTTTACCGCGACTGATGGTTTTTTTATAGAATGAATTAACGCGTAATTTGGGCATCCCGTCATCATTGAGCATAATCACAAAATCGTCATCCAGCTTATAGACGTAGATGTCCGGATTGATGTATTGAGGTGTTTCCTCGCTAAATTGGCGACCGGGTTTGGGTTCGAAGGCCTTAATAATGTTGACCGTCGAAACCACTTCATCCATGCTTATTTTGAGCGCTTTGCAAATACCTTTATAATTCTTTCTTTCCAGATCTTGCAGGTGGTTGCTGATAATATCGCACACAATGGTATTCTCGAACCCAAAATGCTTGGCCTGGATCAGCAGGCACTCTTTGAGATCCCGCGCGCACACACCAATAGGATCAAATGATTGCATCTGGACAAGGGTGCGTTCAACCGCCTCAACAGTGGTGTTGCACATAATGGCCAATTCCTCGTCAGAGCAGTCTAAAAAGCCGTCTGCGTTCAGATTGCCCACGATTTGACTGGCGATGGCCTCTTCTTCGCGGTTGGGTTTGATCATCAGAAACTGCCATAACAAATGATCGCGCAAGGATTTTTTGGGAGCAATAAAGGCTTCAAAGCGCGGCGTGTCTCTATCTTCACCTTCATAGTTTACACGGCCTGGTGTGTTGTATTCCCCTAAATAGTTGCTCCAATCAATGTCGTCATGGATTTTTTCATCAATGGTGACTTCTTCTGTTTGTGAAGATTCATCGGATGCTTTTTCAGACTGTTCGGGCAGGTTGTCATCTGCGGCACTTTCCTGAATTTCTTCGAGGGCCGGATTTTCTTCCAGTTCCTGACGGATGGTGTCGAGCAGTTCCAGACGTGACAGCTGCAGCAGTTTGATGGCCATCTGCAGCTGAGGTGTCATGATCAGCTGCTGGGTTAATTTGAGTTGTTGTCGTAATTCAAGTGCCATTTTATAATTTAAACTCGTCTCCCAAGTATACGCGGCATGCGGCTTCACTGTTTGCAATTTTCTGGGGGTCGCCGGATTCGATGACCTGCCCGTCGCATAGTATGTAAGCCCTGTCGCAGACACCCAGTGTTTCTCTGACATTATGGTCGGAGATGAGGATGCCGATACCGCGTCGTTTTAAGTGCTCGATAATACTCTTTATATCTTTGACTGCCAGGGGATCCACACCGGCAAATGGTTCGTCCAGAAGTATGAATGAAGGATTTATTGCAAGCGATCGCGTTATTTCGAGCCGCCTTTTCTCGCCACCTGACAGCAGGCTAGCCCTTTGATCGCTCAGATGTTTGATGCCCAACTCTTCAAGAAGCATATCAGCCCGTTCAGCCCGCTCAGAATTAGAAATGGGTAGAATTTCAAGAATCGCCATTACATTTTGCTTTACAGACAGCTTTCTGAAGATAGATGTTTCTTGAGGAAGATACCCGACACCCTTGCGTGATCGGATATGCATAGGGTAATCAGTTATATCTTCATCGTCAAGCAACACATTACCACCATCCGGTTTGACCAAACCCACGGTCATATAAAAAGTAGTGGTCTTGCCCGCTCCATTGGGACCTAGCAGGCCGACAACATCGCCGCTACCAATATCCATGCTGACGGAATTAACCACCTGACGCCCGCCATAGGTCTTAACCAGATTTTGAAGATACAATGTTGTCATTTTATTTGATACAAGCCCTGCATGCAGCCTTATCGCCACGAAACCTTTGTGTCAATACGCTGCCCGCGGCGCTGGATCAATTCAACTATCCCATTTTAGATGAGTTGCACGAAAATTGCAAGCATTACCACCGGTCCGAATAGTGCTGTTTTTGCGACGATTTGATTTTTGCTGGTTTTCGTTTTGTTTAGAATTACTTAGGATAAAATATTGCTTTGACCCTCTGTTCTCCCTTGCTTTCAACCTTTAGCGTGCCGTCGGAGCGCTGCAGCGTGATTTTCGATCCGGTAATGGTCTGACCGCCGCGGGTTAAACGTGATGGCTGTCCGAATAAAACGAGAGCCTTTGATTTTATTGTATATTCCGCTGAATCTGCCTCTGCAGTCATATCTTCATAAACAATTTTAACACGCCCGCTGGCCAGCATTTTGCGAATGGCTGTGGTTTTGGTGGTGCTGTCTTTGTGGCCAACAGCATCCTGCTCATAGACGATCTTGAGGCGCTCTGAAGTGACCATCGCCCCAGCCTGCAGCGCTTTAACGTTTCCGATAAAATCTATTTCAGCCGCTTCAATTTTCGCAATCAGCTTATCAGCGGTAATTTGAATGCTTTTTGCTGCTGAATGTTGGACTCCTTGATCGGTGTTTTGGCTGGCCGCCGGGATTGTTGGTATCAGGATAACTGCGGCCACGATGGCCAATATCGGCAAGGCGTTCATCGAGCGGATTTTTGGACCGAAGTTAAAGCGCAAAATCTTCATCAATTTGAGTGGCAACCCGTCCTTCCAGCGTAAGTTTTTTGGTGTCAATGTCAAAGCGTAATGATTCGGCAGCCAATTTGGCCGATGCGCCGGAAATCGTTACCGGGGTTTTCGAATACAGCAGGCGTTGGTTGTGGTCATAGCTTAATTTTTCAGTCAACAGCTTGTATTCCTTGTTGTCCAACACGACGTTGCCGGTAACTTCAATGTTGCTTGAGTCGGTTTCAAGTATACCTTGATCGGCTAACAGAAGTATTTCACTCTTATCTTTGAGGAAAAAGGTAACTTTTACATCCTTGAGTATTAATTGCCGGGTTTTATCGATAAAGTGGCCTGAGCTTGCTTCCAGGCTCCATTCTTTTTTTCCGTCACGTGTTGCCGTCTGGTGTATCTTATTTACCGACAAGGCTGCTTCGGGCTCAGCGGATTCTGCTACCGGCTCCATGACGTAAGGATCTGACTGAGAGATGATATAAATGGCAATAACCGTGCCCAGGATAATCACAATGGTGGCGGCTAGTATAATCTTAATAAGTGTGGGCTTTTTATATACGGATGCCATGAGTTAACCAAACAGCCGGGTATTGGCGCGCTGCGCAATGCGCCCTGTGCACAATTGCCATCTTAACGGCCTGAAAATACCTGTAATCAAAAAAGATGGAGCCAAAATTATCTTGCACACCGACAAAAGTCAAGAAACGAAAAGAGGCCTTGATTCTACATGGTCGACCTGTTATTAAGACTAGTTGCTCTATCGTATCATAATGGAGTGTAACCTTTTGAAAGAAAAAACGAAAAACAAAAAACGCGGTATTCTGATCATTGCCGGCCTCATCATTTTGTTGCCGGTTATCTGGTTTGTGCTGGTTCTGTACGAAGGTCAACCCCCCGAAGTTGTTTTTGAGCTTGTCTCACCCTACATCGGTAAGTCTCAGGATTTTTCCATATCCGTTGCCGATTCTAAAAGCGGTTTGAGGAAAGTTTGGCTCGCCATGATTAAAGACGGCAAAGAGGTGGTTCTGGTTGACACTAAGTTTCCCTCTGCCGGAATTCTGAGCGGCGGAACGCTGAAAACCAAAACGTTGCGCGTTCCTTTTGAGCCAGCAAAACATCAATTATCCGACGGCAAAGCCATCCTGCGTTTGGCGGTATGGGATTATTCGTGGCGGGGATGGTGGAAAGGCAACCGGGTCTATACTGAAAAGAACTTGATCATTGATACGCAGCCGCCGGAAATTGAAGTCCTCAGCACAGTCCATAATTTGACCCAGGGGGGCTCCGGACTTGTGATTTTCCGCACTTCGGAAGATTCTATTCGAAGCGGTGTTCAAGTGGGGGACAATTTTTTCCCTGCGCATGCCGGTTATTATACAGATGACCGCATTCAAATGGCTTTTATTGGATTGGGCTATCAGCAGGGCCCGGAGACGCGCATCTTTGTCAAAGCCTTTGATGAGGCCGGCAATAGCGCCGAGGCCGGAATAAACACCTATATTCGCAAAAAAAAATTTAAAAAAGACAACATCCGCATCTCGGATCGTTTTCTAAACCGTAAAATGCCCGAATTCAAGACCGGCGCAGCCCTGTCACCCACCGGCTCGCCGGTGGACAAATTTATCCAAATTAATCGTGAATTGCGCCAGGCCAACTACAAGCAACTTACCGAATTGGTGCAAACGACTGCTGCGGTCAAGCACTGGCAAGGGGCGTTTAAACGCATGGCCGGATCAGCAAATCAAGCGGGGTTTGCCGACCATCGTGTCTATACGTACAATGGTAAAACGATTGACCGTCAGGTTCACCTGGGAATCGATTTGGCTTCGGTATCGCATGCACCGGTTCCGGCGGCCAATAGCGGCGTAGTCATATTTAGCGGTGATCTGGGTATTTACGGTAAAACCGTACTGATCGATCACGGCTTCGGTCTATTTAGTATGTATGCCCACCTGAATGCCAGCGATGTGCGCAAAGAGCAGCGGGTGTCCAAGGGCGATACGCTTGGCCGCACAGGCAGCACCGGGTTAGCCGGAGGAGATCATCTGCATTTCAGTATATTGGTCCACAACATATTTGTTAATCCGATCGAATGGTGGGATGGGGCCTGGATAAAAAACAATGTGATGTCCAAGATCGAGGCTGTGCCGTCGATTCCCAAAAAGCCATAATCAGCTTGGGATCGGGATTAAAAGAGCCTCACGCAAACCCGCCCGCCTCGCCTTGCGGCTTCGCATGGCGGGCGTGGGACGCAAAGGCGCAAAGAAAAAAGATTATTTTATAGTGATATTTATTTTGCAAAATTGTTGGTCTTTAAATCCAGCGTTCGATATTCATTTTTGATATGCCTGAAACGTTTCGTGCATTTGTTGCGATTGATTTGCCTGAAAGCGTTCGTTCCACCCTGAGAACGGTTCAGCAAGAGCTTAAATCAGGCAAATTTCGCATTAAATGGGTAAGGCCGGAAAGCATTCACCTAACACTGAAATTTTTGGGTGATATCGATGTGGATCGGATCGATGCCATTGCTGACGCAATGACATTGGCGGTAAAGAATAGCACGCGTCTGGTTTTGGCGCCGCGCGGTTTGGGTGTGTTTCCAAATGCGCGACGACCGCGGGTTATTTGGGTTGGTCTTGGGGGACAACTGGATCTACTCAAGAACCTGCAGCAAGCGCTTGAGGCGCAATTGGCCGAATTGGGTTTGCCAAAGGAATCGCGCCCGTTTAAAGGTCATTTGACGCTGGGCCGTGTTAAAGGAAAAATTGCTGCCGCACGCTTGCAGGCAGCGCTGGCTGACTGCGAAAATTTTGAATTCGATAGTTTTGAGGTCAACCAGATCATTCTGTTCAAAAGCCAGTTGCAGTCGAGCGGAGCAGTCTATACGAAGGTCAAGCAGGTCAACTTTTAGCAATATGTGGCCAATCATTTATGCCACCAAGCCCCACATACCCATAGATCCATATAGACGGTTTTCGTTTTTTGTTCGGGTGCCTCAGTGGCAATATGATCCGGCTTGGCCGGGTTAAATATTTAGCGACATATTTTAAACCAATTGTAATTGATTGCAATTTGCATCAAGCCAGGAGGAAAGCTTTATGACGATTTCACCGGATAAGGAAAAAGCATTGGAAACAGCCATGTCCCAGGTTGAGCGGCAGTTTGGCAAGGGATCAATCATGAAACTGGGGAGCCGTCCGGTTATAGACGTGCCGGTTATCTCGACCAGTTCACTTGCCCTGGATAAAGCCCTGGGAATCGGCGGCTTGCCCCGGGGAAGGGTGATTGAAATTTATGGACCCGAAGCCTCCGGCAAAACCACTTTGGCGTTGCACGCCGTCGCAGAGGCGCAGAAAAACGACGGCATTGCCGCTTTTATCGACGCCGAACATGCGCTTGACACGGTCTATGCTAAAAAACTCGGCGTCAACTGCGATGATCTTCTTGTGGCCCAGCCGGATACTGGTGAGCAGGCACTTGAAATAGCCGATATGCTGGTCAGAAGCGGCGCCATCGATATCGTCGTGATTGACTCTGTGGCCGCTCTGGTGCCGCGCGCTGAAATCGAGGGCGAAATGGGCGACTCCCATATGGGGTTGCAGGCTCGGTTGATGTCGCAGGCAATGCGCAAGTTGACGGGGACGATCAGCAAAACCATGACATCCATTATTTTTATTAACCAGATTCGGATGAAAATAGGCGTGATGTTTGGCAATCCAGAGACCACAACCGGCGGCAACGCCCTCAAATTCTATTCCTCTGTTCGGCTGGACATTCGGCGAATTGGAGCGATCAAGGACGGACAGGAAGTGATCGGGAACCGCACGCGGGTTCGAGTGGTTAAAAATAAGATGGCGCCGCCATTTACGGATGCCGAATTTGATATTGTATACGGGGAGGGCATATCAAAATACGGTGATTTGATTGACGTCGGGGTTGAAGCCGGCATCATCGAAAAAAGCGGCTCCTGGTACTCGCATGGCGGTGAACGTATCGGGCAGGGCCGGGAAAACGTTAAACGATTTTTAAAGGAAAACCCTGATTTATTCGAGAGCATGTATTCCAAAGCCAGAGAAACGCTGGAGCTCTCAGAAGCTGAAAGTGGCGAAAAGCCAGAGGAAGAAACAAAGAAAGTCAAAAATAAGTAAAGACCACCATCGGAGATATCCATGACCGGCAACGAAATACGCGCTCAATTTTTAAGCTATTTTGAAAAGCACCATCATCGAATTGTACGCAGTTCTTCATTGGTGCCCCAGGATGATCCCACCCTGCTGTTTATCAACGCAGGGATGGTGCAATTTAAACGTGTTTTTCTGGGCGAAGACAAAAGAGATTATGTACGGGCAACCACTTCTCAAAAATGCGTTCGCGCTGGCGGAAAGCATAATGATCTGGAAAATGTCGGGTATACCGCCCGACATCACACCTTTTTTGAGATGCTGGGCAATTTTTCTTTTGGAGACTATTTTAAAGAAGGCGCCATTGACTTTGCTTGGGATCTGTTAACCAATGGCTATGGCCTGCCGGCCGATAAGCTTTATGGCTCCATTTATCTGGATGATGATGAGGCTTACGAGCTGTGGCACAAAAACATCGGTCTGCCGGATGAACGAATTGTCAGATTTGGGGAAGAAGACAATTTTTGGTCAATGGGCGATACCGGTCCCTGCGGCCCCTGTTCTGAGATTTTGCTGGACCGCGGTGAGCAATACGGCTGCGACAAACCCGATTGTGCGGTGGGCTGTGAGTGCGATCGCTATCTTGAGATCTGGAATCTGGTGTTTATGCAATTTAATCGGGATGCGTCCGGCAAAATGACCCCGCTGCCCAAGCCCAGCATCGACACGGGAATGGGGCTTGAGCGGATCGTTTCGATTATCCAGGATGTGCCCACTAATTTTGACACCGACCTGATTCGACCCATTATTGCAGAAGCCGAACGTCTGTCTGAAAAACCATTCGGCGAATCCCGCGAAACGGATGTGGCCATGAAAGTTATCGCAGATCACAGCCGGGCGGCGGCCTTTCTGATCGGCGACGGTATTATGCCGGCCAATGAAGGACGCGGGTATGTGCTGCGACGTATTTTGCGCCGAGCCATTCGCTATGGTCGCAACATCGGTCTGAAACGACCGTTTTTGCATAAAACGGCTGGGGTGGTATTTGATGTAATGAAACCGGCCTATCCAGAGCTGGCCGACGCAGCGGCTTTTATCACCAATATTATTGAAAATGAAGAGGTTCGGTTTTTAGAAACCTTGGACACCGGTTTGAGACTGTTAAACGACACCCTTTCGGAGATCAAGGCCAAAGGCAACACTCAGGTGCCCGGTGATGTTATTTTTAAACTCTATGACACGTATGGCTTTCCGGTCGATATTGTGCGCGATGTGGTTCGCGATGAGAACATGAGCTTGGATATGGATGGGTTTGACAGCTTCATGGACGAGCAACGCGCGCGATCCCGTTCGGTCGCGACTTTTACCTCCCTCGGTGAAGCTTATAAAAATCTATCGGCCAAAGGGTTCAAACCGCAATTCCACGGTTACGATACACTTAATGCCGAATCCAAGGTCAAACTGTTGGTGCAAGACGGCCAGGATAAAAATGAAGCTGCTGCCGGCCAGGAAATTGAGCTGGTTAGTGAGGAAACGCCCTTTTACGCAGAGGCCGGCGGTCAGGTTGGCGATACCGGCACGATCAGCGCCAAAAATTTTGAAATGTCAGTGACCGATACGGTAAAGGATCCCGCCGGAATCGTGATTCACAGGGGTAAGGTGCTATTCGGAAAAATAAAAACCGGCCAAAAAATTACCTTGCAGGTTGATGGGGCCAAACGCGCGGCAACCGCTTTGAACCACACGGCCACTCACATTCTGCATGCCGTTTTGCGCGAGGTTCTCGGTGAGCATGTCAAGCAGGCCGGTTCGCTGGTGGCACCGGATCGATTGCGATTTGATTTTACCCACTTTTCCCTGGTGGATCGCACCACCCTGGCTCAAATCGAAACGCTTGTGAATCGTCGTATCCGCGAAAATGTCCCCACGCATACCGATGAAATGGAAGCTGAAGACGCTTTCAAATCCGGCGCCACCGCACTTTTTGAAGAAAAGTACGGCGATCGTGTGCGGGTGGTCTCTTTGTCGGATTTCAGCAAAGAACTTTGCGGTGGTACCCATACTACCAAAACCGGCGATATCGGACTTTTTAAAATTGTCAGCGAATCCAGCATCGCCTCTGGGGTCAGGCGCATCGAAGCGCTCACCGGAGACGGCGCGCTTGAATACGTCCAAAAGACATCCGAGCTGTTGGAAGATAGCGCGCAGCTGGTCAAAGAAAAACCAGATGCCCTGCCATCAAAACTCAAAAAGTTCCTGGCGGACCAAAAAGCGCTTGAAAAAGAGGTTGACCGGCTCAAAGCCCAAATCGCGTCTGACTCTGCTGATGTTGGCGGCGGGGCCGTTCAAAAGATCAACGATACAAATGTTTTAATTCAGCAGGTGTCTGCGGAAAATCCGGCTGCGCTCAGGGATTTAACTGACCGGCTCAAAGACAAGATTAAATCCGGTATTGTGGTGATGGGAAGCGCTAATGGTCCCAAAGCTTTTCTGATTGTGGGGGTCACGAAAGACCTTACCGATCGGTTTCATGCCGGTAACATAATCAAGCAAATTGCACCGATTGTGGGGGGTGGCGGTGGCGGGCGTCCGGATCTGGCGCAGGCGGGCGGCACGCAACCCGCAAAACTGGATCAGGCGCTTAAGGAAGCCCACAATATCATTTCAAAAAGTTAGAAGCTATCTTAATAATGCATCCAATCCGCCGGAGGCGGACCCTTGGACGTGATCTACTATTTTAAGATAGCTTCTAAATTAAGCTGAATTTATTCTTTGACAGCATGCATGGACTGAAAGGCTCGCATAGTATTATTATGCAGACCTAAAAAACTCTTGGCGTCTTTGCGGCCCACGCCCGCCATGCGAGCAAGGCGAGGCGGGCGGGTTTGCGTG
>JAAUXT010066427.1_pt1 | contig 22953 bp, 28 predicted proteins | sample 7278171 | NCBI WGS metagenome assembly JAAUXT01 (sample SAMN14350112, study PRJNA611818) | marine sediment metagenome | isolation source: surface marine sediment (1.8m) | place: French Polynesia: Moorea | collected 2018-08 | reverse complement strand
TAGCTTGTGATACCATAGAGGAAGGTAGCCTAAACTACTGAGCTCCAACTCATACTCTACAATAAACTATACTACAACATCACTACTGGGGCTTCACTCATATATACAACACTGGAGGCAGGCATTCCTTGACTCTACGCCTGGAACCTGAAGCTTCCTTGGGGCCAACAGCACTGAGCTTCTGTTTCCCTCCGATGGACCCGTTGGATTTTACCGTCATCTTCTCGAACCGTCTCGCTTATCACGGTTGACAGGGTTCCCACTTGTCCTGGAAAAATCGTGAAAACGTGTTTTAAAACCTGGAAAAAGTTTGGCAATGGCACTTGTTGTGAGGTGCATAGCTCCATTTCTTGTCTGGGAGATTTTGACTTTGCTTGTGGTGTGGTTGTTTGGGAACGTCACGGCGTTGGCGTGCGCGGGGGAATGAGCGCGTTCGTTCACCGTGCACCGCCCACTCGCGGCCATTCCATGAGTGTGCACCGTGCACCCCACCTTATTTTCAGCTGGCCCACGGGGCGTGCGACCAGATCACAGAGAAAACGAATGTTGTCGTCCAAGAGGTATGTTGAGCACATTCAGGGCGCGACATACAAGCACAAGCACAAGGGCACTCTGGAAGACTGGTTGTTGTTTTGTTGACTCTGTTGTGCACATGGTGAGTCGGTCATGATGAGGAGGATCTGATGGTTTTATGGCGGCTGTAAAGATTGCGCGTGCGTGTATGGGAATCAATGAATGTTGATGGTCTCAGGGTGGGGAGTGGGAGGGAGAGCCGTGCAGCATGGGCGTGAGTGTGCTGAAGGGAGGGTCAACCCGAGAGTGAGTGTCGTAGGGAGCCTGGGTAGGAAGAGGTGGGGCTGAGGGTCAGCATGAGGGGGCAGGGGGCAGCCAGACTGGGTGAGTGTGGAAGGGAGGGCCAGCCACGGTGAGTATTCGGGTTGGGGCCCGGCTTGGGTGTGAGTGTGGCAGAGAGGGCCAGAGTCAGGTTGTGAGTGTCAGGAGGGCCAGGTGTGCGTGAGGACGGTGTGTGTGTGTGTGTGTTTGAGTGTGTGTGCGCGCGCACCTGTGTGCGCGTGTGTTTGACTCTTGGAGACATTTGTATCAACTCAGAAAGAAAACGTTACGCTTTCCTTCACCGGCACCGGTCAGCACGCACGATCCACGCTCCTGCTGGTGTTTCGTATTGTGCTCGTTATCTCCAATCTGAGCACACACATGTTCATGCGACAAGTATGTATCAAGTACTCTTGAACTACGAACTTCAGCACTGTTTGAATGCAATTTTTGGGTGGGGCTGCCATGGCATGCAGTGCTGATCAAATCTCTGTGGATACGTCACTGGGGTTGCAGTTCTCTTGGGACGCTGACGTTTGAGACGATTTTCCGTTGAGAACGAAGCGTTGGCGTCCAAGCGTTTCCCGAAGCAAGTATTTTCACGCCGCGAATGCGTCACAAGCGTGTTTTGAGGGACGTTGCCCCGGCGTGTACGTGGTGACGTGACGCAGCGTGACGTGAGCGTGAAGTTGCACGTGGTCTGCATGCACGTTGGTGTTTGCCTCGCATGGCCGTAACATTTTGTGGTTTGAATGTGACGCTTCGTTCACGTGCACGTAAGCGAGCGTGGCGGAGCGTTACTTGCACGTGATACTGTTGTAAGTGTCTGTGACGTGGCAGAACGTGACGTGACGTTGCATGACTTGCAGATGACGTGTCAGAATAAGAATCCGACGTCGTATGATGTGAGCGCGCACGTAGCAGCGCGGAGCGCAGCGTGGACGATTCACATGACGTCATTGACGTGAACGCGGACGTGTGAACTCCGTGACGCGGCGTGCCAGCCTCTGCGCGCTGTGTTGTGCGTCCCCATGGCAGCGGTAGCCACCACAACACACAGGCCACTCATCATTCACCGCGCACCGCTAATCATGTAGCTGGGACGGCGCGGGGCTGTTCCATCCGCACCCGTCCCGGTCCCGTCCCAAGCGACCGAGGCTCCCGATGCAAGAAGGTGTGTGTGTGTGTGTGTGTGTGTGTGTGTGTGTGTGTGTGCGTGTGTGTGTGAGGGGAACCAGGCCTGGGTCCCACCTGCAACGTGCGCGAGGTGTGCTCGGAACGCACTGGGGTTGGGTGTGGTTCGAGTGAACAGCTTGTCCTCGGCGGTCCTGAATCCCTGGGTCTCGCCACAATGAATTCAGCTAAATTCTGCGATGATTTTGGTTCCTTCCTTGTTGGACTGAAGCCTGTGTCCACAAATCCCGGACCCCAACCTGTACGAACTCGGTGGAGAATGAACCACAGCCTTCAACCCCATTTTCCATTCCAGGCCAGTCTCGTTGGGGGTGCGTCGTCCGTCTGAACCAGGACCAGGAAATTCCGGTGTCACGACATGGCCAGACAGCCGAAATCAGGAGGCACGGGGTGACAGCCCCATGCTGAAGGTCAGGCAGGTCTGGAGGCAAGGCCCCTTGCCTCATGCCTCTTCATTTCAATTCTCACCTGAAATGGCCAGACACTCGTCAAGGCTGCGAGTGGCCTGTGCCAACTGATCATGGCGTAGGTTGAAATTTATAAGGAGGCCCTGTATGTGGGGTGTCTCCCCATTTCATTCTACCGGAACCAGCATGACGGATACAGCCTCTGTTTCACCAGGTGTGTCACGCATGCGCAGTCCTGACGTCTTCCCCTCGAGTATTTCTGACCCAGCCCCCGAGAGCGCGCTCACATGTACCTTTCCTTGCCTTATCAGATACGACCAGATATTGCAATTACGTTGTATGGTGACTCAGTTGTTATCAGTGGTAATCTGTCTTGTTTAAAGCCAACACGGGGCTCGGGACGTTAGACACACCGCAACAGAAGGAGCTTCCGAAAGAAGAAACGAACACCTCTCGCCGTCCATTTTCTGACTGAGATTATAACCCACCAACACGCAAGGTAAGAGAAACTTCAGACCTTTTGGCACTGCCACCAGGGTCAACTTGTGAGCGTTTTGTGTTTGGCTGAAGCCAACAGGCAGATTAGGGAGTGCCACTCTTCGGAACGTCACAATCAGGGTTCAGGGTACATTTTGGTGGTCGGATGAAAACTGGGGATACCAACTCCAAACTGACGGTGCTTGTGAAAACTCAGTGGTAAACAACGACCAATCTGTGTTTGGAAGTTACAGCACTGCATCGTGAACGTTATGAGAAAGATTCGTGAAGACTGTTGGCCTTTGGGTGGTGAGAGGTGGAAAGTGAAACGAACGTTTTGCACCACTGTCCATTTGCGGTATCGGCATCGGCACTCGCACGCACAGGCCACTCGCATACATAAGCTTCCACTCACTCACTCACTCGCCCACTCACTCACTCACTCACTCACTCACTCACTCACTCACTCACACAGACTCTCTTTTTTTTCTCTCTCTCACACACACATACTCTCTTTCTCTCACACACACAGACTCTCTGCTGTAGAAACCTTCGATCAGACTCTCTCTCTCTCTCTCTCTCTCACTCTCTCTCTCTCCCTCTCTCTCACCCTGACCTAACTGAACTCCACCCTTCCCTCCAACAGATGCGGCTGACGTGGATGTGCCTGTTCCTCGTGGGCGTCGCCCTCTCCGTCACAGGTGAGTGCGCCGCATCCAGGGTTCGTAGCACCGGAAGCCACAGTGAATCCAGGGGTCCGGGTCCGTGTGTACTTGTCTGTCCCTGAACACGTGCACAGAACGCCGTCACCAAGTCCATGGTGACAAGTTGCTCGCACCCAGTGTGTTTCTGTGGGGCTGAGCTGACGAAGGTGTTCATGTCACGTGTTCGAACCGAACAAAGCTGGAATTGGCCCTTTGGGCCACTTTGGGGTTCCTCTTCGCTTTCCCCGACAAGTTGTGACTTCTTGGCCAAGATCTGCAGGGAATCAACGAAGTAATACGTGCACAAGCTAGGAGAGCTGCAGGCGCAAAAATCTGCTTTGCAAGTGAAAACGACAGAAAGAGTTCGAAATTTGTTCCAAATGTCTCTTCAAAGTTTTGGACAGAAATGGCCGTTTTCTGCGTTCCAGTCGCAGGAAGTTAAAAAATCTGAAGCAACACCGAATCACAAGGGTCGGTTTCGGGATCTCGAGCTTTTATCAGTTTGTTGCCAAATCGTAAATATTCCTTCCCGCACCATGGAGAGGTTGGAATCGATTTCTCCACAAGTGCGAAAAGAGTTCGGAGGAATTGGAATCGTACAGTATGTGTGTGTGTGTGTGTGTGTGTGTGTGTGTGTGTGTGTGTGTGCACGTGTCCGTGTGCACGTGTCCGTGTGCGTGTGGACAAATACATTCCCCCCGTGCGTCCAAGATTTGAATTTCGTGGTGGGGTGGGGATGGGGGGGGGGGGCATTGGCCTGGCTTTAAAATTTACAGTTGTCAGAGGAAGGGTGGGGCGGTCCAGGTCCCCTGGTTCTGCTGGAGGGGTGAGCCTCAATGAGGGTAACATCGGACTGTGCGCGTGGTGTTTCTTTCGTTTGGCTGTGAGAATGCAACAGAAAGAGGGCGATTGGACAGTACGTCCAAGGTAGGAACTGCAGAGGGTGCAGGGCCCAGGCCAAAAAGGAGAAGGAAAATGAGATCCTCCTACCGCAAGTGCGGCATTGTCTTCCCACCTCCATTTGAAGCTGGAGTTGGAGTGTGCTCCCAACCAGCACCCAGGGTACGACTTCTGAGCACCCAGGGTACGACTCCCGAGCACCCAGGGTATGACTCCTGAGCACCCAGGGTACGACTCCTGAGCACCCAGGGTATGACACCCAAGCACCCAGGGTATGACTCCTGAGCACCCAGGGTATGACTCCTGAACACCCAGGGTATGACTCCCGAGCACCCAGGGTACAACTTCCGAGCACCCAGGGTACAACTTCCGAGCACCCAGGGTATGACTCCAGAGCACCCAGGGTATGACTCCTGAGCACCCCTCCAGAGCACCCAGGGTACAACTCCTGAGCGCCCAGGGTATGACTTCCGAGCACCCAGGGTACAACTGCCGAGCACGACATCACCTGCATCCGCCCCAGAACAACGGAGAGTCGTCATTTGGCACCGAGATACCAATCCCTACTCAATTCGTACAACTCATAAAATACGAACTGTGAGCAGCGCGTGTGCAAACAGACGTGTCTGCCACTCGACGTTCATCCTGATCTCAGGAGTCTCGCTTCAGACCTGACCAACACAGAAATCTCTCCACTCGAGGGATCCAAACTCAAGAGCCGGCGTCGTCGTTCCCAATTGTTGCACCAGACTTAGACTTTGAAATTCTGCACATTATAATTCAGAGTGTGTGTTTGGGAACATTTTCACACTGGGTTCACCACGTGTCAGTGTCGTGCGCAAGTCAATGGGGCGCTGCGTTTGAGACGCTTGCAGTGTGAAACAGGCCTGACGGAACACACAGATAAGAAACACCTTGGTAGCATGAAAAACTGCACATAATCTTGACGTGTCATTCTGTGCTTTGCACAATGATCTACGAACTGAATGATCCGGCCAATCAGGAAGGTTTTACAAGACTATAAACTGAAGGGTTTGCTGGGTGTGGTGTGGTACGTACCTCAACCACTTGGTCTGGTGCCCGACCACTGCTGTGGGTCCGGTCCCCCGCCTCCTCCCAGCATGAGGCCAGTCCCACGCTGTGCGCGTCCTGCGTTGCGTCCTGCCTTGGATCGTGGGACACCTTCACGACGCCTGAGTGTTGAGCTGCCTATTTGTCCCATGTCCATCGGAAAGAGACCGCGCGGACACGACAGCGTGCTGAATCTCCCTATTGTGAAACAGATCGTGAGAAAAAGAAAGCGAAGCTGTCAGCACGGTCGAGCTTTGCTGAGGTGCACCCAGACACCCATTCGTCGTTCCCTTGCATGGTGAGGCTGCCTGTTCCGATGCGTTCACTCTGCGTGGGACACTTTGCTTTTCTCGTGGCTCAGAGCTCAACTGCCCGGAAGGTCAAAAATGAGTCTCTCCTGTGTGTGTGTGTGTGTGTGTGTGTTTGTGTGTGTGTGTATGTGTGTGTGTGTTAGTTCGTGCACGTGCTTCTGTCTCTGCCAGTGGGCGGAACTGGTGTTGGAGCAGAAGTTCTTTGATTTACAAGCCTTGAGAATTTCCGGAAAAAAAGATTGGGAAAACAGATGTCGCGTTCCCAAAAGCTGATGAAACGGGTTCGTCTTCCCGATCTGGCGGGAATTCGGCGGAAATTAACGTCCGCCCCTGCACGTGCACATTCAGGTCCCCATTCCAACCCCACACCATTTGTTCTCGGAATCCAACTGCAGTTTGCGCCAAATACCACAAAGATCGGAGAGGTTTGTGGACGAGGCTCTCACCTCTGGATCCACACCAACACAATGCTCAGTCAGTATGTGAGTGTGTACTTGGCAGTACCAGCGCACCGCCGTGTACTCCTATAGTTCTCGATGACAAACTGCTGGGATGAATAAAAAGCGGTGATCACGACTACCTTATCAGTTGTTCTCCGTTATCTCGGATGAGGAATGGGTCCGGTGGGCCTCGCTGCGCGCGTTGCTGGGTGTGGCACAGAACGCGGTTTACGTTCAGTGGATCTCCAGTGGATCGAAGTCGGTGGGATCTGACTCTCTGGGGCGAGGGGTCCTGACTCCACATAGCACTTCAGAAGAAAAAAACTTGAGCGCAGAATTTGGTAAGCAGACCAAGAGGGGAGAGGGGTAGTGGAGGGAATGGAAGTTTTGAGGGCTTGGATAGGAAGTTGGGGACGGGATGATGGAGCAGTGGGGCAACGTCCGGAGGGCTGGGCAGGGTTTGGGGGCTTTTCGACACGCGTTGCTTGCATGACCAATGACAACACAACCTTGTCTCTGTTTGTTGCAGTGAGCGAAGCCTTCTTCGCTGGAGCCAACAAGAAGCTGACGCGGGACGAGATCCGGGTCAAGTTGGCGCACATGTTGGCGCCCGCGCACCAGGTGGCGCCACACGTCGACGAGACGTGGCCGGAAGTCGACGAGAGCGACGCGCTGTTGAACATGACGGGATCCGGATCCGCTTCCGGTAAGTTTCGCGCCAAAACCGCGGACTCTCGTTCTTAAGGCCCATTTCACGTTGAATGCGTCACGCACACGTCAAAGGCTGTTGGATCCTGGCACATGGACAGAGGGTCAACACCATCCAAACGCACTGATTCTCCCCCCCCCCCCAACCGCTCAATGGCTCGCGCACACCACGTGCTCAGAAAACTACAACCTTCAGGCGTGACGTGACGGAATTCACAGTTGAGCCTCATAAGTTCGAATTACGGTTCCGCGCTGGTGCGAATTTTGAATTCGGAGATTTCGAGTTGGGCGGTACCTACTTGAATGATTGACTATTGATTGGTTTGATTGATTGATTGCTTTGATTGATTGATTGCAGGTTCGGGTGACGGTGACGGCGGCACGACGCGGCCACCGCCAATGACGACGACGACCGAAGCTGGCGCCGCCGCCACGACGGCGTCGCTGCTGCTCGCCACACTCCCTCTGGTGGCAGCCAGGTTCTTCTGAAGCGACAATACCGCCCCACCCCACGAGAGGCCAAACCAATCCCAAAAATCATGCGCAAATGTCGGGTGACGCGAAATTGTGTTTCAAAAGCGGGATGAGCAGGGTGTGACACCAACGCCCTCTACTGATGAACCAGGGGGGTATCGAGATGGTGACGGACGGACGGACGCCTGGCGTCCTGAATCCGACGACACACAATCAAGAGGCTGATGGAGGGCACTTGGAACCCGCCCCCTTTGCCCTTTCATCGGCGTAAAATTTTTGGCCTCAAACCTCTCTTTTGCCGCTTCGGCCATTTTGCAAGTCAAATTTTCGTTGAAGTTTCAAGAGGGGTTCGGGCCACTTCCCCACTGACCGATCCTGGGTTCGCCTCTGTAGAAATTAAATTCTTTTGTTTCGTCCTCGCTTTTCGCGCTGCTTCGCTGTTTTTCGGGTGCGTCCTGCGTGACGTCAGCGTTTCGGAGAGAAGCAGCAGAAGCGGGGAATACGCGCCGCCAGGGGGTGAGGCCGCGCCCCCCAACCCAAGAACAAATAATCAGAATCAGATCCCAGTGCAAATCGGATGTGCTACAGGGCGCTGGCCTGGGATCTGCTGCAGTGTCCCCAAGGGCTCCGCCGGGCGTTGGCCCGAGATTCTTCCTTGCTTCCCTAGTTATACAAGAAAATTTTGTTTGCCATTCACCCCCCCCCCCCAAAAAAAAAAAAGAAACCGTACGATTTGTGCGAGTAACCTTCGCGCTTTGAGTCGCGAGGTGCAGATCAAGAGCGATTCAACGAAAACCTCAGATCAACTTTGTTTGTAACATAGATCTGTAAAAACAAAACTCGTGCGGAGGGACCAAGGGTGGACACTGCTCTTACCGTCTCCATCACACTGTCGTGTATCATATTTTCCTGCATGTGCAGCATCTCTTGCAGATCCAGGGTGGTCCAGGAGCCCAGGCACTCTGACCCGCTGACCCCTTCCCCGAATTATCCCCCGCCCTCAAATTTGCCTCTGGGTAGCCTGAGCCCCCTCCCCCCACCCTCCACAACTTTTGCCCTTCGAGCATGCGTAGTAGACTGTGAATGTTCGCTGAAGGGCCTTTGGGGTGAGACACGGTGTGGGCTCCGGACCACTGACCCTGGGTGCGCAAGAGGACAACGCACAAACATGTATATTCCAGAGAGCGGACGGATGACAGACCAAACTGTGATAGCTGTACAGCAGTATATGCGAATAAGCTGTAAAAAATACTTCTCATGAGCAGAGCAGATCTCTATGTTGGAAACAACTCTTTGAAACAAACGTAGCACAACAACCGAATCTGGCAGAATAGACTCGCGTGTAGAATGTGAACATTTCAGTTTTGGTCGAGGTAAACACTTGGTGCAGCCAGCTGAACCTTACGCGAGTGTGCCTCAAACCATCTCGAGAAATCACCACTGGGCGCACGTCTTTCACAGTGTGCGGACATCTCTCAGGAGCGGACGGAACGAGGGGGGCTGTCCGCTCACGAGAGGTTTGCGGCGCTGAGCTGTCGGTCGTGAAACAGTGGACAATTTTGCTGCGGCGTGCGTCAGCAGCAGAGGGGGAATTTTGTACATACAGTATTTGTTATTGTTTGTTGTTGTTGTTGATGTCGGGTTGTGAATGAAGCGCTGTGCATCTCTAGTGGATCCCAAAGGATCAGCCACCCTCCACAGGATGTCTCCACCGGATGTCCACTTTCTCCCCTTTTGTGCTTTCGAGAGAACACGTCAAAACTTCCTGTCAATTTTTTTCCAAGTCTCCCAAATCGTTCAAAGTTGATGGCCCGAATTTTGGAACTGCTGCCAATCAAGAGAAGCTACGAGATCCAGAGGCTTGAGGGTCTCCGGACCTCCCTGTTCAGGAAAATTACGTTCGTGCCCGTCAGTCAGGAGGCCAAAATGTTTTGCTTTTTCGCCTTCACCCTCGGTTGGAGGGGGGGGGTCGAGCCCCCTTGACAAAATCCCCTCGGATTCTCCCCTGGATCCCTCAGATTTGCCCCTGGATCCCTCGGATTCTCCCCTGGATCCCTGAGATCCACTCAGAGTGGCGCCACCGCGCGGAGAGCAGCCCGGACGAGAAGACCCAGCACTTCTCACGTTTCCTCCTCTCTGCCTGATTTTGTTACAATTTCAAAGCAAATAAATTATTTTGTTGAAAATTGAGAATATTTCTCCAGCAGTTGTCACGATTTTGACTCTCAGCGGAAACCAGATATTGCTGCTGAATCAAAGGGAAGGGGGTTTGTTCCACGGGTTCCGTGGGGGCAAACACAGGCAAGATTGCTGAGTTGTCTTCTCCTTTCTCAACCACACCACGCATCACCTAGGCACCCACCCCAAAGAAAAACTGCGGAGACACACAACATTGAAAACTTAGTTCTGCATTTCGTTCAATTTATTTGTGTTTGTACTGAATACAAAACTCAACTGGACTATTTCGAGGGCGGATCCAGGATAAATTCGTAGAGCCAACCGAAAAGGTGAACACGCCTGACTGCAAGGAACAAGGCCAAAAACAGTTTTGTTGCACTTGCAGCACACAAAATATAAGAAATCAATTGGGTGGTGGGAGCCTCGCCCCCCCCCCCGCCCTGCATCCGTCCCTGACAGAAAGAAGACGCAAAACGATCGAAAATGTGCAATGTCTTCTGTTTGGGTGTCGCTTGGCGCAATAGGAACAGATTTTTTCGCGTGATTCGAAAAAGAAATTTGGTTGTCTCTGTGAAGGGTTGAGTTTCCTGCATGGAACCGAGCGTCCGCCCCTGTGGGTGTAAAACTATCAATGTGAAAACTATCAGCTAATCTGGACCTGCCATTCTGCAAACATCAAAATTTACAAACAAACATTTCTCTGTCTCCATTTGCGTTTTGTTGAACTAAAATTGCGTCCACAAGGACCGGACATCAAGTCCAACATACCCAGGAGGAAGGGTTCAACCTTGAATGCGAGCGATGGTCAAACACCTCACGTGACAAGCTGATCTTTTGTTCGTGACCTAACAGGAACATTTCCGAGACAAAAGTGATCAAAAGGGAGCAGGGCTAATTCACGGATTCAAATGACTCCCCCCCCCCACCCCCAAGAAAATTTGTTTGCGTCTCCAAACGAAATGTTTGCTAACCTTCTGCGTGTGTTGGTTACAAATTATTTTGAGCCCCTCCTTCCCAAGAGACCGTGCAGATCCCAGTCAGGACTGGGTGGCCTGTCCCCTGTCCTGCTCCCTGGCTTCATGTCCCGAATTCTCTGGATCCACTGGAGTCGGCTTTGCTGCGAACATCCGTTGCCACAGCAACATCGTTGTCACGGCTCCGTAAATGGCAGTGTTCAATTTTCGCGTGCGGCTCGCGTGCTTCGCCGCGTCTCCAAGCCAGGTGGCGCCACTTCGCCGGCGGACAGCCGCACGCGAAAAAAGGAACGCGCCCAAAGAAACGACATCGATTGCACAGAAAGGTTCTCTCACAAACAGAACAAAAGCAACAACAAAAGCTCTCCAGGGGCTTTGTGCACGGAAAAGTATCACAATTGTTCATTTGACATGTTTCTTGTACAACTTGGCCATTTTCAAGCATTTGCAACAGAACTTGCATCCTTCATTTATCACCTGAACTGTAGCACAAAAAACACTGCAAAAGTCACTGAAAACAGCAGAAATGAAGCTCCACTATTGGAGGAAAATGTGGCCAATCCGGCTCCGTGTCCGGTCTGTGAGTCTGTGACGTCATTACTTGGGCTGAACACGGGCTTGGCGGACTCGGCGTCCCTGCTCACGTGGTTGGTCAGCTGGTACCCCGGAGCGGCGTTCTCATTGGCTGCCTCATTCTGAGCCCCGGACGCAGTGTCTCCGCCAATGGCTGTATCGAACTGGGTTCGAATCTGGATGGTGGGACGAGGGTCGTCGCACGAACCTGAAGCAAAGAGACACAGCAGAGTTTAAATCTGTGTGAGAGCGGGGATGACTCCAGGGGGAGGTGGTCTTAGTCTCTCCCACTCCCACCCCAAAAATTGTGCTCGAGTATTTTGCCACATCAGGCGCAGAAATTTCATGTCTCCATCAAAAAGTTCACTGGTGGTGCCCCCCCCCCTTCCCACAAGGACAGAGTGGATGCAGCGGCCTTTCACCGGGACACAATTCACGACCATTGAGTGTCCCCAAACTACAAGTGTCCGCATCCCGAAGGTGTCTGTGTCCCTTGAGTGTCCCCAAACTACAAGTGTCCGCATCCCGGAGGAGCCCGGAGGAGGAGGAGGAGGAGCTCACCCGACTCCTTGTCGAGGACGAATCGGACGGGTCCGGAGAGCCAGCTCTGAAACGTGCGGCCGCAGTCCTCGTCCAGCACGAACTCCACCGTCCCCGACACGTAGTTAAAGCTCTGGAAACCAACATAAAGGTTGCCTTGCAGTGTCACCTGTGACGACCATGGTACGTCAGTGTCTGAGAAAGATTCTGCCAGACAAGCCGTCGCAATCGAGGCAAATTTGTTTGTGAACAAATGAGGAAGAAGCCAATTGCATCAGTGTGGTCCACAAGAGAGATTAATCTTCATCATCCAAGGCACACAGAACTTGGACTCGGATTGCACAGTTGGGGATGATGAGGTTTCGCCTCGTGTGTGTGTGTGTGTGTGTGTGTGTGTGTGTGTGTGTGTGTGTGTGTGTGTGTGTGTGGAGGAGATTGAGAGTTTTTGGGTGTGCAACGGGGCTCCGACCCACAGGAGGAACAGTGTGTGCTCATGGTGCAGTATTGGGGGGGGGGGCTTGTCGGGGGGTGTGAGGCGGGCCCATTCGGGCCCTCCACCGCACCCACCTCTGGGCGCCACTTGGTGATTGGTTGAGAGACGAGTACTCACGTAGCAGTTGGGAATCCTATTGGCGGAGTGAGACAGGTTCCTGGCCAATAGGAGGAGCCGTCCTCCCTCGTGCCACGAGTCCAGACACTGCAGCTGGTGATCTGAGCAAAACAAGAACATCAATGTGTTGAAGACGCGCGGTTTCACACACAGGGGGCGACTGAGTCACGTGTGGCGAAAAGCTCCAAGACTCAAAAACTTGTGCGTGTTCTTTCATTTTCCACTGAACCAATAAATTCTTGACTCACTTCTGCTCCACAAATCCTCAAGTCCATCTCTCAGTCCCAATACTCTCCTCTCATACCCTGGATCCACCTCAAGTCTCAGTTGTCTCACACTGGAAACGGCATGCGTCGCGTCCTTGTGCAAGTCAACCGGCTCTGCGGCCTTGGTCACACCAAATGCCTCAAGCGATGACACATCACCCGTGGACTTGAACAAGGACGCTCGGGTGAGACGTTCAATGTGGCCTGGACTCCTGGATCCAGCCCGGATTTTTAAGCCTTGCAATGTATTCGACCTCGTCGCTCGGTGGCGTCTTTACGACCGCTGCGGCCCTGACGCCTCCGAGCCCCCATCCGTCAATTTGATTGGCTCATAAATATGCGCGTCACGAAGTTTGTGACGCTCTGAGAACGAACGCGAGGCGCAGATTTCGCGACGTCAGTTTGGGTGAGACGTCACACAGTCGTCGGAGCCTGAGTACACATGCGTGCGCAGAGGAGGGCCCATGAGCAACCTTGCCACAAGTGCTGGTTGTCTGTGGGGAGAGGATTGGGCCTTCTGATCAATGCCCAGTACTTTGCTGGATGCTTCGAGTCTGGTTGTGTCTCCTTGTGCAAGACAACCTTCCCCAGATCTCCCATCAACGCAGGAAAACCAACCCGAAAATTACCCCAAAAGGCGTAAAATCCAACTTCGATTGCTGTGGCCCCAAGAACTTTCGGAGTCTGGGACGCACGCCGCCCCCTACACACAAACACAAACACACACACACACACACACACACACACACACACACACACACATACAGGTCCACCACCGTTTGGTGCAGGGCCGTGACACTTGACTGGGGGCCGCGGTTTGTTCGCTGAGTCCCAATCCGTTTTTCTCAGACACTGATGCATCGGCTACAAATATCAGGGACTTGTTGTTCTGCACGCGCAGAGGGTCAGATACAGATCGTGACTGCCTGCTGCACCTGATCCGGGGTTGAGGTCAAGGGGGGCGAGCCATTGTGGAAGGGCCAAACAGGACAATCAAAGGGGCAGATCAAAATTTTCATTTCAATTTCCTCTCGGAAACTACAAAATTAATTGTACAAGTTGACTTGTTGTCTTGTTTCAGATGCAGGGGCTCAGGCCTGCACCTACAGGATTTATAGGTCTGGTGTCAAACCACATGAACCGGTGGCCACGCCCCAAGGAATTACCACACACAAATCTTTTCTACTCAGACACTGCGTGTCCCAATCCTGGATCCACCAAAGCAGAAGAGTTCCTCCTCTCCCGATCCACTTCTGTTCCGAAGATGATGAATGTGCGAGAGACAGACAGATTAGGGTGGGGCGCCATATTATAAATCGTGAGCGATGCATTGATCAGGAGGGGAGACAGAAACCTGCGCGGATCCAGGGGTTTGGCTTCACCGGGAATCCCTGGATCCACCTGGACCGAGCCTGATAGAGAGGTCACAATCAAATTGGCAAGGGGGTTCTTCCTCTCTGGGTCGGGCCTGTGTCCTTTGCTTTGTGAGGTGGATCCAGAGCCAGGGCCTGGTCTTTCTGGTGCCCACTTATGTTTGGATCCAAGAGACAAACATAACATTTTTGGCGTGTTTCCACAAAGTGTTTAAAGTTTCAAAACTGGACCCGCCCTCCCGAATTATCGGGTGTGGTTCCTGAAAAAAACCTGGATGCGCCTCTGGACCTGGCGCCGCTCCCTGTGCCCTGATTGAGGAGCCTCCACCGTTGCACCCCTGCCTCCGTCGCTGCTATGATGGAGGAGGTCGTTTGCTCGTCTTTATGTCAGCGCTAAACGCTGCTGCGCATGAGCACGGGCGTTCATTGCTGGCTACGAGAGGAGCGGGTCCGAGATGTACGCGAAGGAAGGGACGGGTACGACCCCGTGTCTCCGTGCAACCCGGTTAAGGATCCAGGGGCTGGTGTCAGTCCCAGGCCTCCCGCATCCACTGGATCTGCTTCCCCGACTCACACACTGTTTACACACCGCGTCAGAGGAAATTAGCATTCTGTCAAATTAACCCTCTTCATTTGAAAACTCCATCAATTTATGTATGAGGACACACGCCTTTGTTCGTGCGGTTTTGGAAAAAAGTTGGGGTGCGGTTTGTAATTGACTCAGCTTTGCTTTGTCTGAGGTTTCGCGCGAGTGGATCCAGGGACTTCTAGTGCAGAAGCTTTGTGTTTGGATCTGGATCCAGGGGCCCTCTGGACCCAGTTCCCCTGCCCCGGAAAAGTATTTGGCCTTTGTCAGACAATATTTGAGCCACAGATGTTTGTGGAATTTTGAAACAGGTCAGTCCGTGTTTCGTCTGTGTTTGCTCAGGAGAACAGAAGGTGTCCACCGCCCCCACCGCCCCAAAGCGTACCCATGCTTGCCTGGCTTGCGAGGCTTGACTGGGATCAGAACCTGTTTGAAACTTCGGGGGAAGAAGTCCGTAAAATTGTGCAAGCAAAATTTTGGTTTTCGGTGAGAATGGGGCAGATTCATTGGATTCCCGTCCCGTGGATCCAAATGAGCTGCAGCACCTGTCGTGGGAAACTGACGGCCTCGTGCTGTTTGCCTTCTGGTCACCGTTTGACGTCTGAGTGGGAGTTCCATCGGTACAACGTGACACTGCTCCACCCATTGTGGCCGTGCAACTGTGAGCATGTCTCATTAACGGTTTTCACATGGGTGACGCGCGGTCGTTTTCTTGACGTGGGCGTTAACATTTTACATTCAACCCAATGGTGCAATTTTTGACGTCAGTCCCCAAAACGACCGCGCGTCACCCAATGTGAAAACCCCTTCACAGACCCACCCTGGACGGGGAGACCAGTCCAGGGCTGGGCTGGGGCGGGGGTTTATGAGACATCAGTGCATCTCGGGTTTCCGACGGACCTTTGAGTTTGGTTCTGAGCCTGCGCATGGTCCAGAGCTCGAAAATATAGAGTTTGTACATTTCGACGTGACGCCAACTGATTCACGTTGAGCAGACATCGGGCGTGTTTTGCTTTGTCCCTGTTCCTGCACTTTTTGGGCGTTGCGTCCTGCGCAAGTCTCCAGGCGCTGTGTCACAACCCGTGGTTACATTATGTGTTGCTTCCCTACAGGTGCAAGACAAGGCGTGTTGGTTCCCGAGACCCTGTCTCTACAACCGACGACACAGCACCCATTACCATATCCACCCGTGATAAGACGCACCTTTTTGTCCCAAAATTGAGGTCCCAAAGTTGGGGTGTGTCTTTTTCCATGGGTACGAGATAACGGAAATTTTATGGCGAGCTGATACCAGAAAATCAAGGCAAAGTTGGGGTGCGTCTCATGCTTGGGTGCGCCTTACACATGGGTGAATACGGTGACGACGAAAGAGACGCCGTCAGTGTGACACAGGCCTGATTGAAAATGCGCTTTTGTAAAAGCAAAAGGTCGCGAGAGTCAGTCTCGAGTTCCAAGTGTTTGTTTTCCAAGAACAAACAGGCTCCGCACACGCGTCGTCTTTTGTGTGCGTTCCCACCAACCCCTGGAGAAGTCGGGCTCTCTGACTTCGCACAAAAGAAACGGGTCTTTGTTGTGTCTTGAGGGTGTTTCTGTCTTTTCAGCGAACGCGCCTTTCGGAGCGAAGTTTTCTCACCCCTGGTCCCTGCCAAATTGCGGGCAAGTTTCTCAAACCTTCAGTGCACTCTCTTTTGCCCATTGCACACGCGCCAACTGAACTCAGCCAGTCCAAACGCATGATGACGTGACACACTCGCTTCCCACCTCCCACAAAACCTGCCCGCCCGCTCACTTGCCCTCCACCCACCCACCACAAACTTACCCGCCAAGTCCCCCCTCAACTCCCACCACCCACCAATCTGATTCCACCACCCACCCTCCCGACGCACGCACACACACCCACACACACACACGCACACACGCGACAACACACCCACCCACCAACAACAACACCCAAGCACACACACACACACACACGCACCCCTCGCACACACGCGCGCACACACAGACACAGACAGACACAGACAGACAGACAGACAGACAGACAGACAGACAGACACACACACACACACACACACACACATACACACACACACACACACACACACACACAGACCCACGACTCACCGAGCAGCGGTTTGCAGGTCGACCTTACGTGCAGGTCCGACGTGCGGTTGCACCCGATGAGCAGGTATGTGGGGCACGTCTCGGGTTTGTGCAGCACGTCGTGGCGGCCGGGATACGGACACGCCGTCGGGCGCAGATGACGCGCTGGAATGATTACACCAAATCAGTGTCAGACGCGTCGCATACTCAGCAGGAAACGCTGTGCGTGTCCCACGCACACGTACACATCGACCTTTGCCTGCTTTCACGACTGTGAAACAGACGGGCACGTAATCGACGTCAAAAATGCTGTGTGGCCGCGCGCCCATCGTAAGCGTAGATCCATGTGTACAGGTGCAAACTTCAAACTTTGACGTGCACCGTTGCGGGCACTACGCAAGCGGAAAATAGACGAATTCTGGACGTGACCAAATCGCGTTGGTCTTTTTCATGCGTCTTTGACGTGCGCAAGACAAATCTTGTCAGTACGTGCTCGCGCCTGTTGAGTAGCACCACTGCTGGGGAATACTCACGCATGAGCAGTTGGACGGTCGCGTTCCGGAAGCGCGCGTCTCCGCACAGCGTCGCCACGTCCGCCGTCCCCCCGGTGACCGTCGTGTCCATAGCGACGAAACCTCCTGGAAAACAAACAGGCATCATTTTACCTCCTTTTTGCCTGGATGCGTCGAGCGTGGCGTTCTTGGGTACGAATGAAAATATCGTCGGATCTTGGGCACTATCTTCCGCGGATTTGCAAAGGGGACGTAGTGCTTGACTCTTCTGTGACACAGGCCACATAATTTTTCGCAATGGGGTCGCCCCTTTGGAACCTTCAGAAGGTGCTTTTCGCACCAAGCTCTGTCTGTCTTGATTCTCAATACAAAGACTCCAAAAAGACTTCCTGGCACCCGAATTCTTTTTGGGACCTGGGCGCGTCCGTTTTACCTGTGTGGATCTCGACGAGGTTGTTCCGTCTCTGCACGATGCGCACGCACTGGTACCGATTCTCACTGAAACACAACGAGCCGCGTGAGGTACCCAACGTTGGATCAGGCCTGTTGAGCCGCAGGTCAAATCGAACGTGACACTCTGGAAGCTCGCGAGAGGGAGAAATCGGACGCACCAGCCGGTGGAGGTGAAGCTGAGCGCCGTGAACTGGGTGTGGTTCTCGTAGCTGACGCCCTCTCGCGCCGAGAGGCAGCGGTACGCGTGCGACACCTACAACACACGAGTGACGTCAGTGGGTGCGTCCAGAGTTCGCCCACGTATCCAAACTCCAGGGCCCGATGCCAACTCTGTGACTCGAGGTGGGCTTGTTTCTCGAGGGCCAGCCTTGACCGCTGGGGCCTCCCAAGTCTGCCCTGTGTCGAGGAGCTGAGCCCAATGCAGGATGCCTGATCTGACCTTTATCTACGGATTCGCTGCTTCGCCAAGCCCTTCGATACAGCCTTGTTCCTGTGCTTGGATCCGAGACCCAACGCGACGCGACCCTTCTCTTCTCCCCTACCCTCAACCCCGCCCCCCGCCTCCGACCCCACCCCTGCCCCACTGACCCCGACCCCCAATCCCGACCCTCCCACCCCACCAACCCCAACCCCATTGACCCCCTGCCCCACTGACCCCCCCTGCCCCACTGACCCGCCCCAATCCTGACCCCCCTGACCCTAACCCTCGTCCCCAACCCCCCCCCCCGCCGACCCCGACCCCGGCCCCGCCCCACCCCACTGACCTTTGCCGCGCGGTGGTGGTGCCTCCGCTGCCGTACGGCGACGACGCCCGAGCCGGAAGTGAGGTAGAGGTCCTCCCCGCCCAGCCCCGCCCACGTGTGGGCGGAGAACCACGCCGGAAACTCACACCGCGGAGACGGCCACCCGAACACGTCTGCAGGAGAAAAAGAAACTTGTGAGAATGGTTCGAATTTGCAAAATTTGTTTTAAGCAGATATTTCCGTTTTCTACATCAGATCAAAAGGTCAAAGAAATTAATGTTGAGTGGAAATCTCTTCAAAATGCGAGAGAAGGGATTGGAATCTCTTCAGAGACAGACAGACAGACAGACAGACAGACAGACAGACAGACAGACAGACAGACAGACAGACAGACAGACAGACAGACCCACCTTTGGTCAGCTCCATCACGAGGGGTCCATCCCTCGGAGTTCTGAGTCCTCGACACGTCGCGTCCGCCGACATGGACAGCTGTACCACAGTACCCAGCTCCTGGTACATCTGCAAGCATACCCAGTGTACCCTGCAACACCCTGCACCCTGCAGCAGACGTACTTTTGCAGCGCCCCTACGTTTGGATTCAATTTTGTCTGTTGTGCGACAGATTTGAGTATTGATCTCACTGACTGACTGATTGGTCGATTGATTGACTGACTATCAGTGTTCCATTTACGCGTGCTGGTTGGCCAAGTGAGCCCAAATAGCTGACTTTGCCCACTTCATCCCATCTCCAATCCAGGGGCGAAGTGGCACTACTTTGCTGGCGGCCAGCCGTACGCGTAAATGGAACGCTCCCACTGACTGATTAATTGATTGATTGACTGATTGACAGGCTGACTCACGAAGCAGCGGTAGGCGTCCCTGGTGGCGAGCCCCGCCCCACGGAAACTCCCGTAGATGTACTTGTCGGAGCCGTCCTTCCACGACGCGATGCACTCGAACTCGAGCTCTGCAGAGAGACGCCGCGCACACGTCTGTGATGGAGCGACAAGCAACGCAAACTCGTGACGCAGAGCAAATCCAAAGGCTCCCGGGTCTGAATACGCAATTTCCACGCGAACAAAGTCCCGGTCTCCAAGCCCAAAATCCGCTGCGAACAATTCAACAAATCCTGAAACGTGACGTTCCCGTCGTTTCCGGGCAACTGACCCTCAAAAGACTCAGCCTGTGGCAAAAACAAAGGGCTGGACAAATGAACTCTGTGGGGGTCAGGGACCCCAGCACCGCCAGTGAAACCCGTCCCAAGCCTGAAATGCAAAGCCTCTCCGGTTGAGAGTTCGGGCGCGTGACCTTGTGTGACCTTGAGTGACCTTGAGTGACCTTGAGAATAACGAGGTGCGGATCGGGGTTGACCCCTGGATCGTGACGCGGGAGAGACACGCGCTCAGCGACGCGGACTGACCGCAGCCAATTGCGGCCGTTCCTTGACCGCTTGACCCGTCGTTAGTTGGATCAGGGGAAGAGACGGGCCGACCCTCGATCTGGGGCGGATCTGCTATGACGATGAAAGGAGACGGGGCTGCAGCGAAGGATGCAGGGGTTGGATGGAGCGAGGGAGGCGAGAGGGAGGGCGGATCCAGGCTTTAGGTGCGATGCAAGGTCATAAAGTTTCCACAAGCAGAAGATGACGTCACTGAGTCGACCTCCGCCCACTGACTACAATTGACACATCTGGGTGTCCCCTGCAGGCCTGACTTGCACAGAGACGCAAAGCGTGAGCATCCGGTGCGACACCCGTTTGACCTGCACTGGGACGCAGCGCGTGACGTCCCCAATGGGCGTGTTCGATTTACGCGTGCGGTCAGTCGCTGGCGCAGTGGCGCCACTTCGCCCTTGGTTGGACATGGAGCGAAGTCAGCTGATTTGGCTCAATGGGCGCGCCGCACGCGTCAAATAGAACACAACCAATGTGACACAGCCCTCACGCTACTCTCCCCACAGGAAGCCTTAACGTCGCGCTCACGGCCGCTCCGCAGCGACAGCGGCGCCGGGCGGGGCGCGACACGATTCGCCCATTTACTCGCGCGCTAAATTATCTGGCGCGGATCAGCCCATCCATTCCGCGGAGGAGGCGACGGGGCCGCGGCCCCCGCATAATCCGGCGCCACTTATCTCGCGCTGTGGGACGTGTGTCTGTGGGACATGTGTCTGTGGGACGTGCCTCTGTGGGACGTGTGTCTGTGGGACGTGTGTCTGTGCGACGTGTGTCTGTGCGACGTGTGTCTGTGGGATGTGTGTCTGTGGGACGTGTGTCTGTGGGATGTGTGTCTGTGGGACATGTGTCTGTGGGACGTGCCTCTGTGGGACGTGTGTCTGTGGGACGTGTGTCTGTCGGATGTGCCCCTGTCTATCCCAATGGAAATGCATGCAGCTCGTCTTCGTCCATCGTTTTCACTGCACCGAGTCTGACCAGGAGCGACGTGTGGTCAAGACAACCCCTGTTTGGGTTGTTTCATGGACTCGTGGCGTTGAGTCTGGACCTGTTCCTTTGGCCCCTTGGTTTGTTTACCCCAGCACCCCCACCCCCTCACTCTACAGGAGGAACAAAGGCCGTAGGGCAGCTTTCCGGGTGTTTCTCCACCCGCAGTTTGAGAGTGCGGAAACAGAAGAGACATTTTGACCGCAATCACTTCGGATTAGCGTGTCTGGAGATGATGGGTGAGATCGGTGGGGTATCCGCGCCCCGAGTCACCCGGCAGGAGCGCTCCCGGGGAGCGATGGTGTAGCGGGCGGGGCAGGGCGGCGGGCTGGAGCCGCACTGGACTCGTGTGTCCACAGGGTTCACACACACACACACGCACACACACATACACACACACACACACAAACACACACACATACACACACACAAACACACACACACACACACACACACACACACACACACACACACACACACACACGGAGTTCACCCCTTTGTCAAACGCAAACGTTTCCATTTTCAAGCTTTCAATTTACAACGTGGTGATTTGGCAACCCTGCCCAACATCCTCCGTACTCACCCAGGCTGTGTGTGTACGCTGCGTCTGCGCACTCGTTGAAGCGGAAGTGGAACTCGGCGTCCGACGCGCACGCATGCGCGTAGCTCTGCGGCGTCGCGCAGACGCCACCCGTGTTGTTGTTGTAGGAGAAGTGGTAGGCGTCTCGGAACGGACAGGCGACCGGAAGACTCGGCTCTGAAACACAATCACTTTCACTTTCACTCAGAGAGACAGGGAGCTGGAACATGAGCCTTTGGATGGGGGCGCATTTCTGGGGGTGTGAGAACGAAAGGGCAAAGGAAACTGGTGTTTTGGCCAGGCCACAAATCCTGACACAGGAGTTCTCCGCTCATCCAGAAAAATACAGTTCGACTCCAAGTTGGGATCGGCCCCCCTGAATAAATTGTGGGTTCGCTTTTCACATCAGATGTCGAACTCTTTTTCTGAGTCGAAGATCAGTTGTGCAAGTCCATGTATTGCAGAAAACCATCCTCAATGGTTGACTATCACACATGCACGCGCACACACACACGCACACACACACACACACACACACACACACACACTCAGACGAATGCGCCCACTCACCCCTGACGACGGTGAAGAGAATGGCCTCGACGCGGATCAAGTCGCACACGTCCTGCAGTCCGTCCAGGTTCAGGCAGTAGCCTAAAACACACAGGGTTCAGTTCAGGTTCAGGTCAGGAGAAGGTCAAGTTCGGGTCAACGTCAGATCCACGTCAAGGTCAGGTCAACGTCAGATCCACATCAAGGTCAGGTCAACGTCAGATTCACGTCAATGTCAGGTCAGGTTCAGTTTCCCGGGTCCGAAGCAGGTTCAGGTTCTGAACTCAAGTTCAGGCAGGAGTCTCCAAGAGGTTCAGGTTCGGGTCAGGTTCACGAGGAAGATTCCGACAGAACCCTGAGAAGTTCTGCGGGTTCAGGGCAGGTTCAGGTTCGTTGGTCAGTGTTTGTTTCGGTCTGTTTCAGTTTTAGTATTCCGCCCCACCTGAATGTCTGCACCTGGCAATTTCGGACGTCAGGTGCTAGTGTCAGGACAACTGGGAAACCCTCCATGATGTCAACCTTTTCTTCCTTCCCAGAAGTACCACTGGATGGGCCGTCTGTCATACTTACTCTCCTTGTACTGGATGATGTTGCGATGTCGCTGCATGATAAGGAGGCACTGGTAACAGTCGTTCTGCCTGCGATACAGAAAACACGCACAGTCGTTAGGTTGTGTGAACACTCGTACGTGTATGTGTGTGTGTGTGTGTGTGTGTGTAACGGACACGCACACTGACACACAAAAACATATCTTTTGGTCGTAAAACTGGACGAGAGTGTGCGAGGCTGCAAGCGAGTGTGCGTGCGTGGCACGCACGTGCTCACGCATACCCCTTTCACGTTTGTGGGAAAACAAACAAGGTTGGTGCTTGCGGTCAAATGTGTCCGGGACCTCAAACTCGTGTGTGTGTGTGTGTGTGTGTGTGTGTGTGTGTGTGTGTGTGTGTGTGTGTGTG
>JAAUXT010135682.1_pt1 | contig 22958 bp, 23 predicted proteins | sample 7278171 | NCBI WGS metagenome assembly JAAUXT01 (sample SAMN14350112, study PRJNA611818) | marine sediment metagenome | isolation source: surface marine sediment (1.8m) | place: French Polynesia: Moorea | collected 2018-08 | reverse complement strand
TGAAACTGCTGCTGACATACTTTTGGAAGACGCTGCCTATAGGTGCTTCGATTTGGCTCGCACCGATTTGGCTCAAATCGTGCAACCCACCTCAAATCACCTAAAAACCAGTGGCATTTGAGTGTGCGTCTGTCCAAAATTTCTCGTGTCCCCTCCCCCCTCATCACCCCCCCCCACCCAAGATGGCTCGCGACTTTCTACTTTCGGACACGAGGGATACCCACTACCGGGACTTCTTGTTTGACAAATGGAAAAGTTACATTGCACAGAGTTGAGACAGGAGCTGAATGTCAACATAAGTTGTTCATTTACCTGATTCACAAAGGATAGACTGGAGAGTTCATGACGAAAAGCCCAAAGTTTTTGTCCTGCCACATCAAGTGGACCTATATGGTGTTTTTCAACCTCCTTCAGAAGAGCGATTTCCGGTGAAAGAAAGACATGGATGTGGTTTCTCTCCCACAGAAGCGTTTCTACAGGCAAAGAGCTCATTCAAATCCCATAGCAGACCACAGTTTTGATTAGTACGTCAATATTTCTAAATTCGAAACACGAAATGGGTTGTTTGGGCTGCTTTTGTGAAGTTTGTCACTTGTGTGTCTGAGCGATAATGCGTGATTCCAAACATGCCAAACACGTCTGTTTGTTCCACACAACCCAAAACCAAGCAAATTGAAACATTCATTTGGTCCGTTTCAGCCCAAGATGTCCAGACGAAATGGACTGGTGCAAGCTCTTTCCTGGCTTCTTTCCGTCGATGGACGACAACCATGCGGACGAAAATCCGAAACCAAGGCACCAAGTGGAGTTCGCAGACATCGGCTGTGGCTACGGCGGATTGTTGGGTGTGTTTCCGTGCAGATAGATCTGTCCTTGTGTGCAAAAACAGTGTGCCGATCAAAGGGAAAATTTTTGGCCTTGAACAAATGGATGATTTCTGTTTTCAGTTGAGCTGTCGCAAATGTTTCCCGAAACACTGATGGTGGGAATGGAGATTCGAGTGAAAGTTTCAGATTATGTCAAGGACCGAATCATAGCTCTGAGAGCAAATCATCCTGGACAGTACCAGAACATAGCGTGCATCCGAACCAATGCCATGAAATACCTGCCAAATTTCTTCACGAAAGGCCAGGTCAGAAGAAATCTGTGCGCAGTACAATAAGGCTTTTGCTTTGCTTTTCAAACGCGCCCAGGGTGATGGGCGAGATAAGTCGCAACGTTTTTGTTTGCAAGCCAGGGAAAACAGCAAAGAAAATCTTTGTCTCCCCTTTTTGCGTGTATCTTTATAATATCCTTTGTTTGCTGCAAGATTCTTCTCTCGTTTGTTTGCAGTTGAGCAAGATGTTTTTTCTGTTTCCTGACCCACACTTCAAGAAAACAAAGCACAAGTGGCGAATCGTCAGCCAAACGCTTCTTGCTGAATACGCCTACGTTCTTCGAGTTTATGTGAGTTTTCCATATGACTACAGAAACGGTAGTCTTTACATTTTTGTTTTCAAATTATTTTGTCGTCTTGCTTTCGCAGGGTTTGGTGTACACGATCACTGACGTGAAAGAGGTTCACGACTGGATGGTCCAACATTTTACTGAGCATCCTTTGTTCGACCGTCTGTCGGAAGAAGAAGTGGTGAGCAAGCAATGATGTTTTTTCGTCGCGTACTCACGTGGAAACCAAGCTCCCCAGTTTCAGCACTGCTACGCCGACATCACGACCGAAAAAATTCTTGCAGAATTCTGATCCCGTTGTGAAGAAGCTGTTCGAGAGTACGGAGGAAGGGAAAAAGGTGACGAGAAACAGTGGCGATAAATTCCCCGCCGTTTTTCGGCGGATCGCGGACGCACTGCTCAGTGGAACGGACTCTTGATGCACCTGAAAGCACACTGAGGAATGAACAATTTCCGGTAAAGGCACCAACTGTGTGGACCCATGGTGATTTTGACTTCGCCGAACTCTTCGTTGCGTAGTGCACTCTTGACACACCTGGAAGGACACCTGGCGACGAATAATTTCCAGCGAAGGCACCAGCATTGTTTGTTTGTTTTCAATCGATTTATTCGTTCTCCATAGTACATGAATCACGCATTCATACCAAAACAAATAAAGAAATAAATTGAAAACGAGGCTACCTTGGAGTGATTGTTTCTTTGCCGATTGGTAGGATTAGATGCTTGAATTGAATTAAATGAATCTGCCCGTTGTTACTATATTTAATTTTATATATTGATATGCATTTTTGTATATGTTATTTTCAATGTTGTCTTCTCTCTTTCCTTGAATTATTGATATAATTTGCCTGTTTGAAATGTTTTTAAAATTAGTATGTAGATTTTCTAGATTGTGTTTTTATGTCACTCTTTGATTTTTATGTTTCTCACAATCCATGAAATAGTGATGTATGGTTTCTTGTTTATTTTTGTTACATTCTTGACATTTAGAATCGGTTACAAAATGAAATTTATATTGATCTGCTCTTAGTTTACTACATTGAAATCACAATTTTAAAATAACTATTATCAATTTCTGTATCATAATGAAATAAATTATTAATTTTGTATTCATGGATGTAATATTTCTTATGCATATGTTCTAAGAACTCTGGATAGTTATTTGACAGCATTGTGGACTTCTCATTTGATCGCGACTTCATCGAACTCTTTTCGAATTTACAGAGACAAAGGAGGCAAGAATATTTTGGTTTCATTTATTTATATTTCACATTGATATTCTTGTAAAGTTTACAAAAGCATACACACAATGCAACTTGAGGTTCGCTGTTCTGCCTCAAAACGGAGAAACCTGGCTTGGAGTTTATCCCAGAATGTATCCAAACACCACCCTGTTCTCGGGATTTCGGTGTCTGTGGAAGATATTCCGCAGTATTTCGTGCAGCACAGCACTCAGAAAAAACGTCCTCATTTCTTTGAGGACAAGCTGAAAACTGTCAACAAGTCAGAAAGAAGGTCGAAATGACAAGTATTTCCTTGCACACCAATGCGCACACACAAAAGTTCGTGCAGTAGCACTTGTAGGTGAACAGACTTGATTGCCAACATCAGAGGACGTTCACGTCGAAGGAACCTTGTTGTCCTTTGACTCTTGGAGACAAATAAATAGAACAGAGTTCAACGTTTTTGCGCAGAAGCGCATATTTGCCCACAGTCAAACCAAAGTGTGAGCGGTAGATCTACAGACCAGGGTCTGCACAAAATGTCATAAATAACAATGAGATGGCGACAAATGTACAACTCGGGGGCGCAAGTGACTGGTGGTCTCAAAGCAAACTTGTGTGCTGCCTGCCTTCGCCCAAGAAACACGTTTGCAGGGTTCCACCGACACACGATGCACCGAGTGAGTGAAGGCGACGCACATGTGAGGATCTCTGTTCTTCACGCAAAACGAATTGTGACGTATGTACACATAGGGACAAAGAAAATACTTCTCAGTGCAGACAATAGCCTGAGGCAGGCATTTTGAATTCACCACACAGAATGCATTGTGCGTGAGGGGAAAAAACCTTGTCCATTGCGAGGGGCGGGTCTGCTGCAGAACAGGGTTGGGTGTGAATTTTCTTTGTGTACCAACGTTTCGGCGAAATTCTGTTGAGAGGGGGCCAAAGTGTGACAACAGTTTGGTTCCCAGGCTGATAAAACACACCCGCCAAGACGAACAGACGGTGTAAAACTAATCTGGTTCAAAACAGGTATGTACACGTGCAATCTCATGTTTTCTTCAAACACATTTTTCTTTTCTGGCTCATTCGCAGAAAATTCATCCACCAGCACATTCACATCACATTCACTTTGTAAATTCTTCACAAAACACAAGAATTGTCGATTTGAAAAGCCTGGTTCCACGTCAGGTGTGCAACCGCTGTGAACAGCTTTGAACGATGGTTTACCGAGAAGACACGGAAGTACTTTCACACTCACTTCTGTCCAAAGACGCATCACCGACGGAGGAAAGGTAAACTCTACACACATCCAATCACTCAGCATTTTGACGTGCAGCTGTCGTATCAAAACCCTGTGCGTCTTTTGAGTTTGTCTGCCTCCTTGAATTGCAATGTTCACGGGCAGCGGCACCAAAGACCTTCACAGAAGATGGAACAAGAAAACGCTGGTCGAACACGGAGCGCTTGTCTGAATCTACGCACACACACACACACACGTATCTGTGAAAGAAATTACAACTATAGACTTTCTTTTTTCACATTCAGCATTCTAAAATCTCAGTTTGTGCAGCGCGCATGGTTTGGAATGGAAGATCAGAAGCCAAGGAAATAGGGATTGATGGTTGAGTCTTGGACGACTTCAATGAAGAAAGGTACATGTTTTGAAGTTGTGACTTTGCGCAATTGAAAAGAAAATTCGGAACAGATTACATCAAGCAATAGCACCATCTGGCAGATTGAACTGCGAACGTGTTCATGACCAACCGGTGGTCTTGTGTCGCGACGAATACGATTTATTCGTTTGCAAACACAGATCTCCCAAGAAGTCTTTTTTCGAGAAAAAACAGCCAAAAAGCATCACTTCCCACCGAAGAACGAACGAAGTCCGCACATTGTTGGAATTGTACCAAACAAACACGCACACAACTGCTCGTCAAAAAAGAAGCACGAATGAGAACTGCCAACTTTCGACTTGATGAGGTTCCCAAATAATGCCCAGACATCATTGTACCGACAGTAGCGTAATTTTTAACTTACTCGAGGACATGTGCAGACGAGACTGAGAAAACTGAAGGAGCAAGCTACCTTTGTTGGCGCAGATAAGAGGCCATCACTTGGAAAACATTCGAGTACACATGCAGGAGATTCATTCAGCACGCACACGTCCACACAAAAACTATCAGATGACTCCCTCCATGAAGGACGTGTCGAGGTTTTGAATGAGGGTGCGCATGAAGGCCATTTCCTTGCGCGTGTTCTCGAAGATGACGCGCGGATCCTCGGACTCGCAGCGCAGGCAGTTGGGCGCCATCACCATCGCCAGGTTGTTCACGTCCATTTTCGTGATGATAGCGTTTTCGTCAGCAGCAAATACCTGGAACAAAGATGCGGTTCTGTGTGATCGACACCTAGGCTCTGCAACACCATTTTGAAACATTCAGTGAATAGCACTCAATCTACTGTGGTCAGTTTCACAAGAATATAAATCTGCGCGTACAAACGATAGATAACACTTCCGAGAAAGAGGCGGTTTGCTAGGTTTCCAAGCGAACGGCAATTCTGGGAGAACTCCACACGACACAAGTGACCCACCTGAAGAAACCTGATGAGGTAGGAGAGTACCAGGCGGTTGATGTTGGGCAGACTCTGCACGATGTTGATGGCCGCGCCTTCGTCCTGGAAACTGTTGATGCATTTCTCGTAGAATTCGGGCGGTATCAGCGGTTCGTACAACTCCCGGTACCTGTGGAAGAGAGCGAACTTGTCCAAATAACTGACCACGAACCGCCCGATACACTACAGATATTCCATCAGATGCTACGATACATCAGGATAATGTGGTTGTTCCAGAAATATGGATAATTTTGCTGCATACAATTTGTCTGTTTTGGCCTGTTCCTTCTCTTTACGAGTATCAGACACTTTCCGATGTCCAGCAACACACTTCAAGAAATCAAAGCTGTCTTGTTTTCTATCACTTCTTGAACGATCGGCGGAAAAGTAGACAAGGCGACACCCTGAGCCGTTTGTGTACTGACTCTGGGAAACCTGCTGACAAAGGACATTTGATTTGTTGCCATCTGTGTTCAGGGTATCTCTTGGTTTTGGGCCAACATCTTTGAGGCAATGGGTTGCAGAAGCAAAATCTCAATGGATATGCGTCAAATTCATCAAAGTCAGTGTACAAGATTCTCAAATTTGCGTCAAAAGACTGCATGGAGGCCAAACTGAGTCGAACACGTGTACTGCACCTCTGGCACATTCCGGAATGGTTTCTTTTTCACAGCTGTTCGGTGTCCTTTGAACCTCTTTCGGTCAAACTTCATGGTGTTGCAAGCTTACGCACCAGAGTTTGAGGAGAGAGGCAGGTATGTGCGGGTCCGGGCAGTCCGTTGGCGGCACCCATTGGTCGCAGCGGACCTTGAGCGCGTTCACCTCGTCGATGTCACCGGGAACCCTGAACCACAGCAAAACAGGTCATCAACGATGGGTCTCAGGCATCGCTGCCAGAAGCCAGTGTGTCAAAAATTTCCTGAGTTCCTACCAGTAGCTGACACGCAAATTGGTAAAGTGACCCACGCACCTGAAGATGCCTTCAGTCTGAGCGCCGTTCAACCGCAGCACCTCCTCGGACAGAATTGTCTGGATCCAGGGCAGTTTGCGCTCCGGGTAGCGATCCTTTTGCATGAGCATGATGTCATGCAATGTGTTGCCGAACATCGACGGCTGGAAGATCGATTTCTGTGGAGTAAAAAAGTATTTTTTTCACGCTATCTTTCCATCTGTGCAGTTTTGAGCCTTTCCGCAGGAATGAAAAAGATTTTCTTCTTGCCCTCCACCCACCTTTGCTTGTTCAATTTCCTCAAGTGTTGGTTTGTAGAGTCCTTTCTTTGGTCCAGTTTGACTAATTCTGTCTAATCTTCTTTGGCAATGGGCTGCGAAGTGGCTGACTGGCACCTGGAAACAATAACTTTGTCATGGGAGATCAAGTCAACAAACAGAACTTTGACACCGGTACCCCACGCGCCCAGTTTGATATGTGCTTCGTCCAGCCGCGGAATTTGACTCCCCATCTCACTGCGAACATTTCAGAAGTACCACGACAGACCAACTGTACTCGATACGCTGGAAGAGACACTCCTTTTGGGAACGTTGCTTCTATTTCTCGCCCAATTCCAATGTGGGCCACTTCAAAACCCCAGCTTGAAGGTGGCACGACAGCTTGGGTAATTGCGTCCGCTTCTTGTCTTGACAATTTCTCCGACTGTACCTTCTCGGTGTCCGAGCTGGGATCGAGGTGTCTGTAGATGTAGCCTTCGAGGTACGAGTGGAACTTGGCGGAGGGAGGGAAGAAGGCGAGACAAATGCCGATCATCTCCCAGCCCAGCTCCAAACTCTCTCTGCAAAGTCAAAGACATTTTTCAGTTGAAGTTTGATCGATTTGACTGTAGACAGGAATAACCCTTTGATTGCACAAGCCGAATGTGGTGGACCGTCACGACAAGAAACCGAACTTTCTCCCGAAGTGAAAATCGCGTACGTCACGTCAGTAACAAAAGCGCGTCAGCCGCCGCTCACTCTTGTCCCCATTTTTTCTACTTACTCTCGCTTGTTGTCCGTCGTCTGTCTGCACAACTGGATGTAGATCTCGTCCCTGAGCGCCGGTTGTGTCCAGCCCTTGATGACCACCTCGAGTGCGATGTGTGTTGGTGGCGCCTTCGCCTTGCGGTCGCCCATGTACATCTGGATCAGCTTCCAGTTGTCCAGCGCCTCCTTCTTGCACAACTTGTCGTTCGTGCGGATCATCGGTTTCTTGATCTCGTCCTGCCATGCGCAAAGCAAAAAAACTTTCGTTGCAAATATAGTTGAACTCCAAGGGTGCGGCAACACGATTCGCAGTTTCCGTGGAAAAAGGAAAATAGCCTTTTACGCAACTGTGGATGTTTGTGACGAAGAAGTATTGCACCAACCAAGCTGCCACAAACTCGAAACGGAGAAACTTACCTTTGTCCAAGACAGCATGTCAGTCACAGGCACAGCTTTTCCTAGAAGACCCTTTTTGTGTTTGTTCAAATTCTCCTGAGCGTACTGTTCAATCTCCGTCTGAACAAAACAGATAACAAGCCGTGATGTGTAAGCACACAGAACAGTGACAGCTTGAATTTTCACCGACACGGCAGACAAATCGACCATCTACACCCACCTGGAATGAGAGCTTTTTGCAAAAGGACATTCAGTGGAAACTGATCACTTGACTAAAACTACACGAACGGGGTCAAGCGAGAAAAGCTTTGTTCAAGTCCAGAATAACTCAATACAAAATGACAATATCAACGAAGAGACACCAGTAGTTGCCAAAAATGAGCATCTGGGTTCACGATTGTGGCAAACTGTTTTCGGTACAAAACGGCCCTGTTGGACAACTTCTACGAGATGCGTAAGACGGGGGTGCTACGTACAGGTGATACCTGTCGGTGCAGGGAGCCTGTCTGCGGGTTCACGATCACATTAGCTTCCGACTGGGACGCGATGAGCATCGACTGCGGCCGCTGCGTCGCCAACTCGCCCTGCAGGGACTGCGACTTCTCAAGCGCCGGTACCCGGTGCACCTGCAGTGGCTCTGTGAAATGACAAGGTAAGCGGGGGTCTGAGTTTTGATGTTGTCAGCTGTCACGGGCAGACGCCTGATAGGGTCGCCCAACAACTGCAGTCTGTCGGAACTGGCTGCCTCCTGTCGAGTTTGAAGAGAACAGTTGAGCAATTTAGCTGGCTTGCCTTCCCACAAGGAAGGTCCAACAGATCCCCAAGAACAATGACCAGAAACACGCAAGACGGTTTGAATTCTGCCAGCAGCAAAAGGCACGAAAGTTCACTGTTCCCATGTCGTTCTGCACCCAGCATCGGCCTTTCTTGAGCCGCCAACCAACAATTCCAGTTCCCATTTGTTCCGTTCCACACAAATTGCCTTGAGTCATCTGAAAGTGTTCCAACAAAACCGTGAAATGGTCTTCCGAAAACACACTGACCACGTTCAATTCAAAAAGCACCACCACATCGTTGAAGCTTTCTCTCACCAAAGCTGGACAAGCGGTGAAACATTCCTGAATCCCCAATACAAAATAAATCAGCAACAATTGTTAGTACGTACCACCAAAATTAATACATTTTCCAAGTGTGACAGAGTGAACAATAAAAAGAGCGCGTGGTCAAACGGGATTTGTTTCCTTCAAATCTATCTGAATTCTTGTCCGTTTATCCAAAATCGTGAGTGACCTGATTTTGCAGCGTGAAATGTTTCGACAGAATCATGAGCCACAAAGGATGCCAGAGTGTCTAATTGGGGCAGATTCGCAGAAATAGGGCTGTCAGTGCCAGAATCGATAAGAAATCTGAAAAGGGATCTGAGGCCCAGACGCACTGCTCAAGGTCCTCACATGTTAATGGGATCAGTTTCAAGCTGCCGAGGCTTGCGGCAGGTGTCACCAAAACGTTTGCACAATTGAGAACGTTTCCTTCATATTTGTTGATTCGATCAGGCAAATTTCTTTCGGGTCATTCCCTCAGTACGAACCTCAGTTCTGCATCTACAGCACACCTTTCTTCTCACCTGGCGTTGAAATCAAAATTTTCGCCATTTTGGCACATTTTCACCAGTTTGTCCCTGTTTCCCAACAAATCGCGTTTGACCGTGCACAAGTGCAGTGCGGTGCCATGCTTACTATGAACTTGCGGCTGTTTCTCGGGGATCTTCTTACGTTTCAGCGACGCGTGCTGAGTCTCAAAGAACGGCGGCGGCGGCTGCGCGCGCATCTTCGCCTTGGGCGACGGTGTCGAGAATACACTGCTGTCAGAGTCCTCGAAGCCCTGGTCTCCTATCCCTGCAAAACACAACAAGCGTGAAAGCTCGTGATTTGGTTGCAGCCGGTGATGTTTGCCGAGTGAGGAATGCTGCAAGCAGCCAAATCGAGGCATTCACACAAAACCAGTTGATCAGGGGGGGGAACAGCGTGAAAAGGTCAGCTTGAAAGTCTGTGGTGTTCGCGCGACCAAAAAGAGATTTGGCTGGCCAGGAATTTTTTCTTTTCATTTCTCACAAGTTGTTGCAGAACGAGAAATACTGACAACAGCACCAAAAGTGAACAGGCAGGCGAAACACGACAGCGTGAAAGTGAACAGTGCTGTATGTCACGCAATGGCGGACAAAACTGTTGCTTTGTACATGTTCGTTCGTTTGGGTTTGGACGTCAGTCTGATCGGTCACGTTTTCGCGGTCTCTCCGTCCCAAAGTTGCATCAAGTGTCGTGTGCCATATCACCGACCACATGCAACGTGCTGCATGAATTGCAAGTGATTTGCAGTGAAATGGGAATGCAATTGAATTCTAAAACTGTAAACAAGAATATTCTTCACGAAATATTAGAACGATAACAAGAACAGTAACTGCAACGATCTGAACAAAAAGCGTGGAAGAACACAACTTGCATTTTGTCGGACAAAAACAGAGCATGTACAAATCTGCAGGGTATCCTAAGGTAAACACAGAAAAGTTGCATCATTGATGGAAAACAGGAACAATAAACTTACAAACACCAAATCAAGGAACTTAACTCAATGCTACTGGAATTTGGAACTGGATTCCCACAAAACCTGAACGAACACTTACTTGGTTTGTGGAGAAACCCATAATTTTGAGGGGATGCACTCTGCCTACCCTCTAAAACAAGAGGAAACATATGTTCAACGAAAAAGAAGTCGGACTTTCCAAATAAAATTCCCATTTGCATGCGTTGTGCCAAAGAGCAACAAGTGCCCATATTTCGTCAGGGATCCCAAATCAAGGGGTAAATGGTCCGAGTGCGAGATCCACACTGCAGCCCTTTTCCTCTGTGTCGAGCAGAATCAATTTCCAATCATCTCCTGGGAACAAGATTCACTTTTCTAGCATTTACCACCACAAAAGAGGTCCATGCACTTAACAAAGCAGCGGAATTCCTTTCTGACATGTGACGAAGGAGTGCAAAATTTGGGCATCCCAACACAGCAGGTGTCGGACGCTTCCAGAGAATGGTGGCAGAGTTCGGGGCAAGTACCCGATCCAAAGTTCCTCACGCCCAGAACAGCCCCTGGAGTCCAGGCGGAAAGTCCCTGGCTGTTGGTCAAAAACTCCGTGAAATGAAATCTCTTCAAATCAAGCAATCAAAATTTCGCCTTTGTACCCTCCTCGGACGAGTCTGAGCAAAAGAACCAAATTGGACCAACAATGGATTTCTGTAAAACCAAAACGCAGGTCAGTAAAGGCAGTTGGAGCCAGTCAACAGGATCGCTGGACGAGCTCTGGATCACGACCCCACGTTCCGTGTGGACGGACGTGGACGAACGACCCCACGTGCTACGACCACTCACCTTCAGATGTGTGACTGGTGGAGTTCTGAGTGGAGTGCGAGCGAATGCTGCTGGGCGTGTCCTGACGACCGAACTCCTGCTGTGGGGAGAGGCCGTCCTCTCCACCCACACCCACGCCAATCCCGCCCAGCATCTCACTGCTGCGCCCCTTCCCACTGTCCCCGGTGCTGCGACTAGATGAGAGTCTGTCCTGCTGCAACTGCCCCGGCTGCTGCACATCCATCTGGTGGTCTTTGACAGAGTTGCTCGGGTTCCCACCCAACGTGAAGATTTTCCCGTCCTTGACATGCGCGACTATGGGCAGATTCGCGTAATCCGGTTCTGAGTTGTGTCGCGCCAAGGCGTGAGCTTGTTCTTGCTGCTGTTGCTGCTGTTTTTGTTTTGACTTGTTCACACGGCCCTTGATATTTTTGTTGTCCACAGTAACATGGGCGGTGTTGTTTTCCAGGTTGTTGTTGAACTGGTGCCTGGGAGAGCTGTGGGAGGAGGACGACACTTCGTGCATGTGGTCCCGCTCGTGTCCACTGCGCAGAGACCCCTGGGAGGAGTGACTGTCGGGGATGTTGCGCAGGGAACCCTGAGATGAGTGACTATCCGAATGCGAGTGGTCTCTGTGTGAGGAGGATCCGCCCCCACCACCGCCCCCAAGGCTGCCGCCACCGCCTTTGATTTGGCCGGAGGATTGCGACACCAAGCTGTCCGTCATCTCCGAGGGAATGCGCCCGTAGGAGGAATGCGACGTATCACTGTCAGAGCGGTCGTGCCGCCCATAAAGCAGGTGTCTTCCCGACACATCGTGGTCCCCGTGTCCAGCCTGTATGGAGGCTGTACTTGTCTGCATTCCGATGTCAAAGGACGGGTGCGGGGGAGGGTGGGCGTGAGCTTCGTAGAACCGCTGGTTGTAGATGGCCGTCGGAGGAGCGGAAGTCTCAATGTTGATCTTCTTGTATGAAGGCACACCGTCCCTTCGGTGCACGCCGACATAGGCTGGGTTCGTGCGGGGGAAGGCGCGCGGCTTGGGGCGCGGCGTCACTTGCACCGCAGTGATCTGCGACACGTCCTGGTACCCGGGTCCACTTCCACCTCGTGGACTTGTCTCCCGCGCATACCCTATCAGATCGTCCTGTGAGTACCCGTCATGCTTGTAAAGGATGCGCGTGGGCACGTTGTCCAGGGAGCCGCGGTGCGTGTGCAGATCCATGGCGAGGGTGCGCTGCGGCCGTGGCGACTCCAGCGACCGCTGCGGGGACTCCACCGAGTCCCTGCGCGCGTACGTGCCATGGTGGCTGCAACGAGAAGCAAATGATTTGGCTGAGGCCACCAACTGTGACGTGCAACACCAGACCCCCTCTGAGATCAGAACTTTTTTGTGGCGACAGGATGGCACAGGGGCTTTGCAAACTACTGCAAATGTCAAAAGTCTCAACCGTAATGGTGCGTGTCCAGCGTTGCCTTTCTGTGGTTCCTTGAGAACCTTTCTGCGTTTCCTGGAAACTGACGGTACGTACCTGCCGCGCCTGCTGCCCCGGTAGCTGCTCCTGTCACCGTTGAGGACGCCGTCGGCCGAACTGCGCTCCAGGTGCCCCGAGCCGAGCGACACCGAGTCGGGGGAGCGGTGGTGGTGCCGATGGTGCTGCTGCAACATACGACACCAGAATGTGAAATTGCTGACGATAGGTTCACAACGTCTTGTGCAACTGTCAAACATGCTTTGCTGAGAACACACCAAGATTTGTCCTGGAAATCCGCACTTTGGAGGTGATTGTGTGTGTGTGTGTGTGTGTGTGTGTGTGTGTGTGAGAGAGAGAGAGAGAGAAGTGTGTGTGTGTGTGTGTGAGAGAGAGAGAGAGATGTGTGTGTGTGTGTGTGAGAGAGAGAGAGAGAGAGAGACAGAGAGACAAGACCCAACTGTGCACTTTACGAAAGAAACACGAGGACTTGAGTGAGGTGACGGCCAGAGGACACTGCATCTCGTGTGACTCGAGCTCACGACTCCGCACGTTCTCTCCTTTTCTCTCCTTGACATGCAGTGGAACTACGCTCAGCTCCGAGATGAACGCGGAGACTTGCGACTGCAGCAGAGGAACCGACCTGTGCTTTGCAGAATTGTTCGTTTAATCATGTGGAAATCCACTCTTTCGATTTCTCTTGTGGACAAACAGCGCATTTGGATCGACCCACTTCGATTAAAGCAAACTCATTGCTGCTGGCTTTTATCTCCGCGGGGACTGAATCAGGGTGCATTTCAGTGCATTCATACCGGATCTCCAAGTCTATTGCTGCAGACAGTGAGATGCTATCAGCAAGAGATGCTCCCTCTTGCGCCTGCAGAACTGCAGAGCATCCAGTTCGATCACTGCGATTCCGCACACAATACAAACAGATCCCATTGACCTTCAGCTGATCGGGGGCTCTGACCAATTTACTCAAGAGCTGCGCGCTCTGACGAACCAGCGAATTACTTTTGTGGGAAAACCATTTGATTTGCATTCATCTCACTGGTGCAGTGATCCAGTCAACTCGCATTTGGAAAGGACCTACGGAGGAATTTTGCACACTGCACGACGGTGGGACACAAAAAACTGCGCTTGAAGCCACGCGCGGTTCAAGCGTAATGCACAACTAAACGTCCGTCAACAATGCGTTGGACGCCGATTGTTCTCCACTGAACAACCGCGCAACTCTCAAGGTCGAGTCACGCCAACGGTTTGTTTCCAGGGACAGTTCCGGCGAAAAGGAAGGTCGTGTGCCTCTTGTGGACAGAATGACAATTCAGAAAATGTTCCAAGTCCTCAAGCTCAAAGCTGAGCGTCTTCTTGACTTTCATAAATGGCAAATGAGGAACTCATCAAATTAATTCCGACACTTCATGAGCAAATCAAGGAAAGCGGGGAAGCGAGGTGAAAATCGGGCTGCACATAGATACGGAGCGCGCGCGGCTTTGGCAGCGCTTGTGCTTATCAGCGCTGATGTCCCGATGGATTCGCTATTAACCCGCTGATCAATAGATACCCCGCCCGATCCGTCTCAATCAATGCGCCGCAATCTCGCCGCCGCGTCGCTCCGTCTCTCCGTAATGTCCGCTCAACACCTCCCGGGAAGGACGAGACGGCGAGTGATGCGCTGATTTTATGCGGCAACCACGTTCAAGACGAATGAATTGTCCGACGTTCTTTCCACAACACGAGCAAAAATCTGATTGCTGACGACGGAGACTCTTGGTTGACTGCGAATGGTGGGAACCTGGAACACACCGACGATCGAACCTTCTCAAGCCTTGTCGTGCGCATGAAAAATGACATTTTGAGCAACACAGTTGGAAAGTCGGAAACTGAGACACCACCAGCAAAGTCCCAAGCAGAGGCACCCACGGAGAGACCGAGCCTTCCCCCCCCCCCCGATTGTGACTGAACCGCTTTGTGGATTTGCGCCTCCGATTCAATATTGACAGCAGTGCAGTCATTGATTTCCCGGGTGAACTCAGTTCAAAGCAACTGATCAAACTGACACTTTCGGCCTGGTTCAAACTCTGTCGAGCAGCTTCATGTGCCATTTCGTCCTTCTGGGAAAACACACCGAATTCACTCATCTGCTCGAGCGTTCCCGTGCACAAGTTTGTCATATACCGGACAGAACTAAAGTTGGGAGAGGAGATTATTGTGACAAGGAAACTTCGCGCAACTGCATCTTGACACACCCCTTTGCAGACGAACGTACAAGCAGGATCTGACCATTCCGCACAATTCGCGATCCGAATCGGTTGCAGCCTCAGGGTTTCTTCCTTCAAACTTCTGATGCCGAGCGGATATGACACCAAATGAAGCCCAATTGATCACTCTGACAATGACAGATCGTTGGCCCTTTGTTGTAACATTGCCATAAATGCTGCATCTTCACAGGAGACATCCCGAATTGGAAATACAACTGACCGGGGCCTTCTTCATGGTGGTGCGAATTACTCGTACGATTGGCCCAAAACTGAACAAGAAAAAGCGCAGTCTCCTACGAGCTCTGAGTTCTGACCACGGTTCAGTTGGCCAGTTCAGTTGGCAAGTCACAAAATTTCACCTGAAAGATTTTCAGGCCATTTTAAATTTTTTTGAAAATGTGGTTGAGTTGGCCCAACTCAACCACGGGGGGATGGGGGATAACTCAACGATGCTAAAAATAATTTTTATACTATTTCAAGCCCATTTTAAGCAACTTTCATTTTTAGCACGGTTGAGTTTCCCCCCCCCCCCCCAATGGTTGAGTGGGCCAACTTAATCAAAAGTGACCACACACACATACACACACACACACACACACACACACACACACACACACACACTGTGTGTGACTACAAGAAGCGCGCGTCCTGTCGGCAGAGCCGGACCGCTCGCTTGAAAAGTTTAGATTGGATTTCAAACAGCCAATTTGCACTGTACGTACTTATCATTGCTGCAATCAGCTTCTGTTTTATGTTGATGTGGCTTGTAATTCAATTTGATGCCTTCAATTTCTTTTTTTGATTGCGATATTTCTGTTTTCACATGTCTAGTTTTCATATGACAGTCACCGCAGAAATTTCACGTCGTGCATCTACACAGGAAGAGCAAAAGTACACCACACAAGAGCTGTGCACGTAGGGTTTTTGTCTGCCCTTTCAGAGTGTCTGGGTTTGTTTTGTTTTTTTCAGAAACACAACCAGCTGGTTTCACGTCAAAACTCTCGTTTGTATTCAGAAAATAAGCACAGCTTATCCTTCCAACTATTTCTTGTTTGGAAGTTTTACAACAACTCGATTCACATGAAACTCAATTGTTGTTTGCTGCTCATATTTTTTCTGCCGAAATTTTGTTTTCACCATCTCTCCAAACTGAGTCTTTGTTGGTAATTTCTCAACTGGGAAGGGCACAAAATGACATCACGAAAAGAAACCCAGACAGGCACGCTGGCAGAAACGCAGGCACACACACCGTGCCCAGTGTTCAGTGAAGAAAGGAAGAGTGTTTCTTACCGTGTGTCTGTGTTGCGTGGCGGAAGTTCGAAGACTCGTCTGTGAGGAGTGTGACGACCGAAGCGAGGCTGTTCGACTCTGCTGGTCTCGCTTCTGCAAGTAAATAAGAGTTGCATTTGACCCATGACTGTGATCTGAACACCACATACATTCACCTTTCCTGAGTTTGAGAAACGTTTCTATACACAAGAGCAACGCTCAGTTTTGCACCCGATTTCGGCGAAGTTTCTTTTTCTGATTTTGACTTCTGCGGCTCAACCATCAAGCTGCACTTCCAGAACCGGATGAGACAAACAAGAACAACTGTCAGTCTGAACACGTGTCTCACAGATGCTGCTGTCTGAGTGGCGGAAGAGTCGCAACGACAGACAGATACAAGTTCTGCAGTACCAGATTGTTTTTGGAACCTTCATGCTGGTGGAGAGCCCAACTTGCGGTCACAGAGACGCAATGGTCACAGTTTTTGGAACGTGATGACTTCCAGTTCTGTGATGTTTTCCTGTAGAGAAGGGGCATCTGCGCCACAGGAGCTTCGGATACGAGTGCGATCTTGTGCTGAAATTCAGTGCACCTGGATATGACAAAAAGTCACTTTCTCTGTGAGTAAAATCTGCTGTTTCAGTTTGACTGCACAGTGAACCAACCCCATTCTTCCTGAACACAGACGCTGAGGTTGAGAAATGTTTCCAAACCGAATTCTTGTGAAGTTGGACCTGAACAATATTTTCTGGCAGGGGAGAGGGTTCTGTAAATTTGTCACACTGAAGACCTCCCCACTAGCCCGTGGGTTTCCCTGGGTCCCTGTGTGCCTCAGACCTGTTGATGAGCAAACGGCGCACGCAAAAACCAAAGCCCGAGGGATTTTTTTTTTGAGGTCAGCTCCAATTTCAGAAGTGGTCACGTTGTCTCAACGTCTCAACGACCACAAAACTCCTGCGGAAAGCAGCGGTAAACTACATCAAGGTGAAAGCAGAGCGTGGGCACAACAACGAGAATCTCCCGTCTCCTCCAGGAAATGGTGGGCGGCACGGTGGCCCAGATAAGACGTCATTGTGAACCTGCTGCAGGCCACAGTCACGCAACTTTCCGTCTGCGAGTAACGGGTGGGTTGTCTTTCAGAGTAATCCTCCGTATCATCAAAAAGGTCACCACATCGTCGCCCCAAACCCGGGTCCAGAGTCTTACATTTCAGTGCAAAGGTGCGGCCGCAATGGATGAGCAACAGAACCTTCGTGTCACTGTGTCCACAGCTTCCTCACTGGTGGTGCCTCGCCTGTGTCCACTAAAGACGATCAGAAAGAAGAAATTTACCGAAGCACACCGACTCAACCACACGTGGAGACGCACTGGAGTCTCTTCCTTTCTGACAGAACTCAGCGGATTCCTGTCTATGCATTAGTAAGCTTATCGGGAGAGGACATCGGTGACCTTGGGACAAAGCCTACATCTCTGCAGCACGTCAGGTCAATGGCTATTTACTCCCTGCAATCGGGTGGTCCCTCCCCGCCAGTCCCCGGGGGATAGATGGTCTGTGCAACATGGCAGGCCACACATCTTAACTCAATCACGACCATCTCTAGACATACTTTGCATCGATCTCCATGCTATTGGAGCGCAATGCCACCAGCAATTCCATTTTGAGCACACACACGGAACAGAGTCTCGCGTGTGGCCGATTTCATCATTTCAATCACAAACTCATAATTTATTTTTGCAGAAGGTGTTCGAGGTGCCATCAGCATCACATTTCACCAGACTGGGGCGTCCGCTTGCTTTGTTTTTCACTTCTGAATCAAAAGAAGGCCTTCAATCGGAACGAAGAACGTGCTGAGTGATTTCAACCGGGCAAACGATAGCCCACAATTTTTCCACGCATGGTTTGTGCCAAAATCTCTGCTTTTCGTTTGTCTAAAGTTTAGCACTGCTGAAGCATTTTCGATTTAGGAGATCGGAAACTGGCGAAACACGAAAGTGAACATTTTACTCGAAATACCTGATCCTTGGTCTTTGTGATAAAAGTCCACAAAGAAAGCAGCAATTGTACGTAGCATGCAGAAGTGTGTCAATTGTACCTTGCATCTCTTCCCCTGTTCGTCTTCACCTTTCGGCAAGAAAACCACCACCACGGGGAAATGTACGAGGCCTGTCGAGAAATCGTTTTTCATCCGGTATGGCATACCATTTACGAGTAAATGGCTTGTTCTTGATCACAAGTGAAAGGACACTCCTTTTTTGTTGGATCATCAAGTCCACACGGTGAATCAAATTTTTTTTTCAAAAAGTTTTCTACAATGAAGAAATGTTGTCCAGGTTGGACACAAAACATTTCAGGACAATCCATAAAGACTTTGGTGTCCTTCCCGAGGAAAACACTTCGACGACAGGCCTCGTGTTCTCATGAGTGCAAGACCTGAGAATTGCTGCCCCAGAATCGTCGATGTTGGTCAAAAATCACACAATTTATTTTTGACGAGTACATCTTCCTCTCCGTTCACATCATTTCCCTGAAGCTTTGCCCCGCCTTTCTTGCATGGAAGACCACAAGTTCTCCCCGCAGAAAGATCCAGGCACCACAATGGGATCGAAACAAAAGAATCGCCATCTCTGCTGCTCTTTCGAAGTGGCATGAGTCGGTCTGTGATTAGACACGAAAGCAAAAAGGTCAGATCATCCCGATGTCTTCATCCTTCCTCTCTGCAGGCCTCATTTGCCTATCTCGCCTGGATTCTCGAGTCAGAAGACCCACGTCCGCGTTTGAAGCCGCAAAGCCGTCTACTTGTGAGGACAGTGACAGAAGTCTCTGCTGCTCCTGCGAAATCGAGTCTCTTTTCACGTTTCCCATTCCACAACAAAAGGGACTGGAGCACAAGGTGATCCACGTTCAAAATATTTTGCGTCATTTCCCCTTTCGATTCAGAAGCAGAACTTTGCCAAACACAACAAACGTGTGCGGTTATATTTTTTTGTGTGGACCGGGAAAATTGGACAAGAGAACTGTGATACCACCCAAATGATCCGGCAGAAACCTGTTTGGTATGCAATGCATGTCAAGTTGTGTTTGAGCTTCCGTGCTTCGCGCAACTGTTTTTGGCATCGGAACCACGATCAATCCACCCATGGGTGACTGGCAGTCGCAAAAAAGTCTGCGGGATCCCACTTCAACTGAGTTCAACAAGTGACGAGCGTTGGACTCGCTCAAAGACACTTTTTGGCAACAAATCTGAGTCCTTTACTGTTACTCATCTCCTGTTGAAGATTCTTGTACGCGACTTCTAACAGCCAAACCTCAACGAAATCCGACCACTTCCGAGTTGACGCACAGGGTGCACGACATTGACTAAAGCTGCCTTTCCAGAGACGTCCTCTCAAGGTCCGCGCCTCTGTGGCGTGAATGCACGGTGCTCAAGCTCCGGCACATTTAATTATGTTTGCCGTTGGACTGGAGCAGACCCAGCCAATTGCCTGATGAGATGGATTCAATTAGGTTGGTGACTCTGGAGAGGTTTCTTCACATTCAACAACGCGCAGTAAAACATTCAACTCTCTCCATTTTCCCCTCTTTTCGTGCTTGAGGCTTGGCTCAAAACTGGTCCAAGGAAAATTTGGGAGTGATATCCATCGAGGGACTGACTTCAAAGAAACTGTAGTCTCTTCATGCGCTTGTCAGGTCGCTGGTAGAAAGTGCATTTTACATAGATGAATCGTGTTGGCCCTTCGAACAGGCCTCCACATCAGCCTGGATGGACTGGTTGTCCAGATCTTCGAGCTTCTCAAGGAAGCCACGGCCTCTGGTTCCCTCAATCCCTCTGGAGACAGATAGCAAGCGAGAACCGAGAAACGTGTCCAGTTTTGCAGCATTCCGGGCTCTTGCTGGCGTCCGTCTGGTCTGACCCTTCACGCCGCCCTCCCTACTCTATCACAGAGCTGACAGTGCGCTGCCTTACCGGCGTGCTGACTGGAGTCTGCGTGGCGATCTCTTTCTTCGGGGGTCGCGGGAAGTGATCGTCATCGTCTCCTCTCACTTCAGTGTTCTGCTTCAATGTCTGCAAGAATATAAAACGATGTGTGAGACACTTGCAACTGAACAAATAAAAATATGCCCCGGCCACAATGAAGCAAAGGTTCAAAACTGGTGGTCAGCCTGTCCAATACTTCCGTTGTGACATGTTCATGACAAAGAAACGAGAGTGCACGATGAACACACCCGTGGACACAGAGCAAAATGCAATATTCATGGCGAATCAAGCTCCGTAACGTTTTCATATGACAGAGAGCTCTCGAGTCCAGGTCGTCGGCATGACTGGCTTCGAGACTCTACAGCAGTGTCACGTTGGAAGAAATGTCCTTCCCATTGAGCACATGCACGCGTGTCTGCATAATGCATTCACTACTCCTGCTCCCGATAAGAACATAAAACAGCCATGAGTGACCATCAAGGGCTATGTGCTCTGAATACCATTTACATACGACCGCCGGGTTGCGTTTCCATTTGTCTGAAAGACAGGATACAGGCGTTTATCCAAAAGAGACGAAACTTCCTGAAAAGCTGTTTCCGCAGCTGCTGATGAAGGGAGCCCTGACCTCGCCAAGAGCTGGAGGTCCTTCACTTGGAGGACCGCGGAAACTGCAGCTCTGCAGAATCATCTGTTCGCAGTTAGCTCAGTCATTGGGCACAACTGCGTGGGAATGTGACATCGTGCTTCTCCGAGTACTCGTCCGCCCATCAAGTCTCAATTCCTCTTGTGAATCAAACACAGGAATTTTGCTGGCGTGTTCCATTACACTTGCTAAATTTTTGACTCTTTGTCAAGAGCGCAGTTGTGACAATTGGTGGTTCGTCGGTGTTATGTTTGTTTGTTGTTTGTTTTTTTTTTCACAGCGTTCAATTCGTACACAATCACCATTTCTTGTGCTGCGAGTGAACTGATGAGGCGTATCTTCTTCCTCACAATTCAGATTATGCGATATGGAAATCGTTGTACACCGCAAACTTTGCAGTCACAAGAAAAATCTGTTGTGCGGCCACTCGTACTTCGATGAACCCAGGTCAAGAGCCCAGATCTCAACGTTGTGGCTGACCGCTTTTCCGCAAGTTTTCCTCCGGAAAAATTGTTGATTGGTCTTCACTTCTGATATTCACTTGTCGAGTACCAGGCCCAAAAGTGCTCGTACTCTCTTCTTGGGCAAACAAGGTGCTTCGTTGTTCGTCAACGAAGAAAATGCTCATCCACGAACACGTCACATTCGAGGTCCGAGACATTCAAAGGAACAACTGAAGATCTTCCAAAATCGTCAAAGATTTTTTTGTTCAGCAACTCGACCCTCAGCAAACAGAATTTTCAAATCCCAACCACGAAGATGCGAAAATCATACCTTCACTTTTGTGGCGAAAGGGCACCTTATCCGTTGCCACAAATATTGGTGCGGCATTGTAGGTTTTCAGGTTGCACCTCGAAACAAATCAGCGCCAGCGCGAGTGTGCAGAAATTTGCGTTGATCTCATCTTCACAATGTTGTTCAGGTCGACCCTACAAACGCAGACGACTCGGGTTTTCTCCACCCGGCACTCGGTCACGTTTTTCGCCTTCCCAAGTAAGATCTGACAGCAAAACTGCCTTTTTGCTCGACCGCACGCGTGCATGAACTGCGCGTGCGTTCACTACAATCCCTCACTCTTTACTAATTCAGAATCCTTTCTTGGATTCATGGATCACACTGACATCGGATCCAACGGCTGAGTCACTGGCGCTTGATGCATAAATTTGCAGCAAACGATTGAGTCAAGTCACTGTCTAAATGTAGGAATGATGCTGCTTTGGAGAAGGGGGTGGGACGGACAAGGCGCGTGAGTAACAACCTGACCAAAAATGTGGTGGTTGTTCCAAAACGGGCCGTTGTTTCTCTGACGGTACAAGAACCTCTAGACGCGCCAAATAAGGAAGAATGAGTCATCGGCGTACTCGTATGTAAGCAGAAGCGACTGAACATGTTCGTGTGTACTGTGTGAATACCAGATCAGCAGATTTGCACACACGCACGGCACCTCTCACGCCTATTCTGTTACTCGTACAACACGACTTTTACATTGGTAGAGATGATGACACTGCTGACTGCCATTCTTACTGATACACAAGGATGCATTGTGCTGTAAAAGGGATGCACAAAACACACACTGAAGCGGGTCAGGTGAGCAGAACCCGTTTTGATCAACCCAAAGAAAGGGTTAGAGACCCTCAACTTATTCAAAGGACACTTTGCCTCATTCGTAGAAGTTCGAGACCGACTCAATTCAACAGCTGCCAACACTTCGCAACGGATCAGCATTTCTCCACTCGGAACGCACGACGTTCCTGAGCAGCTCCGTTTGTGCCCAACCTCTCAGCGGGACCCGTCCCTCCCTCCCTCATCCCGGGGATTCACCATGCACCGCCGTGTCACAACGTGACTCAGGTGTCCAGGCTCATCTCCGACCAACATTGACATCATCTCCTCAAAAAGAGATTTGTTCATCGGTTTCCAACAACTCATCCGTGTGCCAACGAAATGGCCTTTGTTTCACTCCGTGCATGGACATTAATTATGTGAAGAGGAAACAATGACAAGACAAAGAGGCAGCTCACGGATCACAACTGCAGCAAATCTGCTCCTGCGGTGTGAAAAAACTCGCTACAGATTTGAATTTGCCGCTGCACACAGGTTCCTTCAAAACAAGAATGCTACGCATAAAAAGCGTGTGGTCACATAAACGTTCATTGTTCATAAATGCCTACCTGATCATTTAAGAAACAAGTGGAATGCTCTGAATTCTTGTGAGAAGCAAGATATTACCATTTGGAAATTTTTTTCCTAGACCCACTTTTCAGCCAAAGTGGGCCTAACCAGGG
>JAAUXT010147984.1_pt1 | contig 22959 bp, 23 predicted proteins | sample 7278171 | NCBI WGS metagenome assembly JAAUXT01 (sample SAMN14350112, study PRJNA611818) | marine sediment metagenome | isolation source: surface marine sediment (1.8m) | place: French Polynesia: Moorea | collected 2018-08 | reverse complement strand
GGGTCTGGTAGGGTGGGTGGGGGTCCGGTAGGGTGGGGGGGGGGTCTGGTAGGGTGGGTGGGTATGGTAGGTTACATTCCAAAGTGTGGACAGACGCACACATGAATGCTAACGGTTTTTAAGCCAACAGCGGGACCTAGATGGCCGGCTACGCGACCATCAACAATTCTCAGACATGAACGTATTGTTTCTCGTTGTGTAATTTGTTTGGTTCGAAACCGTTGCTATGCTCACCTGTGGAACATACAGTAATAAGTCATCATATTTCAAAGTAATTCTCATTCTAATCACTCGATCCCACTGTGTCTAAACTGACACAAGACGTAAGAGGACGTCGGATGCTGCAGTGTGCACGCCTGATAGTTCACTTGAAGTCCTTCAGAAACTTTGAATGCCTCTTCATTCTCACTTTCTTCATGAGCAACGCACCCTTCAAGTTTCATATCCGTAAGTCCAAGATGCTTTGGGTACTCACGTGGCGATTTTAAAAGGAATGCATCGAAACCTAATGCACACTGGGATTCAAGGCATTGGATATGTCTATCCAACTCTCCGCAATGAATCTCCTTCGCAAAACCGCACTTATCCATCAACAAATCAGAGAGAGTATAGGGGTTTTCACGTTGGTGACGCGCGGTTGGGCGGCGTCAGAATTTTTGACGTGCACATCAAAATTCAACATGACACTCAATGGAGCTTTTTGACGCGGACGTAATTTTCTTGACGCGCGCGTCACCAACGTGAAAACCCCTTATGATTGTTCAGAGTATGTTTCAATGAGTGTAAAGGTGGCAAGACAAAACAAAATGATAACATGGAAGCGGTTTGATATCACAGTACGGATTTGGGTCCCACCCCTGCCATGTCACCCTTCGCTGGGTTCTCATGGCCGGGGCCGGCGGCGCTTTCACAATTTCCTCGCCTTTTATACGGTTTTCAAATGGCTTTACAGGTTTCGAATACCTTTCTGATTGGACAATTCTTTCGAAACAATTTACATATAATTTCAAACAGAGGCACGGGGTTTTCTCATGGTTTTTACATTGTTGACATGAATCGTTGTTCCAGTCTTTTCGGATCGCGCTCGGAACCAGTTACGAGGATGTATCAACATATTCTGTCACTCTGCATGTTCAGCGTGTTTGGCAACAGACATGGGTGATTGATTCAAGACAATGTCTGACCAGCTGATTCTTTTGTCCTTCTCAGTGCAGTCTGGCCAAGTGACTTGGCCGCTGAACATGCTGAGTGCCACTTTATGTTGATGCATCTTCGTATGTTCCAGGAGATGCACAAAAATCAGAGACCCAACTGCAGCTCCAGTGAATCCAGGGTCCTGTGCACGCTGAGCCCCCCTGTCAAACACACGCACGCACACACACACGAACCACACACACACGCACACACACGCACACACACCCAGACACCTCACACACACACAGGCACACACACAGGCACACACACGCACACACACAAGCACCAAAGCACACACACACCACACACACACGAACCACACACACCCACACACACAAGCACCAAAGCACACACACACCACACACACACACACGCACACACACACACACACACACACACACACACACACACTGCAGTGGTATCGTCACGCTGCATGCAAGCGAGTTTGTTTGCGCGTTCTTGTGGATTTCCGGTTCGGGTCGGTTGGCACGACACCGTCCTGACTCACTCCAGTCGCGCAAGTGCGTGTGTGTACGTGCGTGTGTGCATGTGTGCGTGTGTATGTGTGGGTGTGTGGGTGTGTGTGGTGTGTGTGCATGTGTGGTCGGGGACAACCATCAACTCTCTCTGTCCCAGGCATTCAACGAAAGGGTCCAGTTTCAGAAAAGAAAATATGCAACACAAGAAAGACCAACGCGCGCAAGAACTGCGCCGGTGAAACAAGGGCAGCCAAGCTTCCGGTTGCGCGGTGTGTTCAGTGCAGAGAGGTGACCCGCGCTTGGTCAGCTGACGACTGACCGTGGCCCCGAGGACAGTCATGACCGCAACAATGTCACCGAATGGACCAGTGCAACCTGTGGTAGATCCAGGTGGGATCTGGCTCGCCCCCGCTGCAGAAATCAAGCCAGAAAATTTGCTACGCTGATTATCCTTGGTCCAGAACCCCCATCCACCCACATAAACGCACATTCGCACTCGCACGCACAGAGAAACACACACGCGCAAACACACACACACACACACAGACACACACACACACACTTGCACACACAGACACTCGCACACACACACAAATTGAAAATTTGACTACACCCTACTCGTAGATCCAGCCCTGGCAACACACAGACACAAGGAAATATTCAGAACATGGCTTCCTGCTGAGGCAAAGACGGTGAGTCTGGCGCCGGAGTCAGCTATTGGTCATTGGGGGTTGACCTCAAGGGGGGCAACCAAACTTGGCAAACTCTCACCTCTCCCTTCGTTATGGAGCACCATCACACAACAATGTTGCAAGTTTTTTGGGGTGGGGGGGGGAAGGAGCCGCACGTAATTTCCACTCCGTCCCGAATTCGCACCACTGCGCCCGTTGTGCACCTGTGAGAGAGAAACCAGTGATCTATGTGCGCATGACCGTGGGGGCCCAAACGAAGATCAATTCATATGCGGCCCCCGGTCAGTTGGACGCTTCAAAAGGCGGAGCCCAAGTGCGCAGTTTCAGAAGCTCTGCTCGACGGGTTTCAACCAGTCAAGTCTCCCACAGGTGAGGGAGGGCCACTCAGTGGTCGCTTTCACGTTCATATTCACTTTCACAGTTCTGTACTGGCGGCGAACTCTTGCAGAAACACGCTTTGTTTGTTTCAAAAGTGTTCAGTGCGTTCATTCATTCATTCATTCATTCATTCATTCATTCATTCTTTCTCTCTTTCTCTCTTTCTCTCTTTCTCTCTTTCTCTCTTTCTCTCTCACACACGCACACACACACACACGAAATGTGAAGAGCGACCGTTCAAGAAACGACAAACAAGGACTGAAGAAGAACAACAAAAATTTTGCACGCTTGCCAAATCTGATGCGGACGAACCGTTTTGCTGCAATCTTTGGCACCAAAATTGGTGGCGTATGAAGTGCGCCGTTTTGCACGGATGATTGTGGGGGAAAATAGAAACGCTACCAATTGCAGGGTAGATGGCAGCCTCGTGCAGCGTGTGTCTGGAAGCGTTTGAAGAGGAGGGAGACAGGGTGCCGAAGCTGCTGCCCTGCTCCCACACCCTGTGCGTCGCGTGTCTGCAGAGTCTGAACAACAAGCACAGGCTACAGTGTCCTGAGTGTCGCACGACGCACCGTGTCCTCCGGGGAGAGGGCGGGGTGCTCGCCTTCCCCACCAACAGGTACTGTGTGTGTGTGTGTGTGTGTGTGTGTGTGCGTGTGTGTGTGTGTGTGTGCGAGTGTCTGTGTGTGCAAGTGTGTGTGTGTCTGTGTGTGCGTGTTTCTTGTGTGTGCATGTGTGTGCCTGTGTGGATGTGTGTGCACGTGTACAAGAGTGAGTGTGAGTGTGTGCATATATGTGTGCATAAGTGCATGTGTGTGCATGTGTGAATATGTGCATGTTTGTACGTGTGCGTGTTTCTTGTGTGCGCCTGTGTGCATGTGTGTACTTGTGTGGATGTGTGTGCGCGTGTGTACATGAGTGAGTGTGAGTGTGTGCATGTGTGTGTGCATGAGTGCGTGTGTGCGTGAGTGTGTGCATGTGTGTATGTTGTTTACATTGTCAAAAACAAATGAAATGTCCAGAATGCGGAATGAATTTCTGGTGACTGCAGAGTTTCTCCACTTGCAGGTACATCCTGGAGAGCAAGGAGGAGGTCAAGGAGGAGGTCAGGAAAGCACAGGAAGAGGCTGCGAAGATCCTGATCGAGAATTCCCCGACAGACCTCGAGGCTGGGACACGACGAGCCGCGCGGGCGGGCCCGACGGGGGAGAAAACGAACGAGGCCGCGGCGCGAAAGAACGGGGAACCAGGCGAGACGCCAAGGGATGCGACTCCACCGCAACCAGACGTGAGCCACACTCTGTTTGTTCTCCCGAGTGTTGTCATGGATAAAGGGGTATTGTGTTACTTGCCCTGCAGAGTGGATGGCAGGATGAGAGGAACAGGGCAACACGACACCGGCAAAAGGCTTCATTTGAAAAAAAATCCTCCAGAAATAGAAACAAAAAACTTGATAAAGTTACGCCATAAAGTTACGCCTGAGTCTCTTGGAGGCTGACCCTCTGGAGGTCAAGATCAGCCCTGGGGAAATCACCAACCCTGGAACCTTTGTACACATGTTTGTCTCGAATTGAAGATGCAGTGCGTCGGACTGACTGAGGAGAGAGTCATGATCGAGGTCAGAGAGGTCATCCTCGACCCTGGGAACCTCCCCGCCACCGGAAGTCCGAGAAACCAAGATGGCGCCCAGCCGGAAACGGAAACTGAGGAGCCGAGAGGGTGCTGCTTGTTTGGGAGAATCATTGGGCTTGTTTTATTGCACATTGTTGGGTTCTTTTGTGGTATCCCCCTGTCCATTCTGTGCCTCATTGTTGTTATTTGCACAATCATCTTATTGACATTATTTGTCACAGGTAAGATGACCATCTATTGTTGCGGGATGCTGTGCGACAGGGACTATAGTGGATGTGGGGAGAGTTTCCAGGACACCATCATGGACCTCAAGGGAACCCTGGGCAGGTTCTTCACTGCTTGCAGGGGTGTGGTCCTCAAGTGTTACTCCCAGTGTGTGGGCTGTGATCACGTGACCCAGTTTTTCTACTACGTCTCCCTCTATACAGTGCTCGGGGTGGTTGTCGCTCTGAGTTGTATTATGTGTATTATCGCCACCCTCATCTGCACTTCTTTTGTTGTTGCTGCTGTTGGTCTGATTCTGGGTCTGGGACTTGCTATCATTGTCGTGTATTGTGCGCTTAACAGTGCGGCAGAGAAATTATGTTTCTGACGGGTGAGCCCAAGCCTGAGCCTGAGCCTGAAGGGGTTTTCACATTGGTGACGTGTGGTCGTTTTCTGGGCTGACGTCAAAAAGTCCACCATTGGGTTCAATGTTAAATTTTGACGCCGACGTCAAAAATACGACTGTGCGTCAACCAATGTGAAAACCGCTTGAGCCTGGGTCTGAGCCTGAGCCTTGCACTGCACCAGAGCCAACCTTGCGCCTGACTCTGACCCTGGTCCTGCCCCCTGACCCTGTATTCGTTGGGCATGTTCGATTCACGCGCGCGGCAAGCCGAGTGAGCGAGCGCTCCATGGCTGCATGTAGAGCGTAGTCGCGCGCGTGAATCGAACACTGAGGAAAATACTCGTACAGGTGTAGATTTTGTATCTCCGCACTCGAGGGTCATCTCACACGTGAGGGAGGGTCACGTGGATCCCTGAGAAAAAACCCCTGTGCTCCGGGTTTGTTTGCCCCTTCTGGTGTGTTTTGTAGCATATCATAGTCATGTCTTCAGGTTGAATCATCACAAATATTCAGCCTCCCTTGTTCATTGAGCACGCGGTGACAATAAATCTGTTGAAACAACGGGTGATATTTTTTTGTGTTGCTCCGTCACAATCATAACATCCGTACGAACGGAAAGATGTTTAGAAGACAGGCAAAGACCAAATGACCGAGTAGCAAGCACAATGTTTTTCAAAGACAAATGACGGCAATCGTGCGTCTGGAAAAGAGTCATCGCTCAGGACCTTTGCGCTCATTGGTTCACGAGAACAGGAAAAGTTTGAGGCGGGGTTCATTCACACTCATTGCGTCATGAAGTGCGGATCTGCAGCAACAACAGGGCTTCTATTGTTGTTTTGTTGTTCTCTACATTCATCCACGCACATGCATGCGTACATGCATACCAAGCACACACACATGCGTGCTTGCACACGCACGCGCCTGTACACGCATAAAGATTCGTAACGTACACACACATGCACATGCATGCACACATAGACGCATGTACATGTGCACTCACACGCATGCACGCACGCACGCACGCACACACACACACACACACACATTCAAACAGCGTCTTGCTGTGATTGCAGAATCTTTGCATTGATTGATGTTGGATCCACTTTTGTTTAGCGCGCCGATTGTTCTGCATTGATAATTATCTTGAACACATTTGGACATAAAGTGGGACACTAGATCTTATTATTTGCACGTTTCATTTGAGAACACCTCAGCTCTGTAGTGTGACAGCCAGTTTAGAGACACCACTCATTGCATTTTCGTGAGCAACACGACCAGACGCATGCAAGAGGAGGTATGTTATTTTTCACACAGTTTGCGAAAAGAACAGCGACGTAAATTTTGTTTTCATGGTGGCGAGTCCTTCACCATGAACACTGAGACTGCTCAGTTTTCCGACGTTTCTTGTCGTGGGTGGACCAATCATCGAGTCGCAGGCAGAGGTTTGTTTCTCCAAAGTTCTGTTTGAGAACTTGCGAAAAGAACAGGACATTGGCAGTACCAGAACAAATTCTGATGTTTCGGTGCACCTTTGAATCCCCAGCTCCAACTGTGTGCAAATTTGACCTTCTTGTTTTTGCAGACGGGATGGAGACGGAGTGCATCGTTTGCCTGGAGACGTATGAAGCTGAGGGAGAGAAGTGCACCAAACTGCTGCCCTGCTCCCACACCGTGTGTGTCTGGGGGGGGGGGGGCAAACGTCAACTCTCGCTGTCCCAGGCGTTCAAAGAAAGGGTCCAGTTGAAGTGAACTCCGAACACAGACACCCACACGCAAGAAACACGCAGGCTCCTGGAAAAGTAAACGTGCAACTCAAGAAAGTCCACCCCGCAACAAGACCTGCGGTGCAACAAACCTGTGTACGAGTTATCTCAAGTAAGTTTTAGCTTCAGCGCGACACAAACAAACTCGCGAGGAAAACAAAAAATATAATTGACATACCTCGTATGCGCAATTTGTGATGACGTTTTGACAACAATAAATTTGATGAAACAATGGGTCAAGTTTGTTTGCGAGTTGATAGTGGCAAAACTCGGTCTCCGAATGAGAACAATGTTTTCATGCGGACAGAACACACATGCAGCAGTGCGTGCGACAGATCGCATTCTGTTCCAACACAAAATGCTCATGAAAGATCAGACACGTTCAGAAATGACCGTGAAAAGTCTCGTCGGCGTTCAACGACCTACACAGAACCAGTCGCAAGCATACTGAAACCATTTGTGTGTGTGTGTGTGTGTGTGTGTGTGTGTGTGTGTGTGTGGTGTGTGTGCATGTGTGCGCGCGTGTACACATGTGCTTTGTTTCAGAGTGAGGCACAACAAGAAGCCCGCCCTTGTTGGCTCGTCTGAAGATGATTCGCTTTGATTCAGTTTGTGTGTCATGAGGAACAAATCTGTAGTAGTGGCATGTAGGGGTTGTGCTCAGGGCCTTTCCTCAAGTTGACACACACACGCACACACGCACACACACACACACACCACGTGCACAACAACCTTGTTTCCATGGCATTGGCCCTGTGGTGAGGTGACAAGGCGTTTCGGGAAAACTTCCCGGCATCTCTGGTATCTACCGTGAGGCTCCTTTCTTGGTGAACTGAGAACAATTTTTTCCCTGGGAACTCGCGGCACCAAACATGAACAAGAAGCAAGGTTTCTTTCTTTCTGAACGAACTGCATGTGTTCATGTTCACTCACACACACTCACACACGTGCACGCACACACACACTCACACACACACACGCACACACTCACACACACACACGCACACACTCACACACATGCACGCACACACACAAACACACACACACACGCACACACACCACATGCACATCAGTTCGTGAAGGAGCTATATTTGGAACATCGCGCGTCTCTCCTGTTATCTCTCCTGAGTGCACGAGTACCAGGCCATCAACAGAGATCAAGGTCCATCTGTCTCCGCGCGGATCCAAGGCCCCAAAAAGGGTTGACTTGGACCCTCATGCAAAGATGAGACGGTTGGGTTGCCCCCAGTGAACCTATTTTCTGAATTTGCTCCTGCGCAGTGTGATGATGTTTGCGTTGACAAGAAAACAGCATTGTTGTACCATAAATTGAAAGAAACGTTTCGTACAACAACAAATCATTTTATACAATGTGATTGACAACACAGTGTGACCGCTGTGCGAGGCGACCATGCTGATCAATATGCAGGGAAACAGGAAGTGACATCACCCCTCATAGGTTGTCAAGACAACAACATTGTTGGTGCATATGGACACCGAACCTGAACCACACATGCTGGATCTGGCCCTGAGCAGCGCGCGTGCGCGTGTGTGTGCGCGCGCGCGCGTGTGTGTGTGTGTGTGTGTGTGTGTGAACAAGTGCTAAACTGGTGGGTTTGTCTCACCAAAGCCTGCACTTGCGATTTTGATTTTCAACTTCTTGATCCCCAACAGCAAGTTTGGACTTGGAAGTGGGACACTCCATGCATTCAAGATGATGTTGATGTGTTCGTTTGACAAAATGGCTGCCGCGTGTTCGTCTCCTCGACCTTGTTGCGAACTTCGTCTCACTGCGTTTCCTTGAGCTACGAAAAGGTATGTTTTTCAGTGTCAGGACCAGAGGAGGTATGTTTTCTGCCACAGAGCTAGGTTTGCGAAAGTAACAGCAAGATAATTTTCGTCTCAAATTGGCGAGTTTTTCAGCACACTGAGACTGCTGAAATTTGCCGATGTTTCTTGTGGATAAAGGATTGTGTCACAGGCAACCTCACATACATGCACAGAAGATGAGAGAAATTCTCGGCCGAGGGGTTTTTTGTTCAAACGTGCACGATCACGCAGTTTGTTTCAAACTTGTTGCGTCTTGACGTGCGGATCTGTCGCACCAACAACGGCAGTGTCATTGTTCATCTGCAGACATGCAGGGCCTGCTTTCTCCACACACACACACACACACACGCACAAACACACACTCTCACACGCACATACACACTCTCTCTCTCACACGCACATACACACATGCACACACAAGCATGCACACACTGCACACACACTCTCACATGCACATACACACACGCACACACATGCACACACACGCACATACAACACACACACACACACACACACTCACAAACACACACACACACTGCTGTCGTCCCACTGCACATCATCCTCTCAAATCTCAGACTCAGCAACGTGAATGTTTGGTTGTTGTTTTTGTATCATTTTTCTGGCACATGTATTCGTAGTATCAGAGAGAGACACGTTGGTGCCATTTGAACAGATACAGCAACCTTTGAATGTTCATGCCTGCACATGTGTGTAATCTGGGCAGAAAGTGGGCCAGTGGGACAAGTACTGCATGTTCTTCAATTGTCCTTGGCAAAAATGGCTGCAAGCTGTGTGGAATTCACTTCCTCGTGAGCTGAATTGTTGCGAACTTCCATTGACTTCGTTTTGTTGAGCTTCAGGCAAGATCAGCCGCAGAAAAAGGTTTATTATTCACTGCAGCATGCATGTGGAACTAAGTTTCAACTGCTACATACATGCATAAATTCTTAAGAGTGGTCCTTCTGTTTTGGAGGTGTGTTTCACTCAAGATTGATTCAGATTTCTCAATGGACGCACCATGCGGAGGAAAAGAACATGGTTGTGGTGACGCATGCATGGAGTTTGCTGTGTGAAGGTCTGTTTGAAGAGCCCTGCACCAGCTCCTTCTGCATGCCTGCAAACCCACCTTTCACCACATCTGACACTTGTTTCCCACGCAGGTTTGCATCATGGCAGAAAACCCCAGAGTGAGCGAATTGAGAGTATCAGAAGACTGGAGAGGAGTTGAGGAGGAGGGGGAAGGAACCATTTGGGGCGCAATGAGACGGGCGCAGGAACCGAGACTACAGCTTGCGGCTGGTGCGGAATACAAAATGGCGACAGCCTTCCGAGAAGCTTGCAAGCATGGTACCCGCCCCAGCTGCAGAGCCAGAATCAACATCATTGGGCACAGTGGAGCTGGGAAGACCAGCCTCACCAGGAGGCTGCTGGGACAGGAGTTCCAGGAGAATGAGGAGAGCACAGATGGCATTGAGACTCACAGGATTGAGGTTGACTTGCAGGAAATAGAAGAGCAAAGCCAGAAATGGGTGGAGACTGAACTAAAACCTGATGATCTTGCCAAGATTTTCAGTGAAGATGTGCTGGAACGCAGAGAGAGAGGAGCAGAACATTTTCAGGCATCTTATTTCCATTGGAACAACCCATCATCTCAAGTCAATGCAGTGAGTCCTGATGTGATCAAAGAGCTTCTGAAAGAAGAACAAAAGAGAGCAAGGCAAGTACACCAACGGATAGCTCACAAACTGAAACCAAAGAAGAGACAAGATCATAGGAAAAGACTGAAAAAGTTGGCAGCCCCAAAGCACCGTGGATCCCTTGGTAGTGCTCAGAAGGATGGGAGTGGCAAAACCAATGGTATCCTCAAGCTCTGGGATTTTGGAGGCCAGACAGAGTTCTACACAACTCATCACATTTTCCTAGATGCTGATGCAATCAACATCATTGTCATGGACATAAGCAAACCTCTGAAAGAAACACTGTCTGACCAACTGGAGAACAATGTGCGGCCCATCACATGTGCACAAAAACTAGGCAGAGAAAAGGACCAAATGACATTGGTTGGTGTTCCCCAAACGCCTGAGGAATTTCTCTGCTACTGGTTGAGATCCATCCAGGTGAAAGCTGATGAGAAGAACTTGACACCAATTGTCATGCTGGTTCTCACTCACAAGAGCACTGTCTCAGGCTTACAGCCATCCTCATATGTGAACAGCTTTGTTGTGAGTGTCTTGAAGGCCTTGAGAGAAAACAACCTTCCTCCAATTGACGAGAAACACATTCACATAGTGGACAACCACACAGGAGATCAGAGAGAGTTTGACAAAATCAAGTTGCATGTGGTGACACTGTTGCAGGAGAAGCTGCAGTGGGCATCAGTGAGGCCAGTGAAGTGGCTCAAGCTGGAGGCTGACCTCAGAGCAGTTTTGGACTCAAAAACTGAGAAACCATGCAAGTACCTGACCTATGCTGAGGTCAAACAGCTGTCTGAAAAGCTGCTCATGGATCAGGAGGAACTTGAGGGTTTCCTTTCCTTCATGCACACACAGGGAGATGTCATCTGGTTCCCAGATGAGGTTCTGAGAGAAGTGATCACACTGGACCCACAGTGGCTGGTGGATATGTTCAAAGTCCTCATCACATCTGAACAATTTGTCTACAGAAGATCTCTCAGAGATGAAGCTCTGGAACTGTTGCAGCATGGCACAGTCACCTTCAGTGCACTGCAGAAGTTCTGGGCTGGAAATGATGCAGTGTTCCTGATAAAACTGATGCAGAACTTTGACTTGATGTGCCCACTTCAGAAAGAGAAGGCAGAAGCTGCAGCACACACAGGGAAGTACCTGGTGCCCAGTATGCTGCCTCAGACGGAAGTTGAGCATCCCAAAGAGCTTTTTGAGAACATGGTGCTGGTCTACATGTCTGAGCATCAAGCTGCTTTTCACCAACTGTTTCCAATTGGAACGGCAGCCAAGCTCTTCTGTGTGTTCTCCAAAAGATGGCAGCTCAGAGAAGACCACCTCTCCCACAGGTTTGATTTTTCCAGCTGTGTGAATATGGAGTTGTGGCTTTTGAGTGTCCATTGTTCTCTCAATTCCACCGACCAGTTGCAGGCTTGTCAGCTGCTTTGAAGTCTGCTTGCACAAAACAACCAATTTGTCACCCATTAAACCTGTTGTTGGTTTTCACTTTGTTGGGACAACCCCAGATTTGTTTGTGAATTTAATGTGCAATGATGTTTCGGCTGCACAGTACATTTGGTCCACTGTTTTTTCAGGTTTGCCTCATTTGAGCTGCAGCAGGGCCTCATCCTCTCCATTCAGCAGACCCATGGCTCAGCCATCACACTCTCCATCTGGTGTCTGCCCAGGCAACTCAAAGGGAAAGCACAGAGCCTTGTTTTGGCTGCCAGAGAAATCCTGCAGGAATCTCTCGGCCAATGCAGGATCCCCCTCAGCTCCAGGCTCCTCTTGGTCTGTCCCCACTGGAGGGATGGAGATGCCCACTGCGATATGGTGAAGGTCAAAGTTTCCACCACTGGAGGGCAGCACTCACTCCAGCCCGTTGATGCATGGTGCAGGTGTCATTCTGAACCACTGACATCAGCTGACTTCAATCTGAAGTGTGAGTTCTTGTGAAGTTGTCTCTTCCTTTGCACACATCCCTGTTGTGAAGTGTTTCTTTTCATTCCTCAGAACAACTGCACTTGTTTCAAACAAATTCTTTTTTCTTGAACTTGAAATATCGTATAGAAAGGTCGTATAAATTGCTCTTACAGCAACAGCTTCTGATCAACCAACCCCTGGAGTGTCAACAGCAGCCGAACAGACGTACGCGGAAGCTGTCCCAAGCTGCCTGAACTCTGTGAGTGTCGTTGAGCTGCTTCTTGTGATTGACAGGAAGCACAATTGGGAACACGGGTCCACCTGATTATCTTTTGAACAACTGTCGTCACCTTCTAACTGTTCTGCCCTGAAAATATCACCAGCAGGAACAGTGGCCATGGTTACAGTGCCCCTCAAACAAAAAAGGGATCGTTTCCTTTGGAAATTTTTGCCGTTCAAAGCACAAAATTTCACGTTGTGAGGATGGTACGTTTGTTTCTTCAGCGGGACCTACAAGACGTGGACCTGGTCCACGTGGCGCAGCGTCTGACAACAGGAGGCCGAGTGCGTTGCCTGGCAACAGAGCTGGGGGTTCCGGCCCACACCATAGACCTGGCCATCTACGACCACCCCAGGCACACCGATGAGGCAGGACTGCAGGTGCTACAGGCGTTCAGGAGAACTGTGGGTACGAAGAAGGAGGCCTTCAGGCTGCTGTGGGAGGCTCTGATGAGGAGTGGGATGGATCCGGTGGCCTGGGAGGTGCTGGGGAAGGAGAGACACTGACTTGACTTGTGAGAGGTGGAGGGAAGGAGAGAAGATGGTGGAGACCAGTGCATGCTGAGTGGAATACATTGCGTTTATACACTGTTTCCTGTTTTGCAAACTTCAACAGAGCTTCAATCCAACGCTTTCCCGGAACTCAAATGTGTCTTCAGCAGGAGTGAGCACTGCAGCTTTTCCATGTGACACGACAGTCCTGGATGTGTGCGCTTGCTCACAACACTTCAGGTTATGGCACTGCAGACCACTCCCTGCTTCTGCTTGCCTCGTCAATATTCAAGAACTATGTAACCATGGAAATGATGTTGGCAAGACAAGATCAAAGAAGTTTGCAAGTGTCCAACCAGAAAAAGGACAAAAGGTGAAGAAGCAAAGAACTGCTGAGGCGAACAATGGTGGACAGACGAATAATGGTCCTGCTGCTGACCCAGGAGGAAAACTTGACAAGCACTTCTTCTCACTCTGATTGCCTTTTGGACAACCGTGACAGAGGAAATACTCTGGTGAGAGTACACAGTGGGACAATGGCAGAGGAAGTGCTGCTGGAACATGTGAACCTATGACCTGAGAGCCACACAGAAAAACGTCGGATATTTGAAGAGCTGTGGGGTCACAGGTGATACATATGAAGCACTCGAATATTTTGACCAGCCACAACCCTGGTTAAATTCTCACATGATAATCAGCACCTACGGAAGTTCTGTAAAGTACACAAACAAGAGGAACTTGTAGGAAGTCCCACTTGCTGGAACAGGAACGAGGCCGCATGCGCAATACTCCAGCCAACCAGAGGCTTGAGCCTCTTCGTGCTCTGCACACGTCTTTGAGTGATACCAGGTTCGGTGCAAACGACACTGTGGAGACGATTATCTGCAGTGATGTGCAGGTTTAGAGTGACAGGAGCCACGCTGCACCCTGCACGCCTTCAGGATGACTGCAGCTACTTGTATCCAGCCTGTTCACGCCTGCAGAAGGCACGGGACCAATCACGGCAGTGCTGAACCTCGCTGGCCCGCGGCTGTCTCGAAAGACACGGTATTGGGTGTGGTCGGAACATGCGATGGAGAACTTCAGGACTTGAGGACTGCAGTCACTGTGCTTCAGGCTGTGGAGGACACTCTTGACAATGGAGTCGGAAATCTAGTGCTTCTCTCAGTGTGGACAGGGGCGGATCCTGGGGGACGTGGTACGTGGCGCGCCCCCCCCCCCGCTCGACCAGTCCCTGGATCCGCCCCTGGCGCAGGGCCGACCGACCACAGTGCTGCTGCCTCTGGAGTTGGGGGTCTTGATGTGGTGGACACAGACGCATCCGTGAGACACGACCGTGAGAACGTGTCGCGGAAGAAAGCGCAAGGTTGGTTATGGATTCCGCCGCCAGGAGCAGCACCTCCTCGAGGCACACACAAACTGGACAACTGGACAACGTTTGTGTTGAGATCCTGCTCCTTTGAGAACGACAGTGGCGCCAGATGATTCTGCAGCACAAGAAATTTAAGAACGCAGTACATCTACGTGAGTACGTTTTGTCTGTTGGTGCGTATTCCTGCTCTTTGTACCACTTGAATCATTTCGCAAACAGTCTGCAGGGTCACGCGAAACGTCAATCATGACGTCACAGGCGCCTGTGACGTCACGACGCGACGCTATGGTGCAGCCATTTGTGCATGAACCTTCCAAAACTGAATATTTGCCCAGTTTTCCCACAGAATTCGGTCGGAATCGTTGCGGAGACGACAACCGAGTGACGAGGGGAGAAGAGACGAAAGAACGGGCCAGCAGGGGTCAGTGACAACCAACAGGGGCAGGTCTTCATAGAATCCAGATTCAGTCTTGATCCATGGAGCTTGGGTTGGGACCCAGATTTTCATCCAGATCCAGATTCGATTTGTCTGTCCAGATCAAATGTTTTGTCACGTCAAGGTTGAGTCCAGATCTGGATTCAACTTACACAACGAATCGAATCGAAGCAACATGTGTTCCCTACTGCCACAGACCACGAACCTCGGTTCGTAGATCTAGATCTAGATCCAGTTCCAGATCCAGAGGTTTGTCAGTTCAAATTTTCTGCCCAGATCACCAGAAAACGAGCGTTCCTTGCGGTCTCTCGGCTCAAGACAGAACTTTTGTTCCCTTCAACAGCGTATCGAACTGTTCCAAGAACTATCTCTGCCAACGCGAAAGAAAATAAAATATGGAGCAGGATCTACAATGCTGCGCTTCTCTTTCAGGGAGACGAGGTTCTACGTCGTGCGCGCGACCCCACCCCCACCTGGTGACAGCGTCGGGCATCACACGGTGACGTCACAAGGTCAGAGGGCAGCGGCATTTCCCCCACCCAGAGACAGTGATGGCGAACCCTGGCGGCGAAAAGCCGAGTCGTGAGGCGTCGGAGGAGGAGGAGGCGCGTTCCCCGCCTGGTGCCCGCTCCTCTGGTCCCCGCTCCCCGCGGCGTCGCCCTGGTTCCCCCACCAAGGGTCCCCGATCCCGCTCTGGTCCCCCCAGCAAAGGTACAGCCTCTGGTGGTTCTCCAAACAATGGTTCCCTGGCTGGTTCCTCCAATGCTGCCTGCCCCGACGCCACCACCAAGGGTTCCCGTTCGGAATCTGGTTCCAAGACCACTGGTTCGGGCTCAACCTCTGGTCCCTCTGCCCAAACATCTCCAGCTCCGCACTCCCCACCCGTAAAGCCAGATCCAGGCCCTCGCTCCCCCTCACCGGATCCGAACAGCACACCCTCAGCAGGCCCCAGCTCTGGATCCACCCCACATCCTGGGTCGGGTGCGAGGCCCCCGGCTCCCTATTATCGCCCGTCCGCCCCGGCTCCCAGCTCCTCCAGTTCCGGCTCTTCCTTCTTCGCCTGGGTCTCCTCCTCGTCTCCCCCCGGCTGCTCCGTCCGTGGCGCCCTCTGGTACCTGATTCGTGTCCTGCTCAACCTGGTTGCCATGGTGATGCTCGCGCCGACGCTCATCGCCGGCGGCGTCGTGGCGTTGGCGGTTGGGGACGCGTGTGTGGTGATCGTGTCGGTGGTGGTTGTGGTTGGAGGCGCCGTGGTCCTGGCTGTGAGCGTCGTGTGTTCCTGGTCACGTTCCTGGGCGCTGTGCTCGACGTCTTTCTTTGCGGAACCCTCGGGGTCAAGAATAGGATCTGGAACAGAGGTGATGATGGCAGCAGCGTCTTCAGTTTCAACACGTCTGTGTTCAATTTTGACGTGGGCGGTTACTGCAGTGGTGCCCTCTTTTACCCTGTACGTGGCGCGTTGAACGTGGTCGCCATGGTGATCCTCCTCCCGACCCTGATCGCCGGAGGCGTTGCGCTCTACGCCGCCGGCGTCGCGTGCGTCGCGCTTCTCGCCGTCGCGCTCCTGGCTGCCTCGGCGCTGGTCTTCGTAGGTTGGATCGTGTTGGCGCTCTTCCTGTCCCTGGGCTCGTGCCTCGATGTGCTCCTGTGTGGGATTCTGGGAGTGAACTCCCGCGTGCGCTCTTGGAGAGCTGGTGATCATGACTGGAGATCGTTTCACGTTCGCAGACGTGTCCGCATATCGGATGTTGGTGACGCGCGGATTCGTGACATTCACGTGTCGAGTGGCGGGCACACCGCGAGTGTGCACGATGGGAACGTGCAGAACGGACGCGTGTTCACGTGTCAGGGTGACGGCTTCGCCAGCCACGTGGCGGACTGGGTCTGAGGACAGGGTCGCTGTATTTGCGCCTGTTGCTGTCGTCAATTCACCACGCGAACTGGTGAAGTTAGAGATAGATCCAAGGTCAGATCCAGTGTTGATCCAAGATCAAATCCAATGTCAGGTCCAGTGCAGGTCCAGGTTTCACAGCTGATGTCAGATCCAACGCACATTCAAGGCCAGATCCAAGGTCAGCTCCCGGCCCAGTCCAGAGAGAGGCACGCGTGTCCGGGAAGATCAGATGCGAACGGCAGAACCAACAACGAACGAACTCTGCTTGCAGAGAGACGACTGGGAGCGTTGAGCGTCCTCACGGCACTGCGCGACGCGATGTTGGGAGGTCAACGTTCAGAGTGACCCGCAGCGACAAAACGAGATTGACCACGCCCAAGCCACGCCCTCCTCCGCCCCGGCGCCGCCGCCTCCGCCCGCCCCTGCAGATCACGTGTTCCAGCGACGTCTGTCGCTCTGACTGTTCGGCGTGACGTTAACCGTCGCGTAGTTCACCGACTCCGCCCTTGCTGACACCCCGCCGCCGCACTTGCCCCAGTTCGCGTGGAGCAGCGTCCGATCAGAACTGAGACTCCGCTGACGCCACCGACGCCGCCGCCGTACTTTCCCGACTGACTGGAGAAACACAGTAATGGCGTCAAAGCCCGTGAGCCAAGAGCCGAGCGCCGTTCTGCTCGAGGAACGCCGCGTCCTCATCATGCACGCCGCCGAGGAGCCTGGGTCCCGCTACCCGCCGCCGCCGCCGGGCTCCTCCGGCCCGATGTCCGGGTCGTACAGCGTGGACGTCATGGTGACCCTCATCATCGTCATCCTCTCGCTGCCGCTCCTCGTCCTCAGCGTCATCGCGCTGTTCGGCGCTGGCGTCATCGGCGTCGCCGGCGTCGTGGTGCTGCTGTGCGCCGGCGTCTTCGTGGAGTTGGCGTTGTGCGCGCTGCTGGGCTTCAGCGACTGTTGCGTGTCGATGCGAGAGGGCGCTGCGAAGTGCTGCAGCTGCTGCTGCCCCGATCAGGAGGGCTACCAGTCCGCGTGACAGGAAGGTGCGCATCGCGACGGTGACCTACAGCGGTGCAGCAGCGCCTGGATGACCTACTTTGTGAAGTGACACCCCCACAGTTCTGCAAGTCCGTGTGATCAGGAGGTTCAGCACGTCTGGAATTCGCATCGCTGCTACATCAGTGCGAGACGATCGCTCAGTACCTGGATGATCTGCTTGTGTGACACCAAAAGTGCTCCCTGTGCGTGACCTTCTCAGCCCTTGTGATTGGCCACGAGCTGAACACACCTTCCAAGAGTATGTGCTGCCGTGGTTTTGAGACGTCGCCGCTGACCTCGCCCGTCTCACGGCGGGCGGTGCATTCTCCACACTCCTCAAGTGCGGCGTTGATTTGCTGAACCTGCACCAATCTTCTGGCCGTTGCCCTGGCTGCACTGGTTCCCGCTTTTCGGGTCCCCGCTGCGTCGATGCACGGTGGCGCCCCCGGGTGGTGCTGCCGCTGCTGCTGCTGCCCCCTCCCGTCCGAGACCAAGACGACGCAGTGTGACCTCGTGCCTCGGATCTCGTGACCAGGAGCCAACTCCAGACTCGCTGACGCAAGGATTTACTTGCCCCAATTTGTGCCACCACTCGTGAATTCAATTTTCGCGCGACCTGACTTCGCTTCTTCCCCGCCCCAAGGAGTTGGTGCCCTTGGACTTTCGTACCCCTGTGCCAGAACGTGACACGATCTCAGCTCAGCGTGGAGTCTGGAGTGCTGGAGTCAGGGCAAAAGACAGAGCGGCGCCCGAAGCAGACCTGAGATTTTTGGTCAAGAAGCTTGACCGCTCCTTAAGAATCATGAGGATGCTCACGTTCATGAGAAGATGAAACGTTTTGTGGGTTAGCCCGAGGTCTCGCCCCTCCCCCCCCCTCCAGGCTCCGTGATGGACACGCCCACCCGTCAGAGTCGTGGACACACCCACCCACCGGACTCACTTTGACTCGTTCAGGAACACGTGACACCGTGTCTGTGGAGAAACGTGGGGATCCCCAGGATGGAGACAGTTGAGTACCCCCCGCCCTGGGTCAGGCCTGAAGTCAAGGTCATCCAGCGTGGATGTCATGGTGACCCGTCCTCGCTGTGGGGAGACTCAGGAGCGAGACAGTCGACCTTCGGTGCCGTTCTTTTTTTTCGCTGTGGAGTGATCAGATCGCTCCGTTTCCCATTGGCTCCAATGCAAATCTGAGCACTCCGAGTCATTCGGAGTGTGTAAAAGAATGGCACCTTTGTTGAGCTCAGAAACGATACCCGGGCCGTGGCGTCGAAGCCGCAGAACCAGCAGTTGACCGGTGCCACGCCGCCGCGCCCTCGGGCCATTTCCGCCCAATTCTCCCGCCTTGACGGCGTCGGAGGCGTCGCTTTGACTGTGACACTCCGCGTGCTCCAGAAAAGCATTGTAGCGAGCCGAGTCAAAATGGCTGCACGCATGACTTCGCCCACTTTGCTTTCAACTCACTCGCCACGCACAAACGGAAAACGCCCACTGCAGCAAGTTGGCGTCACCCCTGCTGGACTGGATCCGGCTCTCCATATTCCAGACAGAAACATAACCTGTGTGCTGCTTGACTGCTTCCATTTTCTTGTGTCCACATGTGCATGAGATTTTTCTTGATCAGTGTGTCAACGAGATTAATGTACAATCAAAATCGTTTTGAAATAAATTGATAAAATGCAAAAACAAAGACCACGCACAGAGTCCGTCTCTTCATTTCACCGTGTGTTCATCTTGGCCGGGTGAAAAAATACGTCGCAGAAAAGTTTGGCCAAATTTTGACCGTTCCCAGTTGATAAGATTCTCTCTCATTTTTGGCAAATTTTCACCTCTTTTCCGATTGGCGCGAAAATATTTGCGGGAAAAAGAGCGTGGGAAAAAGAGCGCGCGACTTTGGCGACGTCGCGTCACAAAATCGCCGCGACTCTGACGTCACAAGTTCCCACGAAACAGCGACCGTTGCTGGGCGAGCGGGGTGGCGGGACACAAGGAACAAGTGCAAACTCACCAAAAACTCAAGAAAAACGCAACAAAGAACACACAAACAGGTGCGTAAGGTGTTTTTCTTGTGAGCAGAGGGTGTTCCGCATGTGAACGTTTCACAGAAACCTGCCACAAACGAAGAGTAGACCTCTTTTGGGAAACTTTTCCGTGCCGACGACCGAACAAACTTTCCGCCCCAAAAGGAAGGACCCGTTGCACTGACAAGTGTGCGCATTCCACTTGTCAGGAGAACTTTTCTAGAAAACCCAGGGTCTGTCCCCCGAAAATATTCGTTGCCGTCATTTTTGCGGTCCGGGTGAAACATTACGTAGTTCATCCTTTTGCAGAAGATAGCTCAAATTTGAAGTTTCTCCCACACCAATCAAGTCGACTGCCCCTCCCTCCCCCCAGATGCACCCCTGGACCCCCTGGATCCTTCGTGTAGATTTCTTCTCGCCCCCACAATGTAGATGAATGAATTTTGGTTGCAAGTCCTGCTTGACGCAAAGACTTCGCTTCAGAACAAGAACGAAACACAGCAACAATGAACTGACTCACTGACCCCTGCGTACTTCGAGACGCTGCAACCGCCACGCAAACCACGACGTGGTGAGTCTTCAGAGATGGATCTTGGGGGCGGGACAGGGTGTGCTGGGGCAGGATAAAGAGGGGGGCCACTGACTGCATGAAAATTACTTTGTTGCCCATATTTTCTTTTTCTTTTTTGCGTGTGCATGTGTGCTGCCAAATCTGCACCGGAAATAGTTTTCGCTGTTGTTGGCGGGGTTCTGGCAACTGCACTGCTGCCAACCCCCACCTGTTTCAACTTGTTTTATTTTTGCAAGTTTCCTGTCAGCCAAGGTCAGGTCCCAGATTTGGGCCAAAGATCCTGACTCCACCCCTGGATGAACGAATGCGCCTATTTCCAGACGATGCTGTCCTCTGACGAGTACGAGTGTAAGGTGTGTCTGGAGCGGTTCGAGGAGGCGGGGGAGCGGCGGCCGAAGCTGCTGCCCTGCTCCCACTCCTTCTGCCTCCGTTGTCTGCGCATGCTCAGAACACACCACATCCGCCACACCTTCAAGTGCCCCGAGTGCAGGGAGACGCACAAGATCCCGACAGGGGGCGTCCAGAACTTCAAAACTAACAGGTACGCTGCGTTTGCGCACGCGCAACCAAATTCTGAAGATGCACGCATACCTGATTCACACACACGCACATTTCGTTTCCAGGTACATTCTGAACACGTTGCATCTGCTCCACCCCGACTCTGCCAATGATACAGGAGGAAACAACCCAACAACAACAGCCGCAACAACAGCAACAGCCGTAACAACAGCAGCAACAACAACCTGTGCTGGCGTGGAGATGGAGGATCTAGGCACCGACTCTTCTCGCACGTCGTTGCCAGGCGACGCCAACGTGTTGATCGTGCACCATGAGAACGAGGCGCCCAGGGCAGCGTGTCCGTACTCGCGCATGCCTGAGTCCCCACCAGAGGGCGCTGAGGTCCCGACCATCGTCATCCAGCGCCCACTTCCGGTTCCACTGCGTGGGGCGGACGCCGAGGAGCCGGAGCGTCTCTGCTGCTGCGAGCGGCGTCGCAACTGCGCGTGCACCGCGTGCTACTTCCTCGCGTCCCTCCTCCTGCACATCCTCGGCTTCCTCTGCGGCCTCCCGCTCGCTGTCGCGGGTCTCGTTCTCGTCCTGCTCTGCATCGTCGTGTGGCTTCTCTGGTTCATCGTGGTGCTGCTGCACGCCGTCGCGACGGCCAACAGGGGGCGCCGCTTCAGCCGCGGCGTGCTGCGCATGATCACGGCGCTCGAGGACTTCTGGGATCGGTGCGCGGAGTGCGTGCTGCGCTGCTACCGCTGCTGCAGAGGGTGCAGACAGGTGAGTGAAACTTATCTCCAAGACGTTGTCAAGGGAAACCAAAGCTGGTGCCTGTTTCCACTTCGTTCGCCCTTAATTCTGGCGGATCTGGGATCGGGGTCCGAGTGGCCTGAAATCGGTCTCCAGCCCATGCAAGGCCAGGGTGGGGTCAACCTCAGTCTCTGTCAGATCCATGGTCTGAGCCAGCGTCCAACCCAAAGTTCCTCTTCGAGCGGGGCTTTGCGGGGATAACTCGGAGGACAAAGATCGTTGCACTTTTTTGCAACAAAGCGGGTGGGGCAAAGTTGTGCGGGCTAGGGGGATGCTGCACCTCTGAAACCGCCCGAATCCCCCCGCTCTGTCCACCAAGCACAAAGGCAGAGCTTTGAATCCAACTGAAGGATTTCCCGATCGTTCCAGGTACTGGAGGTGTTCGCGACGCTCGCGTTCGGCATCGTGCTCGTGACGGTAGGGAGCGTGGGCTTCGTGCTCATGATCGTCGTCTTCCTCGCCGTCGTGCTGCCGCTCTACCTCGTGTCGCTCCTCTTCCGGTGCACGTGCCGAACCACGTGCTCCACCAACACCGAGGTCCGCTGCGGCGACTTCCGGCAGCGCGACAACCAATCAGAGAGCGAGGTGCCGGACGTGGAGCCACGCCCACACCGCCCTGTCATCCCGAGGGTCCCTGCCCCCAGTGACCTCGAGGATGACCTTGAGTACACGCTGGGGTCATCTGACCCTGATGGGGAGTGTCCGTGTGATGATTGCCTGAGGGAGAACAGGGAGAATACAGATGATGGAGGCGTTGTGGTACCAGGCTTCCTCGAGGTGGCAGCACGGGGCATGCAGACCATGCCAGGAGCGTATCAGATGATAGGGGGCGTCATGCGTCCAGGGGACAGGGAGGTGCTGCAGAGGGCCATCCAGGTCCTGCAGGAGGGGCACCAGGCGCAGGAAGGGCAGCAGGAAGGGCAGGTGCAGGGAGGTCAACAGGTGCAGGGTCAGGAGGCAGGACAGGTGCAGGGAGGACAGGAGGAGCAGGAAGACCACGAGCAGCAGGAGAGCCTGCAGGACGAGGAGGAGGACGGAGGGCGAGAGGAGGAGCTGCACCTGCAGGAGCAACAGGAATGGAACCAGGTTGGGGAGCAGGAGCAGACAATTCTACTGCAGGTGGACCAGGAGCAGGAGGAAGAGGAGGATGAGGAAGAGGAGGTGCAGGAGGAGGAGGAAGGGGAGGGGAGGGGACTGGAGTGGTGGCGGGAACAGGAAGAAAATGTTGGGTTGTTCCATTTTGGAACATCTTGGGGAGAACAGGAGAGGGATGAATACGAGCCCGAGGGAACATCGGGCGAGCCGGACCCAGGAGCCGGGGAGGGAGAGCAGGAGAGGGATGAATACGAGCCCGAGGGAACATCGGGC
>JAAUXT010120765.1_pt1 | contig 22966 bp, 18 predicted proteins | sample 7278171 | NCBI WGS metagenome assembly JAAUXT01 (sample SAMN14350112, study PRJNA611818) | marine sediment metagenome | isolation source: surface marine sediment (1.8m) | place: French Polynesia: Moorea | collected 2018-08 | reverse complement strand
GCAAGCCAAATCAGAGCAAGCCAAATCAGAGCAAGCCAAATCAGAGCAAGCCAAATCAGAGCAACTGAAATTTCCTCAAATCACCGCGAGCTCCATGGAGCTATTTTTTTGGGGGGGGGGGCGAACAAAATTAGGATTGGGGACCAGGGCCCGCTCAGGAGCCACCTGGAACCGTCTCTGCCTCTGTACAGCGATCTTGTTTTGCGCATGCGTGGGAGTCTTTGTGATCACGTGTTGTCGTGGAGGCGACTTCCTGCTACTTCTTCAATCACCGTTTGTTGACATCCCGTCTTCTGTGGACTGCGTCTCATGATGGCCGACGCGACAATCGCCCTTAAGTCTGAAAAAGAGTTCCTCTTCCGACAGGCTTCCCTTTTCTCTCGTTAGACATGTCAACCTGATCACTGGTGACAGTTTCCTGGGGGCCGAGTTCACACTGGACGCGTCACGCGTTGCGTCGCTGTGTGAGTCAAGTCAAGTCCAGTTCACACTGGGTGCGTCTTCCTTGCTCGAGTCAGGCTTGGTCCACACTGGGTCCGTCACGCGTTGAGTCCTTCTGTTCCCTCTGGATCCGTCGTGCGTTGCAATGTCTGAGTCAGGCTTGGCTCACACTCCACTGACGCATCCAGCGCATCCAGTGTGAATCCAGCTGCAGTAGAGAGATATGGATTCTGAACCTACGTGATAACGCATGTGACACGACACACCTAGATCGCGCGATGTTTTCAACAGCTGGGCGTGGATCTGTACAGTTCATGCTCTAAGAGAACAAAAACACATCAAACAGACTCTGATGAGCTGTTGGAATTTTGTTGTGTGTGCGTGGCTTTTCGATAATCCATGCACGCCGGCAGTGACACGTGCAGCACGAGGCTGATGGCAACCAAATGGATCCAGGACCCAAGTTCTAAACGTGGACGTGAAGCAGAGAGGCTCCAACCAGAGTTCTCCCCAAACGGACCAGAAAGATCAGGTGTGGGCCGGTGGTGAACATGTCCCCCGTCAGGGACACGACGCTTGAGACCCGCACTGTCTGTCTGTCTGTCTGTCTGTCTGTCTGTCTGTCTCCGCCCTGGGTGTGTGTGTGCGTGTGTGTGTGTGTGTGTGCGTCTTCCCACCCCAACACACAAGTGCCACGGTCATAAAGCCTGTACTCCGAGATGACGCCAACCCCTAGTTTTTCTGCTGCGTCCCCGTCGGAAGTTTGGGCATTAATATGTAGATCCCTGTGAGCCGCCCCGCGGTGTAAACACCCATTGTCCGTCTCCGGTTTCCCAAGGCGAGCTGCTGCTGCACCAACGCCGCGTTCCCGCTGAAGGCATGAAGCGAGAACCGCTTTCACGTGATCGGCGAGCGCAAGCAAGATGTGCTGCATGACGCAGGCCTCTGTGTGTGCGTGTTTGTGTCTGTGTGTGTGAGCGTGTGTGTGTACACGTGTGTGTGAGTGTGTGTGTGTGTGTGTGTGTGTGTACGCGTTGACCACAGCTGTTGCACACTCATTGTGCGTGCACACTGTTGCATGCGCGTGCACACACACGCATACGCACACACACGCACACGCATACACACACACACATGTACACACACATTTCAACGTACAGCTCAAACCAGCAACAGCCTATTCAGATTCTTAGTGCGCATTGCAAACCAACTGCATACAGTACTGTACCCCCAAATGTGTGCACCTTCTGCTGGTCTGTGAATGTGAAAACGCTTTTGCTTCTTGCTTCGTCTCTTTCCTCGGCCAGCCGCTCCTGTTTTCAGCCAGTGAAGGAACGCTGGGCGTGACGCCTACAGCGCGCACGGAGCCTCGCTTTCATGTTACTGCATCCTTCCCACATGAAAGGTCTGTATCAGCTGCGATCACTGCGCACCTGTGTCGCGCAGGAAACGCTCAGGGCGCGTCACAGCGCATGCGTCACGCGTCGTATCACGCGCTGCGTCGCTACACACGCCGACGGGACAGATACACCGGGTATTACGCTTGCAGCTGTATGCGTCCACCAGAACTGCGTCGCCAGCAGCACGCAGGTGCGTCATGGCCCGTGCCTTGTGACGCAGTTCCCAACAAACTGTCCCATATAGACGGAACGCACGACGCATCCGGTGTGAACCAGCCTGTCCCCTGGTTTCCTGCAGCTTCCAGCCGGACTCACGCGTCCCTCGTCAGTCTATGGGCAGAACCACTTGATGCGGCGTGTTGGACAACGAAGGTTGCGACGTCAGTGGCACACACACGCGCACACGAACACACACACGCACACACACACACGCACACACACACACACACACACACACACACACACACACACACATGTGCCGCATCCCCGTGCAATTCAATGGGAGTTGGCGTTTGGAGGACGATGCAGTACCCACAATTCACGTGTCCTCTTGAAACATCCGGAGTGTGGCACTCGACGCAGCTCCGATGAGCTCGCAGGATAATTTTTTGTGAAATTCTTTGTGTTGGAGGTATCTTTGTGACAGAGAACACACTCTCATTCCACTACACGTATCGCATGCAATGCAGTTTCCTTTGGCGTGTGTGCGGTGATGTAACGCTTGGGACTTGCCGTGTCCTTGTGATGTAACGCTCAGCGTCCATGGACGTGCAGAGTGACGCGTGACGCGTCCCTTGTGTCGCCTGTAATCCAGCACTCACAAACGCATGACGCGTGACGCATCCCACGTGAGCATGGCATCAATCCCCCAGATTAATGTCCCATTGTCCTTGGCTCTCTGTCCCTCATACACGGACGCGCTGGAGCGGCGATGTACGAAGCAGCGGCCCAGCGGCGCCACTGCATTTTTCATGTAACTACTTTTACACAGGCATCAGCTTGCGCGGGGGGCAACATCAGTGTGGTTGAATGTGACCCATTTCCACGGAATCTCATCTGATTGGTGACCGCTGAGATAGCTATGCATGTGCGTGAGGGATGACAGTGGATGAGCTTGTACAACAGTTTCTTAGTCTGGCGTGGAGACCCACCACGTACGAGTACACTGACCCCTTGCGCAAAATGGCTCGTCAGTGGCCTGTTTGCCCCCCGCACACACACACACACACACACACACACACACACACACACACACACACACACACACAGAGTTCGCCCAGGGCAATCAGGATCAGATCCAAGGGACCCTGGACCCGAAGTCTTGTTTGCTCTTCTCGTGGCTTTGGACCCTCAAACACAAAGGCCAGGCTCCCCACCCTCAGGCCCCCCACCTTCAGGCTGCACCTGATCAGCGTCCAATCTGTTTGCTGATCTCGTTCCACGATAATCTGTACGTATCTCTCAACCTTTATGTCCACCCAGAACCGCACCCAAATCCAGCTGATCCTGGATGACGCGAGTCACGTGTTGTTTGTCGGAGTGGACAGCGCGGTCCGACAAATCCCGTCCGCTGAGCGGTTGATCCACCCGAGGATTCCCGAGCGCATCCAGGGCGCCCCGCGTCCCAGCTGCACTTGCCATGTACCAGGTGGGGAGTTGTTTGCAACATCAACACCAATTTTTATGTACACAGCCTGATGAGTATGGAGCCCGGTTTGAGTTCACATTGGGTGCGACCATGGCTCTTCGAGGTTGCACCACTGGAGTCTTCCCTGGATCCACATCTGCGTCTGACCTTGGTTCTGTTCTGGGGCCCACCGCTGGATCTGCCCTCAGATTCGTGCTTGGATCTGCACCTGGATCTGTCTCTATGTTTTTGAATCTGTTTCTGCCCTGGACTCACCAATTGATGGGTCCTCCCTGGGTCTATTTTATGTATGATCCACTCCTGGACCTCACCCAGGACCTGCCCCTGAATCTGGCAGAATTCCCCCTGTGGATCACAGATCCCAGATCCACCGCAGTGCAGCTGCACTGGGCTTTGTGAGTTGTTTGTCTCTGTTAGTCAGGCTCTGCAGGTGCAGCCTCGCTCTCGCTCCCCATAGGTCTCGTGGTGCCCGAGGCTACACCTTCATTCACAGATTAATACGTCAGATCATGTGACAGGGGCGATCACATGACAGGGGATTGGACGCTGTGTGACGGCAGAGACACTGCGACCTTTCTCAGAACTCGTCTGCAGCCCCCGTCCCCAGCTATTTTTCTCGTAAATACCAAGCTCATCATTCCTTCTCGTCTAAAGTTCCCGCCATGCCTCCGGGGGACGCTATCGTCTGTTTTCGGAGACACTCGGGTTCGGTCGGATTCACACTGGAGACGTCACGTGGTTCCGCTTTGGACTCGGAACGTGTCTTTCTGCCACCCTGCTGTCCCAAAACTGGTCGTTGTGGAAACTGTTATGGTTCCTGTTCAATCACACGGACTTTTTGCCTGACCCAAGGTCCCCAAGGCGTGCTGTGTGATTTTCACACAGGTGGAGTGTAAGAACCCTGTGGTCCAGGGCAAAAGGGTCGGCCACGAAGCGCCCATCAGATCCAGGACCGGTGTTGCGTGTACTCACACACAGGAGTGACGTGATCACCCGAGAAAGACACACGAACACTGAGATATCAAACTGACGACGATGTTTTCGTCCTCAGAGGGACCGATTCAGAATAGGAATCTATCATCTGGCTGGTGGTGGTGGGTCAGTTGAATCAAACCCCTTTCTTGACACGTGCTTCGAATGGGACAAGAGCCAAAAACTTAGTGTTTTGCTGAAATTCCCCACTGATTTGCACAAAACGCAACGCCAGGACGCTGACGACGCTGGAGCCACGTCATGCGGTGTGTAACGCCCCAGCGAGACGCCGCCCCCCCCCCCCGCGGTGTGAACGCATGCAGTGTGACCGTAACGGCGCTACGTCCTCCAGTGTGAACCGTCCCCAGAGAGACAGACGCGCTTCACTCCGCAGTGACATCACAGGAGGAGGAGAATGTCAGCAGGTCAGGGCAGACGGCGACGTGGGTGTGCGCCGCATTGTCGACTTTTCAATCCTGTCGAGATTACAATCTCGAGCACGTTCTCGAGCGGACCCAGGATTCAGGTCGAGGAAATCTGGGGGAACCAAAACGAGGGGGAAGAGTCTCGTTTTGGGGTCCGAGCCTTGGTACCTACAGGTGGGCCTGAGCCTTCGGGCTTCAGGACCCAGACCTGGGGGCGGGCAAACCTGGTGCCCCAAACCTGACCTGGGGGCCTGAAACCAGGGACTCAAATCTGAGGGGTTCTCACCTGCAAGTGGGCCCTGAAGTGGGGCGTATCTGATGGGCCCAATCCGTGAGGGGGCAGGTGGGCAAGATCCAACCCGGTTGACAGAACAAACACTGGCACCTGCACGGCTCAGAAATAGGGAAGGGATTTTTCCGGGCCGGAGGAGGGGGGGGGGGCTTCAGGTCTGAATGTCCCACAACTTGGATCCGCTGAAAAACCCTCCCACTCAACGTTGTTTCATTAGAAGGCAGTTGACACGCCGCAGCAGCTGCAGGCATGATTAGGAAGTGGTGACTCGGAAGACCGGCGTGGGTGGGTGTGTGGGCGCACGCACACATGCAGTGAAGGAAAGCGCTTGATTGTGCAGCGTGGCGATGAAAAGCGGCTCCAGTTTGAGATCGGGAATCCCACCTGCACAAAGTCTTCTACTGCCCTCCGATTGCTTTATGTGATCCCAGATTTCATGGAGAGGTGTGCACTCAAGCCAGGGCACAAAATTGGACGGAGTCAGGGATTGGCTCATGGTTAAATTCCCTGCCTCCCTGCCTGCCTGCCTCCCTGCCTCCCCGCCTCCCTGCCTCCCTGCCTCCCTCCCTGCCTCCCTGCCTCCCTGCCTCCCTGCCTCCCTGCCTGCCTGCCTGCCTGCCTCCCTGCCTCCCTGCCTCCCTGCCTCCCTGCCTCCCTCCCTCCCTCCCTCCCTCCCTCCCTCCCTCTCTCCCTCTCTCCCTGAATTTATATATTCGTCCATTCCCTCAGTCTGTCATTCCATCTGTCCATCCATCCATCTCATTTCAGTCGTTCCCTCCCTCCATGCACCCATCCCACGGGTACGTTTGTGTACCGGAATCCTTACCCTACTGCAGTGACTGCCGAAGAGACGGGAACTTCCACTCTCCGCCTCAACTCTGACATTTCTTTGCACAAAACTTCAGATCAACGTGAAAATTGCTCCTGATGCGAGGCATTCTCTGCTGACATTTGACTTCACTCCAACACACGGTGGGGAGAGAGAGAGAGAGGGGGAGCTCTCAGGGGCGGAGCCGGCACTTTTGCACGAGCTACTCTGCCAGGGATGGATACAAGCCTTTGGGAGCTTGACTTCAAATCTGAAAGAAAAAGAAAATTTGCACAATAGCGAGGTTCAGCAAATACGTCCGGTCCTTTTTCAACTTGTCCCAATTGCCAAAACGGTGACATAGGCACCATTTGGTCACTTGTCATTGGCTCTGTCCGAAAATTTGAGTTTTCTGAACCACCGATCTGGCACTTGGGGCACCGCACGTTTGCAAATTAAGGCCGTGCTAAACCTCGCCAATATCTTTTGCAGTGCAAAATCAAGATCTTTGAATTAGTTTTTACCTGCGTCATGGTAGTGGGGTCCAGCCTCTGAATCTGCCCCTGCCTCTGGGAAAAAGGCTTCCAACTTCGAGAAAAAGAGATGAAAATTTTTGGTGGGGGCTGAGGTGCCCAGACTCACTGGGTCCGCCCCTGGGTCTCAAAACCTGGTGACAAAAGGCTTCAGACCCTGGATGCCACTGTATGGAGAGGTGAAACCTGGATGTTTTGAGTGGATTGGTTTCGTGTGTGGAAAGTTTTACAGTTCAAGAGTCATGCCCGGTACAACGCGACATGTGTTTCTAAAGGTCATGTGCGTGCGTTGGCAATTGGTTCCCGGTGGGCGCAGCTGCATCGCCTGCAGGGTTTCCGCCTGTTGTCGCGCGCTGTCTCCGTGAGGAGGCGCGCGTTCTGACAGGGGGAAGTGGTGGAAGTGCCACACGCTGTGTTTTGCAATCTTGAGACGCTGGTTTCAAAAGGCACGCACGGCTGAAGCGCAGCGCCGTCCTGGGAGCAAATGTGTGCTGGAGAAGGATTTTAGGGATTTGACTGTGGGTGAGAAACTCTTGGGGGAACGTTTCAATGACAGAGAGCAAAAGACAGACAGACGAGAGAGGACTGAGAGAAAAGACAAGGACAGAAAGAGAAACAAAACAGAGAAGAGACAGAGGAAAGGAAGGAGTTCTGAGGCAAGAGGAATGTGGGAAAGAGAGGGAAAGAGGGACAGAGACAGAATGGCAGGGAAGGACTGAGAGAGGGGACAGGGAAGAGAGAAGAGAGAGGGAAGGCAGGACGGAGGAAGGCAGAGAGGCAAAGTGACAGAGAGGGACATCTGCAGAGCTGCTGGAACGGCACTGTGGGGACGGTGCTGCAGGGACGGCGCTGTTGGAACGGCGCTGTAAGGACGGCGCTGTAACTTTGACACTACTCCTCGGGACTCAAGGCGCCGCCATTAGCTAAATAGACGCGCAGTGAGACGCCGCTCCGCTCAAAGCGACGCGCTTCAATACGTCTGACGCCGGCGTCTTCAGAGACGCCGTGACGTCACTGCAGGGAACCGGAAGTTCCTCCTGCAGCCCCGAGCAACAGTCGCGAAGTGGCGTGGGCAGTTCCCGAGGTTCCGATTGGAGGCGGAGCAAGGGTCCGGGCAGAGGACGACAGACCCTTGCGAACCGAGTTAAACTGTGAAAAATGGCGTGAATTTCATTGACAGATCAAGAAGACTGAGAGTTCTTTGGCTCCTTCACCGCTGTCTTTGTCCCTGTCTCTCTTCTGTCTCTCACTTCCTCTCTCCCTCTCTGTGAAACACACTTTCTACTCTCTGTCTGTCTGTCTGTCTGTCTGTCTGTCTGTCTCTCTCTCTCTCTCTCTCTCTCTCTCTGCTTCACAAGTCATCAAACTCAATGGCAGAAAATGACACAGCACAAATGGACGTGTCCAGTTCTCCGGTACAGAACCTGCTGCGCAGTGGAGGCTTATTGAGCCGTTAATGCAGAACCCTGGGACACACAAACTCAGGCGCTCACACGGGAATCAGCTTCAAGGAAATGAACTGCACAACAGGGGCGAGGACGGGCTTGATAGTTTATGTCAAAGTCGCACTGAAGGCAGTTCTGTTTCGGAAAGCTAAACCTTCAGCTTTCATTGCATTCGTTCAATCACTCCTTCATTCCTTCAATTCTCTCTGCCTCTGCGTCTCTCTTCTCCCCTTCCTTTCCCTCAAACCTTTCCCTGTCTTTCTCTGTCTCTCCCTGCCTCTGTCTGTCTGTCTGTCTGTCTGTTTGTCTGTCTGTTTGTCTGTCTGTCTGTCTGTCTGTCGCTCTCTCTCTCTCTCTCTCTCTCTCTCTCTCTCTCTCTCTCTCTCTCTCTTCTCTCCCATCCGTCCCTTTCCCCCAAGCTCTTTGTCCTTCTTTCTCCCCATCTCTGCCTCCCTGCTCCAGTCTTCACGTGACATTCCAAGAGACACTTGAAAACGTGCAAACCTCCACCACCAATCTAATTCAGCTCCGCCACCTCAAAAGGCCACAACACCCAGTCCTGCTCCTCCTGCTCCTCCCCGTCCCCAGCCGAGACCGCGGACCGTGTTCCTCACGCTCCTCACATCCTCCCAACAGATGTTGCTTCCCTCCGTCGAGTGCTTACCCAGCCTCGTATTTCCTCACACACAAGTGTCGAGCGTCTGTTGTCACAGCGCTACGTACACACAAACTGTCGTCAAATACCGTCGTTCCTATGACAACCACTTAGACGTAATTGCGCGCTGATTGGTGTGACATTTACTCAACTACCTTGGTGATTGCCGTTGCCAGGCTTATAAAAGTTGCATAGGAACACAGTCAATATGTGAGGATGTGTCCCCGGGGTTCCCCGCTGTGGGGGATTCCCCCGGATTCCTGCCCTGGATTTCCGTGCCTGGGCTGCAGTGGAGTTGAGGTCTATTGCCCTGCTTTCACTCAAGTAGATCAAGGGGCCCCGGGGTCCAGGCCCTTCCCTCCAGCACCTTCGTGTGGATTCAAGGTTCCTGGTCCCAGGCCCTCTCACCCTTGAAAACACTCAACGCAGGGACAAATGTGCGGAAGTTGAAGTTGCCCCCGACCCCGACCCCCCACCCCGTCCCACCGCCCCCTTCTCCCCAATGTGAACCTCCGACAATCATACCCTGGCTCATACTGAGCTATACATTCACAAGAACAAGAAAGACTTCAGTGCTTGGTGGTCACACAAACTCAGTTTCCTTTTCCCTGAGAAACAAGCAGTGGAAAAGGAATTCGGTGCAATTTGGCCATGTCACATTTGACTGATTCTTCAGTGTCCAAACTGCCCATTGCTTGCCAAGTAATGACACAGATAAGGGCAGGAGGGTTGCTGTTGGGTCTCAGGCTCATTACTTGCACCAGCCGCTCCACATTTCAAGGAACAGGTCTGCCATAGCAGAAAGAAAACTCTCACCTTGAAAACTTTGACATTGTCGCGTACGCTGAGGGCAGGGGGACCCAGGGCCCTGTGACCTCGAGGATTGATGAGGCTTTGTTTGAGCTGGCATCGTGCACGACTTGAGCCAGTGAACTCTTTGCAACATTTCGGGCTTTTTTCACACATGCAGGGCGGTGTCAGATTTGTTGACGCTGGCGTCAAAATTTTGATGCACGACACCCAATGGTCCAGTCCGTTCTTGGCGTCGAGTCAAAATTTTGACGCCGCGTCTTCTGTGTGAAAACCCCTGATCCTTCTCAATTTACCCAGAAATTTCGGATTCTTCCTCGTGCCTGCCCCGCAGAATCCAACTCCATCCGTGTTGGCATTTGGTGCTGGAAGCATCCACGTGTGGGAAATTCTCGTAAACCAGAGGGGAATAATTCAGACGCAATATTTCCCTGACAGCGAAGGCACCGGACCTCGTAAATTTCTGTAGCTTCGCACAGGCTGTTTGTATGAATGTCGAGAAGAACTCTTGTTTCAGCACAAGTTTTGTACAGGAAGTGGAGGATGGAGGAAGGCGAAAGATGGAGAAAGTGTGAGACACAGAAGCAGAACCAGGAGCTGATCGGGGGGGGGGGACGACTTCTCTTGCGGACCCAGGGGTCCCGGCACTGTTGTGGCGCAAAAATGTTCCTTAGATCTATGTGAATTTTGTGAGGTTGTCATTGGGGCCCGTGGCGGCAAGAAATGTTTGTTACACTCTCATTGTCCTCAAAAAGGCTGCTTGCCAGCGGAGACTGAGGCGCTCCTCTGACTCGATCCTGTGTGGTTCACTGAACGGGCTCAACAAGGTTGAGGTTGTCTTCATTGTGGTGAGGATGGGCCGCAGTTGGTTCACAAAGCTCTCCAATCAAACCTCGTGTGTCTGGCAAGGCTCACGTTTGAAGTTTGGTGCACAAAGAATCTCGTGTCTGTCCAGAAAATTTCTCCTGTCCGCACCAAAGCCATTTCTCAAAGTCATTTCTCATCTATTTTTCTCGCCAGCTGCTGACACCTTTTGTCTGCGGGAAATGCGATGTGAAAATGGCTTTAACTCGAGGAGACATGGAGAGTGTGAAGCTTCCCTCCCCCACCGCGCCTCCAGCGCTCACGTCGCGAAATCAAATGTCGCCACCGCTCAGCTCACCAAGCCGTGGATCTAGGGGGGATGGGTATAGAGGCCCCCCCAAGGCCCGGTTTGGCAAGTTTGTCCACCTCAGATTTGGACCCTCCCAACACACATCGAGATATCGACAGGCCAGTTCGCCCCTGCCACCAGGGTGGAACCGCACCTGTTCATGTTGTTTACAGAACCCAAGCGCTAATCTCCGGGGCCATGGGGTCTGCCCCCTCCCCGAGCCCTGTAAAAACACATGTACGATCCGGATTTGTACCCTCCAACCAAACCAGGCCTGGTCGCCCCCCCCCCCAACCCAGGCTGGAGCGGCCCCCTATCATGGCTGGAGCCGCCCCTGTCGCTCTCCGCAGGATTGAAGAAGCTTTCACGGAGATGAAGAGACAAGACAACAGAGGCTGGATAAGCTGCTGATGACACATGAAAAAGCTTTTCTTCACACGGATCTGCAGCACCACCGTCATGGCAGTGGCTTCGAGCGAGATACCGTACATCCAATGTTCTCAGTCTATATCAAAGTGTTTTGGTCTTCCCAGGGGAGAGCCAGGATTTGGCAAAGTGGAGGAGAGAGTGTCGCCCCTTTTGGTGGGGGCGGCTCCAGAAAAGAAACGTGCAAAATGAAAATATTTACTCAGTTTTCAGGAGGGGCAGGGCCCTCGGGCTCTCCGAATCCACTGGAGGTCTCAGTCCATGTCACTCTGTTGTCCTGCTGCTGCTGCTGCTGCTGCTGTTGCTGCTGCTGCTGCTGCTGTGTGTGTGTGTGTGTGTGTGTGTTGTGTGTGTGCGTATATTTGTGCGTGCATGTGTATGCGGGCTGCACGTGTGTGTGTTGTGTGTGTGTGTGTATGTCTATGTGTGTGTGTGGTGTCGTGTGTGCGTTGCCAATGCGTGTGGTGTATGTGTGTGAGTGGTGTGTGTTGTGAAAACTGCGAAACCTGCCACATCCCACACCGTGATCGCGTGCGCAGAGGCGACAGTTTCAATTGAGTAACGAGGTCCCGCTCTGCAATGCAAACAGAGTGTCCAGGGGAGTGTCCGGTACTTAATGGACAGTGAGGGGCGGTGGGGGCGGAGTGACTCTGGAAGCGGGACACTCTGTGGGCGGATCCAGAGTCAGACCAGGAGTGGGGCCCAAGAGCTGGTCAGGGGACCCGGGATGGCAGAACCAGGATCTGATCAGAGTGGGTGGGGCTGACCCAGGAGGAGGACCAGACTTCAATTTTGAAAATGACCCAGGCGCACAATTCGGGGGTGAGTGACACATTTTGGATATCCGGTGCAGCCCAAGAGTCTGGGGGATCCCTGGATCTGCCCTGGGTCAACTACGAGTCTGCCACAGCCAGGTTGAAGCAAAATGCATTTGCTTGTTGTGACAAGCACTGGACCACTCACCAGATTGTTGGCGCAGATAGCACGCACGTACACAAGCAAACAGACAAACAGACAAACAAACAGACAAACAGACCTCCATCTGCCAATCCACAGCTTTGATTCTTTTTGATTTTCCTGCACAGTTATGACAGGGATTAGTAAACGGAGTAGCCAATATTCAGGCTGGCTGTCATGTGTTTGGTTGCAGAGGAACTTACACACCTAGAACCATGCGACATGTTTTCTCGGGGGCATTCCTGTCCCAAGTCATCAAGATGCGACAGGAAAGAGAAGTGTTTTTCCTCACTGAGGTGGGAAGTTGTTTTCATGCGGGGAGCTTCAGGTTTCAATCCTGCATCAGCTGCCTACAAAACTGTTGAAATTTGTGTGGAGACTAAAGAGAATGCAGAACCAAGCCTGAAGCCTGACCTGGTCCTGACCAGATCCTTTCTTGAAGGGACCTATGAAATACAACTTCAAGAAAATGCACACGGCAACGACAATGTTTCATACTTCAGTGCACAAAGATTTTGCGTGAGGGCACTTTTTTCTTGCAATCAGAGACGACGGACAATTGAAGTTCAGGAGTTTGGGGATGAACCATTTTCCCGGGGGGTCAGGGCCCCCTCACCCTGGAATGTTTTTCATAAAGGTTCAATGTTTTCTGCCTGTGGTTCAATGAAAATGATGAGAGACACACCATTCGGGAGCCACCCCCTGGAGTCGCTGAAGGAAAAGCGAACTGGGCCCTGGTCCCACAATGCAACAGATGCAGATTATCCACTTTGCTTCTTCTGCAGTTCCTGAAGGAATGGACGTCCCACTCGCCTCAGATAACCGCCTGTTGAAACACTTCTGAAATGGCTCATTCTACAAATGGCAAATGGAGTCAAATTCCCAGTTTTACAAATTTATGGCCTGTGGAATTTAATGGACATTCTGATGGAAAGGCGAGAGTTTTTCAAGATCCATCTTCACAGAAGTTGGCTTTATTTGGCAAATAGAAATTCTGAAGGTTTTGTGGACAACAACCTTGGGTGGAATTTCCAAGGTGTGAATGTTCTTGGTGCGTTCTGTCCTCTGGATCACTGAAGGGAGGAAACCCAACCCAGGTGCATCAAACACCTACAGCGCCCCATTTCAAGGCTTTCCTTGCGCTGACCTGTAATTTGTGGAAGTCCTTATGTGGGCACCACGAAAGCTTCTGTAGAGAACATGCAAGAGAATTTCACACTGCGACAGAGGCTAAGTTCGCACTGGAGGAATAATCTACCAAGCAACTGACACCAGGTCGAGGCCGGGTTCACACACACTGAACTGAAACTCCCCAATGAGCGATCACTGGTTGGCGCTCCTGGTTGTCGAATCCAACAGTTCCAACACCTAGCGGTTGGAGTTCAGGGGATTTCCTGTGTCAATTCATGTGTCAATACCCATCACTGTGAGTCGCAGTGTGCGTGCACAACAGGATGCCACACAACAACGAGCACAACACAAGCAAAGCGTTTTCAATGCCTCGGGCTGATCCAGGGGTCCGTAGGCCTGAGCCCCCAACTCCGTCCCTAATATAGAAAACTCCCCATTTTCCTGTGCAAAAAGGATGCAACTTCTTCCTTCAAGGTCAGGGGAGAGCTCAAGCCTCTGCCCCCTTGATCTGTCAAATTTTAATGCGCCAAACGCTTCCGTGTTTGTACGTAAGTTGAAGTGGGCCTCCTGAGTTCCTTTCTCCGAGCCTCCAAGGGTCATACCCTCCAATCTGGGCCAGGCCCATGTTGGGCCCGGGGGGACTCCCTCACCTGACCCTGGATCCGCCATGTGGTAACGAGCATTCAATACCAGGGCGTGTGTCTCGTTTCCTGCACAAATCAGGAAGCGCAATTCAAAACACAACAGGAGCATGTGTGCGTTGACGTACCTGATGACTTTGGTGCGTGAGAAGTGATATCCTTGTGAATCCACAGCTAAAGCAAGTCGCAGGGTTTCTACAGGTTTGTTGTGTGCAGTAGTTTACCTTTTACATTGAGTCAGGGACGGAACCTACGGGACCCAGGCCCCTGAGCTTTCCCCCGTCTCTCCCGCGGTTCATTGGGAGATCTGCTCTTTGCAACGGACATCTGCCCCTCATGTCATCCGTCCTCACGGATCCTCCGTGACAGCACCCAGTTCTCCCTGACATCACAGATTCACCTCTTGGATGACGTCACAGATCTGCCCGCGCGTGGGGTCAGGGGCCCAGACCCGTTGGTCCTCTCTCCCAGTCCGCGCTTGTGGTGCCTGGATACGGTCCTGTGTGACGCCCTGGATCCACCCCTGCTGTGACGAATCATGATGAGATGAACGCTGACAGACACAGAGACACACACACAGAGACAGAGACCTCCGCAGTTCAAAGGCGCGCCCCGTCTCCTCCGGTGCCGCGCTTCCTGCACAGCCGCGTCTCATCGAGTTAATGCTGCGGCCGCGCCACACAGGGCGGAGTCCAGCTGATCCAGGGGTGGGGTCCAGGGACACTACCTGGGTGCGGGGCAGGGGCTGGGATTCGGGAATGGGGATCTGGCTGGGGGGGGGGGCTCTCATAATCAGCAGTCGCGCCACAGAAGGTGAACTCCAGCGGATCCAGGATCTAGGGACACGGCTGGTTTGCGCAGCAATGCCAGGGACCCTGGATCCAAGGGCGGGGAGGAGTCTGGTGTTCCAACGGTGGGATCAAGGGACGGGGTCAGGCGATCCGGGGGTGCAGCAAGGGTGCGGGAAAGGGTCAGGGACCCAGGGATGGGGTTTCTGTGGATCCAAGGATATGGCTGGGGTGCCAGCGTTCCTGCGGAAGGGCCCTGGATCCGGGGACAGACTGGGTCCGGAAGGATCCAGGACTGGGGATCTGACAATCCAGGGCAACCTGCAGAGGACAAGGGATCCAGAGCTGGGGCCTGGATATCTGAGGGCATGGTTGGGGAGACAAGGCTGGGGATCTGGGCCGAGGCCAGACTGTTATCATGCCACCCTTGCCATGATCTTAGACCCTGCACGGCTGGGGCCCTCAAACGCGCGTTGATGTCTGTGGAGCGTTAATGTGTGCGTTCACTCGTGTACACTGGTGACTCACCGAAGCCTCACAGTTACCAGACGGGAGGAGTTCCCGAGGTGTCCGAGCACCTTTTCACACTGGGTGTGACGTGCGTTGTGTCCTTGTGCAACAGGTGTGGTCTGGTTCCATCAACACTCCCTTCTGTCCTTTTGCACTCGTTCGAGGGTCGATGAAGATCTTGACTTGAATGCGACTTTCCTTGCAGATAAAGGAACGCACACACACACACACACACACACACACACACACACACACACACACACACACACACCAGAAAGCCGCACCTGACGTGAAACAGGATTGCCCGGCGACACACCAACTGAGGCACACATACATACGTACATACACAGCACCAACTTCAAGACACAGCACACCCCCCCAACTCGCTGCGTAGCGCACCCAGCGTTCAACAGACCTCGCTACACACCGTCGCACTGACTCACCTGACGTAAAGCCGGTTTTATGCTGATGTATGAAACAGAGCCTCCCCAGGATTAGTCCCCTGAGAACCGTCGACGTCTCTCTCACCGCGCTGCGCCCTTCACGGTAAGGGCAACGCACTCATACATCTGTGGGTACCTGGGTCTACCAAATCATCTTGACCTGCACACACAATGGAGGGACGTGAACACACGCACGCACGCAAACACACACACATACACACACACACACAATGAGTCTTGCGACTCTCTTGCACCGAGAGAGCAACTTACTGTAGGCAGCCTGAGTCCCACTAAACCACTGCACCTGGTACACGCACGCACGTACACACACGCACACACACATACACACATACACACACGCACACACACACACACACACACACACAGAGAATGAGCATCACGACTCTCTCTCTCATCGCGCTCCGACCTTCACAGCAAGGGCAACGAACGCACTCGTACATCTGTGGGCAACTGAGTCCAAAACATCACTGCACTTGCACACACACACACACGTACACACTCACACACACACACACACACACACACACACACACACACACACACACAAAGGGCCTCGAGTCTCTCTCAGCAGACTCTCTCAAATCATCTGCACTCGCTCATCTGTGCTGAGTGGGACCACAGGGGCAGATCTAGCTCGAGGTCAAAAGGCGCAACCCTTCGGGGTTTGGTCAGTGGGGCGGTCCCTGGGTGGGGAATGGCCCAATCGATCGATTTCCAGCTGGATCCTACCAAGTCCTTTGTACTGGTGCCTGTCTGTCCCAGAAGGTTCCGCCCTGAAATACGGTGCACAGACCTGTACGAGCGTACATCAACGGACACTTCTGTGACAAAGCTCCGGCACGGACTTTTGTTTGAAGCCCTTTGCCCTGTAAATCTCATCACGGCTTTGAGGCTCCTGAACGTGAGTTTAACAGATCAAATAGATCTCCAGCTGAGCGAGTCCCTGGGGCGTCCTCTGGGGGATCCCGGGTCTGGCTGCGAGGCCAACTGTGCTCAGTCCCCGTCAGAACAGCAGGTCAGTGGGTGAGGGTCCAAGGCCTCAACCTCAACTTCTTTCACATGTGAGAAGAGAAATAACTGTTTGTGGCACAGGAGGAGGAGGGGAAACTCATTACAGTGGGTGGGGAACCATTTTGAGGTCCTTCAACGTGATGCAAATAGTCTTGGTGCATTTCAGCCAAATGGCAATTTTTGCAAAATTGAGAAATTATCAGAACTCTCCGAGGAAGACAATGGGGACGTTCAGCACGCCGTAAATTTTACACGTGCGGTGCCCCAATTACCAGATTGCTGCCCCAGATCACCACATTTGCCCGAATTTTGCTCCCAATGACAAGTGACCAAATGGTATCTGTGTTGCCGATCTGGCAATTGGGGCACATCGGAAAAGGGCCGGACGTATTCGCTAAACCTCCGTACTGAGAACTTGGTGACCGATGTGAGAACACATTTCACACTTGAAACGTGAATCTCTTGGCATTGCGTCGGAAGCTCTTATTCTGGAGACGCCACGCATGACGCATCCAGGGTCTGAGTATTGGAAGCCGTGCATTTGTGGACACAAAGCAGACGCATCCAGCGTGAAGCACGCGTCAGAATACCGCAATCAGTGTGTGGCGCAGCACCTGTTGCCTTGCACGTCGTACAGCACACCCAGGATGCAGTAGGCGTGAATCAAGGCGCTTCCGTTTCAGCCATGGACGGAACGAGTGATAAGGCGCTAGCGACGTGTGACGCACCCAACCTTCACCACGCCTGATGCACCCAGTTGGAACAAGTTCGAACAAGGGACGCAGTTGATGCCAACAACTCATGGCGCACGCAGCATGCACCGCGCCTGACACACCCAGCGTGTACCCCGCCGAACACACTCAGCGCCTGATGCACCCAGCATGCACCGCGCCTGACGCACCCAGCGTGCACCGCGCCTGAGGCTGAGGCGTTTCCGCTGCAGACGTAACGAGTGTTGACGCTGCAGTGATTAGCGCCGCTAAACATGACGGATTACGTCCGGGTGCGCGACTCCGGGGCGGAGCCCTGATCTCAGGGGTGGAGCCAGGAGTGTGGACCCTGACCCCACAGGGTGGATCCAGGGGACTCCGCAGGGTGGATCCAGGGGACTCCGCAGGGTGGATCCAGGGGACTCTGCAGGGTGGATCCAGGGGTGTGGACCCTTCCCCGGGGGTGGATCCAGGGGTGTGCACCCTGACCCAAAGGGTGGAGCCAGGGGTGTGCACCCTGACCCAAAGGGTGGAGCCAGGGGTGTGCACCCTGACCCAAAGGGTGGATCCAGGGGTGTGCACCCTGACCCCAGGGCTGCCTGCCTCTGATCCTTAGGGTGGATCCAAGAGACAGAACTGAGGGTCTTGGACAGAACTGAGAGTCTGGGACAGAACTGAGTCACACCGGATCCATCTCGCTCTGTTGAAGAATGCAGCTGACGGCCGAGGCCCTGTCTCTGGCTCCGTCAGAATCAGCCCTCATCTCAAGTGGGTCCAGGGGTGCTTACCCAGGCTGATCCCAGGAAATATTCCTTTTTCTCGAATTTTCAAGATTGGAGCTTGGGTCTCGCGGCCCAGGGTATTTTGCACCCTCGACCTCAACCACAGATCGGCTGGAGCCTATGACCCTGACAGCTGTGTCTCCCCCAGCCCTGTCTCCCCCGCCCTGCTTCTGCAACCCCACCCCCTCCCGGCTCCGGCCCCTGTCTCTGCTTCATCCTCGGCCCTTTCCAGGGGTTTCTGGTTCCCGGCCCTCTTTTCTGGTCCTGCTACTTCCCCCCTCGCCCAGCCCCCTCGCCCAGCCCCCTCCCCCGGCCCCTCTCCCCGCCCCTCTCTCTCAGCCCCCTCCCCCGGCCCCTCCCCCGCCCTCCCCCTCCTGCTCCCCCGCCCTGCCTCCCCGTTGTCTCGCGGTGCTCGCGGTGTCGCTGACGCTGAGACGATAAGACGATTGTGTTGTTGATCGCGCCGCCTCGACGCCTCGACGTCGCGAATCTGATCCTGATGAATCGGCGCGCGATCGCTCACCGCCCTGTCACACGCCAACACTCTGACGCCGTCCCTGCAGCTCCGGCCCTGCAGCGCCATCCTGGCAACGCCATAAAACAGCACCGTCCCTGCCGCGCCGTCCTCAGTGGGGACCTGCAGTTGCAACACGTGCGACGCCCCCGTGCCACGTTTGATGTGGCATTTCAGGCTGGAAATCAGTTTTACCCTTTTTGAAACAGGGCCATCCCTGCAGCGCTGCCCTTACTGAGCCATTGCTCACTCGCAGACACTGACGCCATACCCACAACATCGTCCCTGGTTCTACACACATGGCACTGCAGGGACGGCGTTGTGAGGATGTCTCTGAAGGGATGGCGCTGCAGCCACAGCGCCACAGTGTCGGCGCTGCATGGACGGCGTCACAGCCAAGTTCAATCCCTCACCCTCACATGGCAGCCTCTGCGCATGTTTGTCCCCGGCGGCTTGAGGCCTTGGGTGTAGCACTGCAGGGATGGCGCTGAAGACTCCAGGGACAGTGCTGCATGGACGGCGTCACAGCCATGGCTCAATCCGTCAGCCCCTCGTGACAGGCTCTGCGCACGTTTGTCCCCCGGGGGCTTCAAGCCTCAGGCGCAACAAGCGGTTTTCCCAGCGATCCGTCAGCCGAGCTGCGCAGTCTTCAGGCGCTTGCGTACAGAGCTGCTCCTCGCGTTCCTGCGTCAGGAAATTTGCGTTGAAAACCTGCGTCAAGACACAGTCAGTGACCATTGTGTCCTGAAGCTGAGAATGGTATCACCACTGTTCCTCTGTGTGCGTGTGTGTGCGAGCATGTGTGTGACAGACAGACAGACAGACACACACACACACACACACAAGCATACTGGCAGACACACACACACACACACACACAGACACACAACACACACACACACAGACACACACACACACACATACACACACACACACAGACTGAGTTTTGAATAGGTTTTTGGCCAAGAAAGCTGTGACAAAGTGGGGCTTCAAAATTGAGTGTGATTTTTGCCGTTGAAACGTTGACACACGACGCGCTCAGTGCAAAACCGCCGAACAAGCGCCACGAAGCCGCCGCTGCATGCAAACTCACCGCGAGTGCAGTTTGGTTCCTGTCTTCGGGATCAGTTTCTCTTCATTCAACACATCTACTGCAGGAAAGTGAAATTTTTGTTCTTTCACGAAGTCACGTTTTCCCCTTTTGCAGGGGAAGATTCAGGGTGCAGGGGCCCAGGCCCCCCTGACCGCTGGAGAAACAGTTGTTTCTGCCACTGAAGCAGTTTGCACTGTCGGCGTCAAAACAGTTGATGGGCCTGTATTGAAGTTGACGTCGACAGTAAAATGCCGATATCGATGTCAACTTCAACACAGGCCCTGTGGGTAGCCATCATGAAACAGTTCAGACAGGGTCCTTTCTTTGACGTCGACCCAAAATGTTGACATTGACGTCAAAAAGATAAAGGAAACTTCGTCACCAATGTGAAAACACCTTTGGTTGTTGAAGTCTTCAAGTTGAAGTCGACCCACAAGAGGATCTGTCCTCCCTTTCACCAGACCCTTGATCCGTCCCTCTTCGGTCCCCTCGAAGCACGTGCAATCAAGACGACAACGCCTGATTCTAACTGACGTCGCGTGTCCGACAGCTGACACATGTGTCCGCCCCAGGGTAGTGACACTGTTGTCATGGCGACGGAGGGACTGTCATTTTCCCCGCAGACAGGCACTTAAATTTTCCGTTGTTTTTCTGCGCAGCTCCTGAGGCGTTTTAAAGCTGGTGCGTCGTTTGAAGTTGTCACGTTCAAAGCTTGATGTGCAGAACTGAGCTGGGGCCGGATCCGGGATTTGGTCACGGGGTCCGAGCCTGTTTTCAGGAGTCCGGCTGATACCAAACATTTTGCACGTCAAGAAAAACATACTGGACGGTCAGTGTTTTGTTCAAAGGGCCTGTTGTCCGGGCCAACTTCAACTTTGACAGGAAAAGACCATGTGCACGTTCTCGTGTTTTCAGCGCAGAATTGGGTGGGATGGCAAACTTTTCTTCGGGTTTCTTCGGGGGTCAGGGGAATCTGAGCCTCTCCCCCCTGGATCCGCCTCTGCTGTGAACGTTTTGCTGCGTCTTGCTTTGAGGTGGCGACGGTACTCGTAAAGGAAACAAAAACAGTCTCCACGAGTTCACGGCTCACCGATTCGACAATCCGTTTGAGGGATGCGTGGATACGCTGCATGCTGCATGGCATCTCCAGAATTCGACAAAACTCCAACACGATAAACCTGCATGGGACGCGCGCCAGGTTTCAGAACCTGCAAAAGGCACAAAGCAACCCAGAGATTGATCCAGGATCTGATGAAAAGGGCGACCCTCTTGATGGACCTGACTTCCGTTTTGAAAAATTCAGCGCACGGTACAAAACAGCGTGAAGAATATAAGATTTCCGTGGGACATCGGAGGTCAGAGACCCACTGGGCCCCCCCCCTGGTACTACCTCTGACCAGTACTCAAGACACAAAAAAGTAGAGAACCAACATATTATTTCCTGTGAAAAGAATTTACGAGGTGGACACAGAAGACCCTGACGATCCTTCTCATTGGGCACCGCGCACGCTAATTGTTTGTTTGCGCTGCCGTTCAATGAACTCACCCAGATCAGCTTCCAGGGTACAGCGATCGATCCGGAGCAACAACTCTTTCATTTGGCGGGTTCCTTCCTGCAGATCGATCCAGAGATCTCGGCCAAACTGCGTTTTGCGGTGAGCCAACCCAGTAATACGATCTGTTCAAAATGACGGGTTGAAATGAGTGTTAGAAACTAGGATCAGTCACCACACACACACTCACGCACACACACACACAAGCACACACACACACACACACACACACACCACAGTGTGTAACACAAAAAGAGCGACGTCTGGCAAAATGAAGCGTGAAAGTCACGTTGTGACGTCGCGTCAAACACGTGATTGTCTCGACATTTGGAGAATGATTATTATTCTCACGAATGCATTCCACACGAACTTCCATTTCCTCCCTTTCTCCTTGACGCACGTTTTCCGTGATACTCCCTGTTCTGCAGTTGATTTGGTCTCACCAGCATCCTGCCCTCCGAGACCAAGAATCACGACCGGGCGATTTTGTGTGTGTGTGGGGGGGGAGGAGGTATTTAGTTCGGCCCCTTGCACCCTCTGGTTTCATCATGACACGCACACGTTTCACGCTGTTTGACGTCTCGCCAAGACTCCCCGCTTAGTCTCACAACGTGGAGAGGTCCTGAGTTCTGAGCCCCATCCTCTCTGTCTCTCTCACACGTGTCTCTCTCACTGCGGCGTGACGTGTGATGGTGTAGTATGGAGCAGGTGGCCTCCGTCCCCTGTGACTCCAACCCCTGGCTCCTCTGCTTCTCTCTTCTTTGTCTCTCTCACACGTGTCTCTCTGTTCCAGTCACGTGTGATGGTGGAGCATGAAGCAGATGGCCACCCCACCTCTCTCTTCTTTCTGCCTCTCTCTGTCTCTCTCTCTGTCTCTCTCATACGTGTCTCTCTCTGTTTCAGTCCCGTGTGATGGTGCAGCATGGAGCAGGTGGCCGCCGTCGCTGCCGCCGTCTTCCCGGGGATGATGCAGGGCGACCGCCCCGGCTCCATGCCGCTCCTCACCGAGGGCGAGACGGCGCCGCCCAAGAACTGCTACAGACTGGTCGTGCTCGGCTCAGCCAAGGTCAGTCAGAGGTCAAGGGCACTGGGGTCAAGATCAGGGTCAACAGGATTGAGGTCAGTGGGGTCAAGACCCTACATGTATGGAGCCGCTACCATGTCAGTGGATTCTTGCGGATCCAAGTTCCAGGGTCGAGGGCCGATCCCTCAGACACTCAAACTGTGGGTGGGAGGGCAATTTGACCAGGGTTTGGGCCCAAGTCCTCGACAAAAGGATCCGCTGGAAGTTGGTCGCTACAAGGTCGTTTCAGGGTGAGAGAAGCAACACACATGTCACCAACGTTGTCATGTTGCTAACGTACGGAGACTGGGGGAGGGCTGGAACCCAGGGCGCTCTGGGTCGACCACTGCGTCGATCACGTCTTCACGTTGTCACATGTTCACGTTCACCGCGGCACCGGACGGATCAGCCAAACCTCCCTTCTGCCCGCAGGTCGGTAAGACTGCGCTAGTGAGTCGCTTCCTCAACAACAAGTTCGACGACAACTACACTCCGACGATCGAGGACTTCCACCGCAAGATCTACCGCATCCGCGGAGAAGCCTACCGACTCGACATCCTCGACACGTCCGGAAACCAGCCGTTCCCTGCCATCCGCCGCCTCTCTCTACTCACAGGTGAGAACCGCGCTCTACTCACAGGTGAGAACCTCTCTCTACTCACAGGTGAGAACCTCTCACTACTCACAGGTGAGAACCTCTCACTACTCACAGACCTGTGAGAACCTCTCTCTACTCACAGG
>JAAUXT010118117.1_pt1 | contig 22967 bp, 22 predicted proteins | sample 7278171 | NCBI WGS metagenome assembly JAAUXT01 (sample SAMN14350112, study PRJNA611818) | marine sediment metagenome | isolation source: surface marine sediment (1.8m) | place: French Polynesia: Moorea | collected 2018-08 | reverse complement strand
TTGTAACATTTTGTGAGAGACAAATGGTAACAGTACACCAGAGGCAAGAAGAATGCAGGCGTGACAGAAAGGTCAGGTCAGGGCACTTGCACATTACCCGTTGCTATGATATGACACTCATGCCCTGCTTAATGATGTAAACAAGGATTATGGTTTCTTACGGCCTTGGTACCAGCCTGCATTTACGGTTTCTTACGGGTTGGGGCGGAAAGAGTTAACCTGAACCAGGATCAATCAACTGACCTGATAGTGGAACTTGTAGTTGGTGTTTTCGTCCGTGGTGTAGGTGACGTTGAGGCTGAGCGGAGCGCCGCAGCGCGCCGTCGTGTGAACGGGTTCGAACTGCACGAAGCTTCCGCTCGGCGAGAACCACTGCTTGACGGAGAGGTGCGCCTGCGGAGTGTACACCTGGTAGCGCCCGGACTGGTAGCTGTACGAGTAGTCGGGCATGTTCGCCTGCAACCAGACAAATGTGCACACACAATGCAAAACACGAAGTTATAAAACGCGAGTTTTATGCAAAATTGTTGAGGTTGTTCTGAGAAGTTCGTTCCGTCCCTGACCTTCTCAAGTTGACTTATAAGCACGCAAACACACGCAAATGCACACACACAGAGGCGCACACACACACTCTGATACACACACACACACACACACACACACACACACACACACACACACACACACACACACACCTGGATCGAGAGTTGAGGCCCAGTCGCGCCGACGGCTGGCAGTGTGAAGTCGACCTCTCCCTGTTCGTTAGACCTGTGACGCTGCACCGCGCGCTTCTCTCCACCCGATAGCGTGAGCTCCACGAGCTCACCGGGGGCCGGGCTGCCGTCTGGGTTCTTCACCAGCAGCTGCACCCGACAACAAACAAGAATGCTGACACGTTGGACACGCGCGCAGAGAATTATCCGGAAAGGGTCACTGGCAGCCTGGCAGCTGCGCTCAACAGCAAACAAGAATGCCGACATGTTGGACACGCGCGCGCAATGAAAATGACTGCTGTATTGTTTGGTGGTGCGAAGTGTGGGTTCAACGAACAACACAAATACAACTGATGCGCAATGGTTCTTCTTGATGGCAAAGGCTTCCCTGTTTGCTGTAAATTCGAAGAAAATGTCCCTCTTTGAACAAACTGTACCTTGCCGTGGAAGGGCAGCTTGGGTTTGAAGTAGCTGGGCGACTGGGACTTGAGATCCAGCTTGAAGCGGTGCTGCTCTATCTTGGTGTTGGAGCTCGTAGTATTCTGTTCAATGCCTGTACAATGAGTTGTGACAAAATGTACTTCGTAACCCGCGAAGGAAATTGGAAGCGGGAAGTTTCTTGGATGACTGAAGCCTGGATGCGTCAAACATTGCCCCTGTCCACGTGCACAGACGCAACACGTGACCCGTCCAGTGTGAGGGAGGCTCAATGTTTGCGCATTAGATGCTGCAGTTACAGGTGTGTGTGTGTGTGTGTGTGTGTGTGTGTGTGTGTGGCGCAGGGTGGGCTCTGTGACACGGACCTGTGGCGTTCTCGGTGACGGTGGCGGTGAAGTTGAGCACGGCGCCGATGACGCCGTAGGAAGCGTCCTGCAGCGCCATCTGCCTCAAGTCGACCAGAACGTCGCTGCACCCGTCAATCTGAACACAGAGAACAAGCTTCCTGTCACCTTGTGTGTGCCTCTTGCTGAACCTTGCTGCAGGTGAAACGGCTTTTGTTGTTGTGGGAGCCTGACAGGAACTCATCATTTGTTGCTGTGAGGTTCGTTCGCAAAACCTTTGGAAACAAAGCTTGATTCGACAGTTTTCTAACCGTACCGGTCTCACGGAGATGTTGGTGCAGGGGTGACGGCGGGTCCTGTAATACCTCGACTCCTGTGTGACGCACACCTTCCCGCTCAGCAGACCCCGCACGGACTTCCCGTACGTGTATCTGCAACCACGCGTCCGGGTTACTGCAGTCACGGTGCACATGCGCACTGCAGCTCCCTGCCTTGGCTTGTGTCTCCATTTCGTTATTGTGCTAAAGGGTCCACTCTTCTCGGTTCAATTCACTTCAAATTCTGCACGAGACACTGTTGAATTTGACTCACCTGGCGCAAACTGTCGCATTCACTTCCTCCGCATCGATCAGCACGTAGTTCGGCATCTGAACCGTAACTTCGTACTTGGGAAGAACTGGAACGGAAACAATTGACTTCAGCTGCATGCAACTCCAGAACTGCACCAACCACAGCATCATGTTCAAGAATCATATTCCACAGTCCTTGAGGAGGCTTGAGAAGGTAAGACGCTAGACTGTCGGTACCCACCGTACTCCTCGACCTTGAACGTCTGCTGCTGCCTCTGACCCGCGACGTTCGTGACGATCTTCCACGTCCCCAGCGTCGGTTCATCCGACAGCTCCATGGTCAACGTCACCAAACCTGAGGACAGACAATCTCTTGTACAGGAATCGTTCCACAAACAATGATAGCAACACACACGCGTGAAGGGACTCGTGCGCGTAGAGACAGACAGACAGACAGACAGACAGACAGACACACACACACACACACACACACACACATACACACACAATACGTGAGCGCACAAGCTCAGTACACCGTCGTGCGTCGCTGTACCCGGTCTTCCGGTTTCACACTGAACGCGTCACGCACTTCGTCCCCTGCAGAACTCGATCTGTGCAACGCTTACCGCACGCAGCGTCCATCGCTCCCTCACCTTTCTGCGTCTCCACGTTGAGCCACTGCGCCATCCTGGTTCCGGTCGGGTTCTCGATCCAGACAGACTCGAGTCTCCCCATGCGGGGCCTCAGGTTGGGCTGTAGGCTCAGCACGCGGAACCGCACCGTCTGCCCCGGCTTGTAGATGGGCTTGTCCGTCTGCACGAACGTGAGCAGCGTGTGCGGCTTGACGCCCAGCGTCGTGTTGGCCTGGAAACGGTAGGTGTCGCCCCCGCCGCTGGACACGGCGCGCACCACCAGGGTGATCTCCTGCGCGCTCAGCGTCGGGATCTCCATGTCGAAACAGTCCTCCCGACCTGTGGAAGGACAGTGAGATTCGTGTTTCCGCAATCTGTCCAGAAAGTCAGTTTGTTTCACAATCATCTGCAAAATATTCTCGTGTCCCCCCCCCCTTCCTTTCCAACCACGCCGCAGCCCGTAAGTGAAGCGAACGTGCACTTTTTTGCGAGTCTTGCTGAAACAGGAGTTTGTATTTTTAGTCTCGCCCTCCTTTGGATCGGAACCTCACAAAACCTGCCCCTGCCACCTGCTGATTTGGGGTCGGCCGACGGAGGGACGCGTATTCTATTCGCATCTCTGTGTAACACTGACCGCGGCGGAAGTAGCGCCTCTCGCTCGTCAGCGTGTTCTCGTTCTGCAGGATGAACAGGTCGAGCTCGACCGTCTCGTCGCGAGAGAAGCGGTGTCGGGAGAAGCAGACGCGCTCCGTGCCTCCGGGTCGCACCGCGCGCGGCACCGTCAGCATCACGCCCCTGGGGAAGGAAGGAAGGAAGGAAGGGGTGAACAAATACTACCAGCCACGGCCAAAGAAGTGGTGATGTTCGGGTTCTGTACGGTGAACAGTTCAAGCACGACGGTCTTTTTTGCGTGAAAACCGAGGCTACACCGGCGAGCTGTATTGTTAGCGTGATGCCCCTGGGAAGAGTCGCGAATGAATGAATGAATGAATGAATGAATGAATGAATGAATGAATGAATGAATGAATAATCTTGGGTCTTGGGTAGACTCCAATGCGTGTGACAACTTGAAGCATCCTGATAATGTGGGATGTTTTTCTGTGACAATTTTTCTGTTTGTCACATTCTTTTCACCTGCGAGTATGTGGCCCAATGATCCAATTGCCCAAGACACGCACACATGCAAAGTGACCAACATGTTGCTTTGAAGTTGTGGCATCATAATTAGAACAGTGAAGAATTTCCTTTGCGTGATATTTGCATTCTTCAATGTTTCAGTGATCCTGATCACAAGAATATCGGACTCCGTGGGAGGAAACCGATGCTGAGTAAGTTTTGCACTTCCTTCCGAGCCAGTGCAGCCGGGATTGCATGCAGGGACTCATAAATCGGAAGCTAGATTTCTGTGAAATCGAAGCGGAAAAAGCGGAGCAAAGCTTCCTGCGCAGAGGCCGGTTCCGATTCCGCGTCGCTTGTTTTCGTCCTGTTTGTTTGCAGGACACGAACGAACATATCATCCGACATGAATTTTGTTTTTGCCTGGGGCGTCATCATCAATTTGTGTCCCGCCGGGCAGTGCGGTGCGTGTTCATGTTTTTTTCCCCAAAGATATTTCGTACGAGGTATACACAAAACAAAGCATTTTCTGTCATGTTCAGCACTTCGCTGCTGTCAAACTACGAGTCGTAGTTCACTGTTTGCCAAATAAAAGTGTTGTTTAGTGTCAAGTCAACAGCAATTATTTGTCAATTTAACGATTACGAACAACGGAAAAGACTTTTTCTGTGGGTCTCGGATTCAGTCCGGAAGTTTCGATCCACTTCAAAGAAACTTCCTCGATTTTGCCAACACCACAAAACCCACATTCTGATCTCAGATGTTGAACTCTCCAACCCACTGACACCACATTCCTGCTGAGCACACAAATTTCTCTGGCTTCACCGAAGACCCTGACCCCAGACACAAGCCCACCCTGCTATACGTTATCAGATGTGCAAATTGCAATTCCCAGTGCTCAAGTGCACACACATTCGTAAAATTCGTCACAACATTTTGCGAAGAAACCTTTTCGAAAGCACTGGTAACTGCAAAAACTCAAGAAAGTGGTGCCTGTGAAAAGTTGGTACCTGGATCCTATTTGTAGCTTCACTAACCTTTTCTGCTCCAGCTCTGCATTTCTGACGTCCCCCTCGGCTATGGAAGCGCAAACTGCGCACAGCAAAGCCACCACTGCAGCAGTTGCAGTCTTAAATGTTCGCTTCATGTTGACCGTTGTCTTGCCCAGATCCCTGGCAAATGATGAGCAGTTCTAGCTCCCCAAGAATTTAAAGCCCTCGAGTTTTGAAGTTGTATCCGGCAACTGTGTGTTTGGTTTCGATGCTCTGCTCTAGTTCCTGTTGGTCTCACCACTCAACAGGTGCCCGCTACCTCCGCCTGAAAGTAGTTCCCGCATACTTGCATTGTTTAGACAGTTGCAACGTGTTCGTTCGCACAAGATTCGATTACGTTCGCACTTTCGATAGCAAAACGTCTTTTCTTCCTGGTCTCCAGACAAATGTCATGCACGATTTGTCCCGCATTTGCAAAAACATAACTTTGTGTTCCTCCACACAAGTTGTGCGATGCGTACCCTGTAGCAGGCTCCACTCCTTTCAACCACATGAACACAAAATGCTGATTTTCGGGTTCGCAACGATTGCAACTTTCACAACGTCAGAAAGAGGGCTGAGCAACTTCATTTTTGTCTGTTTCGAGGGTGGACAGCAACGCATTCTCACACATCACTCCAGAAATCAAGAGGAGCAAAGTTGCTTGCGTAGCCTGCCCCAGAGAGTACGATTTCCAAGTAAACAAACGCACGTGTGAGCGGGTTTTCCCACTGTTTTCGCATGGCCAAAGAAGCCGTACTTCGTCCAACACCAAATAAATTTATTCAACTGAACAAGAACAACAAACATGAAGCACAAAACGCTGACACATACGGTCGGGAGGTCATTAGCGCAGGGATGGCATTCCGTCCATACCCCACACCAATTTGTGGTTTCTTTGGCATTGGTCAGAGTCGCATTCCACTGGCACACCACTGGTCTGCAAAGATTTTGGAACTGACCACAAGAGTTTGCAACAGGGTCAAAATCCTCCAGGGATCTGAACACATGGCAAACACGGAATGCTTCTCCCTTCAAACCCTGTCACCACGCCAGCGAACGGCAAGACGCGCCCTGTGTTCGGCAAAACGTGCGACGAGTGAGACGGAACCTTCTGAAACTTGGAGTGAGACGGAACCTTCTGAAACTTGGTGCCAAGTCTGACTGTCACGAATAGATTGCGAGGACATGTCGTCTCACTGCACGTTTTGCCCACCACGTCACCAAGCTGAACACAACTGTCAACACCAAGCAGCGTTTCTGGGTGAAGCCGGGTTCCCACTGGATGCGCCGTGCGTTGCGCCCCAATGGGCGCTGCGTCAACACAGCACCTGACGCATCGCCTCCAGTGGGAACCAGGGTAAAAACACGAGCCTGTCACACGGGTCTGCCACCGCCTCGCTGCCTGCCCGCAGCTCAGTACCCCACGTCCTTGAGGAAGTGAACCTCTTCCTCGGAGTCGGAGTCGCTGCTGGAGACGAGGTCGTACTTGTGCAGCCGCGTCTCGCGAACAGCGTCGATCACCGGGATGATGCCTGCAACACAGGGAGGTGTGACGGGTGATGCAGCACAGGAAGCGTTTTTTCAACTGAAACTGCAGCTTTTCAGGACTAAACGTTTCCTGTCGCGGCAGCGTACGAATTGAAACGCCGTGGGAAAGAATCGGCGCCCACACAAGTGTTGCCAATGAAAAAGTGTTACCGTCACGATGCTCAAGAAAAAGCTCTCGGTGACAAAAGTGGCTTTGCGCTCCTCGTCCGTTCGTGAGTGTGTATGTGTGTGTGTGTGTGTGTGTGTGTTTGTGTGTGTGTGTGTGTGTGTGTGTGCACCCACCGGCTATGACGATGAACGCAGCTCCGAGGACCTCGAGCCAGTTCCTGTGTCCGGGGTGGATGTCCCCGAGAACCGTGTACTGCACGAGGAAGAGAAGCAGCAGCTGCACCGGGTCCAGCAGCGCCGACGTCAGCGTCGACACGTACCTGCGAACAGAATGGGTGCTGCACCTAAAGTACTCGTACAGAACCAGAAAAAGTTCACAACCATTCAGACAAATTCTGTTCAAATTCTGTTTGGTTGGAAGGTCTTGGTGGCACCAAGAATTCATCCACGTTTGATGCCCTTACCGGATTGAGCAAGTGAGCGCGACGCACGCTCCTGCCATACCCACGGCGTACCCGATCACGTAGAGAATGCACTGCACCTGCCCGGGAAACACTGGTGTTTCCACACACACCATGAGCACCATGGAAACCACCGTTCCCGAGATGGCGTTCCACAGACTCAGCGCGGAGGGGCTCACTTCTCCCAGCTTCGACTTTGTCAAGGCTTGGTACACGGACAGCGTGAAGGCAGCGGTGAACAGCAGTATCAGTCCCAGTATCTGATTCTGCACCCCTCGCCGCTCCATCTCCATTGATATCTCTGTCAAATTGCTGCTGTTTCCAGAAAACAGCGGTTCTTCCAGGCAGGGACCCAATGTGAATCCGTGCACACTGAACTGAGTGTCTGGTGGCATGCTGCTAAATATGAAGTCTGGCTGCAGCAGAAACACTGCGCCAATGATGTGCAGAAGCATTGCGAAAATGTGGATCCGTCCAACTTTCTCGTTGATGACAAAGTGCGAGAAAAATGCGCCGAATATCAAGCACACAGTCCTGAACACAGCACCCAGAGTTCCAATGGGCAAGTACGTTGCAGCGACAGAAAACGAGATGTTGTACGCGCTGGAGAAGATACAGGCGAAGAAAACGTAAATGGCCAAACGTTTCTCAATGCCCGGAATAGACTGCGTCCCGAGAAACCACAGGAACACGAGGATGATCTGCACCAGGTATCTGAAGAGCGTCAACTCGAAGAAAGGCATGGAGCCTTGCAGGGCTTGTATGCTGGCGATACTGACGGTGAACAGGACCAGTTTACACACGACGCTCACAGCCCCAGAGCAGTAGAAACACGACTGCGACTCGGTCCACTTCTTAGACGCTCGCATGTGCGCATGCTCCATGATGTCATCCTCGTCCAACTCGTCAACGTAGCCCTTGAGGAGTCTGCCCGATTCCAGCGAAGTCATGGCGTGCATGGGAATCAACTCCGTTCTGAACACTGCTTCATCCAACTGCAACATGGAAGAGTGTGTGGCACCAAATTAAAATATTGCACTGTTGTTGTGTTTTCAGCAAGTGGCACCTGTGTTTTTGAGTTCCACATGTGCCTGCCTTGAAGAGAAGTCTGATCAATTTTCAATGGCAATTCTTACCACATGCGCAGGTGGATCTTTATGCGGCAGACAGCTGTTTTTCAGCATATCTAGATCTACAGTGGAGAACAAACAACAAAGGTGGCAGCGGGCCACATTGTTTCTGCATGAAGTTCAATACTCACTGGCAATTTATTTTCGTCAACTTGCATTGGCTGAGCGACTGCAAATTCGAGCAAAATGGGGGCACCACCGCTGGAAGTCAGCGGAGAGAATTACTAGAGCGAGATGTTTCTGCAAAATCACTGGACCACGTCGAAGAAATTCTTCCGAGCATGAAAAACAATTTTGCTGCCATTCTGCGAAACCGAACTGACACTGAACTGACCCCCAACCCGCATCGACAATCAACACACGGACAATGCATGAATGCTGGTCAAAGAACGCAAGAGGCGGATCCAGGGTTTGGTCGGCTCGGACAGGGACGTCCGTGGGTCAACTTTTGCAAAATTGTACACAACAAAATGAACACTTTGGTGCAAGGGTGTAGATCTACCGAAGCTTGCCTTGGGGGCGGGGTCAGAGAGGCGCCCCCCCCCTGGGTCCGCCCCGGTGCAGTTGCACAAACACAAATAAGGTGCATCCTGCCAAATAGAAACTGTTCCCCAGCATCCGGCCTTGAGTTACAATCGAAACCGAAACCAAAACTGGCCTGGAATGCCGTGAATTTGGGAGGTGCCTCGATTGGCAGCAACTCACGAATGGATCTAGATTTCTAGATCTAAACCCAGCAGCTTCGTGCACAGAAAGCAAACAGCATGCTGCTGATCGAAACCAGCACTGCTGCTCGTTTTTCATTCTCAAGGACTCGGCTGGTGTTTTTACCTCCAGTCTGGGAACAGGATCATTCGTGCGTCATTCTGGTGGCGTCGCTGGAGAAAAGTAACTTGTCAACACCCAAAATAAACGTGAATTTTTGAAGCAACACAAGTCAAACAGCTTCCCACATCCCGCTTCACACTTTTTGCCCGATGATCGACGTTTCTCTCGTCAAACGTGAACATTTCCAGACAACCTTGCGGAAAGAACGGGAACCAGACACAGGTGTAAAAACGCATAATATCGCCCAAGTAAATACGTGTGTGTTGGGGCAAAAAAAAATTTCACACCAGCCGCCTCTGCTTGAGTCGATCGAGCCTCCTGTGTGGTGATACTGAGGTAACAAGCAGCGATGCGTTGTAACATGTTTTCAGAGACTTTGTGGAGAGAGTGAAGGCGGAACAGTTGTCTCAACATGTTCCTCAGTTTGCAGTTACTCGTGTGAAGATCAACAGGTCACAGAAGATCCCTTGTGGTCAATCGTAGCTGTTGGCCAAGTGACTTGACAGTTTGAAGGGATGGTGACGACATCAGATTGCTGTCAAAGACCGAGTTCTCTTGGTCCTTTTCCTGGTCGTTTGCCTGGTCTTACGCAAAACGACCAAGTTCACGACTTCAGCAGATCAGAGTGAGTGATTCTTGTGCCTTTTTGACCAGGTTGAGCATCATGACACGTTGGGCGCGAGGTGGGCATCTGAACAAGAAGAAGGAACTGAGTGCCACTCCTTGGGCAAAACTGTCAGGAAGTGCGCACGGCGCAGCAGCACCCAACGCGCAGGATGATGGCCGCTCTGCGCAGTCAAACTTTCAGAAAGTGAAAACTCGAAACAGGAATGTTGCAACTGAACGGGAGGCCGAGTCGAACTCGGCCAAAAAACAAAGCGCAAAAACAAAGGCTGTCAAAAGAAAAAGATCGGGCCTCCTGGATACGTTGTATCCATTGGAGGAGTCAAATGACCAAGACCCTGACGAACGGTCAGACGATTCAGATGCAGAGCAAGAGTTGGGTGTGGCTGGAACTCTGGAGAAACTGCAGCCAAAAGTCAAAGTGAAGGATGACGTTGTTGCTGACTTCGTCAAGAAAGAAGAACGGAGAGAGAAACGAAGATTGAAACGTATCGACCAGCGCCAATCGGAAACGGTGAATTGTGTTCCGTTCGTGCAATCAATCCGTCCAAAGTTGTGTGCCCCAAGTAGCGGTCGCGCGAGTGGTTCTCTTTTGCCATGCCGAGAACATCTGTGTTCCACGAACCAACAAATACGAGGATGTATCCAAATATTCTGAGAATCAGCATGTTCCCGGGCGCGCAAATTGACACGGTTGATTGACCTGAGACAAGAGCTGACTAGCAGAGTCCATTGTCCTTCGCGGAGACGCATGAACATGCTGAGTCTCAGAATATTTGGATACATCCTCATATTTCTTCAACTTCATACGTATCTGCACTTGTCATGCAATTGTCCTCACTTGTCGCACGCATAGTTTGTTCTGGGGCTTTCCGCGAAAATTTCCCTTCTGAACAATCATCTGTGTGAGACGAGCTTTGTCATCACTGAAACACGGCTTTGATATTTTCACAGGTTTGTTACAACTGCAGAAAAAAGGGTCACGAAATTTCGAACTGCCCAAGACTTCAGCAGGATTCGTCCCAAGGAACAGGAATCTGCTTCAAATGTGGATCCACCGAACATTCCATCAACAGGTGCCACGTCAAGCTTCCGCCAGGTGAGACGAAAGCAAGTTTTGTTCTTGTGCCAAATGTTCAATGTTCTGCTGAGGGAAATGCAGCGGTGTAGGCGGTGGCTTGTCTTTGTCTTGTTCGATGTGTCACATGTTGTGCCCCGTTGTTTCAGGAGTTTTTCCGTACGCGAAATGCTTCATTTGCCGTGAGACGGGGCATCTCTCCAAGCAGTGCCCAGACAATCCGAGGGGACTCTATCCAAACGGCGGCTGTTGCAAGTGGTGTGGGTCCGTGGAGCACTTCAAGCGAGATTGTCCTGAACTCAAGAAAAAGCAAGGTGCCGCAAATCTTCTCGACGTTTGTGAGCGTAGAATGAGAAGAGACAACCTGAACGTGTTGTCTGACAGTTACAGTAAAACAGTCATGGTCATTCGCACTGTGAGCCAGTTTTTGAGAAAAGACAAGTCCGTTCTTGAGACCAGATGTAGCGCTCACACACGACTTTTGCAAATTTCAGGTATTGAAGACCTCAAGCTGGATAAATGGGCACCCGGTTCAAAACGAAGCGTGGACGCCGACGAATACATCGTTCAAAAACCCCCTTCAAAACGCCAAAAGCTCAAGAAGAAGATCGTCAAATTTTGAACTCGTTGGAGTTTCCTGCACGTGAAAACTGCACTTGTGAGACAAGAAAGAACGGATCACGCAACTTGACTTGACAAGATGGGTTTATTTGACAGAAAAATCTCCACATTTGGGGCTTTATGTGGGCTTCATGAAAAGAATGGAAGAGAACACCCACCTCTCAAATGTGTCGTTACTGGAGTGATTATGTGCACATGAAAACCCAATGTCAAAGGGCGGCAATTCAAGCAGTTGAGCGCGCATCACGGAACACCACAAAGCTACCACTACGGTTCTGGGACACAGCGCGATGTCCCTGTTTCTGCGTCGAGTGCCGCGCGTCAAATGTGTTCAAGGTGGCAATACACGTGTAGAAAGAAACTCAAAATTAAACTTGCTTCCCGCTTGTTGAATAAATTTCTGTACAGGACTGGCGATTCCGATGAATCTTGAGTTGATGCGATTTTTACAATGATGATCAACGTTTCTTGCAGTGATTCTTTACAAGTGGATGACGCTCTTGCATAACAACGGACAGTTTTCACGTGTGATTCACAAAAGTTACCTGTCAACACACAACGCTCGGCGGATTCAAACGACGTCCAAAAAGCAGTTGTAGATTGAACTATGTTTAGATTCAACGAAACTTCAGACCTGCTGAGTGTCCAGCATGCAAGAGAGGGACAAAAATGTCCAGAAAGTGACCCCATGACAGAACAAATTGAACATGCGACTCGACAACTGCAAAATATGTCAATAACCTGTGTCAGAAATGTGGATTGTAACTGTAAAACCATTGTCATGAGAAGGCCATAAACATGGCCCTGAATCGAGTGATAGAACTGCTACGAAGGTCAAGCTGACTTCAGAATGCAAAACCAATGACAGTAAAACGTACAAAATTCACCGTGGCTCAGCCACAAGTTTTTAAGTACAAAAGCTCCAAGCGAGTCATACAGCTTCACACGCGCGTGCTGTCCACGTATTTACATCACAAACTTTCGCAATTTCGCGAACCAAGCATCACATCATGTGACATTCGCCACTGTACAGGGTGGAGAACCACAAACGCTCCACTGGGTGTAAACGGTGCACAGCGAAGAACAACAGCTTGGCATCACTGGGTGGTAACGGTGCACAAGCAAAGACTTACAGTTGCTTTCGATTTTTGAAAGCTTCCAGATGCCGATTTTTTCAATAACCTGTGAAAAAGCTGACTTTGTGCTGGCATTCGTACAATTTTACAACCATTGCAATCGGTTGAAGGGAGGGAGACAAACTTTGCAAAAACAAGGAGATGTATGACGACACACCAAAAAGCAATTGGTTTTTCTTTCACTCAGTGCTCCAATCCAAACTTTCAAACAGAAACTCCTCATTTGTCCCCACAGTAAGGAATGTTGGTGTACAAAAACAGAGTCAAAAGTCAATCGTTTGGAAGATCAGACTGGGAGGAATCAACACCTGTTTGAAACGGGACAAACAATGCGATGCATCCCGACGGTGGGCGAGCAGAGACTGAAGGGCGCAGCACCCGCCTGTGCAAGGATGCAACGCACAACGCACCAAGTGTGACGCAGACGTGAGGAGACAGGAAGCTTGCTAGCAGGCGGCGTGGACGACCGGGTTCTTGAGGATGAGCTCGCTCTCCTGTGATATGATGGGCAGTCCGTTTTCCATGTGGTAGTTGATCAGGTGGCTCACGCTGTTGAACGTTCGATCTCGCGTTCGCACCTGGAAAAGTAAATTCAAAATTGCATCTGTTGCAACAGTTTTCAATGAAATCGCATCCCTCACAACCGAGACATTTTAAACAGACTTTTGTACAGTGAACACACACACAAGTTTGCAGGGTTGTGTGTGTGTGTGGGGGGGGGGGGAGGCAAAGACAAAGACCGTGTGCGATTTACAAACCAGAAGGTACCAGAACCAGAAAATCCTGTCTCTTGATTGGTTCTGACATGGTACCAACCAATGGGCGATGAAAATTTTCTGATTGCGGTTCCTTCTGGTTCGTAAATCGAGCACGGCCAAAGTTACAGTTTCCATCCACCAAAAGCACCAGCTCTCCCAAATCTTGTTGGTGTTTTACGTACCACGCCGTTGGGATCGACGAGAAGTAAATGCTTGATTTTTCCTTTGTGCATGCCGCTGAGCACGAACTGTCCGGGAGAGTTGGTGCTCTCGCGCACCAGGAAATCCCCGTCCTGCTGCAGCAGATCCTCCGTCTGCAACAACAAAGAGTCCAAGCGTGTTCGTTCATCCCAAACCAAGACACTGAGAAGTTGCTTCGCTTCAGTTGCCCTTCCAACACCCAACGCATTTGCGGAAACTCACTACACAGAACAGTGTGACACGGGACAAAACTGCTGCGTAACTTTGCCGTTCAACTCCATGCTGAACGCTGTCAACATGTGGTGACCACTCCTCACAACAAATGAAGCGGTTCAGTGGCTCATATTGGCCTTGAGCGCGTCATGCGTTCAGAACAATGTTTGCACTTTGAGACGCAGCTCCCAACTAGAGGAACGCAGTAGTCGGCGCTGTGAGCCCGACCAAACCCTCTTCTGACCTGTTTGCGCGTGAGGGGCCCGTGGAACCACTCCTCGTGGTACGGACTGTTGCTGCTCGTTTTCTTGAGGTCGTCCTCGTCTTCCTCTCGCGAGCGACTCGCCGCAAGCGCGCTGTCGAACGGCCCTGCGCGAACAAACACAACACAACATCAGCACATTCATTCACGCAGAAATCGACCAAACGGCCGAGGCTGTGAAAGTTTCAACAGTGGTCTTGGTCAGTGATATTCGCCATTTGCGAGTTTGTGTTCGACACAACACAGGTCCAGAGTCCAGCAGTTCCGTTTCACTTACTCATGTCGAAAGGATCAAACTGTCCTCCGCTACTGCTGCCATCTTTCGGGATGGCGCCGCCAGCGGCGCTCGCGCCGCCGCCTGCGCCCCCTTTCGGCGTGTTGTCGTAGATGGCGTTGTCAAACTTGGACCCGCCGCGGCTGGGCGGCTGATCGTAGGTGATGGAACCGTTTCCAATCCCACCCGTTGCGCCTGCGCAAATAATTTGAGGGTGTTACAGAACGCCAAACGTTTTTCTGTTGAATTGTGTTTGCTGGAGCGACTGATCACTGAACACAAGAATTCACAAAATCTTGGGCGGGTGACCCACAGAACAACACTTCGAAAGCAACTCAAGAATCTGGAAGAATGAAACCGCAACTCATCAAAACCATCGAAGAAAAAGAATGTCAAACCGTTGCAAATCCAGCGCTGAAATGCACGAACTAAACGCACACTGCCCAGACCAATTTGGTTTCGGAAACTGTACTTCTCGTTTGACCGCAACAAGATTCTCCCAGACGCCAGTTTTGGGCATTCGACAGTTCACAAGCTTGACAACAGCGTCAGCCGTGTTCCTGACCCACGGTTCGCACGCGTTAGACCCGCGCCTGCGCAGTATATACCTTGTTCCGGGTTGTTGTCGTAGATGTTGGTGCGGCGCTCGCTCGTGTTGTTGTAGACGGCGTCGTTGAGATCGATGAGGTTCCCGACGGCGACGGGCGCCGCCTGTTCCCGCACCGACGAGTACTCGCCGTCGCTCAACTGCGTGGATAACAACACGTGACAAATGATTCAACCTCACGAGTTCGTGGTTCAACCTGAACTGACAAGTGACAGAGAAGAACGCACATTGATGCGGAAATTTTGTAAAATGTACGAGGTGTGGTCACTGTGGTTTCGCTTTACTCCCAGTGTGACGTAGTTACCACGTGGTCTCTGCCCTGAAAGCCTTCGTCGCTGTCGTGAACTTGGCCGAAGCGAACACGCTGAGGGCGCAGGGAAACGAAACTTCACCACCCCTCGTATCAATGGGTTGCGCTGCCCACGTGGGATGTTGGCAAAAGGTACGTTTTACGTACGTTTGCAGCAGAGTCGTACTGCGGAGGGACGGCGCCCTCTTTCGGAGACGGCGGCTGCACGCCTGGACGGTCGTTGTAATAATCTCCATCCTCGCCCCACGCATCCGTCCCGCCCACCGCCCCACTCGGCACCCTGCACGACAGACTCGGCGTTACTTCGCATTCCAAATTTGTTATTTGTACTGATGTTGTACTCGGCAAGCCACGTTGTGGGGAGGCACGAGCGTCGGTCTCCTTGCCCACCAGGGTGGTAGATATGGGAAGACCAAGGGTCCTGTCACCCAATGCCTTCCCACAATGGGTCAAACCAAAGTGACTTCCTCATTCAGTGAAACTATGCCACAAATATCTTGTTTGTGCAGAACATGTGAGAATCATTTTGAAAGAACTGGTATGAGTGTGCGGGATATATGTGAGCTCGAGCGTTCGAGTGCAAATATACAAAGGAAACAAACAAGCTTTTTGACAACAATACGCTGAAGCTGCAGACTTACCGCGTGGCTTCTGGTCGGCTGTTCATGTACTGCTTGAACCTGAGTTCGAATGCTTGACCTATGGTAGTTATCACATCTTGAGCAAGTCCACCCCCGCACTCCAGCACGAAACACGCACGACCGTTCACCTCGTCTTTGGCTACGTACGCCACGAAATCCATGGTATCCTGACAATAAACCAAATCGTCATGAAAATAGTTTCAGGTCAATCCAGGACAAAGTGAGGTGGTTGCAAAACAAGCCACCACACACATTTCGCACATTTTTGCGAAACAATTCACAGCAAAGGTTTCATGATGAACCGTTGAATTAGCTAACATGAGCCACAAACTTACGGGATCTCCACCCGAAGCGAAGGAAACGCCTGGCATCTGGTGCTGGGCGATCATCTGAAAAACACGAACAAACGATCAGACGTTGGCAACCTTTTCTTGAAGTGACTTTTTTTCTTGATGCCAGAAACACTCACGTCGCCGGACTCCATGTCCAAGAGGCTAAGGCTGTCGGTAGTGATTGTCAAGTTTATGTTAGCACCAGCGAAGACCAGATTCGGCTCAGCACCTAACAGTTTAGCCACTTTGGACTGAAAAAAGAACAAAATGAGCAACATTTGGACAAGAATGAACACAACAAACGTTAGTGTAGGCGAAGTCGAAAAGACAACAAGCACATACTTTCCTGTTCTTCTTTGCATTTGCACTCGTTTTGAGTCCAGCTGCTTCGCTCACTCGGTTGATTGATTCTCTGCAAATTCCCAGAAAGAACAAATGTTGCTTGTGATACCGGTCATTTTTTTTCTCTGTATCTTCCTGGCGTCTAATGTTTTTGTTATTTTCGGTGCAAATAGGATGAGTCTGGCAACCTGCCACAAGGTACTGGCGTTCCCTTTCAGTGCACTTACTTTGCTACAGCTGTTCTTGTCTCGAAATCCAAAGATTTCATTGACTGTTTGACTTCCATACACCCGACGTACTGAAATGGAAAGAATCCAAATCAGCAACCTTTCTAACTTGCGCGAAAAATTATGCACATGTTGTAGTGCGAGTATTTGTGAGGATCATGAAGCCAAAGGTTCGCTTTGGACTTTTTAACTCACCCGGACGCCATAGCAGACGCCCACGTCGGGCGCCAAATGCTCGTCTGGATGCAGCCACCCCCTGGATGGTTTGTTGATGAAGCTGCCGGTGTTGTTCCAGTCCCTTTGCGGGGCGTTCCCCCTGGTTTTATTTCGCAACTTGTCAATCACGCTCGCCATGTCAGATGTCGAAGAACATCTTCTGCAAAAGGAACCAACCTTCAGCCAAACCTCAAGAGCTGCTGCACACTGAACTGTCAACAGCAATCACAAGTCAACACAGGAAGAGAAAATAGGTCTGGTGGATTATTTTCCGTGCCTCCTTTTTCCCCAAATCGTGCTGGTCAAGCCTGAACCGTAGCCCAACAGTGTGCGGGACCTGCTTCGGCAGAGGTCAGTGGCGGTGAAGCTGAACGCATTCTTTTGAAAAAGTGTCATGCACTGCTATTCTTAGAAACAAACATGACCAAGTTGACCTGAAGACAAATTCCAGAGACACGGCACTGCTACATCCGTAAATTACGTTTTAAAAATTATTGACGATAAACAAATCTCACCCTTTGTCAACATGAGGAGCCAGAAGTCTATCCACTTTCTAAAATGCTTGTTTCCAAGCGCTCTTTACGGAATTATCATCAAAATAACATCCAACTTCGCCATTGCAATTTCCTGGAAGGTATTGCTCAGAACTGTAGCTTTTGTAGCAAATGTCTATTCCAGACAAGCAAGGTTTTTGGTAATACTGGAGTCAAACACACAAAATTATAACAAAGCCTCACTAGTATTGCAAATTATTATATTTGCAGAGTCAGAGAAGGATTATATCTTGCACTAAACTTTTCAACAGAACGATAAACTCCTCTTAGGGTCACGCCAACAGCCACAGAAAATTTTGTTAGAAGGAAAACAACTAGTTTCTCGATTTCGAGATTTTAGCAAGAAATGACAATGAGATTTGCTTTCAAAATTATTACATACAAACTACTGAGTCAAACTGTGTGATTGTGACATTCATAAATCATATTCTTGCAGAAAAGCACCAGTTGACACCCGTCCCGATATCTCGGTCCCCGCGACGAGCCTGACGCACTTCCGGTCGCCGACCAATCAGAGCGCGGACAGTTCAGCTCTCAATTCAAAAGTTAAAAGTGTTCAGAGGTGTTTGGAGAAGAGATCTCTTCGAAAAAATGTCTCATAAACAGATATATTACTCGGACAAGTACTACGACGGGGAGTACGAATACAGGTAAACTCATGAATTCTGTTGTCTCTGTCGTTCGAGCGATTTGGAGACTTTCCGCTGTTGAAAAGGTACCCAACCAACTTAGCACGTTTTTTGAAACGTGAAGAAAGTTCGTTTTCAAAGTTCGAGGAACGTGCAAAATCCAAGATCAATTCAAAACAAAATGCTGATGTCACAATCGGTTTGGTGCTTTGTTGTTTTGGATAAAAAAAAAACAGGAATATTCCAACGTTTTCATTTTGGATCAAGAACCGTGTCTTCTAAACTCCAGGTCTGTTCGCAGATCTTGATCTTCCATTTTGGCGGTCATTCAGAGAACTGACCAATTGGTTGCTTTGTTGTTTGTGGTTCGGTGCCAGATGTTTGTGCTAATGGATCTAAATTACACGCGCACGTGCGTCATCTGTTTTTCAGCTGCGACCGATCTCTGTCTTCAAATTCTCTGGTTGGAATTAGACCCAGTTCTATTTTGCACAGGGAGATTGCGAGAGAACAGTCAAGATTGACAAAACTTTCAATGCGCTTCTGGGAGTCTTGCTGAATGTTCGCGTTCGTGCAGTCGTTGAAGGGTTGCAAAGAAGCACGTCGCAGAATCCGATTCTGAACGCTTGAAGGACGTGCCCAGTCCAGTACTCATTTCAACCATTGTTTCAGGTTTCTTACACTCGTGCATCGGGCAGGCCAGCAGCGCAGGGCTGTGGCCCGTGTAAGACTTGGGACTGCAGACCTCCCACCCGAAACCAATGTCCAGGACACCCGTCTGATGACCTTGTGCTGAAAAGGCCCTTGCCCCATCCCTTCTCCCCCCACCCCCTGAAAACTGGACTGTGGCTGTCCTGATTTTCAATAATGTTTGTGTGGCCGCTGACCACACGAAGCATTTGCAGTCTTCACTTCCCTTCGCCCAATCCCAGGAACCACACGGGGGCGGGGGGTCCGATTCTGCCTCTGCTTACTTGGTCCAGCACCATTGAAGTTCGTGAAAGGAACTTTATGGAATGACCGCACGCCAACCTGAAGATTGGCCCTGGGAGACGTGCATGTGTTCAGTACGAGGCTTTCTTGTTCCAGGCATGTGATGCTTCCGAAGGAAATCGCGAAACTCGTGCCGAAGACGCATCTGATGTCGGAGAGCGAGTGGCGCAGCATCGGCGTGCAGCAGAGTCAGGGATGGGTCCACTACATGATTCACGAACCAGGTCAGTTGGAATTGCAAAGCTCGGGTGTGGAGCGACTTTCGGTCACGCTCATTTTCAGTGTTCCATCCGATTACACCCGGACCTTCGCTGTGCTTGGTGTAATAAACAGTTTTGAGTCCAAGGGCAGTTGGGCCGGGTGGGCGATGTCGAACGTGGCCGTTTTGGAAGTTAACTCCGAGACGGGGGGGAAGGGGGGGGAACTGTGACCACCGCGTGCACCTTCTTTGCCCCACAAAATAAGCAATGACCCACCAGTTGGTGTGTAGAACGAACAGTTGCTTGTGTTGATTGACAGCTTTAGGTGACAGAACCATTTGTTTCAAAGAGACCTAGACACCAGAATATGAAGCAGCTGGGTGACAAACAACTTCGAACATGTCCAAAAAGCCTCCGGACGCGCTTGCTTGTCCCTTGTGTAAACACCAGTGAATGAGAGCTGGTCGTTTCTTGCTGCGTTCCATTCTTTTCTTGACTTGTTTCAGAACCTCACATTCTGCTCTTTCGCCGCGTCAACCAGAATCCGCCTCAAGTCAACGAATAAGCCAGTCGTCTCGACCATCATCCAAAAGCATTTGTGTTCAGGCTTCTTTTTGGACACGGAACAACGAAAGTGAAGAAAAGCCACCTGGAACTGTCTGATACGAATCAGTGAAACGGACTAACGGGTCTTTGTGAGGATTACCACAAAGCGCTGACTTAGCTGTACCAGCTTGGGACACAAGAATGCAATCATTCCAGAACATTTGCTCACGTCACGTCATCTGATCTCATCCCATTCATTTTCACACTCCATGTTCACACATCGGTTGAAGATGACCTGACGGACTCGCGTTGGTGTGATTCTGTCTTTTGGCCCAAAGACCTTTGTCCATCTTGGCAAAATCGGACGAACGAACACGGCCAACAAAGCTTGTAAATTCCGAAGAAATTTTTGTGGAAATCGAACGCCTGGTTGTGTCAGTGTCATCTGAGTCTGGATCATTTTTGTTCATTACGCATTTTGCTCTCATTGCGGAAGGAACTGACAAGTGACCGAAGTTTATTTGCTCTGGTAAATGAACGTTCTGTCTGCTGTCAACCTTGTGTTTCGAGTTCCTTTTGTTCTGAGTTTGTCTTTTGAGAATCTGTTTTCATTCCCTTGTGGTTGCTTTGTACTAGTTAGTTGAGCAAAAGAAGGGCAAAATATTGTACAAACGCAGTGTAGAAGCTGGAAGTGAAAGTGGACTAATTGCTGCTTTTTCTCTTGTAAGCGAGTGTTCGTTGTCGAAGATAGACACAACTCACCATCCATACATGTGCGAAAATGTGATATCTTGAGAGTGAAATTTCCGAGGAGCGACTGCTGCGACATGGAATGAGTTGCTTGCAAGGCACCAAAGTTGTAAACGACATATCAAGGAATAGAATGTATCTTTTGCTGAATTTGTGAGACTGTTTTATGTGGTTGCGAGGACGGAATCATTGAAATCCAGTTGGAAAACTTGCGGTGCAATCAGCACCACTCACTGGCAGGCACAACAAAAACTGAGAGAGAAAGACGAGATGCAATTTCTTTCAACGTTTTATTGAAGAACGTTGATCGTTGCAGCTCAGCGCTTTGCAGGACCTGGTGTTTCTAGTCTTTGCCGCCGATGCCTTTGAGCGCTCAATAACAGCAGACGTTCGCGTCAACGATGAGCGGCGTCACGTAGGGGGAGTGGCGGACGCCCATGGTGTACGCGGGCGCGGTGCGCTTGTGCACGTAGACGGCTTCGTGATCGCCGGCCTCTTCGACTTGTCCACCGGCAGCGCCGGGCGATGCTTCAGCGTGTACTGCGGGTTGCGTCGGAAAATGACGTCGTTGTGCGTGGAGCGGTAGTGCGCAGGTCCGGGCGAGCGGGCGAAGTCTTCGTGGTGACTCCCCACGTATCTGTGAAGCGAGACAATTTGTACAGATGTACTGCAGTAGTCAGCGCACCAAGCAGGAACAAAACATTCCGTGTTGTGGCGGTGGCCGGGGGCTTGCAGCCACACACATGAAGAGAGACCAGAGATGTTTTGTACATCATCAGAGCGAGTCGAGCAGATGACTGGTGTTTGGTTTTCAAACATTGGACGATGGTTGTGCTGCAGGGGCTGATTCTGATATAATCGGTGACCCGCCCCCACACGAGGATGGGTTTGGCCATCGGAACTGCATGAACACTGACATCGCTGCACAAATCCAACGCACCTGCGGTCCCTGAGCGAGTAGCTGGGCTCGTTGCGCTTGTCCACCTGGCCTCGCCCCAGCACGGGCAGCAGGGTGTAGCGGTTGGGTGCGGGGACCTGGTCGATTCCGCGGACTCGTGACCGGCTTCCCATGGTGTAGGCGGGCGCCTGCTTCTCCCCGAGCGGCTGCACGTCCTCGGGGCGGTACGTGTTGGGCGCCGGGCTGTGGTAGTCCACCGGGAGCTCTTGTGCTTGAGCGAGTAGGCCGGCGCACTGTTCAGCCCGCGACGCGTCATCGGCGGCTGCACGTAGTAGACGGGACCTGGACTCTTCCACGCTGCAGGAAAGGAATTTTGACATGCTTCAATGATGAAAATCAAGATTGTGAATTTCGGGGGGGGGGGGGGCAAAGGTAAGTTACGACGTCTCATTGTCACAACTGTACTTTCAAAAGTTTCAAATGCGTTGAAATGGTTTCCCAAGGATGTCACAATAAGCATCCTCAAATGGTCACAAAAGTTTGTCCTGTTGTACTCACGAGTGCTCATGTCGCGCAGTCCGAAGCTCCAGGCCGGTCGCCTGACCTTGGTGCTGCTGAAGTCGTGACCCTCGTAGCGACAGGTCGTCGGAAGCGCATAATGAGCCGGGCCTGGGCCTGGAAAGAAAAGACTGATCGTTGAAGATTGGAGACAGACAATTCCCAGCATTGTAGCTTCAAGGAGTGCTGTCCAATTACAAAACCGTGCACAAATGGCATTTCAACTGACAACAGGGTGGCCACAAACAAAGCGGAATCGACATCTGCAGGACAGAATTGTCCGAGGAAGAGAGAGAAAGGAAACCTCAAAAGGCTTGTCCCAAAAAATATCCGCCTCTGTCTTTTGATATGGAGGGGGAGGGGGTGAGATCATTTTGAAAGGTTTTGGGCTTCCCCTGACCTCTGTCCTGTGTGGACGGCAGAAATTCAGATGACTCGGATTCTCGCAATTTGCAGTGATTGTGTTTCTCTCCCCGGGCTCGCGCTGATGTTTGTTAGATTTTCTCCATCCAATTGATTGAACTCGTGATATTAATGAAGGCTGATTGATGTCTAGGGTTTTGTGATATGATTATGGCTCGTGATTTGCCCGACAAAAGAGAAACAAGCTGATTACGGTTGAATTAAATCTCTCTCTATTTATTCCCCGAAGTTCAATATGTCGCTCCAGGAAAAATCAATCATTTTTCGTGTCTCGGATCATGACATCACTGCAACCATTAATGTGACATTCATCTCGGTGACAGACATAACAACGCTGTTTGTGGAAAGCAGAAAGTGGGGACAAGAACTCGATTAGTCGATGAACTGGCAAACAATGAAGAGATTCGGATGATGTAAGGTGACTCGTTGTGATAAGGAAAACATATCGAACACACCCTTGGGGTCGTTCGATGTTGCGAAAAATTTAGAGCATCACATCTACAATACTCCCCCACCTTGAAAAAGATTACGCAAATATAAGTCGCATTACATTTGTTGTATATATGAGTGAAGCCCCAGTAGTGATGTTGTAGTATAGTTTATTGTAGAGTATGAGTTGGAGCTCAGTGGTTTAGGCTACCTTCCTCTATGGT
>JAAUXT010114951.1_pt1 | contig 22969 bp, 20 predicted proteins | sample 7278171 | NCBI WGS metagenome assembly JAAUXT01 (sample SAMN14350112, study PRJNA611818) | marine sediment metagenome | isolation source: surface marine sediment (1.8m) | place: French Polynesia: Moorea | collected 2018-08 | reverse complement strand
TTAACGCGTCCTGTGTGGCCACCTACATTTGAAATAGTGCTAGATGTTCGGACGCGTCAAAAATTGACGCGCGTCAATAATTGACGCGTGGCCTGTGTGGCCACCCCTTAACAGCGAATTCCTTTTGAAGTGATGTTGTGTACTTTTCCAGAGGCGCCGAGAGGACTTTGCCTGCGTGGAACCGCAAAATTGAAGCTGTTTTTTGTGTGTGCAAGGAACAGCTTCCAACAGAGATCATGCAGCTACGAGCGTCCGTACGCTTGTTTGAAAAGTTCTGTATCTCAAGGCTTTTGACGCTGCATCACGTTGCACCAAAGGAACGTGGAACTGGGGAAACGTGAAACATTTCGGGGTCTCAGTTCTCAAACGGGCTTGGACCAAACTTACGAGCAGTCAGTGAAAACACAAACTGATGCTGTCAAAATAAATTCACAAGTTCAATCTTTTTTTTGTGCTCCAAAGTCTTTTTGGCCCAGTTGTACCAGGTCTGGGTCTGGATTCGGATCTGGTTCCATCGGTCTCGGTCCAGTTGTACCATTCCAGGTCTGGGTCCACACAGGTTGCAGCCCGAGTCCTGCTGTGGGTCTGGTTGCATCTGGTCCGTTTGCAGTCCAGGTCCACACGTACCCCAGGTCTTGTTGCACACTGCAGTCACAGAACCACTGGACCCACAAATGGACCTGGACTACAACCATACCCAGACTACAACCAGACCTAAAACTGGACCTGGATCACAACTGGACTGCAATCGGACCCACAGCCCGCACCATGGTCAATTCTGGCGGGCACATTCCCATTGCTTTTGGGCAGACTGGTCGCAGTGACAGGAACGAAAACTTGTGGCTCAAACCGGCGTATTGCGCCGCCGCACGGGCAACTGTCTGGCACCTTTTATGCAGTTTACAAGAAAGCCCTGGTCCCCCCGAGCTTCAGTCAACACTAGCACAAGGACGGAGAAGGCCAAAGGTCTGGGCTTGTCTCACAAAACGAGAGAGACACGCACGCTACTTGGGTCCATTCGCTTCATCATGATTGCAGGACACATCTTGTGAATGTCGAGCTGCAAACAGCTGAAGAACACAAGCTCTCAGACTTTGGAACAAACAAGTTGTATTCCAACAACGGAATCGCCCGCAATGAACTGAACAACTTCATCTCCGTGAGATTGGCTGCCTTTCAACAGGGTGCCCACACAAATGTTGGCCGACAGATTGTCAAATCTGATTTCTTGTGTGCCCGACAGTTGCAGTACCAAATCCATCCAAATGCCACGCAATTCCCAGTCGTTGGCAGCCACGTATTTCCCAGCACAAGAACGAGCCAGTTCCTCAGTACTCACTTTTGGGCTTTGAGACACTATGAAGGTCACACAAAATCATTGCCGCCCACGGAGTCAAAACAAGGAGTCATTCGCGAATTTTGCGAAAAGTTGGCAGCTTCGTAGCAGCCTGATCGTTCAGTTACGAATTCAAAGGCGACCAGATGAAACAGGCCACTGGTTTTGAACAAAATGGGATAAAGAAACATCTGACAGCGCACGCACACGCACAACTTCACAACACGAGCGGCCGTTCGACAGTTTCGCGATCACATTTCGCCTCATCAACTGAAAGCCGCATAGAATGACTTTATTCACAACTGCTTCCATTCAGAACAATTTATTCAGCCGTTTTCGCAACGCAATAGGGTCACGTGCCGTCCAGGTATCGCACCTTGGTTCACACTGCGTGATTCTCGGAAATCACACAAAGACTCGTGGACGCATCGTCACTGGCAGTAACAGAATTTCATGTGGCTGTGGACCTGGATGCAGGCGCCGCTGTCCCCGTACGCGTTGATCCTGCTCAGATCGCCGATGATGCTGAACGAGTCGGGCCGCACCCGGACCGTCGCCTCGAAGAGCGCGTCACCCGGACGCGTCCGCAGCGTCAGCATGTAGTCTGTGGGGCGGGACGCGCTGCCTCTGTCGGGCGCGGGCACTTGCATTGCTTCCTCTTTGCTCGAAACTAATTTCCTGGCGTCAACAATGTGCTTGAGGAAGAGCTCCGCGCAAAGCCCGCGGTGGCGCGCGATGATTTTGTTGATCTCACTTATCACAAACTGAGCGGACGAGATAACAACGGCAGAGCCGGGCGACACTTTCTCATGCACGTGACAAGTGCACCAATGTTCCGAGATGGAAGCATGATCACAAGTCCGCTGGGGAGGAACTTCGGAAAACAAGCTGATGCCTCTCTGGGTGACACGCGCTGGAGTGCTCTTTGAACCAGTCTCCTCCATGCGCAGCACATCTTTGAGCGTCTCATAAATATCAAACGGAGTGGTCAATCGCCGTCGGTTTGTCAGCAGGTTTCTGTGCAGCTTTGGGTGTTTTTTCTTGAACCACGCAGGGAAAACAAGCAGGAGAAACGGGAGTCGCTCCTCCAACTTGCCAATATACGTCTCTCGTATAGATCCGAATCTCATGCCGTGATCGCTGAAAAAGATCAGGACCGAGTTCTCAAGGTGACCCTCCTTGTGCAGTGAGCTAAGAAACGAATAGTAAGGGGCATCGGCGGCTCCAACTTTGTTGACGCCATCGTGGGTGAGACGTGTGATGAAGGAAAAAGCGAAGTATGAGTCACTTTTGAATTCTCGAAGAAATGCCAATAGATAGTCCAGCACGACTTGGGTCTCCAGGCGCGAGCCGACACAGTCGTGATTGCTGTTCCAGACAGCCCCATGGTCCTCCATGGCCAAACTGAAAGGTCGGAGGTAGTAATCTGCAGGCGGCCTGTGGAAACCCTCCTTGGCGTAATTGAATATGGCTATTTTCGGCGCGTCCTCTGCGTACAAAGTCCTAAAGCCACTCTCTGAAAAGTTTTTCCACAAAAAGTTGTATCTGTCAAAGGGAGTGTTCATGCTTTCTTCCCACGGGAGTTCGTGAACATATTTGCCAGCAAACATGGGCACGAGATTCACGTAAGTGTTATCAGCTACTTTGTTGTATCCTAGCAGCTCCACAGCACTCAGATTCTGAAGCAGAAAGCGCCTGCTCTTTGGCATCTGCCTCACAAGATTCAACCTGGACACCGAATCCACTCCAACGATAATTACGTTCAATCTGCGCTTGTCGCGCCCATGTGATTGTTTTGTCCGAGTCCGGCATCTTCTCTCCACATCACGTTTCCTGTGAATCAAGGCATGGAAATTCGTGTACAATAAGCTTCCCTGAGACCCGTAACATGCCACTCGAATGAAGTCTTCCGGAATGTGCACATCTGTTTGGAACAATCTGCTCTCATTTCCATAAAAATACAAGTCATCTGTTGGTTCTGGCGATCGATGAATACTCTGATAGAGGCAATTCTCCAGTTCCTCTCGGTAATGCAATCGCAGCGCAGTTCTATTAATTCTCAGCATGTCCTTCTCCACGTAGGTTATCGCCGGGGTTCCATTGCAGTGTAGCTCGTTCGATTTCATGATCAAGTGTCTGATAGAGGAATCAAATGGATCGACGTCCGGGATTTTGCACCCTGGGGTGTCCACGAGGAATCTGCCTTTCTTCTGCAGGCCGCCTGCGCGACCCCGGGACGTCGCCTGGTCCTCGTCCGGAGGGTATGGCGTGCGTCTCTGGAGCATGAAGGTTCCGATAGTCACAAGGGAACACAAGAAAATTCCAACGGCGAAAAGTCGCTTCTTTGAGAGGCGAGACATTGCCGACGTGTGTGATGAGTTGCGAATCTGCCTGAAAGAAGAGGTCGAATTTCTCAGTTGTACACACACACACACACACACACACACACACACACTGTGTATGTGTGTGTGTGTGAGAGAGAGAGAGAGAGAGAGAGAGAGAGAGAGAGAGAGAGTGAGAGAGAGAGCGAGAACACGTGTTTGCGTGTGTCAAGTGTGTTTGAGGTGACCTTTTGGTGTGAGAGTGGAACAACACAGTGTTGGGTTCTCAAACGGCGGGACATGTCGCACAAGCAAGCGAGACCAGCAGATACGGCACAAATCTGCAAGATTTGTATTTTTGTTCTGGATAAAAAACATCCTGGAAGTCAGGGATGAAGGCCGAAAATAACTTTTCAGCAGCTCAGGCAAAAAGTATTTCCACTGCTCAGAGAAATTTTACTGCAGGTTCATTTCAACTTCAGTTTCATGCTTTCGCAGGCATCAGGAGCGGAAACAGGTTCCGGACCCCTCCACGCCCCGGATCGCGCGGGTTCCTAAAGGTCATCATCATCCAACAAAAGACGTGACTCCGAAGCAATGAGTGACGACAGAACATTAATTGTTGTCGTTTTCAAACACGCGACACACGGAAAGCCGTTCAACCAGTGGAAAAAAACATTTCAACATTCTACCCAATCTCCGAAAACTCACCAAGTTTTCGTGATGTCTCGTACTTTGTCGTCAGTTTCAGTTCAAGTGCACATTTGAAGAACTGCAAGCGTACGGTCAGAGCGGCTTCTGCAGGTGTGCACCCTGCCTGTGTGACCTACTTTCAACCAAGAGACTGCTCTACATGTGCCTCAGTCATTGCTGGATGCTTTCCACTTTGGAATAACTAATCTTGTCAATTGCGTCAATTTTCACATCCGTTGAAGATGCTGACGTCCAACCGTAAACTTCAATAAAATTCGTACATTTGCACAAACTGCTCTGCTTGAACGGTGCTTCGGGTGGGCACTTCTACATCACTTTCCAATGCAAGTACAAAAGTACGATGGTGATCATGTGACTACGCACACTCATCACAAAAGCCAGTGCACGCACAAAGCATCAAGTCACAAAAGCACTGCAGACATGGGTTTGAAGCTTCTTCTCGGCATTTTCGTTTGCCTGGCCGCTGCTCAGTGCGATGCGCATCTGAATGAAGCTGACGACCTGGAGGATTTTCAGCAGCTTCTGAAACTAATACACAAACCAAGAGTGCCAGAGAGGCACAAATCTGCAGGCAAACAGGTGAGTGAGATCTACCGTCTGATGATTCTCACGAGTGATCGTTTGCTCAAAGGGGACGTTGGTGTTCTTGTTTGTTGTGTGGAAAGACTTTCAGTTGGTTACCAATGAAAGCAATTCTCGTATTCTTGCATTTTCGGACATCGTGGTTGAATAGCAAATCACTTGAATTTGTGTTGAAAGGCACGATTCCAACAGACGTGCATCCTCTTTGGCAGCAGTTACCGTTTGGATTTTGACAACATGAACTGTTTTCTCCTGCTTGTGGGAGCGTCATTCAGGGGGTTTAATTTCTTTGCGAGAATTATTTTTCTGAAGTTTTGTCTGGGCGCAGGCTCAGCCAGATTTTTTTCACGAGAACGAGTACACTCGCGAACCCCTCGCCCCCAACAAATTCCGTGCAACTGTGGCGACAGGACACAGTTGTGAGGCTCACGTGTGACATTGCTTCTCAATGTCCTGCTCGTCGATGCGGCAAGCTCCATGTCCAAAGGTCGTCGGCATAAGTCCACTGAACAGGGGTGGGGTTGAACCAGGGTTCAGTTCTTTTGTTGGAATCACGTGAATCGCCAGCTTTTGTGACTGAGCTTCACATTTGTTGCATTCTCAATTCCTCGATGAGGAAATTTCCGAACCGTTCCAAGCAAACAGAACAGGTTCGTACATCCTGATTCCGCACATCCGAGCAAACCCTGGATCAGGGCCATTTTTTCTGCACAAAATAACTAACTATGGGCAGTTCCGTCACAAGCTGTTTCTCTTCCGTGTTCAAAAACAGTTTTTGGTGGAACTCTGAATGTATTGAGTTGTGTGGATTCTGGGTACCTTTTTATCCAGTGAGCCCTCAAGTGTGTTTTGCAGAAGCAAACAAGGACACTTGGCAGTGAAGATACATGCCGATTCGGTGATGCAATTTCCCGGCAGCACTTGCAATGGCCCTGCAGGGAACTTTGCAGACATTGTCAAACTTGCAACTTTGTAACCGGCAAACAATTGTGAAGGGGGGGGGGTGCTGGACCTACCCCATCCAATCAAAATCAAATTCTTACAAAATTTGAAAAACGACCCCACAATCACAGTCACAGGAATGTCGCCAAGGTCGCGATCATCTCCAGGTCACAACCACCTGTGCACGCATGCGGGTGGGCGGTGGGGTCATGGACGGACAACCAAACATTTTCGCAACCATTTTGACAGATAACAATCACTCCTGATGGTCGTGATCAGTTGCTTTTTGCAGGTGATTCTGCACCTGAAGGACTGTACGTCCATCTCCTGTGCACCCCAAGGACTGCTCTTCAGTTGCGCCAGCTAGTTTTCTCTGGTTTTCATTTCAAATGGTGGTGGGACTCCGATCCAAACAAATGTTCTACCACGCTGCCGTCACAGAGCCTCTGGTATGTGACCTCATTGTGGTAGAAGTGAGTTCACCCACTGCAAAAAAGGTTCCTGTGAAATCATACAACTCTTTTCTCGAAGGTCTCGAAAAGAGTTGTATGATTTCACAGGAACCTTTTTTGCAGTGTGGGTAAACCCTCACGGAAAATCAGATGGACCCGTTTCATGATGACGTCATTCTGGTCATGAGAACATTCACTATTCACTGCTTCCAGCGACTTGGCAAAGTCACATCGTCAGACTGGCTCGTGATGACTAACGATTTTTTGGTGGTGACCAACACGAGGTCGGCAACACGAAACAGGTTTTTCTGCAACAGTGATGTTTTCAGCACGGGCCAACGGTGACAGCCTTCTCCTTCAAGAACTGCGGCAAGACCAGCGATCCGATTCAAGTCAAGGAGCTGCAGGTCGCTCCCGACCCGATCAAGATTCCGGGCAACGTCACCGTGTCGGCCAAAGCCTCCGTCAAACGCACCATCAAGGCTCCGATCAAGGTCAATTCTCGTTTGCCGGCACACAATTTTTTGTTCGCACGCACACCTTTAATTCGTGTGCGCAACAGAAAGACACGCACTCCCGCTCGTGTGTCTCGCAGTGAATGGTGCGTTTTGTAAACAGAGAAGCAGGAAGCGCCCGTCACGAACAGATTGCGCGCAGTTTCACGCTGTTCTTTTGTTTGCATGTTTTGTCAGGTTGACGTGACGGTCAAGAAGAAGATGATCTTCTGGGTCCACATTCCTTGCGTGGATAACGTCGGATCGTGCACCTACGATGACATATGCACTTTGCTAAAGCAGTTCAAATGCCCACCAGTGTTCAAGAAGTACAAGATATCGTGCCAGTGCCCAGTGCAAGGAGTACGTCTCACGAATTTCACTCTTGCATTGCCCATGCTCAACGCTACACGGACTTTCGATCCTTTACATCGTGATAAATGCTGCACTTTCAGAGAAGTTACGAAGTTCCACCATCAGAGATCGAGATTCCGAAGGCCTCGGTTCCTTCGTTCCTCGAGGACGGCGACTACCAGGTGACAGCGCAGATCAGCTCCAACAACCAGGAACTCGGCTGCCTGTTCCTAGAGTTTTCTCTTCAGAGTGACTGATGCTGCAAGCTCAGCGAATCACGCCACGTACCACCTGCATTTGTCTTTTTGGTACTCGTATTTGTGCAATAATGTGAAACAGTATCGACAGGGTCATTCTTTTCGCCCAATCATTGTCCACTTACAGTCGCACTGAGCCGTCTGATGAGATTCTGGTTTCTGTGTTGTGCACTACTCGTGGTTTCAAACAGAAAGATGCTGCTGCTGTAAGTATCCTGTATCTCGTGTCGTACGAAATTTAGACTTCCAATGCACGAGTCTTTGTGAAATATTGCAAAAGTTTTGTTTCTACTGCTGCTACTGACGTGGTGACTTCGATTTGCACGGAGGGACCAACCAGCCAGCATCAGTTTGTAATCTGATGATTTCCTTCGATCCGAAGAGAGGATGTGATCAAAACTGCACTTGAATTTTGCGCTCTTCCATACTTGTGTACCCACAATGACTGAAATTTCAACTGCGTTATTGACCACAAGGCTTGTGATAAGTAATATTTGAAAACAGAAACATGTACACTTTTGGAATGAAGTTTCAACATTTCTACATTTCCACTTTCGCCTTGACGTCATTCTCATTTCGTGGGTGTTGGTCAGCCAAAGCAACCAAAGCTTGGAACATTGCGAAAAACAATTACCTTGTTTTGCGTTTGAAGACGACGTGCATCGAGAGCGTCTTCCTGTGCTATTATTCGGCACTGCTACTGGAGAACAAATCGGCAGAGCTGTCAGATCTTTCCCCCGCGAATCTTGACAGCAGTGAGCGTTTGAACCTGGTGCGCGCACCCCCAGAGTCCGGCAGCTGCGCAGCTGCGCTTTCACTGCGATCAGCTCGGTCAGACGGAGAAAACAAGTCACAGCTGCCCCCCGAAAAGAGATCTCCACAACTCTCCTCGAGTGCGTTCTCAAAGACTTCGTTTTCTGGCAACGTCAGGTCGAAAGGGAATCGCAGTTTTCGATGTGGGTGCAGAGAAGGGCTGTGGGAAACAGGGGTGCTTTGGTACAGAGTTTTCTTCTCGCTTCCATTATGTCCAAGAAGTTTAGGACTTGGAGAGAAGACCAACGACTGCGAAAATATTGCATCGGGTGATCCCAACACGGGTGATCCTGACAGTTTCGACGCTTCAGAACATGAACCGACCTCTCCACTCTCAGCGCTCTTCCCAAAGATGCGCGAGAACACATTTGACTTGTTCTCCTTGAATGTCTGTGTGTCAGGAATGCACTCACTGGAAATGCCTGCAGGATCGTCACGACTGCACTCACTTTCTGAAGAACTAAACAGATCACATGAAAAGTCGCCGGCACTTTTCTCATTGTTTGACACGATCACAACCGACGACCGCGCCTCACTCAGTTCTTGGTGTCTCAAGTCAGCTTCCAGGATCACATCGATGATCTTCGAGCGATTTGTGTCACCTATTGATACCATGAAGGCTTCCTGATTGCGGGCAAAACTTTCACTCACAGGAGGTTCCACTTGGTGGTGCACAGTGTTCGTTGGTTCAGCAAAAGTGTTTGCAGTCTGCAATGGGTCCAGAAAAAGGTCCAAGTCCTCTGAATCTGAGAGAGTAGTTCTGCTAGTGGTGTCCACAGGTTGGAAGCCGGTTCTGTTGGCACCATCTTGCTGCACACCTGAAGTGTGGGGTTCCGAGAAAAGCTCTTCAGACTCGGGATATTGCAAAAGTTGGTGTCCGCAGCTGTCGTTTCTTGTTGCTTCTTGTGCACCAGGCTTTCGAGACTTCCTTCCCTTGTCGAAGGTGTTCTGAGTCAGAAAGCAACACAAACTCTCGGAGAAAGGCAACTGGGATTCCACACTTTGAGCGCAGTGAACACTCAGTTCACTAAACTTCTCCGTTGGTACTTGCAATTCCAACTCGGAGTCGTCGTCATTATTGCCGATGTCGGCAATGCGCAGATGGGGCCTGGTAACTTGTTGAGTTGGGCGCGCTTGGCAGCAACTCCCTCTTGAACCAGTGCCTTTGTGAGAATAACTGACCATCAGACCATCTGACTTTTTGTCAGCACAATCAGAGTCATCTTCTGAAATTTCACTGTTACACACATCATCACAAGATTCCCAATTTGAATTTCCGACAGGACGGTTGATCACAGACAAGCACTCTGCTGAGCTCAGCGTCAGGATGTCACTGTTGCCGTGATCCTCCGGGTCAGGCTGAGTCAGGTGCTGACTCTGGGTTGCCAGCAGTGACCGAGTTGAGGACAGGTTTCTGTCATCTGAAGTGACATTTGGGTCGATGGTCACAGAGTCGGTCTCCAGAAAACCGCTTTGCGCAGAGCGATGACTCAACGAGTTTCTCATCGCTTCAGTCGGCGGCAAAGAAATATCCAGACGGGCACTGGCAGCCGAAGCACTGCTGTTGGTTCTTTCAGAGTCACAACTCAATCTCAAGGACGGCTGGTCTGGCCACGCAGACTGGCTGGAGCAGCTGCTGGTCAACAGCACGAGGCTGCTGTTTCCTGTCAAAGATTCGACATGAGCAGCAGCAGAGGCAGCTCGAGGATGACTCGTCCCTCTGGCAGTTGCCATTGACAGCAAATGCTTGAAAAGGCTCAGAACAGGAACGTGCTGCGCTGTATCCGGCTGTATTGTCTGATACGACATCAAAGTGGGAAGCTGGCAGAACACTTGACTGGTTCTGACCGAGTCTTCACCAGGCTGCTCACAAGATGTCTCCCGACTGTTCTCGATCGCTCGTTTCAGAGTGCTTTTGCAACCACAGGCCACTTGGTTGATCATGTCATCCCGTTGTGAACAGTTCGACTGAAGTTTGAACCCGAACAGCAGCATACGGCCGACGAAGGTGCTTCGCACTGCCTCCTGCAGAATGTTTCCTGTGTCCACGGAATCTGAAATCGAAGGCTCTCTCCGCAGTTGTTCCAAATACCTGAAAGAAAAGGTTGGGTTGTTGCTCCTCTTTTGACGTTTTTTTTGTCACACAAACAGCAGTTCTAATATATCGGGATATCAGACCGGAGAATCTAACCTGTGCAGATACGTCGGTGTGCAGCCGAAGAAATCCTCCAAGCAAGTCCCGAACACAGTCACCAGAGCTTCCGCACTGTTGTCACACACGACGAGAGTCAAACGGTATCTGTATCGCACTTCCTTGTCCAACAGAGTTTCACCACACTTGGTGCACGAAAACCTGAAGAAACAAAGCGTTGACTGTGGAGTCAAGATCAAGACTCTTGAGCGTGTTTCGGGCATCACCAACACTGGCTGCACCGTGGAATGTGAGAATCAAACACATACATTTCTCGATGATGCTGCATTGCATTCAGGTGAGTCCTTCCTCTAGATCCAGGTGAGAATATCTGTTCACAGATCTAGTCCAGGTGTGCAGCTTGCCACCGAAAATGTGCTCACCTTGGTGAAGTTCCTTGATGGCGGTGAACCCTGCTGCAGCATTGAGGGCAGGACGGGAAGATCACAGAAGACGATTTCACTTCAGCAACTTCGGCAAGGACAAAGCATCTACTGTTGTCCATTCTTTCCCCGCACTGGGCGGGTTCGAATTTTCTCACAGCCAAACATGTTCCAACAGCATTTTCACATTTTACCACCCAGTGGATGTCGTAAACTGCGTCCTTGACCTTCGACTGCCGTAAAACGTCAGGTGCCCGCGAAAACAAAACAAACGATTGAGTTCTGCAAGAAATTTGCTGTTTTGGTGAGAAAATTCCCGTCAGAATTGTTTAAGATGAAGTGAAGTTGCCTGATTTTGTTTGGAAGGCGTGCGTGCAAGCAAAAAGCATTTCGCTGTTTGTGAAACATCCGTCAGGACTTTGATTCATTGGTGGATACGAGGCGAGCACTTGTGAGCACCTGTTCACTTGACTTGTGTAGTGATATCACAAACACACAGGTTGGTATCTCAGGAGAGACTGTCCCTGAGGGTGGGATCCTCCATATTTATTGACCTCATTCCAATCACACCATCTGGTAAGCAGTAGTTCTAACTACTTTTTACAGCTGGTGTGTCATACCACACTCCTCCCCTGGTAGGGGGTGTTTGTAATAACAGACAATTTTTAATTTTCTGAATATTTTTACAATAATCAGATAGAGAATAGATGGAAAATTGCACAATATCACTATTTGGCTGGCTTTAGCCAGTATCCCTCCCCCCATGGGGGTATCACGTGACCAGGTTTTCCCTCTCTTTTGTCTGAAGTAACATGGCAACTGCCCAGGAAGGAGAACCACAGAGAACAATCCTAGATGAGATAGAATTGCTGAGTTTCTTGCATCAGAATATTGTGAAGAAGCTGTGTGAGGAAGGGGCCAGGCAGGGGAGACCCTGGACCAACCCCCAGGTCATTGAGGCAGTGGCCTGGTACTTTAACCTAGGGCCAGCCCCTCACTAGATTTTCAACACGCTCATCAGAGACATCGCCAACTCCTTTTAAGGTGAGTCAGTGGTTCATGTCACCCCACATTGGAGTCATTGGTCACTGGTTGATCCATGGGATAGATCTTGACTCGTGTGATGCCTGCAAACGATGGATCTGTCTGATCAAGACGTTCTGGAGGATACGAGCGCAACGCTGAGGTTGCTGGGGGAGGGGTAGATCTGGACTCTGTTCCAACCTTGGCCAGGACAAGATCTACCCCATGGCACAAGAGCCCACATGATGGAATTCTGGATGAGACTGACCCTGGCGGGCTTTCCCTGGTACATTGCATGCCACCTGGCAGTGGTTGTGGTTCGTACAGCAGTTGTGTGTCACACCACACTCCTCCCCCACCAGGGGGTGCTGGCCTCAGTGGCCATTTTGGTATTTCCATAATTTTTCACATAATATACAATAATTATTTACATGTAAGGGTTTGCTAATTTCTACTAGTTTTGGCTGGCTTTTAGGCAGCCTCCCTCCCCTCCCATGGGGGTGGGTGGGAACCATGGAGCGATCATGTGACAATGGATGCTATGAGTCAAGGCCTTCTTTCATTCCTGAAGCAGAATATAATCAGAAAAATCCTGGAAGAAGTCATCAACCTTTCACCAGTGCCTCACTACAACTTTGAGGCACTGGTGAGACAACTCTCATTAACCTGTTGGGTAAGTGTTTTATGGTTTTCCAGTCCTGCCCTGGTGGCACCACACAAGAATTGGTGAATTTGGTCAGTCTGACCGTCATGACTGAACTTGAGACCACGAGGCAAACTTCGGGTGAAACAAAAGTCTTTCCTGGTCACGTTCTCAGCGACATACTCGGTGTTGATGTTGGAGCTGAGTTTGAATTGCGGTGTGACAGCGATGTCCAGCTTGTCTGTGGTCTGCGCAAAGATTCATGTCCATTGGTTTGTTGTGGTGCCACTTCCGACGTGGTGCAAAGGGCGAGAGATGATTGGACGGCACTGAAGCAAGAATTACCACCGGTGCACAGCACTCGTTCATTTGCCCAGTGGTTCAATGCGGTGCTGAGCTTATCAACAAACGCGTACGTTTATGTGCGTCCAAAATGGAAGGATTCCCAGTTGAATTCGATTGTGATATTCTTGTGCGCAAATTTTGTGGTAAGTCCTGCACACATTTGCTGTTGGTCATTTGTGGCGCTCTTGTCACAAGGGTGAACCCAAAGTTGTACGAGTACGTACACCATGGCTGGGGTTTTTTCGTATTTCGTTTTTCGGGATTCTTTGAAGATTTTGGTATTCATCGTGAAACCTTCCCCAAAACAAACAACACAAGGCCTGACTACCAATTCGTGGACTGGACCAGTTGAGAAAGTGGCCTGTTGAACAATTCCAATTGACCGAGTTTGGAGCCCGTGTTCTTCGGCAAAGATCTGCTGTTTGTGAAAGATTCTTTGCTTGTGGTACCAAACCATTTGCAGGTGGGATACAACCTGAGGTTTCGTTGGGAGGATAAGACAAGAAAATGTGTCGGATGCTGCTGCCTGCCTGTTTGTTTCTTACATTTTGTTCTGTCGCGGGTGCAATCGTTGTGATCTCTGAAGGATCGTTTCAAAGACCAGATCGCTTGTCTTGGATGCAGTTGTGTGGTCAGATTTGGGTTTTTATTCGCGTTTCACAGGATGCCTAATTGCACAACTTTTGAACTTCTGGTTCGAGCAAAAGAAACAACAGAAAGACAGAAAGCATTCATTATCCGTCGCACTGAGTGAAGGTGAATTGAGGCTGTGGAATCAGCAGATGAGCACTGATCACAAGGCACCAGCGCGATGCGCATCACTTTCCGTTTCTCAATGGGAAGTCGTAAATCGCTGAAGCGTTGCGCTCATGAATTTTATTGCTGGCAAATGTTGAATCAAATTTGAGAATGGTTTGTGACAAAGAAAAACAAGACTTTCAGGCGTGCAACAAAGTTTCCCTGAAACATACAGAATGTAAGTCGCAAAACGCTGCGGATAAACCGGCAACCGGTCAGTCCGTTCTCTGCGGATGAGCAGTGTCCAACGCGGCAAAGCTCGTTTGGTGTGTCGCATTGACCTTTTTCCCAGAAGAAAATTGTGGAGGAACAGTGGTTCTTTTGTGAATCTACACATGCCGTTTGGTTTCGCTTTGGGCCATTTAGCCCATATTGCACCCAGATCCGACCTGCAGTTGTCTTGATGTGCCGCTACAGACGCAGCATCACAGAAGCGCACCCATTAAATTGCGATCTGCGGTCAGTTGCAAAGACCACTGTCTGGTCTTAAATTACCACCCGACTTCCAGTTTTATGACTGCTTCATTATGTATTCGTGCACCGCATTCGTTCATCATTTTGCAGTGGGTTTGAAATGGTTTCTCCACATGTTTAGCATCTCTTGTCTGCGAAAAACAACTTGAAGTGTGTTGTGGCTGCATGTTCCACAAAGCTTTGTGGTCACTCTTTTCTTTGTGCACCGAAATTCATCAAACGTTGATTTTACCAACTGGGGACAACGGACCAAACAAGAAAATATGCAAGACACACAACATGAGAATGTTGCAAGTGAATCATCCGTAGCAATCGTGTTTCCGATTGTATGGACTGCATGCGTGAAGATCGCGCACAAACTGCACTGCAGCAGCAGACTCGTGCCGTGTCGTTCACATTTATATATCGTGTACTCCTGTCACGCAGTGTCGGGGATGGAGAGCGACTTCGGCGACTTTGACGACATCGACGAGGACCTGCTGCGCTCGCTGCCGCTCGACTTCCCGTTCGAGGACGAGGACCTGAGCGACGCGCCGCCCGACGCCGACACGGATGCCGACAGCGGAATCAGCAGCGTCGAGTCCAGTGAGTGCGAGCCACTCTTATTTGATTGGGAAAACAACTTCTTTTTGACAGAACACGAGGAGAAATTTCTCATCCACAGCGATTTGTGTTGGCATTTCTGTTGGGAGCCCGCCCGCTGTTGAGAAGCAGGATCCAACTCTGAAACTCGTCTGTTTCATCTGATTCTGAAGTGTTTTCTTTTCTCTTGAAATGAAAGTTTTCCAAATTAAGAGGAAGCGGGACTGTTTGTGAGGTTGTTGCTTGTTGCGCATCACAGCTGTTTGTCCAGAACAGGAAGGAACAGCCTGGCAAACAGAATTTTGACTTGGATGTTTTGGACGAGTGACATTGCATGGTTTTGCATCGCATTCCTGTGTTCAGTGGTGCGGGTGGGGTTCAACCGAATGTTTGTGTGGTGCGTCTGTGACACCTGGTATCTACTTGTGCAGTTTTGGCTGAGTCCGAGGTTCCGTCGGAATTCCCTTTCCCGTTCACTCCGTACGACATCCAGGTGGACTTCATGAAAAACGTGTACAAAGCGCTGGATCAAAGCAAAATTGCCATCATGGAGAGCCCGACTGGAACCGTGAGTTGCTTGCTCGTTACCTGACACACCAGGCGTGTGCATTCTTGCAGTTGTGACATAATTTGGTACACTGTCAGGTGAAAAGCAAGAGAACTGTTCCTTTTTCAGGGTAAATCGATGAGTTTGATCTGTGGAACTTTGACTTGGCTCAGAGACTTCGAGGAGAAACAAAAGAAAGATTTGGAGCTGCTTCTTCAAGGATCTAACATTGTTCCAGAGTTTGTGTCTGTTTTTCAACGTGTGAAATTCTGTTCATTTTGCTGTCCGAAGGAGTGTTCCCTTGTCTTTTCCTGTCGGCACTTTTGTACTCATTTGCAATACAAGTGCTTTTATTTTCAGGAAATCGCCGGAAAAAGAGCCAACAAAACAGAAAAGTGGAGGTACTGGTCAACTCTTACTGTGTGTTAGTGGTGGTGTTGTGCCCTTGCAAGTGCACGATGTTTCCTTGCACCTGAGTGAATCATTTCAACACTTGTTTCAGAACTTGACTGGGTGACGGCGTTTGCTCAGGAGCAAGAAGTGAAAGAGAAAGCCAAAAAATTGAAGGTCTTGACCCATGTCAGAATATCTTGCATTGTTCAGTTGACAAGTTTGGCGTTTTTGTTGCTGTTGTTTTCTGACGTGAACGACCTGTCTGATGGTTTTGTCTGTTCAGCTGTCCACATTTTCTTTCTCCAGGAAGAGCACGAACAGAGGCTGAAGAGAGAAGCAAGGCTTGAAGAAATTAGGAAAAATATGGGTCCGACTTTCAAAGTCAAAAGAAAACGAGCAGAGCTTGAGGAAAAGTTCGACGAACTCTTCAAAGACACACCCAAGGATCTCCATGAAAAAATGAAGGTATCTCACTCGGAGAAGCAAATAAAGAAGAGGCGTTTGACTTTGAAATCACAACACACGGCAACTCGTGCCGAAAGGTGAATTTTTGGCAAGCAGGGAGTTTGCGCCGTCTCTGCTGTCAAAAGCTGCATTTTGTTGAGTCTGCTTGGTCGATTCTCAGGCGGAGCTGGAGAACAAGGAGACGGACGGAGACGACGATCACGTGGTTCTCGACGAGTACAACAGCGACGACGAGAAGTACTGGGATGATGGCGACAGCGCGGACGAAGACGACGCCGATGACGACACACACGTCACCAAGGTAACGAAACAATGTTGTGTTCACAAGGGATCGGGGAGGGGGCAAGAGGGTAGTTTGTCTCATTTTGCAAAGAAACTCATGTTGGTTGTTCCAGATTTATTACTGCAGCAGAACGCATTCGCAACTGTCACAGTTGGTTCGAGAAGTCCAGAAAAGCCCTTTTGGTGAAGACACTCGAGTTGTGAGCCTCGGTTCCAGACAGGTTCGTGTTTCAGATTTAATTTTTCCTTTGTATGTGAAGCAGATTCCAATTTTGCTGACAAAATCCGTCTGGTGTTTTGCGCACAGTTGGTCTTGTGAAGGTTTCTCAATCTCATTTCATGAGGGCGATGAATATTACTGGGTCGGCGCGTGTCTACACTGCCATGTGTTCTTGTTGAGCAGAATCTCTGCGTGAATGAAGCTGTGAGGAAGCTGAAGTCCCTGAGTCTGATCAACGATCGCTGCCTCGAACTGCAAAAAAACAAGTCAGGTGAGATTTGAAAAAACAGTATTTTCTGCCTCTCGGGCAGAGTACTGAACAGCAAGGGACAAAGCGTACTCGTGTGCATCATCTGTGACAAGTGATTTTCATGCTCAGAAACCAAGAACAAAAAGGATGGGGAAGACAACGCATCAAAGAAGAGGAAGTTGCGAGGCGGGTGTCCGTTCTACAAGCAGGAGCCATTGACCGAGTTCAGGGACAGGGCTTTGGTTCGTTCTAAAACTCTCAGTGATTACAAGTCCAGTTCAAGAGACCAAACTTGAAAAATTATTCTGCTTGTGCAAAAATAGTCATCTTGATTTCAGGTGGACGTAAAAGACATCGAGCAGCTGGTTAGTCTGGGTCGCAGCACCAAGGCGTGTCCGTACTACGGGACGCGGTTCGCCATCCCCGCCGCGCAGCTCGTCGCGCTGCCGTACCAGACGCTGCTGCACCGCGCGACGCGCGGTGCCAGCGGCATCAAACTCAAAGGCAACATCGTCGTCATCGACGAGGCGCACAACTTGGTGGAGACCATCTCCAACATACACAGTGTGGAGGTCACCGGGACTCAGGTAGGTTCAAGGTTCGCGTGCTGGGTCTGCAGGAGTGAGTGAACCGTACCGCATGTAAGAAGGATTGCAGGACACCTGACGTTGTTGTACTGTGAGTGGCGGTTGAGGCCAGCTGATTTTTTCTCCAGGTGACCTGCGCGTACTCACAACTCACCCAATACATGGACAGATTTAGAAGCAGGCTGAAAGCAAAGAACTTGATGTACATCAAACAAATCTTGTTCATTCTCAGTAGCTTCATCAAAACTTTGGGAGGTAAGAAGTGCTCGGATACGTTTGCCATGCGCGAGACCAACAGCGACCACGCAGCAAACGACCCAAATCGCCTCATTGTTCCTTCGTGTCCAAATTGCCTCAAAGGCGGTTTGAGTTGCCGCGCATCACGTTTCGAGTGACTTTGTGCAGGGAAGCCTGGTCTGCCGGCAGATCAACAGAGCACAGCAGGGAAGCACGAAACGAAGCTGCGCACCATCAACGACTTCCTCTTCGACTCCCAGCTTGACAACCTGAACCTGTACAAAATCCTTCGCTACTGTCAAAGAAGTTTGATCTCGAAAAAGGTGCGGCGCTACTTTTGTTTCTGTCGTGAGGAGTTCGCCACTGTGTCCGGTTGATCTCAGAGAAGCGTTGTTCACGTGAAAGGAATTACGCGCATATACACTGGAAATATGGCAGTGTGTTGTGTTCCAACATTTTGTCTTTTCCTTTTCTGCACACAATGTTTTACTTTTTCAGCTGCACGGCTTTGTGGAGAAGTATCAACCGCCAAGCATCATTCCAAGTGTGTTTTCTGTGGAAACGACTTCGGTCGCCTTTATCCGTGAAATCGAGCCAATTCTCATGATCTTGCGATGGATCCACATTTCGCTTTCTTTGCAGCCACCGAAAAACGAGAAGAGAGGCCACCAACGTGGGCACTGAGCAAATTTTTGAAAGAAATTAGTCGGTCCAAAGAAAACGTCGGCAAGAAATCTCCAGGTACGACTCCAACGAAACATGATCTGTCCTGTGTGGTTGATCTCGCAGAGAAAAACATGTTTGTAGCTTGCGTACGCTCTTGTGACATTTCTTGTGTTTCATTGTGCAGAAAAGGGCAAAGCTGTCGAGACTCTTGACGACTTTGCACAGAGCATGAGTTCGCCTCTCATGCACATTGAAGGTTTTCTGGAGGCACTGACCAACACCAACAAGGATGGCCGAATTGTGATCAACAGACAGGGTAAAAGTTTCACCAAATGACCAAGGCAAAGTTGAGCTTGAGATCTTGGATGGTAGATTTATTTTCGTCAAGTTGCAGTGCCTTCACAGTTGGACAGCAAGATCTGATTTTGACGACCAGAAATCCTTTCCCCACACAGAACTATTGAGCAAGTCAAGTTTGAAGTTCCTGTTGCTGAACCCTGCGGTGCACTTCGGTGACGTATTGTCCGAGGCCAGAGCTGTGATTCTTGCGGGTGGAACGATGCAACCCGTGAGTGTTGTCCACAAGCAAAAGATCTCTTGTCGGTCACCAAACAAACTATCTCACACTACCATCGTTCTTGGCACACACGTAACCGTTCGGGAACGGTCTCACTGCTGAAAGTCTAAAACAACGCGTTTCCCGTCAGGTCTCTGAGTTCAAGGACCAGCTGCTATTCGCAGCGGGAGCGGACCAGGCGCGGCTCCTCGAATTCTCCTGCGGCCACGTCATTCCGAGAGACAACCTGCTCGCCATCGCTCTGGCGCGCGGCTCGTCCGGCCAGGAGCTCGACTTCACGTACAAAGCCCGAGAGCGCAAGGACATGGTTAGTGCGCAAGACAGCTTTGGTCTCTGTGAGCTTGTGCCCGCTGTTTTGTGCACAGGAGACATCCCTGTACAGATCTCGGGCCAACATGCAACGCATTGTAAGTTGGCCTGTATCCATCCGCTATGATGTGGTTACAGATTGACATGACCATGCATGAGTTTCTGCCATTGTGAACGTCACCACTCTGGCTAAAAAAATCTTTTGGTGGTCGAGTTCCACGGATTGTCATTTGCTGTGCAACATGGTGTGCAGCCAAAATTGTGCTCGGAAACGTCTCGTGACGAACGAAGAGCTCTTTCCACTCGCTTGTATTGAGCAAACAACCTTGAGGCTTCACAACCTTGGGTAGATGATGCCAAATCGCGTTCGTGACGTCTGTTTGACTGCCACGGACGACTCTCGTCAGCGCCTTCAGGTGTCCAAGGATTTCTGATGGAGAACATGAAATACTTTGAGTGCCTCGAAAATCTGTGTTTGTCGGAGCTCGGATCAGTTGTGCAACGCACCATTTGGTTTCGTTTCAGATGGACGAATTGGGCAGAGTTGTGTACAATGTGTGCAACATCGTCCCGGGAGGCGTCGTTGTTTTCTTCCCGTCATACGAGTACGAGCGAGCCGTGCACGCGCACTGGGAGGCCAACGGATTCCTTGGGAGAATCGGTGCCAAGAAGCGAGTGAGCATTCGCAGCAATGATCTGTTTGTGTTGACATCTTTCGCTGACAAAACAACATCGTGTCTTATTTCGTGTCTGTTTTTGCTGCGAAACCTTTCGTCCAGAGTGCAGACATTCTGATATTGTCAAAGTGCGGACTGAACATTGTTTCCCACTGAATGTTCTTGTTTCGCAGTTGTTTCGAGAACCGAAAAGAGCAAATCAAGTTGACAGTGTTTTGCATGAGTACACGTCTTGCATCAAGGTAAGCCTGTGTTTTTGTGAGCAAAACGTTTGTCCCAACAAACTGTCAACACGAATTCAAAAGCGGTTCACATGTCTTGCAGAAACACATGTCGAACAAATACAGTGCGCTGACGGGGGCGCTTCTGATGTGCGTTGTCGGCGGCAAAATGAGCGAAGGAATCAACTTCTCCGATGAGTTGGGCAGGTGAGATGGAAACAACAAAGTGACGCGTTGATTCTCGTTTGTTTGGCGTGACGCGAAACAGAACGTTGTGTGAATGCTGCATCATTTTCCAGGTGCATCATTATGGTTGGACTTCCTTACCCCAATATTCGGTCGCCTGAACTGAAGGAAAAGATGGATTACCTCAACACGAATATGGTAGGTGCACCGCAACTGCGGTGATGTTTTTCACATGAGCGAGAGGAAGGGAAAATACAACAGGGATAATCTAACTTCAGCGAGAACCACACGCATCTTTTGGATTTCAGCCAAAAGCTCCGGATGGCAAGTTGCCTGGTCAGGTTCATTACGAGAATCTGTGCATGAAAGCAGTCAACCAGTCCATAGGTGAGGTTGTTGCCCTCAGGTTTCCGTCACATCATTTGTTGGAAAATCAATTCACGTGAAGTCGTTGATGAACGGGCCATGACTGTAACGAGGAGAAACGCACGTTTCAGGACGCGCGATTCGACACAAGGGTGACTACGCGTGCATTCTGCTGCTTGATCACCGCTACCTGCGCCCCGGAATGCGCACGCGTCTGCCCTCCTGGATCGGCTCCGGGCTGCAGCCTGTGTCACACTTTGGCCCCGGCTTCGCCAGCATCAGAAACGTGTGTTCTGTTTCGCATTGCATTTCTAAGGAGCGATTGATTTTCGAAGAAGCCTCACGTGAAAATCCTTTGTGATGGTCTTCCGATTCGAGGACGCGTGTTCAAATGGTAAAATGTGTTGCCATTATTCTGTTGCAGTTCTTCTCAAGCAAGAAGCCAGAGAAGGGGTCGCCAGTAAAGCATGGAACATTCGCTCGTTAGGCTTTCACGTTCTGACTTTCTCAACCACAGACTCTCCACCAAATTGTTTTCAACCTGACTGACGTGAACAATCCTTTTCTTGGTGTTTTGCTGTCCGTCTTGTTTGTGTTGTCACGTTTCAATCAGAAAAATAAAACTGACAACAGATCTGTATGGTCTTCAACGATGAACAGTTGCTGTCTCGGTGATTCCGGATGTGAACTGGTGTTTGCGTCTGTGATGTTTGTCTGACACACCGATGGTGAAGGCGTGTGGTCAGCCCGGCAGTTTCTCACTTGGGCTCAAAGCAAGTTGGAGTGCTTCAAGTCGCTCAGAGCACAATTTCTTCAGCGAGCGACACTTTGGGGCCTGTCTTGAAATTTAGACTAAATGTCCGTCCTGCAGAATCGGCAGAAAGATTTATTTTCCACAAAAAAAGAAGTGCAAAGCAATGATTGCAGGCACCGTTCATCCCATGCATCCTTGACGTGACTTCATGCCTCCGCGGGAAAAAAAAGCCGTAAACAGGCAAATCCGTAAAATGTGTAAATTCTCTGGGAGGAGACTGCGACTGCGCGAGATGTAAAGTCGGAAGTCGTTCAGTGTTCAGCGGTCTGTGGTGATATTAGATATTTTGAGACATTTTTGTCTTGGAATAGTTTGCAGGAACAGACGGTAAGCTTGGCTTCACGCTGAATATCTTTTCTAAATGATGTTTGAAATGACACAGAAAAAAGGAGCAAAATATGACTTGTCTCGCAGATGCAGAAGCCATGTTGTGAAAGTTGTTTTTGTGTCGACATCAAAGTCCACTGAATTTTCAGATGTTTGAGTAACAAGTTCACTTGACGTCTTTCGAAAGCTGTTGGGGGCCGAAACAGGGCAAATGGATGAGGTTGCATTTTGCAGATTGAATTTTGAGGGAAAGTGGAGGGAGGCTGCCCAGAATTGATTCTGTCTGGCCACACGAATCGCAGACCCAGACAACACACATTTGACCCCCCCCCCAAAGCTCAAAAGATGTTTTGATTTCTTTGCACCAGTAAACAGTCGCTTCCGAAGCACTCCATTGAATTGTTCCTCAAAAACTAAATGATCTACGTACACGGAACCAGATAGATCTGAATGCTCTGACACTGAGACACAACCGAAAGATTTGGTCAGACGAAGAAAATTCGCAAACATTTCCAGCAAAAGGGAAGAATTTTCACAAAAGCCTCCACTCGTACTTGTGGAGTGGGACTCAGACTCGCACTTCTGAAATTTTGTCATCCTTCGCGGGCATGTTCCTGCAGGTCACAACCCGAACGCTCATGACAACTTGACAATTCGCTGAATTGAACGTTTTGGGAATCAAACTCCTCACCCAGTGGAACGAAATCAGGAGACACCCAATTTTTTTGACAGGGCGAGGCTCTCTGCTGAGGGTCAGGCAGGTCTGGCCATGGTGTTCCTGCCCATCACCTCATTCCTCCTCAATTCAACTCGCGCATTGACATCAGTTGACACTGCCACTCAGAGAATGTTAAGCCCATGTCTGGCTGTTTCAAGTAAACTGAAATGGCCAGACACCCATGCCGCCTCATTTGGGGTGTCGGACCATTTCGTTACACCGGTGCCTGTGCATCATCATCATCCGCTTGTCGGATGATATTGTTTCACCCCCTGTGACCATTCCGGGGGGGGGGGGCGGACAGGGGCGCTCCCCTGAAATTTTTTTTTGCTCAGAATTTGATGTTAATAATTTTGCTCAGTTTTTTATGCTGATCATTTTTCAACGAAATAGTGAAGGGGGGGGGGGACCACCCCCCGGCAG